>Ga0306920_100003004_pt1 | contig 21367 bp, 18 predicted proteins | sample flu12Cox44000170_FD_204666 | JGI IMG/M metagenome (GOLD analysis project Ga0306920, IMG submission 204666) | Lab enrichment of tropical soil microbial communities from Luquillo Experimental Forest, Puerto Rico - flux4day.12C.oxic.44.000.170 (v2)... | ecosystem: Environmental > Terrestrial >... | reverse complement strand
GTGCTTAACGGCGAGGACGGGTCCTTGCCGGATCAGGTCCTGAAGCTGCCGGGATCGGCCTTCGCGGCCTCGGAGCCGTCCAGGTCGGTGACGCTGCGGCGGCTATGGCTGGACACCTTCGACTGGCGGCTCTACCGCAGTGGGCTCGCCCTGGAGCAGGTTAGCCGCGGCGGCGCGGCCGAGCTGGTGCTTACCGGCCGGGACGGCCAGGTCATCGCCGCCGATCATCTCGTGACGCCACACGGGGGCGGGCGCAAGGACGGGGCCCGCCGCTCGCGCCCGGCCTGGCCGGGGCTGCTGGACACGCTGCCCCTGGGGCCGCTGCGGGACCATCTCGGCCCGGTCGTCGGCGTGCGCGCCCTGCTGCCGGTGGCCCGGGCGGTCAGCGTGGTGCGCGGGACCCGGGTGCTGAACTCTGACGAGAAGACGATCGCCCGGATCACCGTGGACCGCATGTCCGTCACCTACCCCGCGGCCGGTTCCGTGCCGCCGCGCCTGGTCGTGTCGGCGCTGCGCGGCTACGGGGCGCAGGCGCTGCGGGTGGCCGATCTGCTGGCCGCCGAGCCCGGGGTCGCGGAGGCCGGCCAGTCCGGGCTCGAGGCGGTGCTGGCGGCCGCGGGCCGGCGACCCGGCGACTACACCGGCAAGGTCGATGTCAAGCTGACCCCCCGGATGCCCGCGGCCGTGGCCATGACCACGGTGCTGACCGCGCTGTTTGACACGCTCACAGCGAACGTGAACGGTACGGTGCGCGACATCGACACCGAGTTCCTGCACGACCTGCGGGTCGCGGTGCGGCGCACCCGGTCCGCGCTCAAGCTGACCGGCGACGTGCTGCCCGGCGACATGGCCGCCCGGTTCCGCCCGGAGTTCAAGTGGCTGGGCGACCTGACCACGCCGACCCGGGACCTCGACGTCTACCTGCTCGGTTACGCCGGCATGGCCGCCGGCCTGGTCGCCGCCACCGCCGACGAGCTCCAGCCGTTCCACGACCACCTGGTGCGCAGCCGCGCCGCAGCGCACAAGGAACTGGCCCGCGGCCTGCGTTCCGCCCGGTTCTCCCGGCTCGGCCGGGACTGGCCGCACGCCCTGGCCGATGCCGACGGCGGCACGCGCGCCGCCGGGCGGAACACGGTCGGGCGGCTGGCCGCCGACCGGATCGGCCGCGCCCACCGGCGCGTGCTGCGCGACGGCAGCGCGATCACCCCCACCTCGCCGCCGGAAAGCCTGCACGACCTGCGCAAGCGCTGCAAGGAACTCAGGTACCTGCTGGAATTCTTCGGATCCCTGTACGATCCTGGCCAGCACTGGCAGGCGGTCAGGGAGCTGAAGGCCTTGCAGGACTGCCTGGGCGAGTTCCAGGACATGCAGGTCCAGCACGAGGAGATCCGGGTGTTTGCCGCGCAGATGATGGACCAGCGGTCCGCGCCGGCCGCCACCCTGCTCGCGATGGGTGAGATCGCGGCCGGGCTCGCCGCCCGCCAGCAGAAGGCGCGCAGCGAGTTCGCCGGCCGGTTCCGCGACTTCGCCAGCCCCGCGGGGCAGAGCCGGATCCGGGACCTGACTGGGGCGACCGCGGCATGAAGATCTTCGCGACCTACAACATCAAGGGCGGGGTGGGCAAGACGGCCACGGCCGTCAACCTCAGCTACCTGGCGGCGCAGGAAGGCTACCGGGTGCTGCTGTGGGATCTCGACGCGCAGGGCGCCGCCACCTTCCTGTTCCGGGTCCGGCCGCGGGTCAAGGGCGGCGGCAAGGCGCTGATCCGCGGCACCCGGTCGGTCGATAACGCGATCAAGGCCACCGACTTCGACCGCCTGGACCTGCTGCCCGCCGACTTCACCTACCGGAACCTGGACCTGGTACTCGACGCCGCGAAGAAGCCGGCGCGCCGGCTCGGCAGCCTGCTCGCGCCGCTGCGCGCCGAGTACGACGTGATCTTCCTGGACTGCCCGCCGGGCATCTCGCTGCTGTCCGAGAGCGTGCTGCAGGCCGTGGACACGCTGCTCGTGCCGCTGATCCCGACCACCCTGTCGGTGCGCACGCTGGACCAGCTGACCGAGTTCATCGCCGGCCTCAACGGGCACAAGCCCGCGATCCTGGCGTTCTTCTCGATGATCGACCGGCGCAAGCGGCTGCACAAGGAGATCTCCGAGCAGCTGCCCGAGCAGCGCGCCGACGTCGCCGCGACCGCGATCCCGGCCATGTCGATGATCGAGCGGATGTCGGTGGAGCGCGCCCCGGTGACCGCGTTCGCGCCGCGCAGCGTGGCCGCGCGCGGCTACACCGAGCTGTGGGCGGAGGCGCGGGAGCGCTCCGGGCTGCCCGAGCCGAAGCCCGACGACGCCTGGTGATCAGGGGCAATCAGCGGGACCGCCCGCCGGCCGCCCCCGCGTTCCAGCGCAGCGGCAGCTCGTCGATGCCGTAGATTCCCTCCACCCCGCCCAGGACCGCCGGGCGGTCGGCGGCCAGCCCCGGCATGCGCGGGGCGAGGAAGGCCAGGGCCTCCTCCAGCTCGGCGCGGGCCAGGTTGGAGCCCAGGCAGTAGTGCGCGCCCGCGCCGAAGGTCAGCAGCCGCCCGTCCCGTTCCGCGGTGATATCGAACTCCTCGCCGCGGTCCTGCTCCCGGTTGGCCCGCTCCGCGCAGATCGCGACGATGGTGCCGGCCGGGAACGTCACGCCGCGGTGCTCCAGCGGGGCGGTGCAGATCCGCGCGGTGAACGGCGTGATCGGCTCGGCCCTCAGCACCTCGTCCACCGCCCGGGCGCTGCGGCCCGGCTCCTCGCGCAGCCGCTCCCACTGCCGCGGGTGCGCGGCGAACAGGCGCATCGCGTGCGACAGCTGGGCCTGGGTGGTGTCGATGCCCCCGGCGATGACGTTGAGCACCAGGTTGACGCACTCGTCGTGGGACAGCCGGTCGCCGCGGTCCTCGACGGCCAGCAGCGCGGTGATCAGGTCATCTCCCGGCTCGGCCCGGCGGCGCGCCAGCAGCGTCTCCACGTACTCCTGGAGCTCCACGACGGCGCGCTCGATCTCGGGCACGCTGGTGGCCAGCGCCCGGATATCGAACTGCCGCTGCACCAGGCTGGACCATTCGTGCAGCCGCGGCGCGTCGCGGTCCGGGGCGCCGAGCACGGCGGCGATCGTCAGCGACGGGTAGGGCTTGGCCAGCGCCGTGACAAAGTCGCACGACGTCGCCGGGGTTATCTGGTCCCAGAGCTCGCCGAGGAAACCGCGCATGACCGGCCGCCACCGGTCCGCGGCGCGCGGCGTGAAGGCCGGCCCGACCAGCGCCCGCAGCCGCCGGTGGCGCTCCCCCTGCTGGTTGAGGATGTTGGCGTCGATTTGTTCGCGCAACGGGCCGCCGGTGACGCCGAACAGGTCCGCGATCTCCCGGCCCGGGAACGCGGTCTCCCGCGCGCGGAGGAAGAACTCCCCCGCCTCACGGTCGAGCACCACAAAGGCCACCGGCGAGCTGGCCAGCCAGCCCTGCCCGCGCACCTCGGCGAGCAGCTGGTGGTACCGGTCACCGGCGAAATCCTCGGAGCTGAGGTCGATGGCCGGCAGGTCGAGCTCGGTCACGGCGGTCATCGGGGCCCTCCGGCTCAGCCCAGCTCGCGGAGGAAGCTGATCATGGCCTGGCTGACGTCCTCCGGGCGCTCCTGCTGGGTCCAGTGGCCGCAGCCCTCCAGCAGCACCGGCTCGCGGAGCTCCGGGACGCGGTCGCGCAGCCGGGGCAGCATCTCCCGCCCGCCGGCCCCCCGGATGACCAGGTCGCGGTCCCCGGTGATGAACAGCGCCGGAACGGTGACCGGGGCGTGGTGCCAGGCGGCGGTGAGCTCCCAGTTCCGGTCCAGGTTGCGGTACCAGTTGAGCGGGCCGGTGAAGCCCGCGTCCCGGTACTCGGCGGCGAACGCGTCGATGTCCGCGCTGGTCAGCCACCCGGGCAGGCCCGAGGCGGGCGGCTCGGCGCAGATGTCCAGGAACCCGCCGCCCGGCGGCACGACCGGCAGCCCGGCGGGCGCATCGCCGGAGGCGCCGTACAGCACCCGGGTGAAGGTCTGCCGCAGGTCCCGGGCCAGCTCGGCGTCGGCCACGCCCGGCCGCTGGAAGTAGATCATGTAGAAGCCGTCCCCGACCGACGAGCGCAGGGTGGCGATCGGCGGGGCGCTCCCCCGGGGCCGGTACGGCACGCTCAGCCCGATCACCCCACGGACCCGGTCCGGGCGCAGCAGCGCCGTGTGCCAGGCCACCGGCGCGCCCCAGTCGTGCCCGGCCACCACCGCCCGCTCCTCGCCGAGGGCGTCGAGCAGCGCGATCACGTCGCCGGTCAGGTGCAGCATCGTGTACTGGTCCGCGGCCTGCGGCCCGCCGGTCCGGCAGTAGCCGCGCTGGTCCGGGGCGACCGCGTGGTAGCCGGCGGCGGCCAGGGCGGTCAGCTGGTGCCGCCACGAGTACCAGCACTCGGGGAACCCGTGCAGCAGCACGACCAGCGGCCCCTCGCCCGCCTCGGCGATGTGCATGCGCAGCCCGCGGGTCTCCACGTACCGATGACGCACCCCGGGTACGTCGTCTCCGGGCAGGTTGTCTGCTTGGTGCGGCGCCATGTCCGGAGGATAACGGCGCCCGGGAACCGCCGGGAAGCCAGGCGCGGGCGCCGGCGCGCAGTCTAGTGCGTCTTTATGGGATTGCAGGTACATTACGGGCTGTCATGATCCATGCTTATTAAGGGATTGTCGTCTGCCAGAGGGGGGATCGTGGGCCGTAGGCTACTTCGGCTGGAGATCCCAGTGTTCCCCGAGCGGGGCATGTTCCTGGTCTACGACTCGGCCGTCGACCTGGACGCGCCGAATGGTCCCGTGCCCCCGGCCAGCGGGCTGATCAGCACCAGCCGGGAGCAGATGATCGTGGCCTGCGCTCAGGAGCACGTCAGCGTGCAGCTCACGATCGAGGAATGGGAGGATGTGCCGCCCCCGTTCAGCGACGGTTACGAGGACGAGGCGAAGTGCGTGCTGTACCTGCGCGGCCGGCTGAGCGTCATCGACACCGGCCGGTCCGACCTCGCCCTGGACAGCCTCCGGCTGGCCGGCGGGGTGGGTGACTACGGGGTGCACGTGTACACCCGCAACCGCACCGAGGCGGTCCGCCGCTACGCGGCCCTGTTCAAGATGAACGCCGACCCCCTCGGCGATGAGTTCCAGCAGGCCAGGAAGCGGCTGGAGGGGCTGGAGCAGTACCTGGTCCAGCTCTGGCGCGAATCATGAGCCCAGGCCGCCTCTGGTAGGGCCGGTTTCGTCAGGGCTGTACGGCTGCGCCCGTGCGGCGCGAAGTCGGCGCGTCCGACTTGGTCACGTGCGGCGCGCTGGAACGCCCGTTGACGAAGCTCGCCCGGAACGGGGTCAGCGCGTAGACCGCGAGCGAGACCGCGGCGATCACGACCAGGCCGAGAAGGGACAGCACGATCCGCGCCCGCCGCGACCGCATCAGCGCGGCCAGGCCCGGCCGCCCGAACGAGGTCAGCCTCGATGCCAGCACGGGATCGTCATCGGCAAGCTTGCGCTCCATCTCCTCGAGGATGCGCTGCTCGTCCATGGACAGTGCCATGGCCCACCTCCGCACCAACGTCCGCCCACCGCCGCCGGGACCACGGTGAGGATCCACCTCTACTATCCCCCGGCTGTTCAGCTTTTACCCGCGCTTTGCCGCTGCGCCCGGGAGCAAACTGGCAGCGGACGACACGCCAGCGAAACCGGCCGGGTATTGGATCTTATCGAACGTTTATTCTAGACTGGTTCCATGCGATGGGACAGCCTGCGCCTCGACGAAGGCCAGCCCGGCGGGCCCGCGGGATCCGGGCCGGCGGCCCCGGCCCTGTTCGAGCGGGACGCGGTGGCCCGGACCTTCGACACCCCCGGGTTCCGCGGCATGACCTTCTTCGAGGTGCACGCCCGCTCCATCATCAACCGGGTCCCCGAGGCCTCCCGCATGCCGTTCCGCTGGACGATAAATCCCTACCGGGGATGTAGCCATTCATGCCGTTATTGTTTTGCCCGTAAAAGTCACAATTATCTAGATTTGGACGCCGGACACGACTTCGATTCGAAGATCGTGGTCAAGGTGAACGCCCCGGTGCTGGCGCGCCGGGAGCTGGCCTCGCCCAAGTGGCAGGGCGAGCACGTGGCCATGGGCACCAACGTGGACTGCTACCAGCGCGCCGAGGGCCGGTACCGGCTGATGCCGGGGATCATCAGTGCGCTGCGGGACGCGGCCAACCCGTTCTCCATCCTCACCAAGGGCACCCTGATCCTGCGCGACCTGGACCTGCTGGCCGAGGCGGCCGAGGTCACCGACGTCGGCCTGAACGTCTCCGTCGGATTTGTCGATAAAGAGATTTCTCGATCTGTTGAGCCGGGCACGCCCGCCCCGGAGCGCCGGCTCGAGGTCTGCGCCGGGCTCACCGGCCGGGGCCTGCGGTGCGGCGTGCTCATGGGCCCGGTGCTGCCGTTCCTCACCGACTCCCGCGGCCAGCTCGAGGCCACCGTGCGGCTGATCGCCGAGGCGGGCGCGGCCAGCGTCACGCCGATCGTGCTGCACCTGCGGCCCGGCGCCCGCGAATGGTTCCTGCTCTGGCTGCGCGAGAACTTCCCGGATCTCGTGGACCCCTACCGCGACCTGTACGGCGGCGGCGCGTACACGCCCAGGGCCTACCAGGAGCGGATAGCCGGGCAGGTCCGGGAGCTGGCTGAGCGTTACGGCGTGGGGCGTGCCAGCCCCCGTCAGGCGCGCGCCGTCGCGTCGCGCGGTACCCCTCCCCCCGGTCCGCCTCGTCCGTCCGGCCGGCTCGGCGCCCCCGGCGCGCCGCCGGCCGCCGAACCCCCGGGCCCGGTTCAGCTGTCGCTGCTGTGACCGGCCACGGGCAGGCCCGCCGCCTGCCAGGCCAGGAAGCCGCCCGCCAGGTCGGTCGCGCGGCGGATGCCGAGGTCCTGCAGGGCCGCCGCCGCGAGGCTGGAGGTGTAGCCCTCCGAGCAGAAGATGACCACCTGCAGGTCATAGCCGGCCTGCGGCAGCCGGGCGGCTGACGCCGGGTCGAAGCGCCACTCCAGCACGTTGCGCTCCACGATCAGGGCCCCGGGGATCTCGCCCTCCGCGCCGCGCTGGGCGGCGGGGCGGATGTCGACCAGCACCGCCCCGGCGGCGGCGGCACGCAGCGCCTGCCGCGGCGTCAGCCGGTCCAGCCGCGTTCTGGCCTCGGCGAGCACCTGGTCGATGGTCCGGCGGCCCGGGGGCAGGGCGGAGGTCACCATCGCAGGAGCGTAAATCACCAGTCCTGCTCCGCGCGCTCGGTTGCGGTAAAGACCAGGCCGGACGTGGTCAGCTCGTACCGCCGCATGGCGGTCAGCGGCGGCGAGTAGGCGTGGACGGTGACGGCCGGCTCCCCGGAGGTGTTGGCCACGTCGTGCACGTGCCGCGGGCCGAACGACCTGATGCTGCCGCGCGCGACCGTCCGCTGCCGGGCCTGGCCGCGCCCGGCGGCCACGGTCTGCTCCCGCACCCGGCCCCGCGCCACCGCGAACGCCCCGGCCGCGAGGCCGTGGTCGTGGAAGCCCGTGCCCTGCCCGGGCAGCCAGGACAGCAGCCACACCTCGTAGTCGTCGGCCAGCTCCAGGCGCCGGAACCAGCGCCGCCCGGCGTCGAAGCGCACGAGCCCGGCCCAGCCGTCCTCCCGGGCCGCCACCGCGGCCACGAGCCGCCGCAGGCGTGCCTGGCCGAGGCGGGCCGGGCTCGGCGCGGCCGCCTCGTTGAGCACTGTGTCGTTGAGCACTGTGTCGTTGAATACCGTGTCGTTCAATGCCGCCATCCTAGTTCTCCCACCGTTTTAATTGGAATATGGCCTCACAAGCTAGCACGCTCCCCTCCGGTCCCGGGGCAAACTCGCGCTTGTTCGCGGCGGCAGGCCGCCGGGACCGCCCGGCCAGCCCGCCCCTCGGCCAGACTGCGCGGGTTACCGCACGTAAAGTTGTCTGCCGTGGGAGCCCAGCGCGATGATCCGAGCCAGCGGATGCCCGACCGGCTGGTCGTCCGGACGGTCCCCGTCGATGATCCGGGCGACCTGATCGCCCGCCTGCCGCACCCCGGGTCGGTGTCCTGGATCCGGCGCGGCGAGGGGCTGGTCGGCTGGGGCGAGGCGGCCAGGGTCAGCATCCCGGCGGGCGAGGACCGGTTCACGGCGGGCGAGAAGTGGCTGATCGAGCTGTTCGACGGGGCCGATGTCCGCGACGACGTCGGCCTGCCCGGCTGCGGGCCGGTGGCGTTCGGCAGCTTCACCTTCGACCCGGCCTCGGACGGCTCGGTCCTCGTGGTGCCGACGACGGTGCTCGGCCGCGGCTCGGGCCGCTCCTGGCTGACCACCATCGGCGGCCGGCCGCAGCCCGTGGTGCCCGTCGGCCCGGCGCCGGCCGGGCTGCGCTGGCACGACGGGAGCCTGACGGCGCCGCAGTGGCAGCGCGCGGTCTCCGCCGCCGTGGCCAGGATCCGGGCCGGCGATCTCAGCAAGGTCGTGCTGGCCCGGGACCAGTACGCCACCGCGTCGGCGGGCATCGACGTCCGGGTCCTGCTCGCCCGGCTGGCCGCGCGCTACCCGGACTGCTGGACGTTCTGCTGCGCGGGCCTGGTCGGCGCCACCCCCGAGCTGTACATCCGGCGGGTGGGCGCGGACGTGCGGTCGCTGGTGCTGGCCGGGACGACGCCACGCGGCGGCAGCGCTACCGAGGACGCTGCGCTGGGCGCGGCGTTGCTGGCCTCGGCCAAGGATGTCGAGGAACACCGGTACGCCGTCGCCGACGTGCGCCGCGCCCTGGCGCCGCTGTGCGACCGGCTCGATATCGATGAGCAGCCCTGGCTGCTGCGGCTGGCCAACCTGCAGCACCTCGCCACCGGGGTGACCGGGCGGCTGGCCGGGTCACCGCGGGCCGCGCCGGCCGCCGCGCTCAGCGAGCACGCCTCGGCCCTCGCGCTCGCCGCCGCCCTGCACCCGACCGCGGCGGTGTGCGGCACCCCGGCCGGCGCCGCCATGGAACTGATCCGCGAGCTCGAGGGCATGGACCGGGGCCGGTACGCGGGCCCGGTCGGCTGGGTCGACGCGCGCGGCAACGGCGAGTGGGGCATCGCGCTGCGGTGCGCGGAGCTGGACGGGCCGCGGGCGCGGCTGTTCGCTGGCTGTGGCATCGTGGCCGATTCCGACCCGGTCGCCGAGCTCGCCGAAACGCAGGTCAAGTTCCGGCCGATACAGGACGCGCTGGAAGGCTAGGCCGGCGCGGCTCCGATCATCCCGCGGCGGCCTTGGCGCAGGCCGCGCGCAGCTCGGCCCGCAGCGCTGCGCCCGCCGCGCGCTGCGTTCGCACCTCGATGACGCGCAGCCCGCGCCCGGCCAGCGCCGGGCCCAGGTCCGCGGGACGCTCCACCCGGTCGTAAGGCAGCCGGGCGGCCCGGGCCAGGCTGGCGATGTCCGCCCCGTGCGGGGTGCCGAAGAGCCGCTCGAACGGGCCGGCGAAGGCCGCCTGCTCCAGATCCGAGAAGATCCCCCCGCCATCGTTGTTGACGACCACCAGGATCAGGTCGGGCCGCGGCTCGTCCGGCCCGAGCAGCAGGCCCGGGAGGTCGTGCAGGAACGCCAGGTCCCCGAGCAGCGCCACGGCCGGGCCGCCGCCGGCCGCCTGGTGCGCTAGCGCCGCCCCGATCGCCGAGGAGACCAGCCCGTCGACGCCGCTGGCGCCGCGGCTGGCCAGCACCCGGATCCCGGATCGCGGCGCCATGTGCAGGTCCAGGTCGCGGACCGGCAGGCTGGACGCGGCCCACAGCAGCGCGCCATCCGGCAGCGCGGCCGCCAGGTCGCGGGCCAGCCTCGGCTCGCTGATCGCCGCGCGCGCATCCAGGATCGCGTCGGCGGCGCCGCGCGCGGCGGCGTCGGCGCGCTGCCACGACCCGAGCCACGCCGACGAGACGCCCGGGCCGCGGGCCGGGCGCGAGAGGCGCAGCGCCGCGGCGACGCAGGTCGCGGTGCGGGCCGGGTCCGCCCAGCGCCCGGGCCCCTGCGCGATCACCACGTGCCGGGGCGGCGGCGGCCCCGGACTTCCCCCCAGGAACGCCAGCTGGCCCCGCGATAGCCCGGGACGGCCGGCCGAGACGATGACCTCGGGCCGGTGCTCCGCGACGAACCCCGCTGCGCCGAGCAGGTAGCCGTAGGCCGACAGCGCGTTCGGGCCGCGCCGGGCGTTCGAGGACGGTTCGGCGAGCACCGGCCACCCCGCGGCCTCGGCCAACTCCAGCAGCGGCGCGGGGTCGTAGTCGCCGTCCCCGCAGACCACCGCCCCCCGTTCGGCCCACTCCAGCCGCTGCGGTTCGCCGCCCGCTCCGGCCGCACCCAGGCTAGTCCACGGGACCCCGCCCGGCCGGCCGTCGAGCGGTTCCGGCCAGTCCGCGCCGGTCCCGCCGGTGTCGGGCACCAGCGGGTCCCGGAGCGGGATGTTGACGTGCACCGGCCCGGGAAACCCGCCCGCCTGGCCGGACGCGGCCGCCCAGGCCCGGCAGGCCAGCGACCGCCAGTAACCGACCATCCCCGGCTGGGCCTCGGGCACCCCGGCCTCGCAGAACCAGCGCACCGCGGTGCCGTACAGCTTCAGCTGGTCGATGGCCTGGTTGGCGCCGGTACCGCGCAGCTCGGGCGGCCGGTCGGCGGTGAGCACGAGCAGCGGGACCCCGGCCTCGTCCGCCTCGATCACGGCCGCGTGGAAGTGGGCGGCGGCCGTGCCCGAGGTGCACACCACCGCGACCGGGCGGCGGCTCGCCTTGGCCAGGCCGAGCGCCAGGAACGCGGCGGAGCGCTCGTCGATCCGCACGTGCAAGCGGAGGGCACCGTCGGCGGCCCGGTCGAACAGCGCCAGCGTCAGCGGGGCGCTGCGCGAGCCCGGCGCCAGGACCGCCTCGCGCATCCCGCACCTGACCAGCTCGTCGACGACGACCGTGCCGAACGCGGTGGACGGGTTCATGGCCTGGGAACGGCCGGCCGGGTGCCGAGGAACTCGGCGGCCGCCACCATCCGGGCCACCCAGGGAGCCGGGTCGGCTTCCCAGGCCGACAGCCGCTCGGGAACGGGGACGCAGGCCCGGACGGGCAGCGCGCCGTCCTCGGCGGCCAGCGGCTCGGCGGTCACGTCCCCGGTCAGCAGGCTCATCGTGGCCAGCCCGCAGTCGTAGGGCAGCGTGGGCAGCGCGGCGGCCAGCGCCACCCCGGCCGCGAGCCCCACCGAGGACTCCACCGCGCTGGACACGACCACGGGCAGGCCGCACTCCTCGGCGACCCGCAGCGCGGCGCGCACGCCGCCCAGCGGCTGGACCTTGAGCACCACGATGTCGGCGGCCCCGGCGGCGCGGACCGCGAGCGGGTCCTCGGCCCGGCGGATCGACTCGTCCGCGGCCAGCGGCACGTCCACCAGGCGGTGCAGCTCGGCCAGCTCGGCCAGGCTGGCGCAGGGCTGCTCGGCGTACTCGAGGCCGAACCGGTCCAGGGCCCGCAGCATCCGCGCCGCGTGGGGCACGCTCCAGGCGCCGTTGGCGTCCACCCGGACCCGGCCGTCCGGGCCGATCGCGTCGCGCACGGCCGCCACCCGGGCGATGTCGTCGGCGTCGGCCTGGCCCGCCTCGGCCACCTTCACCTTCGCGGTCCGGCACCCCGAGCCGGCCACGATCTGGCGCGCCCGGTCCGGGCTCACGGCGGGCACGGTCACGTTCACCCCGACGCGCCCCCGGGCCGGCTCCGGCCAGCCAGCGCAGGCGGCCTCCAGCGCGCAGGCCAGCCAGCGGGCGCACTCGCGCGGCCCGTACTCGGCGAACGGCGAGAACTCCCCCCACCCCGCCGGCCCCTCGATCAGCGCGCCTTCCCGGACGGTAATGCCACGGAACCTAGTGCGCATCGGGATCGCGAACGCGCGGACGGTCGGGAGCAGGGCCGGGAGCAGGCCGGCCGGTCCGGTCACGGCTCTGTCACCCTCCCTTTGGCGGCCGGCCCCTGCCGGATCTGCCCGGATTAACCTTACGACCGTGACCACCCGCCCGCTGCACGCGGTCCTGCTGCCCCCCGCCGACGCCGGCCACCGGATGCTCGGGGCCCTCGCGGCGGCCCTGGACGGGACCGGGCCGGCCATCCTGCCGCTGGACCCGGCCTTGCCGCGGGCCCGGCTGGCCGCGCTGCTCGACGCCTTCGCCCCGTCGGCTGTCGAAACCGCGCAGGGGCCAGAACGCTACGTGCGCGCCGGCCCCGGCCGCGCGCCGGCCCCGGGCGTCGGCCCGGACGCGGCGCTGGTGGTCGCCACCTCCGGCTCCACCGGCCCGCCTAAGGGCACCGAGCTCACCGCGGCCGCGCTGCTGGCCTCGGCCCGGGCCTCGCTGCGGCGGGTGGGCGCCGCGCCCGGCGAGCGGTGGCTGTGCTGCCTGCCGGTCTTCCACATCGCCGGCATCGGTGTGCTGGTCCGGTCGCTGCTCGCGGGGGCCGACCCGGTGATCACCGGCCGGCTGGAGCCCGGCGTGCTGGCCGCCAGCGGCTGCGCGCACGTCTCGGTGGTGCCGACCCAGCTGCGGCGGATGCTGGACGCCGGCGACGACCTGACGGCCGCGAAGACCATCCTGCTGGGCGGGGCGGCGGCGCCCGCGGGGCTGGTGGACGCCGCCCGGGCGGCGGGCGGCCGGGTGGTCACGACCTACGGAATGAGCGAAACCAGCGGCGGATGCGTGTATGACGGTATGCCGCTTGATGACGTGTCGGTGGACATCGGGCCCGGCGGGAGGATCAGGATCGCCGGGCCGGTGCTGTTCTCCGGCTACCGGCTGCGCCCGGACCTGACCGCGCAAGCCCGCGACGGGCGCTGGTTCGTCACCTCCGACATCGGCTCGATCGGCCCGTCCGGTGAGCTGCTGGTCCGCGGCCGGGCCGATGACGTGATCAACACCGGCGGCGAGAAGGTGATCGCGGCGGAGGTGGAGGCGGCGCTGGTGACCTGCGCCGGGGTGCGGGAGGCCGTTGTGGTGGCTCGGCCGGACCCGGAGTGGGGCGAGCAGGTCACGGCGGTGGTGGTCCCGGCCGATCCGTCGGCGCCGCCGCGATTGGCTGACATCCGGGCGCACGTGCGGGGTAAGCTGCCGGTCTACGCGGCTCCGGCCGCCTTGCTGCTCGTGCCGGACCTGCCCTTGCTACCGTCGGGTAAGCCCGACCGGGAGGCGCTGCGGGCTCGTGCGGCCGCAGTGCAGGGGGCAGGGGAGGTGGGTGGGGCCGGTCCGCCGGGCGGCCGATGGGCGCACGGCACCGGCACGGGAACAAATGGCCGCGTTGAGCGTTACTAGATAGTGCCCGCGCTGCACGATACCAAGTGCTGCGGGTCCCCGCTAACCGAAGGCGCCGCCCCGGTGGTGCAGGAGCAGCGCGCCCGACACGCGCACGAAGAGAGGTGTGTCTCATGCCGAGGAACGCGACCGCCGCGTCGCCGCGACACGACGATGAGGCAACCATGACCCACGTGGACGAGCTGATCCAGCGCGGACGCCGCCAGGGCCACCTGTCTCTTCCGGAGCTCCGCAGCGCTTTTGAGCGGGCCCGCATCTCCCCTACCGAGGCCAGGTCCATCGTCCGCGAACTGACCGAAGCCGGTGTACAGCTCGGTAACGACCAGCCGGAGGCTCCCGTGCAGGCTGCCACCCTTCCTCTGACCTCCCCCGTGGCCGGCCAGGCCGCCGTGCGCAAGGCCCGCGGCGGGGCCGCCGCCCGCCCGGCCGAGACCGCACCGTCCGAGCTCGAGGGCGCGGTGGCGGATGTCATCGAGCTGGACGCGCTCGACGTGGCCGAGGCCGAAGCGTCGGCGCTGGCCTCCGGCGCCGTGGCGGAGGCGGTCCTCGAGGTTGACCTCGACGACCAGACGTCCGTCATGGGCGACTCGGTGCACACCTACCTGAAGTCCATCGGCCGGACCAGCCTGCTCACCGCCGAGCAGGAGGTCGACCTGGCCAAGCGGATCGAGGCCGGGCTGTACGCCGAGCACAAGCTGGAGACCGAGACCGAGCTGGCCGAGGACTACCGCCGCGACCTCGAGGATGTCGCCGAGGACGGCCGCCGGGCCAAGGCGCACATGCTGGAGGCGAACCTGCGCCTGGTGGTGTCGGTGGCCAAGAAGTACAGCGACCGGGGCCTTTCCCTGCTCGACGTGGTGCAGGAGGGCAACCTCGGCCTGATCCGGGCGGTCGAGAAGTTCGACTACACCAAGGGCTACAAGTTCTCCACCTACGCCATGTGGTGGATCCGGCAGGCCATCCAGCGCGGCTTCGCCGACTCCGCGCGCACGATCCGGCTGCCGGTGCACGTGCTGGAGATGCTCAGCAAGCTCAGCCGGGTCGAGCGGGACATGCACCAGCGGCTGGGCCGGGAGCCCACGCCCGAGGAGCTGGCCGTTGAGCTTGACCGCACGCCGGACCAGATCGAGGAGCTGCTGCGGACCAGCCGCCAGCCGATCAGCCTGGACTCCACGATCGGCGAGGACGGCGAGACCAGCATCGGCGACCTGATCGAGGACGTGGACGCCCCCGAGGCGTCCGAGCTGGTGGACCGCCAGCTGCTGGCCGACCAGCTGCGGCACGCGCTGGACGCGCTGACCCCGCGGGAGGCCACGATCATGGCGATGCGGTTCGGTCTGTACGACGGCAACCCGCACACGCTGGACGAGATCGGCCGCGCGCTGGGCCTGACCCGGGAGCGGATCAGGCAGCTGGAGAAGCAGTCGCTGTCCAAGCTGCGCCACCCGAGCCGCGCCCAGCCGCTGCTGGACTACGCCAGCTAGCTCACGACCACACGCCGGCCCACGGGCCGGGCCCGACCTCCCGCCGGGCCCGGCCCGTTTTCCTGTCCGGGTAGGATCGCGGGGTGACGGTCCAGGTAGAAGTGCTCGACAAGGTAACCGGCGAGGTGGTCGAGGCTTTCGGCCGCCTGCTCCCGCAGCTGTCCCGGTCCGCCCCGCCGCTCGGCCAGGCGGAACTCGAAGCGGTCGCGGGATGCCCGGCGAACACGGTGCTCGTCGCGCGTTCCGCGGGCACGATTATCGGCACGACGACCCTGGTGATGTTCCCGCTCCCGACCGGGCTGCGCGCCTGGATCGAGGACGTGGTCGTGGACGAGTCGGCGCGCGGCCAGGGCGCCGGGGAGGCGATGACCCGGGAGGCGCTGCGGCTGGCCGGCGAGGCCGGAGCGAGGACCGTGGACCTGACCTCGCGCCCGTCACGGGAGGCGGCCGGGCGGCTCTACGAGCGGGCCGGGTTCAAGCTCCGCGACTCCCGGCTGTACCGGTACTCGTTCCAGGACTGACGGCGCCAGGACCCGTCGCGTCCGCCGCTATCCCGCCAGTTCCGCAACGGCCGCGAGCAGCCGGTCGACGTCGGACCGGTTGTTGTAGTGCACCAGCCCGGCCCGGACCGCGCCGCCGGAGTCGCGCAGGCCGAACGCGCCGGCCAGCTCCCAGGCGTAATTGTCGCCGTCCCACACGTTCACCTTCCGCGCGGCCAGGTGCTCGGCGACCTCGCGCGGCGTGCGGCCCGCCACGGTGAAGTACGCGGTGGCTGTGCGCCGGGCGGCCTTGCCGTAGGTCGTGACGTGGTCCATGGCGTCCAGCCCGCCGAGCAGCACCCGGAACAGGCCCTGCTCGTGCGCCTCGGCCGCGGCCATGCCGGCCAGGATCCGCTCCCGCCGGGTGCCGGGACCCGGGCCGGCCAGCGAGGCCAGGTGCTCGACGGCGGCGGTCACGCCCGCGAGATCGGCGAACGGCAGCGTGCCCTGCTCGAACCGGTCGGGCACCTGCTGCGGCGCGGGCGCCAGCTTGTCCGGGGCCAGGGTCTCGAGCAGCCCGGGATCCGCGACGACCGCGCCCACGTGCGGCCCGCACCACTTGTAGGCGCTGGTGACATAGAAGTCGGCGCCGAGCCCGGCGACGTCGACCGGGCCGTGCGGGGTGGCGTGCACGCCGTCCACGTAGCTAAGCGCCCCGGCCGCGTGCGCCAGCGCGGTGATGCCGGCCACGTCCGGGCGGGTGCCGATCAGGTTGCTGGCCGCGGACACCGCGACCAGCCTGGTCCGGTCCGAGATCAGCTCGGCCAGCTGGGCGAGCGGCAAGTCGCCCTCGGGCAGCTGCACGTCGGCGAACCGGACCCCGGCCCCGGCCCGGGCGGCCGCCTGCACCCACGGCCGGACGTTTGCGTCGTGGTCGAGCCTGGTGACCACGACCTCGTCGCCGGGGCCCCAGCCCGTGGCGAGGGTGCGGGCCAGCCGGTAGGTCAGGGTGGTCATGTTCGGGCCGAGGATGACGCCCTCGGCCCGGCCGCCGGTGAGGTCCGCCACGGACCGCCGGCACTCCGCAGTGATCATGTCGGAGCGGCGGCTGGCCGGGAACGCGCCTCCGGAGTTCCCGAGGCCGACCCGGTACGCGCCGGCCATCGCGTCGATCACCGTGCCGGGAAGCTGCGTGCCCGCCGCCCCGTCCAGGTAGGCGTAACCGTCCGCCAGGGCCGGGTAGGCGGCGCGCACCCGGTCAACGTCAAAAGCCATCGCGTCACGATACCTCGACCAGAAATATTGAGGTGACAGCCCCCGATCGCGCGGTTACCCTTCGGATAATGCCCACCAATCCGTCCAACTCGCTGCCGCATGCCCAAACCCAGCCGGGGCCGGCGAGCCAGGACCGGGCGGGGCAGACGCCGCTGGCGGCCCTGTGGCGCACCCGCGAGTACCTGCGCCCCTACTACGGGACCCTGGTGCTGATGCTCGCCGCCGCGATCGGCGCGGCGGGAGCCATGATCGCGATCCCGCTGCTGATCAAGGCCGTGATCGACGGGCCGATTGAGCACGGCAACACCCGCGCGCTGCTCCCCCTGGGCCTAGCCGCGATCGCGCTGGGCGTGATCGAGGCCGCGCTGAACCTGTACCGGCGATGGGTGCAGGCCAGCGCGGTCACCGGCATGGAGCGGGCGATGCGGGACAGCCTCTACGCGCACCTGCAGCGGCTGCACGCCGGGTTCCATGACGAGTGGCAGTCCGGGCAGCTGCTGTCCCGGGCCACCACCGACCTGTCCGCGATACGTCGGTTCGCCGGGTTCGGCATCGTCTTCTTTATTACCAACGTGGTGACCTTCATCGCGGTCATCGCGCTGCTGATCCGGCTGAACTGGTGGCTCGGCCTGGTGACCGGGTGCGTCTTCGTGCCCGTGGTGGTGCTCTGCACCCGCTTTGAGCGGCGGTACCGGGTGCTGTCCCGGCGCGCCCAGGACCAGGAGGGCGACCTGGCCACCTACGTGGAGGAGGCCGCGGCCGGCATCCGCGTGCTCAAGGCGCTCGGCCGCCGCGACGAGGCGGCCGCCCGGCACGCCGGCCAGGCCTCGCTGGTGCGGACCACGCAGATGCAGAAGGCCAGCCTGCGCGGCACCTTCTGGGCCGGCCTGGACCTGGTCCCGAACGCGGTCATCGGCCTGATCCTGCTGCTCGGCGCGCTCGCGGTCAGCCAGGACGAGCTGACGCTCGGCGGCCTGGTCGCCTTCATCGCGCTCGCGCTGCAGCTGGTGTGGCCGATCGAGGCGATGGGCTACATCCTGTCCTCCGGGCAGGAGGCCGCCACCGCGGCGCAGCGGATCTACGAGATCTTCGACACCGAGCCCGCCATCACCGACCCCATACCGCGCCAAAGGGGCGCAGTGAAGCGGGATGGGGAGGCGGGCGGGGCCCCGGCGGCGCAAAAGCAACAGGGCCGTCTCCGCTTCGACCGCGTGACCTTCCGCTACCCCGGCGCCCGCACGCCGCTGCTGCGCGGCGTGAGCCTGGAGCTCGAGCCCGGGGAGACCGTCGCCCTGGTCGGCCCCAACGGCGCGGGCAAGACCACCCTGCTGCAGCTGGTGCCGAGGCTGGCCGAGGTATCCGGCGGGGCCATCCTGCTGGACGGCACCGACGTCAGGGACCTGCCCCTGGCGTACCTGCGCGCCGCGGTGGGCTGCGCGTTCGAGGACCCCACGCTGTTCTCGGCGAGCGTCAGAGAGAACGTCAGCTACGGCGCGCCGGGAGCGGACGAGGAAGCCATCCGCGCTGCCCTCGCCGCGGCCCAGGCCGACTTCGTCGCCGACCTGCCCTGGGGACTGGACACCAGGATCGGCGAGCAGGGGATGGCGCTGTCCGGCGGGCAGCGCCAGCGGGTGGCGCTGGCCCGGGCCATCCTGGCCCGGCCGGCTGTGCTGCTGCTCGACGACCCGCTGTCCGCGCTGGACGTGCACACCGAGGCCAAGGTCACCCGCGCGCTGGCGCAGGTACTGGCCGGGTCGACGGCGCTGGTGGTGGCGCACCGGCCGTCCACGGTCATGCTGGCCGACCGGGTGGCGCTGCTGGACGGCGGCGTCATCGCCGCGGTCGGCTCGCACCAGGAACTACTGGTCACCCAGGCCCGCTACCGGGAGCTGATGACCGGCACGGCCCGGCCGGATGACGACCTGGGCCCGGGCCTGGAGCCCGATCAGGATCAGGACCTCACGGAGGCCCGCCGGTGACCCAGACCCCCACGGCCCAGGCCCCGGAGCAGGCCTGGCGCGGCATAGCGGCCGAGAACCTCGACGACATCCCGGGGAGCCTGGCGTCGCTGCTCCGGCGGCGGGCCCGGACCCTGCTGCGGGACCTGCTCCGCCCGCACCGGGCCCGGGTGGCGCTGATCCTGCTGCTGATCGTGATCGCCAACATCGGCGCCCTCGTCGGCCCATGGCTGGTCGGCGTCGGGATCGACCGGATCCCGCAGGTGACTAGCTCGCATGACGTGGCATCGCTCGTGGTCATCGTCGCGGCCTTCGCCGTGGCGGTGGCCACCCAGGCCGTCGCCACCCGGGCCTTCATCGCCGCGATCGGCCGTCTCGGCGCCGACGTGGTGTTCGAGCTGCGGCAACAGCTGTTCGCCCACTTCCAGCGGCTGTCGGTCTCGTTCCACGAGCGCTACACGTCCGGGCGGGTCATCTCCCGGCAGGTCTCCGACATCGACTCGCTGTCCGACCTGTTCGACGACGGCCTGGACCTGCTGGTGTCCGCGGTCTTCTCGCTGCTGCTGGTGGGCACCGGGATGCTGCTGCTCGACTGGCCGCTGGCGCTCGTGGTGCTGGCCGGCTTCGTGCCGCTGACCTGGCTGACAGTCTGGTTCCGGCGCGAGTCGGCGATCGCGTACCGGCGGACCAGAGAGACCATCGCACTGGTCATCGTGCAGTTCGTGGAGACGTTCGGCGGCATCCGCGCGGTCCAGGCGTTCCGCCGGGAGCGCCGGAACGAGGAGATCTTCGGCGACCTCAACGCCGACTACGCGGCCGCCAGCCTGCGCTCCGCCCGCCTGATCGCGATCTATTCGCCGGGCATCACGCTGGTCGCCAACCTCGTGATCGGCGCGGTGCTGCTGTACGGCGGGTACCGGGTCATCGGCGGCGACATGAAGGTGGGCGTGCTGGTCACCTTTCTGCTCTACCTGCAGCGCTTCTTTGACCCGCTGCAGGACCTGTCGCAGTTCTACAACACGTTCCAGTCCGCCGCCGCGGCGCTGGAGAAGATCTCCGGAGTACTGGACGAGGCCCCCGCCGTGGCCGAGCCGCAGGCTCCGGCTGCGCTGCCCCGGGCCGCGGATCCGGCCCGCAGCGGCCGGACCGTGCGCTTCGAGTCGGTCCAGTTCGGTTACCGGGAGGCGCTGGTGCTGCCCGGCCTGGACCTGACCATCCCCGCGGGGCAGACCGCGGCCCTGGTCGGCGCCACCGGGGCAGGCAAGACGACCATCGCGCGGCTGATGGCCCGGTTCTACGACCCGGCTCAGGGCCGCGTGCTGCTGGACGGCGTCGACGTCCGGCAGCTATCCGAGCCGGACCTGCGCCACGAGATCGTCCTGATCACCCAGGAGAACTTCCTGTTCACCGGCACGATCGCGGAGAACATCGCGCTGGGCCGGCCGGGGGCCTCGCGGGCCGAGATCGAGGCGGCGGCGCGCGCCATCGGCGCGCACGGGTTCATATCCGGATTCCCGGCCGGCTACGACGAGCAGGTCGGCAAGCACGGCGGGCGGCTCTCGGCGGGGCAGCGCCAGCTGATCTCGTTCACCCGCGCGTTCCTGGCCGCGCCGGCCGTGCTGGTGCTCGACGAGGCGACCTCACTGCTCGACCTCCCCAGCGAAGCGCTGGTGCAGCGGGCGCTGCGGACGATCCTGGCCGGGCGCACGGCCCTGATCATCGCGCACCGGCTGTCCACGGTGCGGATCGCCGACCGGGTCCTGGTGATCTCCGACGGCCGGATCGTGGAGGATGGGCCGCCGGGCCGGCTCCTGGCCGAGGGCGGTGAGTACTCCGCCCTGCACACGAGCTGGCAGGAAAGCCTTGCCTGACAGACGCCCAGCGGCGTCCGCTAGGCTGACCGCGTGATCGCGCGTCGTAAGCAAGTCAGCGGCCAGGCCGAGGCCGAATACGCGGCGGACGTCGCCCTCGCCGCGCAATTCGACGACCTGCTCGCGGCGGCGCGCGACGCCGAGCAGGCGTTCCGCAACGCGCAGGCGCGTGCGTGGCCGATCCGCGAACTGCACCCGCTGGCCAAGCGCCTCGACACCGCGCTGACCGACGTGATGCGGGCGGCGTACGCGGCGCAGCGCGCCGAGATCGGCCCGCGCGGGTACGAGGACCGGATCTACCGGCGCAAGGCCATGGCCAAGTCGGCTGTGCACGCCTGGACGGACGAGGCGGAGCGGCTGCTGACGCTGCGCGAGACGCACCGGCTCACCGGCATGCCGCCGGCGCCGCGCACGGACCTGCCTGAAGCCGAGGGCACCCCGTACGTGATCTCCTGAGCGCGTTCCGGCCCGCGTCGGCGTGTCGCCTTCCGGCGCTATCACGGTTTGGTACACGCTGTAACGGACAGGTAGCACCTTCGTGCCAGGCCGAACACCCAGTGGCTATCGGTGGCTACCGGAAGCGTGGCTATCGAAAGCTACAAAGGGTGGTGCTGAAAACAGTCACAACGAGCCATGCCGTACTCGGCGGTAACGCTGGCACAGTAGGATGTGATCAAGACCACAGGACCCAACGATTACTGACCCAGGAGGCACGAGCATGTGCCCGCATTCGCCACCGTGCCCGGACGCGAGTCGCCCGGACCGCGAGGCGGCCCGTACCATCATCAGCCATCCCGAGCAGGGCTGGAGCCTGCTCTGCAACGGCATCGTCGTATTTGAGGACACCGGGGAACTGCTCCCCGACGGCGAGCCCATAGCTCCGCACCGCCCCACCGACCTGATCTCGCA
>Ga0306920_100003002_pt1 | contig 21371 bp, 43 predicted proteins | sample flu12Cox44000170_FD_204666 | JGI IMG/M metagenome (GOLD analysis project Ga0306920, IMG submission 204666) | Lab enrichment of tropical soil microbial communities from Luquillo Experimental Forest, Puerto Rico - flux4day.12C.oxic.44.000.170 (v2)... | ecosystem: Environmental > Terrestrial >... | reverse complement strand
GTCAGCCTGTGTGCAATAAGGAAAAAGCAGGTGGGGGGTTGGACGGTCGAACTGTGGAAGGACGGTCGAACGCGCATTCGATTTGCTGGATGGTCACCGTGTTTGCTGGGGACTCTCGCTTCTTTGCTGGGGACTCTCGCTGTTTGCTGGACGGTCACAGTGCTGGTTTCGCCTCGAGTTGCAGGGCCCGCAGGCGGCCACCAGGTTCGCCGGGTCGTCGGATCCACCATCCACTTTCAGCATGACGTGGTCGACGGTGTCGCCGTACCCTCCGCACCAGTGGCACACGTAGCGGTCACGTTCGAGGATCTCCGGCCGGGTGCGGGTCTGCCAGGTGTGGCCGTAGCCGCGGTGGGTGGTGTTGCCGAGGGTGGTTTGGTATTCGGTTTGGCAGCGTTGGCATCGGCTGCCTTGGTGGGCTAGGGCGCGGTAGCGGCATGGTCTGGCGCCGTTGCCGATGCAGGGTCGGGGGAGTTGTTTCATTCGCAGCCTTCGGCGTTGCTATCCGACTCAGCGCTCATGATGGCAACTTTCTGTGTGTCGTCTGCCAGGAACGCTTCCAGATCGCAACTACGCACGGCGAACCAGCGGGGCTTACCGTCTATGCGGAGCCAGATGTCGATCATCGTGCCGTTCTTACGGAAGGCGAGTTGACCGATCGTCCGGGTAAACGTCGGTACGCCGAACCGTCGCCACGGCTGTAGTTTGAGTTCGATCACGGTAGTAGTCGGATGACTTCGTCGTAGCTGTGGCGTTCGCAGATGGGCCAGTTGCGGATGCGGCCGGTGGTGCGTCGATGTAGTGGGCCGGCTGGGTGGTGGATGGATCGGGCGATGCAGGCGTAGCACAGGCGGGGTGGTAGTTCGTGGTCGCGGGTGAACCAGCGCAGTAGGCGGATCATGGGCGGTGTCTGCTGTCGCGGTCGTATTCGAAGGCGGCTACCGCGAACAGGGTGGCCAGGATGGTGGCGGCGATGATGACCGCGAAGGTGACCCAGTCCATGGGTGTGCCTGCTGGATTTTGGGCGCACGAATCCGTACGAGGCGATTGTGGCACATTTGTGCAGGGAATTACACAAGTGTGGTTCATGCGGTGATTCCTTGGGGGTGGTAGCCGAGGACGCGGCCGAAGAACACGAGATCTTGGGGTGGCCATTTGGCGTGGCAGTTTTGGCAGACGGCGCCGGTGAGGATGCTGATGGCTAGTGCTCGGGTTCTGATGGTGTCGCCGTCGTCGTTTTTGCGTCGGGTCCAGGTGTGTCCGCATTGTGGGCAGGGGTTGGGGAGGTAGACGGGTTTGGGGGCGAAGAGGTCGTCGATGGCTTTGGCCCAGGATTGGATTTCGGCGGTGATGGCTTCGATGAGTTCGGTGTCTTGGGGTCGCCATTTGCGGGTGGTGAGTTGGTTGAGGAGTTTGGGTGTGTTGTTGTTGGCGTGGGTGAGGGTTCGGGTTCGGCGGTCGATGGTGATGGCGAGTTTGAGGCAGTCGATTTGGGCGGGGATGATGTGGGCGGCTGGTGTGCGGGTGTGGCCGCTGATGTGGGCGTTGGTGATGGCGTCGCGGAGTTGGGTGTAGCGGGAGTCGAGTGGGTGGCCGTTGTGTGTGGTGGGGTCGCAGAGGGCGCTGATTGCGTCTGTGAGGCGGTTTCGGGCTAGGGGTAGGGAGATGGTCATCTGGTTGGCTCCTGGGCGTCGAGGATGTCTTTGAGGCGGGCGATTTGTTCGTCCCAGTTGATGTCGTTGGCGCGGTTTTGTTGGCGTTGGTGGGCTTCGCGGGCGGCTTCGGCGCGGGCTTTGGCTTGTTCGCGGTTCGTTTTGTTCATCATCGGATGATCACGATGATCAGTAGCGCGGCGATGGTGATGGTGGTGGTGGCGATTTGTGCCAGGAGTAGCCAATTGAGCGCGGATTGTTGATGTTCGACGGTGAGCATGATTTGCGCGATGTGGCGGCGGGCGTCGGCGGCTGAGGGGTTGGCGATCGGGTCGTCGTTCATGCGAAATTGCCGTTCGTGCGTTGGCCGGTGATCAGCGCACAAAAATCATTCACAGTCATCGTGACGAATTGCTGGCCGGGATCGCCGACGCCGTGACGTTTATGCACGACGATCCCGGCCAATGCGTCGTCGTTGCCGGCTTCGGTGTGGGCTTCGGTGACCCATTCCGATAGCGCGGGTCTTCGGGTGCAGTTTTTGATTTCGGCGACTAGGCGTTGATTGTGTATTCGGAGGCCGGTGATGTCGCCGCGGTCTTTGTTGCCGGTTTTTGTGCGTCTGTCTATTCGGTCGTCCTCGAGGATGTGGGCGAGGTGGTCGGCTATTTGGCGTTCGAATCGGGTGCCGGCGGTTTTGGCGGATTGTCGGGAACGGGTCATATTTCAGAATCCGCTCAGTCGTGAGAGATTGATCCGACCGTAATGGTTATGTTTTCTGTGGTGTCGTTTTGTCGCGCCGCAGTTTATACATATCAGTGCTTTAAATTGTTGGCCGGCTGCGGTTTCGATGCGCCAGTTATGAGAGCATTTGGTTTGATCTGGCGTTGATGTAGTCGGTTTACGTTGGCGGGTCATGTTTTCCATCCCATTTGTTCGTGGACTTGTTTAGAACCGTGGGCGGCGGTGAATCGTCTGTCGATGTGGTCGCAGACCATTCCGTTTTTTAGGCGGCCGTCGTCGTCGCAGAGGTCGCAATTGGCGATTTCTTGGAGCGAGGCGCCGCCGCCCGACGGGGCGGCGCCGGTCGCGGTTGGCTGGTGAGAGTTCCTATCCATACCAACCCCTACAAGGTTGGTATGGATAGGACTAGCGGCCGGGACTCCGCTCGGATTCCGTTCGGACACGACCGGGACAAGTCGCTGTTTACGCTGGTCAGCCTTACGCTTGCGATCGTAACGGCGCTTTTCTTCAACTTCGTTCTTGGTCAAATTTCGATCGTTCCAGTCGTGGAACTGATACCCATCTGGGGTCGAATCGAACAACTTTTCCTTGACTAACCGCTCACAGTTGGCCCGACTCCCGAGTTGATACGCAACGCGGTAAGGGATAAAGCCATCAGTTAAATTAGCGGCCGACCAGGCGCCAGCGCGGACCCAAAGTCCCATGGCGGCGTTTCCAGCAGCGACGGCTTTCGGATGAAATGCGAGATTATCGTCGACTTGGAACCACACCATTATTAATTTACGTCCTTTCGGCGCTCCTCAATTACATAATCCGATACCCAAGTTTGGGATTCAAATGGCAGTGTTTCTATTTGCGATTCATTCCGCATTTTGATACCGGCTTGCTTCCAGAGGCTTTTCATTGTTTCGACTTTGACCGGGTACATTCCAGGGTCAGGCTTCCAACAGTGCGGCCATAGGGTGAATTGCAGGCTGGATCTTGGCCACGAGATACCCGTTTGTCCGAGCATGGCGGCATCGTCGTATATCATCCATCGCCAGCAGTCGCACGTTCCTGGTGCTGCGTAAGAAATTGCGGAGGTCCAGCCGTGTGTTGAGGCGCGAGGGCAACATTCGTCAGTGATCTTGGTGCGCCAGTTTGATCCTACTGTCAAGACTTGGCGGACGTCCCATGCTGTCATGCCAGAATGTATGTGAGATCCGTGCCGACGCAGTTCCGCCGTTCCCTGAGCGCCCTTGACTTCAACAAATACAGTTTGGCCATCTTTGAGAATGATTCTGAAATCTGGCAGATAGAAATAGCCTTTGACGGCTTCGTACTCCCAGTGGATGCCTAATAGATCAAAGAATGCGGCCCAGTGTGCCTCGGTTTCTGATCGGAAGCGTCTGCCCCGATAGACGGTGGGGAGGGATAGGTAAGGCATTGCTCCTGCTTCCTTTCGTATTTATTCGCTGTCGTTTCGCAGGTCTTCTTGAGCTATTGCGGCTTGGTTGAGGATGTCGTTGACGCGGTCGACGGGGTCATAGGGATTGCCGTCGTTGTCGACTGGGTCTGCTATCCAGTTGTCGATGGTGTTGAGCATGATGTTGGCTTCGGGTTTGGTGAGTTCGCCTTGGATGTGGTAGCCGAGGATGTGGTCGCGGATGGTGTGGCGGTCGGGTTGGGTGGTGATGCCGAGTTGGCGCATGAGGGCGTGGAGTTTGGAGTTTTGGGGTTTGGTGATGGGCGGGTCGGGTTCTGGTGGCGGTTGGCCCACGCTGGGCTCTTGTGTTGGCGTGGGCCTTTCGCCACCCTCTTCCTCTAGGGCGGTTTGTGGTGTGTCGCCGAGGAGTTGGGTGCGGGCGGCGGCTACGGCGAATTGGCGTCGGATCGATTCGTCGTCGCCGAGGAGTTCGGCGAGCTCATCATCGTCGTCGGCTTTGGTGGGGGTTGGTGTTGGTTTGGGTTGGGTGCGTGCGGCTTTGGGGGGTTTGGTGGCGCGTTTGCGTTGCACCGGCGGCCCCGCGGCCTCTCCACCGCTCCTGTCGGGGCCGCCGGTGGGCTCGAGGGGGATGACACCGTCGATGAGGTCTTCGGCGATCAGCGTCCCAGACAGGACGTCGGGAAAGGCTTGGGTGCATAGCCGGCTGGTGGCGCGGGCGATCAGCTTGTCGGCGGGGTATTTGCCGAGGTCGATGCCGGCGCGGCGGGCTTGGTCGGCGGTGAACTGGGCGCGGTGTTTCTGGCCGGTGTCTTTGCGGACGCCTTCGATGACACACCGGGTTTCGGTGGATTCCACAATGGTGAGGGTGTGTCCGGCTTGGACGATGCGGCGGCGCATGAAGTCGGCGTAGAACCCGACGCGGCCGTGGACGATGTAGATGGAGCCCAGCGCGTCGAAGGGGTCGAGGCCGAGTTCTTGGCCTTTCATGATGGCGGCGGCGACGTCGGCTTGGCGGCCGATCATTTCTTTGGGGACGAACGGGGTTTTGCAGAGTGCTTCGGCGATCTTGTAGACGTCGCGGAATTCTTCGGCCCACCGTTTGAGGTCGATCCGCGGGGGGCGGGCCGGGGTGGTGTCGAGGTCGGGGAGGGGTTCGATGTCAGTCAAAGTCGAATCCTGTTTGTATAGGCAGCGTTTCGGAGATATAGCGGGGGTCGGGTTCAGCGAAGGTGTATGGGCTGACCGAGGTGCATCGTGTGCTGTTCAGTGAGACGTGCCACCATTGGGCGTCGGCGCGATATTCGACTGCTAGTGAGCAGTATCGGCACGGCGGTAGGAGTGGTCCCAATGGGTTGATCATTGGTCGCTGTCCCAGATGACGCGGGCGGTCGAGGCGGTGGGTAGCCGCAGGGCGGGCAGGATGAGGCCGTCTTTGTCCTGCTCGTATTCGTAGATTTTTTGGGCGATGCGGAACATTTGGAGTTGTTCGCGTTCGCTGACGGTGGGGATGAGTTGGGCGTCGTCGGCGGTGATGTGGATGGCGCCGGTGTGCTCGACGGTGGGCATGGGTTGTTCGTTGCCGTCGGCGTCGAGGTAGAACTCTGAAAACCGGTATGCCGCAAGCTGTAACGCGGTTTCGGCGTAGATGCCTTTGTCGCCGGTTTTGAGATCCAAGAGCCAGCGTTCGCGTTCGCCGGTGGGGCCGGTGAGGTCGGCGATGAGGTCGAGGGTGCCGGCGTAGCCGTGGGTGTAGTTGACGACGACGACTTCGACGAGGGCGGGGTCGAGTTTCCAGGTGTCGATGAAGTTGACGTAGTTGTCGATGTAGGGGCGTAGTTCGTCGGGGATGCCGGTTACGGCGATGCCTTGGACGATGGCTTCGGCGTAGAGGTGGACTTGGGTGCCTTTGTTTTTGGCTTTGTTGCTGGATTCCCAGCGGTAGCCTTGCATGGTTTTGAGGCGGGTGGCGTCGGGAAGTTCGGCGAGGGTGTCCCAGTTGTTGAGGGTGCTTTCGGCGGTGATGTTGGCGGCCCAGCCGATGAGTTCTTTTTTGGGGAGGCCGCCGTCGAGGATGGTGGTGACGCCGGGGACGCGGCGGCCGTCGGCGTCTTCGTAGTGGTGGTTTTTGCCGCGGGTGATGCGGCGGATGGGTGGGCAGTATTTCATGCGGCGCCTTGGGGTGGTGGGGTGAGGTGGTCGGTGAGGGCGCAGCGGTAGGGGATGCCGCTGCCGGGGCATTGGTGGCCGGCTTTGTCGTGGTGGGTTTTGATGACGGGGGTGGAGGATTCGGCTGGTTTGTGGCAGACCGGGCAGAGCGGTGTGTCAGGGAATCGGGTCATATTGTTCGCCGGATGTGGTTGAGCCAGGCGTCGATGGCGATCAGTTCGGCTTGGTCGGCGGCGCGGCGTTCCCGGCGGCGCCGGATGAGTGCGGGGATTCCCCATACCGCGGCGGCGGGTAGGCCGTAGGTGGCGGTGATCGCGGCGGCCACGATCAGGTCGGCGGCCATCAGGGTCGGTCTTCGATCATCGCCTTTAGCGCTGGGATCGCCTCGTCCGGTGGCAGTGCGGCCAGCGCGATGAACGGCAGTTCCGCCAGTGCTTGTAGTGCTTCGATGCTGGGGTCGGGGATGTCGTAGGTGTCGGTCATGAGGCGGCCCTTTCCTTAGCGAAGGTTTCGATGTCGGCGCGGTGGAACAGGAAGGCGCCGTTTTTCCCGGGGAGTTTGTGGACAGCGATGATGCGGCCTGCGGCGACCCAGCGGGTGAGGGTGGGTTTGTCGACTTGCAGGATGCGGGCGGCTTCGGTGCTGCCGATCAGGTCGTTGTAGGTCGGCATGGTGATTGAGCATTGCACCGGTTGATGGCACACGCAAGCTTATCGGCGCGTGTCCTGTGTGTCCGCGTGTCGTAGCGATGAGCATTGCACAGTGGCAGTTATGGTGCTAGCTTGCGGTGGCTGACTGCCAAACGATCGATAGGAGAAACAAACAGCATGAATACCTCTGTAAGGCCGTGGGTACCCACGGAGCTGCCGCCACCCTCCAGGCGCATCAGCATGACCGATGCGATCGGTCAGGTCTTGGAGCCGCTGTATAAGAACGACGTCGAGGGCACCCGCACGCGGGCGACCTCGATCGATAAGGAGAGTTCCAACGACGGGTCCGTGGTGGTGGACAGGGTTCTGCTCGCCGCGCTGATCAAAAAGGCCGCCCCGCAGGGGTTGCTGTATTGGGACCCCGCGACGGAGTCCCTTCAGGAGCTGGGCGGTGCCGATGTGGCCGAGATCAAGGGCCACCTGGGCTTTGTCCAGAGGCGCTACGGCATCGACATGGCGTCGATCACCGCACGCAGGGCAGAGTTCCTGGCGATTCAGGGGTCCGAGGAGGCTGCGGGAGCCGATGAGTCGAGTCCCAACACTCGCCGTCCGGAGGAAAACGGCGAATCGTCGGAGTAGCTAGTTGCCCAGCTAGGTGGCGCAGGCGAATTAGGCGATGTCTGCGCCACCTAGCTTAGCTAGGAGAGACATGAACATGGACATCGACAACATCGACGAATTTATCGTCATCGACAAGCGCATCGACGCCGCTGAGGAACAGGAAGCGGACAGCCGCCGCGAACATCTGCACGAGCGTTGGAACTTCGGGGGGCTCATGCTGGCGCAGCGCAAAGGTAAGCAGTTACCCAAGGGGGTGATGGCCAAGCTAGTCGAGGCCACCGGCAAGAGTGAGACTGAGTTAAGTTTTCGGGCGCGGTTTGCTGAGCGATACCCCACCGAAGACGAAGTCTGTACGGCGATACAGACTTTGGGGTCGTGGAGGCAGATTAAAAAGAGTTTGCCGAAGCCGGCGGTCGACCGCCCGAAGCCCGCACCGAAACAGCACCCTCAACACGACACGGTCGTCGAGCTTCACGATCAGGGTGCGACACGTCAGGAGATCGCCGAGGCGACTGGAATCAACCCGCGTTCCGTTGACCGCATTGTTCGGGAGGAGCGTATCGAGGAGACGGCGCTGGCCGAAGCTGCTCCCGTCGACTGGAACACGATCCCCGGCAACCAGCGCGCGAAGCTGGACAGGGCCAAGGTTGCCATCCGGAAGCAATTGGAGAAAGAGTTCCGCACGCGCCTGCTCGCCGAAGGTGACCAGTATCGGGCGCAGTGCGATGAAAGCGTCAAAGCCTACAAAGCTGAACTGGATCGTCAGGCTACGGCAATGAACGCGATCCGCGACGAGGAACGCCGTGTCTACAAGCTGGGTATCGGGGTTGCCCGCGCGAGGGGTTTGATCACGCCGGATGAGTACAACGTGATCCGGTCTTGCTTGCATCCGGACAGTCGCGCGTCGGTCACTGACGAGAAGCTGGCGACGGCGTTCCGGGTATTCAACGATCCGCGGATCAGGGCTCTGCTTGTCAAGGAGATCTGATTGAGCCAAATCCTTACATCCTTACGCAACGAGCATTGCAAGCAGCTACCAGTTGTGCAACGCTCGTTACTATGAGTACGACTGTGGAAGGGTGGCTGATCCCGCAATGGGATCTGGCCGACCGGATGGCCAAAAGCCTGCGCACCGCCGGGATCGGGGTGCAGCAGATGGCCGACTACCTGGATATGCATCGCAACACTGTCGGCGGCTGGCTGTCGGGCCGCACGCCGCCGGATGTCCGCACGCTGCGGCTGTGGGCGTTGCACACCGGGGTGTCCTATGACTGGCTGTGCCACGGCGAACATGCGCCCCAGCTACCGCGCCCCGCGGGTGTCAGCAAACGCCGGCGGGCGGGCCGTGCTGCGGGTCCGCCGCACCAACCGGATGGTTTGTGCATAGTCGCGGGCCGTCGGCCAGCGGTTTTGACGGCCGCGTAAGTATCTGCTTAGAGTTTCCAATGTTTGCCTACCACCACCGGGACCACGGTCCCCAGCAAATCTCATCCTGGTCGAGCCTGATCGAGGGTTATCTGGCCGAGCTGGCCGCCGCCGGGCGGCCGGCCTCCACGAGGCGGCTGCGCGCCGACCAACTCGCGCACCTGGCCCGCGGCCTCGGGTTGGCGCCGCATCTGGTCACCCGCAACAGCCTGCTGGGTTGGTTCGCCGCGCAGCGGTGGGCCACCGAAACCCGGCGCGGCTACCGGGGTGCCGCGCGCGGGTTCTTCGGCTGGGCGCACCGCACCGGGCGGCTGGCGGTCGATCCGGCCGCCGGGCTGCCGGCGATCCGCGCCCGCCAGGGGGTGCCGCGCCCGGTGCCCGACACCGCGTATGCGGCCGCGCTCGAGGGCGCGACGCCGCGGGTGGTGCTGATGCTGCGGCTGGCCGCCGAGGCCGGGCTGCGCCGCGCCGAGATCGCGCGTATTCATGCCGGTGACCTGAGCCGCGACGGCGACGGGTATTGACTGCTGGTGCACGGCAAAGGCGACAAACAGCGACTGATACCACTGCCAACAGGGCTGGGGGCCATGATTCGCGGCCGCGAGGGGTGGGTGTTTCCCAGCGAGCGCGGCGGGCACGTCAGCCCGCGCTGGGTGGGTCAGATGTGCGCGGCCGCGCTGCCCGGCGACTGGACGCTGCACGGGCTGCGGCACCGCTTCGCCACCCGCGCCTACGCCCGGTCCCGGGATCTGCGGGCGGTGCAGGAGCTGCTGGGGCACGCCTCGCCGGCGATCACCCAACGCTACGTCGCGGTATCGGAGATGAATTTGCGGGCGGCGATGGACGCCGCTGCGGACTAGGGGGGGTTGAGGGTGTCGCGCTATTTTCCGAGCCATCGCCGGACGGTTAAGCGGTCGACGCGCAGGGTGGCGGCGATGCGGGTTTCGGGGGTGCCGGCGGTGGCCGCGGCGCGGGCGGCGGTGCGGGCTTGGGTGGTGGCGGCGTGGTGTTCGGTGCGGGCGGCGGCCAGCCGGCGGGCGGCTTGCTCGAGTTGGTCCTGCACACCATCCATGGTGTTGACAGTACAACAGTAGTGTGTATCATCGGTAGTCGTTGGTTGTTGTAGGGTCAACAACAGAGCGAAGGAATGACACACATGTTCAACATCCCCACCAAGATCGCCGCCGCATGCACTCTGGCGGCGCTGCTGGCCGGATGCGGATCCGCGCACTCGGCGTCACCGCCGAAACAGCCCGACGACGGCGGTAACTTCTGGTCCACCTACGTCAAGGAGCTGACCAGCCCGCACCCGGACAACGCCTGCCACCCGCAGACGCCGGCTGATCTGCTGGCACCGTGTGACCAGCCCGGCGTCGACATCCACCAAGGAGGCGAGTAATGCGAACATCCGCGACATGCAGCCGATGCTTTTCTCGGCATGCCGCGCTCTGGGGAGCGTGCTCACGGTGCTGGACACAGGTAACCATGATCCTATTAGCGGCGTTGCCTGTCGGGATTGTGATCGACGGGTTACTCGCCCTGCGATGACGCTGATCACCATTCATCTGGGCGCGCAGATCGCGCCCGACGCGGTGCCCGCGATCCGCGCGGGCCTGGTGGACAAACTCTGGGAACACGGCGTGCCCGTCGAGCACGTCGTCATCGAAATCGCGGCGTGTGCCGCGTCGGATTGGGAGTTGATGTGAAAGGTTGCGGGATGAAGTTATCTACGTCGATGGCGGAGGCCGAGGATTACGCGGCGCGGTTGGCCGCCCGATTGGAGCGGCCTGATGTGCTGATAGATTTCGCGGGAAACCCGGTAGACGTGCCGGCGGTGTTGCGTGCTATTGCGTCTATCGACTGGTCGCGCACAGCTGGTGCGGGCTGACGTTGATGAGCAATCTGTGGTTTGACAAAGACGGCCAGCCGATCGATGAGCGGGAAGCTTTCCGGCTGCGCTATGACCGCCCGCGGGACGGTGGCGCCGTTTCGGACTATGCGCGGATCGGGTTGGACGTGGTCGGCGAGTTGAAGGTGTCGACGGTGTGGCTTGGGTTGAATCACGAATTCAGCCCGCACCGGCCGCCGCTGATCTTCGAGACGATGATTTTCGGCGGCGACTACGGCGATTATTGCGAGCGGTATGCCACGGAGGCGGCGGCGGTCGCGGGTCATGCGGCGGTGGTGGCGGCGTTGGTGGCGGGGCAGGCCCCGCCGGGTTGGGAAGATTCGTGATGCGGTCGGCGGTGCATCGGTGTTTGTTTCCGGCGCCGTTGTTTGGGATGGTGTGGGTGTGTCCGGGGTGTGGGCGGCGGTTTTGGTCGGATCGTGCGCGGTGGTGGGATTGGCCGAAAACTGGGCCATCATGAACGCAGGGGGCCGCAGTAAAGGAGATACACATGACCGATGCAGAGAAGCTCGCCAAGATTGAAGAACTGGCACGGTCCTGGTATCGGGACTACGACCAGACACCGGTCCGTGACCCAAGAAACCCGTCAGACGTAGACATCGCATATGACGATGCCGGGTACCAGATTCTCTGCATACTCGGCAAGGTTGAGGCGGTGTTCAAGTAGCACAACCGAGACACCTCGGTAAGGAGATACACAGAATGGGCGATACGCCTGATCAGAGCGATGCGCCCCCATATCCTGACATCGGTCAGCCATGCGGCGGATTTGAGTGTGACGGAGGCACCGACTTATGCGTGGATTGCGACCGGGAACTCGGTGAGTTGCGCAAATGTAATGGAGCCTGGCCGTCATGATCAAGTGCAGCGTTTGTCACCGCAAATGCCAACTCCACCTATGCACCGACTGCTCCAACCAACTACGCGAAATGCTCACCGGCCTCGCTATCGGCTTCCCACTCGGAAACGGCAAACGCTCCCGGCCGTGGTTGCAGTATCTTGAGGATGCGGCGTTGGGCGACACACGGCTCGGCGAATCGGCGCGCCGATCAACAGACAGAACACAACCACTCCCATTCGGTGAAACAGCAAGCCAACTACTCACCAACACCCACACCACGCTTGCCACATGGTTCCAAACAATCCTCAACCATCTATAGCCGCGCGGTATGACCGAAGGATGAGCTACGGACTAGAACAACCGAGACCTCAACGATTGGATACACAAGTGGAGGCATTCCTCTGTTACTACGACTGCGAGAACTGCGGTCATTTCGCAATAACTTCCATTAATGAGCCGGAGCCTGAGAGTTGGGAGTTCAGGGGGGGCGATTGGTTCTGCCCCGACTGTGCAGAACCTGAATAACTGAGACCTCAATGATTGGACACGCAATGCACGATGTTGCCGAGAAGTTAATGGCCATCGCTGACGACATACGAGCCGACATCAAGCAAGCAAGATCTGATGGTGATAACGATCGCCGTCACTATCTACGCGGCGAGCTACAAGGGATTCTGTCGGCCTATGATCTCGTTACGAAGTAGAACAACCGAGCCTCAACGACGGAGTACACATGTATCTGGGGTGGGAACAGAACTCCGGCACCGGAACCTACAGCATCCAAGGGATGTTTGAGGCGCGGAACCGGAAGTGGGACGAAGCCCCGTGCCCGTTCGACCTGTTCCATGAGGTCGGTGCTCTCAAGGCAGGCTGTCAGGGGGCTGGCTGCCCGTGTGGGTCTGCCTGATCCCAGGGTGGGAACATCGGCGGTGGCGGTGGTGGTGGTGGCGTGTCTGGTGGCGGTGGCGCGAAACTGGCGCCCGGCGCCAGGCCGGGCGGCGGCCACTGATTGTCCGGGGACGGACCCAGGATGGCCCACGGCACACCAAAGCCATCAGGAATTATCCGAGGATCAACGTGGGCCGGGTGGTCTGGCTGGCCAGGGAAAACAGTCCAGCACTGCCAAATTTCCAGCAGTGGCGCGAACCCGCCCCATTCGCAGTGGATGTGCATCACACCGAACGTGGTGGCGGTCAGCGGCACCGTCTGAAAGTCGAAGTCGCAGTAGCCGCCGCCGCCGCCGACGACGCTGGCCGCAGCGCCCACGCCGGGGCATAGGAAGATGCCGGCGGTGGCCGGCGCCAGGTTGGGTAGGGTGCCGACGATGCCGGGCGCGCCGATCGAGCCGCCGCCGGACAGTCCCGCACCACCACCACCACCGGCGGCCGCCGCGGCGACAAGCCCGCCGCCGCCGAGGCCGAGGCCGCCGACGGGCACGCTGGGGACAACCGGGACGACCGGGATGGGGTCGCCGCGGGCCTGCGCCACGGACACACACCACAGGGCTACCGCCGCGGCGCCGACGATCCCGGTCTTCACGCGCGCGTTCACCCTTCAGTGTGATCCTGGTCGATGTCGATGCCGGTGACCTGCTCGGCCCGTTTCTGGTTGCTTTTGAACCACACCCCGGCCGCGGTCAACCCGGCGACGGCGGTGTTGATCCAGTCCAGCGTCCGCTCGGAGAAGAAGTTGAGCCCCACCAATGTGTTGAGCAGGATCAGCAGGGCGCCGCCGGCGGCGACGGCGGCCTTCCAGTATTCGGCGAATTTGGCCTGCCACGGTTTCGGCGGGGTGGTGGGGACGGTCATGGCAGCCTGCTCACATAGTCGCGGACGTGCTGGATGCCGAGGCCGACGTAGGTTTGGCCGGGCCACACTTCGCGGAGGTGGTATTCGATATGGGCGGCGGTCGGCGGGATGGTGCAGAAGAAAATCAGGCCGTCGATGGCGGCGGCGATCGCCGCGGTGATCCCGCGCACCGACAGCACCCGGTCATCCGACGTCAGTTTCTGGATCAGCGGGGTGAACCGCTCGGGGGCGATCGCCACCGCCCGGTCGAGGCTGACGTCGTAGCGCGCCATCCCAGCCTCCAGGTCGTCGTAGGCGTCGCCGTCGAGGTTGCGCACCACCTCGAGCAGGTTCGCCACGAACGTTTCGGCGAACTCCCGCAACCCGCTGTGCAGTTCCAGCTCAGTGCATAGGCTGTAGACGTCGCGTTCAATCTCCCCGGTCAGCCCGCGCGCACAGGTGCCGTACAAGTCGCCGGGGTCGATGAGTTCGCACCAGTCGTCGGCGCACACTTGGCGCGGCAGCCGGAATTCGGCGATGCCCTCGAACGGGGTGGCCGGCCCGCCGTAGTAGGTGTGCTGCTTGTAGCGGGACGGGTTGCCAAAGGTGTAGCCGCACACGTAGTTGTTCCGCAGATGCGCGAGCCGCCCGCCGGGCTCGAATTCCATCCGGTAGCGGGAAGCGGCTTCCCCGCCTTGGCTGTAGCCGCCGGCGATGACTGGGCGGTCGGGGTGGTCCAGTGTCCATTGCACCGCCCAGTCCACCGAGATCTGTACTGACTCCTGGTAGGACGGTGCTCGGATGCCGTCCGGGGTGGTCAGTGGTGGGATGGGGCCGAAGCTGTTCGGTCCCTGTACGGGGATTTCGTCGGCGATGTCGGCGCAGGCGGCCGCGACGTCGGAGGGGTATCCGGTGCCTGGTGCTGCCCATGTGCCGGCGAATGTCAGCAGCGCAGGTCGCCCCCCCGGCGGACCGCCGCCGGGAAAGGGGGCGGCTCCCCGGGCTGCTCGGATAGCACGTTTTTGATGTGCGCGACCGCGTCGGTGACCGTGCGGCCGCCCAATTGGGGCCAGCCGTGCCCGTAGCCGTCGCTGGTGCGCGCCCCGGCGAGCTGGTCATAGGACAGGCCGACATAGTCGAGCCCGTCATCGGCGGCGGTTTTGGCGGCGGTGCGCTGGTGGTCGCCGGTCTTGCCCTGCTCGAGTAGATGCAGGATGTCGGACAGGGCGTCGACGACGTACAGGTTCTGCCCGGCGTCGTTGGTGCCGAGCTGCGGCCAGCCGGTGCCGTAGCCGGTGGCCGGGTCGATCGCGCCGCAAAGCTGTTCGTAGCCGAGCTGCGCATAGTCGGGCGCGGGTTCCCCGGTGGTGGGGTGCGGCAGGTTGGCGTAACACGCCGCCTTCGGGGGGATCAGGGTGGCCGCCTGGTCAAACGAAATCCAGTACTCGAACGGCTGAAATCCGGAGTCGGCGATCCACAGCGCCCGGCCGGGGTATTCGCTGTCGTAGCCCGCACAAGTGACGTAGTGGTAGACGGTGCCGCCGCCGTAGGACGGGTTGGGGCTGCCTTTGATGCCGCGCGGGTAGTTGGACGGCGGGGCCACCCAGTTCATGATGACGCCGTACCCGTTGTTGATGGAGCGGACGATGCCGTCCCACAGCCGGGTCTTTTCGTCCTCGGTGGGCGGGTCGTGCGGGGCGTCGACGCTACTGTAGTTGGCTTCGGGCAGCCGGGGATCCAGGCTGCGTTCGATCAGGGCGACGTAGTCGGTGCCGCCTTCGTCGGTGCCGCACTCGGCGGCCAGGGTGGCCTCGTCGACGTGGATACCGCGGATGTTCAAACAGACTTGCGCCGACGCCGGGCCGCACCAGTAGCCGGTTTCTTGCGGCACGATGTTCGAGTCGTATTCCAGCACGATTTCAGCCATGACGGGCGGCCCTTCTGTGGTTTTCAGTCGGTCATAGATGGCGCACGCTTCGGGATACCGTTCGTCGTAGCGGTGCCGGTATTCCTCGGCGCACTGTTGGACTTCGGCGGCATACCAGCCCGGCGTGTGGGCGTCGCTGTTGTAGTCGTGTTTGACGAGTTCGGCGTAGAACATGCCCGCCGAGGGTTCGACATGCATCCGGTCATAGCAGGTGCCCCACCAGGGGTCGCGTTGCTGGAAGACCCCGACGCTGTTGGCGTCGGATCCGATGGCGTCGTGCGGATAGGTGAGGCTCTCTGCATCCGCGTAGTTCGCGTACATAATGCTGTTCGTCTCGACAAGCCCCGTCGCGATTGCGATGCAAATCCCTTTCTCGGTGATGCCCCGACGCTCACCCTCCGCGATGATGCCGAGATTGATCTGATCTGGTGTATACGCGGGCATTAGTTCATCTCGTTCAGTCGAGCAAACTCGCCCCACGCATCGAGCGCCGCCGCGTTGTACGCGAGTGCAGCGTCCCTTTCGCTGGCGAATCGGCCAAGATTCCGCTGTTTCCCATTGACTTCGAGTCGTGCCAGCCAACTGGCACGAGTGCTGTCATAAGACACACCTTTGTAGCGGCTGCTGCGACCCGTTGTCGGTTTCACGTTGGCTTTGTTCTGGCTATCCGTCGCGATCCGCAGGTTGAGTCGGCGATTGTCGAGCTTATTGAGGTTGCGATGATCAACTTTCGGGGTACGCGGACCCAAGCCAAGAATCTCCCGGTGCATGAGAATGTGGCGGTCTTTGTTGCGCATCCCTGGCCGGTAAGAAGTGGTATGACGGGTCGCGTACCCGCGGCTGTGCAGTGACCAGGTGTGCCGTGCCAGGCGGGCGTAGTCCCGGTCATCGACTGCCGCACTTGTCCACGCTTTAGGGCCAATCCTGACCGGGACATAGCGGGTCATCGGCTGACCGCCGATTTATCGGCTGGCTGTTGGCCGGTGAGGCCGGCGAGGATCCCGGCCTGTAATTGGGGTTGTACGGCTTGGGCGAGGAGCTGCGCGACGGCGGTGGCGAGTTTGATCACGGTTTGTTCCAGCGCGGTGACCCGGTCCTCGAGGGCGGCCGGTGTGGGTGGGGTGGTTACGGCCACACCGTTGGTGGGGGCTTTGGGGCGGGTGGTTCGTGCGGTCATAATTTCGTTGTGTCCCTTCGGTTTTAGCTGCCGGGTGTTATGCAGCATGCTGGCGTACAAGAGCATGAGGAATCGTCACGGGAACGGAACGACCGTGATGGCCCGCGCACTGAAGTTAGCGCTGCCGCCTTGGACGTAATACTTGAGCTTGAAGGTGGTTGATCCCGGAGACAGCCCTTGCAGCGGCGCCATATTCCCAGATTGCCCGCCGTAACTCGCTCCCGGCGCCTGATAAAACATGTTCGGGGCGTTGCCAGCCGCGATGGTGTTGGCCCCCGACGCCGCGATGGACATATATCCGGCGCCCCCGGTGGCGTTAAGTGAAATTGACGCGGATATGAACACCAGGGCGACACCGCTTTGCCCGATGGTCACCGTCACCTGATCGGTGGTAGTGGCGCAGTCACCCCAGGCCGCCGTGGCGTAGGCCTCGCTGGTGGCGACGAAAGCGGATCGCATCCCGTTGACGATCGTGTTGATGGCGGCGGCAACGTTATTGGCGTGGACGTTGGTGTAGGAGTCACCGGGATTGAAATTGGCGGGCAGGCTAAACGGCATCGGATCCTCCTGGCGGAGTGAAAGGTGCGACCTGGTCGTGGTCGCGGCGGGGATGCCCGCATTGGGTGGTCACGTTGCCGGTATGAATGGCCGCCCAGCAGATCGTGTCGGGGCTGTCGGGGTCGTGTTCGGGGTCAGGTGTAAACGTGTGCGCGGGCAGTCCGGTGCCGTCTAATGCGTTGATTGCCATCGGTTTTCCTGGTTACTGGTAGCAGTAGATGAAGACGGCCCCGTCACCGCCGGCGCCGCCGGGGTGGCCGCCTGCGGAACTCGCGCTGGTACCGCCCGCGCCGCCACCACCACACTGTGATCCAGCGGCTGGCGACGAGAATCCTCCCCCGGCACCCCCAGCACCCCCGGCGATGCTGTGCGGGTTGCCGTAGGCGTCGTTCCAGTTGGCCGACGATTTGGATTGGCCATCACCGCCATAGGTGGGACCACTAGTGCCGCCGCCGGGGCCGCCGCCAGCCGACAGTGTTGTCCAGCCGGGGATGACCACACTAGATCCGGCTCCGTCGCCGCCGGAGCTTCCTGCGGCGCGGCCCCTCGAACCGCCACCGGCAAAGCCACCAGCCCCGATGTTGCAATGCAACCCCGCGGCACCAATCACGCTGCGGGTGATCCCCGTCCAAATGTTAGACACGGCGGCGAGACCGCCGACACCACCCAACAAGTCGCCAGCACCACCGCCCCCACCCCCGCCTCCGAAGATGATCATGTCGAAAAAATTGGCCAGCGGGTAGGTGACGGCCGGGTTTTGGATTATTACGGACGAATCTATGGCCAGCAGGACCGGGTTGAACACGGGAGGCACGTAAGGCGGCGGCGGTGCCGGAGCAGCGGGTGTACCTGGCGCGCTGGTGCTGTTCGTTGATGCCAGCCCAATCCACGGGGTGGCAGCCGAATAGGTGAAGCCCGGGTAACCTACGGTGCGGGTGGCGCCGAACCGGGCCGGTATCGCGGTGGTATGAACGGGCAGATTGTTGGTGATACCCACGATGTTGTAGTTGCCGGTCCCGGTGACCACGATCTCGGCGGCGAACACGTCGCCCTGGCCGGCGACCAGAAAATCGGCCACGGTGGGGGTGGTGTTGGGCAGCAACGTGGAATCGACGGTGATCAGGGGGTGGGTGGTGGCCGCCATCGTCCCGGCGAACGTGATAAAGAAATCGCCGCCGCCGATATCGCAGACCAGCACCTTCCCTGCACCGATATTCGACAGGGCGGCCAACGCGTTTTGGATGGACACCGTCGTCGGCGGGTAGGGGATCGCGGTGGTGGTCTGCCCACTAAACGTCAGGGTGAACGAGGGGGCCGCGACCAGAGGGAACGGGAAGGTGTAGGGGAATCCGGGTCCGCTCGGCGGGGTAGCGCTAGTTCCCAACGACAGGGTTTGCACCGCGCCGGACGGGATGTTGTAGGCCTTCCACACCGGGGTACCGGACGCGGAGATAGCGGCGGCGATGTTCTCCGACGCGTACACCAGGGTTTCGCTACCGGTGGTGGTGTCGAGTCGATAGATGTTGACCCGGAAATCGGTGAAGCTGGCCCCCGACGACGGGTTACCCAGCCAGCGCACCGATTGTTTGACGCCGCCGAACGGTATGTGGTCGAAACACTGCACCGCGGTGCCTTGGGCGACCGTGACGGTGCTCAGCGCAGCGAGCGCGATCGTCGACAGGTCGAACGGGCCGTTGCAGGTGGGGTCGACGGCGTGCGCGATTTCGTAGTTGATGGACTGCTGCTGAATGTAGGAGTTGTTGGCGTGGGACACGGCGGTCACCGACGACGGAAGTACGTAAGGCTTATCGACGGTGACGAATCCCACGTGACTGGTGAACTGACTAACCGCGGTTTTGAAAAGGTTCAGCGGGTTACCGCTGGCTATGCTGCCGGTGAAGGCCTGGAAACCAGCGTCGATGTGCGCCTGCAGGGAGCCGCCCAGGTCGCTGGCCACGGTGCCCACAATCGGCTGCACGTTGACGTGCGGCATGTTGGCCAGCGCGTACTGCATCTGATCCTTTGTGTTGTCGGCAATGTTGGTCCCCAGGATGCCGTTGGTGACGTCGTCGATCCATGCGAGTCCAGTGGTCATGGGCGCGGTGATCGTAGGAATGACCCCGGTGGACAGTACATTGCCGCCGATTACGGAGCCGTCGATCGTCTTCCCCCACCCGGCAGGCAACGACGGCACGACCGCCGACGCGATAGCGCCGACGATGAGCGACCCGTCGATCGTCTTCCCCCACCCGGCAAGTAGTGCGGGCACGTTCGCGGCCGAGATCGCGGAGGTGAGCGCGGATCCGGCGATCGTCACACCCGCCGGGATAGCGCCCGCCGTCAGCGCGGCGGCGGCCAGGGTGGCGTTGGCCAGCGCCCCCGACACCAGCGACCCAGCGATCGTCTTACCCCACGTCCCGGTCAGGGCCGGGATCTGCACCTGATTGAACGCACCGGAAATGATCTTGGACGCATCCAGGCCGGGAATGTTGGTGGGGCTGATCAGCAGCGTCGACGGGTTCATCGGGGCCAGCAGGTTATGCGGTGCAATCATCGACGTGATGAACGTGCCGACCGCGGTCGAGGCGTTGAACCCGGCCGATGCCAGCGCCGGGTTGGCGAACATCGCCAGAAAATCGGTGAAGTATTGAGTCACGTCGGCGGCGGTGCCCGCCCCGGCGGCCCAGCCGACGGTGGCCAAGATCGCGTCCCATACCGCTTGCACATCGGCGAGTAGGCTGGTCAGGTCGTTTTGCAGGCTGGGCGGGAAACTTGGCCAGGCGGTGACGAACTCGTTGAAAAATTTTTCTAGCGCGGTGATTTCCGTTGCCGCGACGTCAGCCAAATCCCCGAACAGTATTTTCCCGATGTTGGCTACTTGGGTGGCCAGGGCCAGCAGGGTTGTCGGGGTGTTCCCGCTGAGGAGCCCGCTCGGGGAGAGATGCGCTACATCGTCGGCCAGCGTGTCTGTGGCTTTGATGAATGCGCCGATGACGCCGTTGACGGCGACGTCGCCGAACGTCTTGAGGTCTTGGTAGAACGGGGATGCTGCGATGAGGTTGCATAGGGCAACGAGCTGCCCGAGGCCGATGGAGTCGAGGAAGGCGTCCTCAAGCTGGGTTTGCCAGTCGCTTTGGGTGGTGGCGGCGAACGCCGCGAATCCCGGTGGGGCGACGTTGGCGGCCATCGGCACATAAGGGATCGGCCCAGCCGGCATGAATGCGTCGGGCTGCGCGCCCATACCCGAAGTCATTGCTGCTCTGCCTCTCTCCTAGCAGCTTCCAGAAACTCGCAAAGCTGCCGCGGCGTCATATCCTTAGCGATCTCGCGCAACACTTCCGCTTTCTGAATCGATCCCAGTGAGTCGACAGCCTGCCGCGCGGGTGGCCGTGGATCGGGGTCAGGCGCATCGATCGGCACCCAGTCGCCGGGCGAGGTATAAAAATTCGGGTCCATGTTGCTGGGTTTGCGGTACTTCTTCAACGGCGGTTCTACTTGCCGTAAACCCATATCCCACAGGTGCTTTGCCCATTCCTGCAATGCTGGTAGGCCGACGATCAGCTGGCCGCCGTTGATGCCGGGCAGCGCGACCAGCATCCACAGGAACGCTTCGTAGGGGTTGTTCGGGTCGCAGTTTTCGCGTAGCGGGAATCCGAACCTGAACGGTGAAGGGTTGGGGGTGGGGACGTTGACTGCGGGCACCTTAATACACTCCCAAGTCTCTTAGGCCGGCGATGAGTTGCTCGATTTTGCCCCAAGCTCTTTGTGCCGGGTCTTCGAAGATGCGGTCGTCGCCGACGGTGATGTCCCATTCGGTGTAGCCGTCCTCGTTCCAGACGAGTTCGAGTTTGCGGGCGCGGTCCATGTGGATCTGGGAGTCGCCTTCCAGGACGAGGCCGACGCGGTCGTCGAGGAAGAAATGCCCCAGCCCGCGGTCACCGACCATGAACGGCAGGCCGTCGCTGACTTTGACCTTCCACGACACGGTCGTTTTGGTTGCCCAGAACCCGGCCCGCAGCACCATCAGTGAAGCGATGGTGTACGCCTTGTTGGCGCCTTGCTGGAAGTATTCGAAGAGTCGTTCCCAGCCGGAGTTGATGGCGCGTGAACCGTTCTTGACTGACCACCACGCGAGGACGGTGTCCTCGTAGAGCGGTTTGAGCATGGTGTCGACGGTGGAGCCCAGCGAGGACACGAAGAACAGTGAGCCGAGCATGTCGAACCCGGCTTGGATGGTGGCGGAGATGGTTTCGTTGGCTTTGGTGTGCCGGTGGTTGTCTGTGCCCCACCAGGTTTCCCCGGTGGGGCACAGACAACCCCCGGCATCGAATGTCCTCCGCAGTTGACTTGGATGCCTTTGGCTGGGGAGTTGATCCACGCCGAGGTTTGGATGGGCGACGTGTGGCCTTCCCGGAACACCACGTAGGGCAACTGTTTCATGGTGAGTTTGGTTTGCCCTTGGTAGTACTCGGGGGGGACGCTGGTGTCGGT
>Ga0306920_100003001_pt1 | contig 21373 bp, 16 predicted proteins | sample flu12Cox44000170_FD_204666 | JGI IMG/M metagenome (GOLD analysis project Ga0306920, IMG submission 204666) | Lab enrichment of tropical soil microbial communities from Luquillo Experimental Forest, Puerto Rico - flux4day.12C.oxic.44.000.170 (v2)... | ecosystem: Environmental > Terrestrial >... | reverse complement strand
AAACTGGAACACCTCGCGCGAGCCAGCTGAAATTTCAAATGTGTTTGGCTAGGCTTTGCTTGCCAAGGTCGACCATGGGCGGGCCTTGTGGCAGCGCGCTGCCGCGCGCCCACAGCATGGTACCTCCTGCGGCACCGCTGCACCCATGCCGTCCCCATTTGCCGGCCCCACTTGCGTCGGGCTTTTATCCAGGCGATGGGTAGCCTCCACATCGGACGGGGAGAGCCAAGCGAACATGCGGGCGGGCTTCGTGGTGCTTGCGGCGCTGCTGGCAGCCTCGCCCGGAGGACGCGCGGTGATGGCGCAGGTCAAGTGCAGCAAGGCGGACTTCGAGGCCGTGGTCGACGAGGCGGGAGGCGCGCTGCGCGCGTTGGCTCAGCAAAATACGCCGCCGTTCCAAGCCAAGCTGCGCCAGCTCAAAGCCAAGCGCGGGTGGAGCGATGAGCAGTTTCTTGCCGAGGCCGAACCGCTGGTACACGACGAAACGATCGCGCAATTCGATCGCCAGGCAGACGGGCTGGTCTCTCGCATCACCAGTGCCGGTCAGTCGGGCACCGCGGGAGAAGCGCCTGACTGCGCGCTGCTCGCCGGCCTGCGGGCCAGCATGGCGACCTTGGTCGAGACACAGAAAGCAAAATGGGCCTATATGTTCGACAAGATCGAGAAGGAGCTGCGCAAGTAGCCGAACGGGAGCCCTCTGCGACCGTCGCGCACAATTGTGACGCGTGGAGGTAAGGGCCCTGACCCCGACGATCGAATGTGCTGCACCGGCCGGACCTTCGGGAAGCGCTGCGCTATGTCTTCGAGGAGCAAATCCCCTTCGGCCGCGCACTCAATCTGAAAAATTCCGCCGGCTGCGCGGGTCCTCCTTCGCCGACCCGGACAAACTCGGCAAGGAGCTGCGCGAGGCCTCGCCGCCGGCCGGCTTTTGCGCTGCGCGCACCGCGGCATTGCGTTAGGGTATCGGCGCATCTTTCTTGCACGCTCGCATCGTTCTTGCACACTCGCATCTTTCTTGCACATCGGAGGAAGCGTCCATGGATCTCGGCATCAAGGGCAAGAAGGCCATTGTCTGCGCCGCCTCGAAGGGCCTGGGTAAAGGCTGCGCCCAGGCGCTGGCGCGCGAAGGCGTGGACGTGACGATCTGCGCGCGCGGCGCAGACCCGCTCAACGCGACGGCGAAGGAGTTGGCCTCCACTGGTGCGAAGGTGACGCCCGTCGTGTGCGACGTGACGACGGAGGCTGGCCGAAGGGCGCTGCTGGCCGCTTGTCCGAACCCGGACATCCTCATCAACAATGCCGGCGGTCCGCCTCCGGGCGATTTCAAACATTTCTCCCTCGACGACTGGCGCAAGGCCGTGGAGGGCAACATGCTCACCCCCATCTCTCTCATCCACTCGACCGTCTACGGCATGATGGAGCGCGGCTTCGGGCGGATCGTGAACATCACCTCGGCTTCGATCAAGCACCCGATCGCGGCGCTCGAGCTCTCCAACGGCGCGCGGCTGGGCCTCACCGGCGCCGTCGCGGTGCTGGCGCGCAAGGCGATAGCCAACAACGTGACGATCAATGGGATCCTGCCGGGCCCCTTCGATACCGACCGGCTGCGCGGCACCACCGAGAAGATGGCGGAGGCGCGCAAGGTGCCGTACTCGGTGGTGGACGCCGAGCGCAAGGCCGCCGTGCCGGCGGGGCGCTTCGGCTCGGCCGAAGAGTTTGGCACCGTCGTGGCCTTCCTCTGCTCGGCGCACGCGGGCTACATCACCGGTCAGAACCTGCTCATCGACGGCGGCGGCTATCCGGGCTCGCTCTAGGTCGCCCATCTGCGGTGCGCCGGGACAGCGCGCGCAACAAAAAGCGGGCGCAACCCAAACTAGCTGGCACAACCTCTAAGGCGCGCGGCGACCCTCTCCGGGTGCAGCCCGCGCCGCTTGCGACAATTTATTCCGTGTGGCCCATACGTCACGCCTGGTGTGGCGCAAGCCGGCGGCGCGTTGAATTTTCAGGTGTCATGTGAGCCTCCTGCGGCAAATGCATGAATCCGGTTCATGAATTGCAGTTGACCGCCCCCTCCTCGCTTGCTGTTTTGCCGCCGCCGGACGAGCACTGCTGAGCAAAATCGGGAGCGCTTTCGCGGGGTTCCGGCATTCGGCTCCGGGACGAACTGCAGGCGGACAAAAAACTGGCCGCTCTCATTCATCCAAGATCGACCAAGCGGGAACGCCACGTGTGCTCCCGCATTGATGGGCTGGCGTCGGGCCAGCCTCGGGGGCCGGAAGGTCATGCGCAGAGGAGAAGACGTCATGAAATATCTCTTTGCATCCCTGGTGCTCTCGCTCCTTGTGAGCGTCGGTGCCTCGCTGCCTGCGGCAGCCGAGTCTCGCGCTCCCGTGCGGGAAGGTTCTGCAGAGCGCTGGTCGGAGGGGCTCCACTTCAAGGCCGTGCACCGGGCGCCCCGGCTGCACCATCAGCGCCAGGCCCGCGCCAGCCACGCCAAGCGCCGCTATGCCCGCCTCGCCAAGCCACTGCGGCGTCATCAGCGCACGGCGCGTCGGCCCCGCATCGCCCGGGGTAAGATGGTGCATCATCGTCCAGCTGCGACCCGGCGCACCGCATCGGCCCCGACCAACCCCCCCGCCGCCGTCGGCAACAGCGTCGGTAGCGACGGGCACAAACGAGCCGGCATGCTGGGAATGGCATCCTTCTACTGGCAACCGCAGACCCTCGCCTCTGGCGGTCGGTTCAATCCGAATGCCCTGACGGCCGCCCACAAAACGTTGCCGTTCGGCACGCGCGTGCGCGTCACGCATCTGGGCAACGGCCGCTCGGTGGAGGTCAAGATCAATGACCGTGGCCCCTACGTCGCCGGCCGCATCATCGATCTCTCCAAGGCGGCCGCCGGCGTCATCGGCATGACGGCGCAGGGCGTGGCGCGCGTTGCCGTGGAGATCCTCGGCAAATAGCCTTCGCGCTCCCTCCTGATGCGACGGCGGATGCGCAAGCGTCCGCCGTTTTTATTTGCGCACTGGCTGGAAGCCGTTGCCATTCCGTTGCAGGTTGGGTGCGAGAAGCGGCCTCTCGAGAGGCGGAACGGCAAGGGCGGCCGATGCAGTGCCGGCGCGGGCTCGTCGCATGACCTGGGTTGCGATCCTCGCGCTGGGTCTCGCCTCCGGCACGCTCAGCGCCATCGTCGGCTTCGGTGCCTCCATCATGCTGATGCCCGCGCTCATGCTGGCGTTTGGCCCGCGCGAAGCCCCGATCATGGCGATCGCCGGGCGGATGGCGAATTTCTCGCGCGAGGCAGTGTGGTGGCGCGAGGTCGACTGGCGCGCCAACACGTACCATTGCGCGACCGCAATTCCCGCCGCGGCGCTGGGTGCGCGTGAGCTGCTGATCCTCGAGCCGCGCATGGTGGAAGGCACTCTCGGCGCCCTGTTTCTCGGCATGATCCCCGCGCGGCGCTGGCTGCTGGCGCGGGCTGCGCATCAAGGCCTGGCACTTGGCGCTGGTGGGAGCCGGGATCGGCTATCTCTCCGGCATGGTCGCCTCGACGGGGCCGATCAACACCCCGTTCTATCTCGCCTATGGGCTCATCAAGGGAGCCTATCTGTCAACCGAGGCGCTCGGCTCCTTCTCGATTGGCCTTACCAAGGCGATCGTGTTCCAGCGCTTCAAGGCGCCGCCGCCGGAAACCGTCGTGGGTGGCCTGATCGTCGGTGCCACTCTGATGGTCGGCTCGCGACTGGCCAAGGGCTTGTTGTTGCGCCTCGACGCGCGCCAATTTCGCGCGCTGATGGATTGCTTGCTCGCCGGCGCCGGCCTCGTGCTGTTGTGGGGAGCGTTGGTGCTGCGCGGTTGACCAGGAGAGGCGAGGAACGGAGCATGACCGATTCGACTTATCGCGCCGTCGTCTGCGAGGCGCTAGGGCGCCCCGAGAGCCTGCGGCTGCGGACTTTGCCGCGCCAGCCGCTGCCGGCCGGCGCCGTCCGCGTCAGTGTTAGGGCGGCCGGCATCAACTTTCCCGACCTGCTCACCATCAAGGGTCTCTACCAGCACCGCCCGCAGCTGCCGTTCGTGCCTGGCGTGGAGGCGGCAGGCGTCGTCGTCGAGGTGGCCCCCGACGTGCACGGCCTCTCAGTCGCCCAACGGGTCATCGCGCGCATGCGCACGGGCGGCTATGCGGAGGAGGCGGTGGTGTCCGCCGGCCAAGTCCTTCCCATGCCGGAGACCTTCACGTTCGCCGAGGCGGCGACGTTTCTGGTCGCGCACGTCACCGCCTACCACAGCTTGGCAACGCGTGCGGGGTTGGGGTCGGGGCAAACGCTGCTGGTGCTGGGCGCCGCGGGCGGTGTGGGGCTGGCGGCGGTGCAGGTCGGCAGGGCCTTGGGGGCCCGCGTTCTCGCCGCCGCCTCCACGTCATCCAAGCTCGAAGTCGCGCTCAGCAACGGAGCCCATGAGCCAATCGACTACCGCAAGCAACCGGTCGAGCAGGCCATCAAGCGCATCACCGCCGGGCGGGGCGTGGAGGTTGTCTTCGATCCGGTCGGCCTCGAGCCGGCATCGGCGCTACGCTGCGTCGCCCCCGGCGGCAAGCTGTTGGTGGCGGGCTTTGCCGGCGGCAGCATCCCCGCTTACGCGGCCAATCGCATCCTGCTCAAGGCCTGCTCGGTGATCGGCGTGCGCGCTGGGGAGGCCGGCCGTCGGGATCCCGCGCTCCGCCAACGCGAACTTTGTGCCCTATTCGCTCTCGCCGCGCAGGGCCTGGTACGGCCGTTCGTCAGCGCCCGTTTCCCCTTGGCGCAGTGGGCCCAAGCCATGCAGCTTCTCGAGGCGCGTCAGGCCATCGGCCGAGTGGCGCTCGAAATGGACGCCGCATAGCCGCTTGAGGGATTACAGTTTGGCTCCGATTCCGCTACGCTCACGCTCGGGGTGTCCGAGGAATGAGCGCTCATGCGCCACAACAGCAAGCATTCGGCTGCGCTCTCGCTCATCAAGACGGCGATGATCGAGAAGAAGATGACGCAGGCCGAGCTCGCCGACGCCGCCGACATTCATGAAAAGACGATCCAGAACCTCCTCTCCGGCCGCTCCGTGCGCGATCAGACGCTGTTCGACGTGTGCATGGTGCTGGGCCTCGACTTCGAAAAGGTGCGTGCGGCCTGGGCCAAGGAGGTTGGCCCCTCCGAGCCCCGCGATGCGCCCGAGCCTATCGGCGCGGAGGGCCGCGCAGCACCCGTCTACATGGGCGCCTACACGCGCGCCGGTGTCGACCACTACATCGGCAGCTATCTCACCATCCGTCCCTCCTTCACCATCGAGGGCGGCATTATGGCCTATCGCACCGACATCTGCTGGGAGGATGACTGGCCGAGCTTGGTGTTCCAGGAGCGCGATCGGCCGGACAAACCGTTCCTGCATCGCGGTCGGCTCTACATTCCCGCGTCAAGCATGTACATTCACCTGGTGTCGCTGACGAAGGGCGCCATGCGCATGGTGATGGTGTCCCAGCTCGATCCCGCGGGTCAGATGCGCGGGCTCGTCACCACGCTTTCCAAACGCCGCGCTCAGCTCCTCCCGGTGAGCGCGCCCATTGTCTACCTCAAGCGCGACGACTTTGCCGGCGCCGGCTTCGGCGAGATTGGCGCCGACCACGCCAACCACCGCGAGTACGCTCACCTGCTCGCAGAGACGGTCGAACAAGGTTACGCACGACTGGTCACCATGCGTTGATCGCCGCCGCGAGCCACGCCCACCTTTCCAGCGCGTCGATGCGGGGTTTGACGTGGTTCGACACGCGGACCGGCTACGGCGCGCCGACCTTGCTCCTGCACTGGTGGTCGTCGCGCTGTTTGCAGTGCAGTCTGCTGCGGACGCTGCCGCACGATGCCCGCATTTGGCCCATCTTCTACAGTTTGGGTTGCGGGTGCGCAAAGCGTGTTCGCCGCAGGCGAGCCGCTAGCCCGCCACCGTCACATCGACGGCGACGGACATGGTCTGGCGGCTGCCGCCGAGCAGCACGCCGCTGACCGGGCTCACATCGTCATAATCGCGGCCGTAGGCCACCGTGATGTGCTCTTCGGTGGGGATGACACCGTTGGTCGGATCGAAGTCGACCCAGCCCACCTCTGGCGCCCACACCGAGATCCAGGCGTGCGAGGCGTCAGCACCCTGCAGCTTTTCCATGCCCGGCGGCGGATAGGTCAGCAGATAACCGCTGACGTAGCGCGCTGGCAGCCCGAGCCCGCGCAGGCCGGCGATGGCGAGATGGGCGAAGTCCTGGCACACGCCGCGTCGCTCCTGCAAGACGTGCGATAGCGGCGTGGAGATGTCGGTCGCGGTGCTGTCGAAGGTGAAGTCGTCGTAGATTCGCCGCGTGAGATGCAGCGCGGCCTCCAGGATCGGCCGGTGCGGGGTGAACGACGGCCGCGCGTAATCGAGCACCTCGGCATCAATGCGCGTATGCCGAGACGCGCTGACGAACTGGAGCACGCCGACATCGGCCTCACTCGTGTTCCGTCGCGCTCGGCTCGCCACCCCCTCCCATGGCGCCGATAGCGCCAGGATCGGCAGCCTGGGGGCGCGCACTTCAACCCTACTGCGCGCGTGGATGACGAGCTCGACGTGTTCTTCATCAACGGTGAGAATCGCCGTGCCGTTGCCAAAGTAGTCGAGGCGCTCCATCTGCGCCGACGGGGCTGGCTCGATCAACAGGCCGTGCCGCAGCACGCGCTGGTGGGGGCTCTCGCGCGGGGCGAGGTGTACGAGGTGCTGGGACTGGAGCACCGGCTCGCGGTAGGCAAAAGTCGTGCGGTGGCTCACATCGAAGATCATGGTTCGGCTCGCGAATAGGCGCGGTGCCACTTGGCGCCCTTGTCGGTGAGGTTGAAATAGCGTCGGGCGAGGACGTCGGCGAGCATGGGGAGGGCCGCCACCTGCTCGCGCAACAATCTTTGCAGGGCTGGCCGCGTGCCGTTCTCGATTTTATCGAGCGAGGTCACGTCGGCGAGCCGAGTTTGCGTCAGCAGCGACAAGACCATGCGCTGCTCCTCGATGCGGCCGCTGCTGTGGCCGGATTGCGGCAAGCTGTCGATGTGGCGCGAGAGGGTCGCCAGCTGAAAGCCAACGCTGCGCGGATTGCTCTCGTCGAGCAGCAGGAGGTCGAGCATCAGCGGCAGCATGGGGGCGAGGCGATAGCGCGATCGGTACGTGATAAAGCTGTCGGCGAGTTCCAGCGCGAACAGCAAGCTGCCCGTCTCGTCGTCGCCCGCCGCGGTCGTGCCGAAGATCCCAAGCAGCACCTCGGCAAGGTTGAGCGCACGGGAAAGGCGTCGGCCCATGTCCAGGAACGACCAGCCGAAGTTGCGCGTCATGTTTTCGTGCGTGAGGCCGTGAAAGGCTGCGAGCACGCGCAGACCATCATCGAGCAGCCGCAGCGCATCGCCCATGGCGCTCGGCATGGCATCGGCGCGCCAGCGCCGGCTGGCGTAGAAATCATTGAGGGTGCGCCAGGCCTCCAGCGAGAGCCGGTCGCGCGTGAGGCTGGCGACGCGGTGGATGTTGTCGAGTGTCCGCGGCAGGGCGAAGTACCAGTCGGCCGACGTCAGCAGGTTCTGGGCGAGCCGCTCGATCAGGGCCGCGTCCGTCACCTCCCACTCGCCCGGCACCTTGCCAGCGTCCTTGGCGAGCAAAATCTCAAGAGCAATGCGGCCGGCGCGCAGTTCCTGGCGTGGCGCACTGTCCTCCTGCAGGCGGCTCAAGCAGATGCGCAGCGTGCGCATGGTCCAGTCGGCGCGCTCGGTATAGCGGCCGAGCCAGAACAGGTTGTCGGCGGCCCTGCTCGGCAGGTCATGCGGCGAGCGGCGCACCTGCGCGGCCTCGATCGTTGGCCGCCAGAGGCTGATGTACGGCGGAAGTGTCGTGTCACTGATGACCCAAACATCCCGCGACTCCCCGTCGGGTGCGCTCAGTGCCACCGTCAGATCGGGATCCACCGTCATGGCAAGACCACCCGGCAGCGCCGTAAACCCGCTGGCGGTGGCGGCAACGAAGAGACGCACGGCATAGGGCTTCGGCACCAGGCCCGAGGCGGCGAGCGATGGCGTGGTACCGAAGCCGACCTTCTCCTCGGCCACCAGCGCCGCCCCCCGGATCTCGATCTCTTGCAACAGCGCCGCCCTCTCGGATTGAGTGAGCCGCGCCGGGTCGATGCCCGCAATGGCGCCGCCCGGCCGGGCCGTGCCCTCGTGCGCCGGACGGATGACCATGTGCTCGAGGTTGGCCAATGCGTGCCGCCGACTTTCGGGATCTCCGAGCCACCACCTCGGACCATCGGGCACAAGCAGGTCCTCGCCGAGCACGGCGTTGGCAAGCTTCGGCAGGTAGGCGCTCAAGCCGCGGTTCTCGGCCAGGGCCGTTCCCGGCATGTTGACGACGAAGTCGGGTTGCTTGCGCAAGGCCTGCAGCAGACCCACTGGACCAGCGAAGCCCGAGGCATCAAGCTCCAGGGGATCGACCACATCGCCGGCCACACAACGCACGATGAGATCCACTGGCATCAGGCCGTGCAGCGTCTTTAGCGAGACGTGCTCGCCCGTGACGCGCAGATCGCCGCCCTCGACCAGCAATAGGCCCAGATAGCGGGCGAGATAGGCGTGACTGAAGAAGTCGTTGTGGCGCCGGCCCGGCGTCAACAGTGCAATGGTGGGGTCGACACGGTTGGCGCGGCGAGCCAGCGCGCCCTGCAGCTGCTGGAAGAAGGGTGCAAGCCGCATCGCCTTGCAGGCAACGAAGATGTCGCCGGCGACATTGGTGTAGAGCATGCGGTTGGCGATCGCGTAGCCGACGCCGGCCGGGGTCTCGGTGTGCGTGTCGATAATGCGCCAGCGGCCGTCCGGACCACGGGCAAGATCACTGGCGAAGAACAGGATGAAGCCCCGGGGCGGCCTGACCCCATGACAGGGCCGCAGAAAGGATGGATCGCTGAACACGAGCTGATGCGGAATGGCGCCCGATGCCAGCAGCTTCTGCGGCCCATAGAGGTCGGCAAGAATGCCCTCGAACAGGCGCGCACGCTGGATCAGGGCGCGCTCAAGCCGCCGCCATTCGTCCGGCGACACGATCAGGGGAACCAGGTCGACCCGCCAGGGCTGGGCGATGCTCGACGGGTCGGCGAACAGATCATGGGCGATGCCGGTTTCCCGCACCCGGGCGTTGAGCTGCTCCATGCGCAGCGAACGCGTCGCCGGCGCCAGCCCAGCCAACTCGTTGAGCAAGGGCTCCCAGTGCGCCTTCACGGCCCTGGTGCTGTCGACCATCTCGTCGAAGCCGCCGGCCAGTGCGTGATAGCCGCGGATGAGGCTCTGGTCGGAAAACGTCTTTGCGCGCGCGCTGCTGGCCATCGTCGGCTGCCACTTGATCCTGCTGGCGACCGATTCGGTCGCGCATCACCTCTCCTGCCGAAACCCGGTTGCTGCGCGCCAGCCCCCAGCTGCGCCCAGAACGCGACCGACGATGACCCGTGGCAGGAACGCCACGCCAACCCACCGTGCGCCCGAGTTAACCCTTGCGCTGCTGCTTCCCTCATGGCGCGCGCCGCAAATCCAAGGTCAGCGGGAAATCCGCGTGCACGCCGCCGACCTTGATGATGAGGGTTCCGGGCGAGTGACCCATGGGCTCGAAGCGGGCAAGGCGGCGCGCTTCCGCCTCCAGTGCGTTGACTGGCAAGGCCTGAAAGCTGCGTCCGCCCGGGTGTGAGGCATGATAGCGGCAGCCGCCGATGGAACGCCCCGTCCAGGTGTCGACGATATCAAAGGTGAGCGGCACGTGCGGCTGCAGCATGGGGTGGAAGCCTCCAGGCGACGGCCAGGCGCGGAAGCGCACACCCGCAACAGCCTCCCCCTTGCTTGCGGTCTCGTCGAGGGGAAGCCGGTAGCCGTTGCACGTCACCGCGTAGCGGTCCACGCGCGCGCCCACGACGGTGAACTGGGCGCGCTCGAGGGAGGAATCGACGGGCCGCGTGGTTCCACCTTGCCCGCTCTGCTCACCGAGCACGAGCCAGGGTTCGAGCGCCTGGCGCAGCTCGAGCGATACTCCCTCGTGCGCGACCGCGCCCCACAGGGGAAAGCGGAACTCGAAGTGCGGCTGGAACCACCGCGCATCGAGCTTCAGTCCAGCGCCCGCCAGTTCGGCCATGACGCTCTGGAAATCCGCCCAGATGAAGTGCGGCAACATGAATCGGTCGTGCAACATCGTGCCCCAGCGCACGAGCGACCGGCGATAAGGTCGCTCCCAGAACCACGCCACCAGCGCACGGATGAGCAGCTGCTGGGCCAGGCTCATGCGCGCATGCGGTGGCATCTCGAAGGCGCGGAGCTCCACCAGACCGAGGCGGCCCATGGGGCCTTCCGGCGAATACAGTTTGTCGATGCAGATCTCCGCGCGGTGGGCGTTGCCCGTGACGTCGACGAGCAGGTTGCGGAAGATCCGGTCCACCAGCCAGGGGGCGATCGCCCCGCCGGGCTCCGGGATCTGCCGCAGCGCAATCTCGAGCTCATAGAGGCTGTCGTGCCGTGCTTCGTCGATTCGCGGTGCCTGGCTGGTTGGTCCGACGAATAGGCCGCAGAAGAGGTATGAGAGCGAGGGATGGTTCTGCCAATAGGTGATGATGCTTGCGAGCAGATCGGGCCGGCGCAGGAAGGGGCTGTCGGCGGGCGTAATGCCCCCGAGCACGATGTGATTACCACCGCCGGTGCCGATGTGCCGTCCATCCAGCATGAATTTTTCGGCGCCGAGGCCGACGGCCTGCGCCTCCTCGTAGACGGCCGTGGTGGTCTCCACGGCATCGCGCCAGGAGGTTGCCGGATGCACGTTGACCTCGATGACACCGGGGTCGGGCGTGACCTTGATGACGCTGAGACGCGCGTCGTAAGGCGGCGCGTAGCCTTCGAGGCGCACGGGCAGGCGCGTGTGGGCGGCGGTCGCCTCGATGGCGGCGATGAGCGCGGCGAAGTCGCCGCCGTCGGCAAGCGGCGGGAGGAACACGCACAAGTGTCCCTCGCGCGGCTCAAGGGCCAGAGCCGTCCGCACCGGCGACGCGCTGCTTGCGGGCGCGGGAGCCCGCGGCGGCACCTCCGCACCCTTGGCGGGGTCCAGCAGCTCGATGCCGGATGGAAGCTGGCGCTGGTCGGCAAAGGGATCGGCCGGCAGGATATCGGGATAGTCGAGAAAGCTGATCTCTGGCAGGCCGCCGAGCGGCAGCCGCAGGCCAATGGGGGAATCCCCCGGTGCCAAGAAGAGGTAGCCTCGGCGAAAGGCCCAGCGCTCGCTGATGAATTTACGGCTGCTGCCATCCCGCTCGGTCACCAGCAGCGGCAGCACGTAACCAACGGGTGGGCGCAGGCCCTGGTCCAAGACGCGCAGCAAGCGTTGGCGCTGCGCGGGATCATCGAGCTCCCTCGCCTCAGGCCTCAGCGCGAGGGGCAGCTTTTGCTCGATCAGCACAAAATGCGCCCAATCCTCGTAGGCGGGAATGGCGCTGTCGTCAGCGAGCCCAAGCCTGCGGGCCAGTTCGGCGGTGAACCTCGCCGCATCATCGATGGTGGCGGCGCGCTCGGGCCTCTCCTCGCCGATCAGGCTTGGGTCGCGCCAGAGCGCCTCGCCATCCGTCCGCCAGTAGATGGCGAAGGCCCAGCGCGCCGTCGCCTCCCCCGGATACCATTTGCCATGGCCATAGTGCAGGAGCCCTCCCTTCCCCAACCGCTCGCGCAGGCGCCGGGCAAGCTTGTCGGCAAACTCGCGTTTGCTGGGCCCCAGGGCGGCAATGTTCCACTCGGGCGCCAAGCCGTCCTTGAGCGCCACGAAAGTCGGCTCGCCGCCGACGCTGAGGCGCACGTCTCCCGCTTTCAGCTTGCCCTCGATGCTATCACCCGACGCCAGCATCGCCTGCCAGTCTGCCTCGCTGTAGGGCCGCGTGACGCGCGGCGTCTCGCGGATGCGCTCAACGCGCATGGAGACTGAGAATTCGACGCTGGCCACGCCGTGCGTTCCCTCGATGGGCGCAGCGCTGCCGGGCGATGGCGTGGCGGCCAACGGGATGTGTCCCTCGCCGGCCAGCAGCCCCGAGGTGGGATCGAGACCGATCCAACCCGCGCCCGGCACATAAACCTCGGCCCAGGCGTGCAGGTCAGCGAAGTCCTGCGCAGCGCCACCTCCCACCTCGCCGGGCCTAACATCGGGTCGCAGCTGCACCAGGTAGCCCGATACGAAGCGCGCGGCGAGCCCCAGTCGGCGCAGCAGCTGCACCAGCAGCCATCCCGTGTCGCGACACGAGCCGGAGCGGGTCACGAGCGTCTCGGCCAGCGTCTGCACCCCAGGCTCCGCGCGCACGCGATAGGCGATGTCCCGACTGAGTTTGCGGTTGAGGCCAGTGATGAAATCGATGGTGGTCATGCCCTCGCGCTCGATGCTCGCAAGGTAGCTATTGACCAGGGCTTCGCCCGGCAGGGCGCGCAGGTAGGGCTCGAGTTCGCCGGCCAGAACGGGATTGTAAATGAACGGATAGTCGACGGCACTTTCCTCGACAAAGAAGTCGAACGGATTGATGGCGGCCATGTTGGCGATGAGATCGACGGTGGCGGTGAGCTTCCTCGTCTCGCCCGGCACCAGCACGCGCGCGAGGAAGTTCCCGAAGGGATCCTGCTGCCAATTGAGGAAATGCGGGACGGGCGTGATGCGCAGCGAATAGGCGAGAATCGGTGTGCGGCAATGCGGTGCCGGCCGCAGGCGTACGATCTGGGGCCCGACGCTCACGGCGCGGTCGTAGCCGTAGTGAGTGCGGTGCGTGAGAGCGACGTGCAGCGTCATGAAGCCATCAGGAAGCCATCAGGGAGCCGATCGCGGCGTGGGACAGCGCAGTAATGCCGCAGAACAGCACGGCCCTAAAGCCCATTGTTTGGGCAATGGCCACGAGGACCGCGTCCTCGCTCAGGTGCGGGCACCAACATCGCTGCCTCGCCTTGAATAGTTAGCCGCGCTCCGGGTAGTCGTGGAGGGCCCCGCCGGGATCGGCGACGGTTCGGCCGTTGTCGGCGAGGTAGTCGGGACCCACCGGTACCTTGCCGTGACCACCGGGAATGTCGAGCACGTAGGTTGGCTGCGCGATGCCTGAGATCCGCCCGCGCAAGCTCCGCATCAGGCGTCGGCCTTCGGCAATGCTGGTGCGGAAGTGGCTGGTGCCAGGTGCCGCATCGAGGTGGTGGAGGTAGTAGGGCTTCAGCCGCGCTTCCACGAAGGCCCGCATGAGTTGTGCCAGCGCTTCTGCGTCGTCGTTGACCCCCTTGAGCAGCACGGTCTGAGCGAGCATGGGAATGCCGGCGTCCACGAGGCGCGCGCACGCGGCCCGCGCGGCCTCCGTCAACTCGCGGGCATGGTTGGCATGGAGTGCCACGTACACGGCCTTGGGCGCGGCTTTCAGCGCCGCCACCAGCTCGACCGTGATGCGCCCCGGATCGGCAACCGGCACCCGCGTGTGCCAGCGCAGCACCTTGACGTGGGCAATCTCCCCTAAACGCCGCGTGACCTCGGCGATGCGCCGCGGCGAGAGCATCAAGGGATCGCCACCCGTCAAGATCACCTCCCAGATGGCGGGTGCGCCGGCGATATAGCCGAGCGCCGCGTCAAGCGCCTTGCCCGAGAGCGCCTGCGGTCCGCCAGGACCCACGACCTCGCGGCGGAAGCAGAAGCGGCAATAGACCGGGCACACGTGCGTCAGCTTGAGGAGAACGCGGTCGGGATAGCGGTGCACGACGCCGGGCGCGGGCGAGAGGCGTTCCTCGTTCAGCGGGTCGGCCAGCTCGTCGGGCGATTGCTGCAACTCGCGCGGGTCGGGGATGAATTGCCGCGCGATCGGGTCCTCCGCGTCCGCGCGATCGATCAATCGCGCAATCTCGGGTGTGACGGCGACTGCATATCGAGTGGCGACCTTTGCCAGCGCGGCCGTATCTGCGCCGCGCGCGAAGCCCGCCTCCCGCAGGGCGGCTACTGAGCGCAGCGTGCGGACCGGGCTCTTCATGGTAGCGTTGCGCGTTCCCTAGGGCCGGGCGAACAACTCGGGCAACCGCCGGCTCATTGCCGCCGCGAGTTCATCGAGCTGACTGCTGGTACGCGGAGTGATCTCGTCCAGCGCGGCCAGGAAGGCCTCGGGTGCGAGCCGCGACAGGGCGAGCGAGCGGTACCAGCCCTCTCGGGCCAGGAACTGGCGGTATTCGGCTTCGCGCGCCTCGAGCGCGGACGCTGCCGGCCCTACCGATACGACCGGCAGGCGCGCACCGATGGCCTCCGAGATCATTGTGGTGGAATCGTCGGTGCACAGGATGGCATCGGCAGCGGCAAAGATATGCGCCAACGTGCCGGCCCCCGCTGTGCGGAAGTCGATGAAGGTCTCTAGCCCGCCTTCCCCCGTCTTTGCCATGGACGCCAGCGCATCGCCGATGAAGCGCCCCGACCGGCGCGAGGTGGCAGCCAGCCAGCGCACTCCGTGCGCGCGATGCACCGCGCGGAGAAAGGCGATGAGCTGCAGCCAATCCTGTCTGCGGTAACGGTAGGCGCCGGAGTTTCCCCCGATCAGCACGCCGACCCGGGCCGGCGGCTTGGTGCGTCCAAAGCGCACGCCGCGAGGTTTACCGGTCGCCGGCGGCAGCTCCACGTCGATCGGCGAAGGCGGCAGGCAGACGAGGTGGTTGGGCAGCTCGGCGAACTGCTGCAAGGAGACGATGACGAGCTTCACATGCTCCGGCGCGAGCCGGCGCAGGCGGCCGCAGAAAATGTTGGCCGCACCCAACAGCTTGGCCGCCGCCGCGTTGGCCGCCAGCGTCTCCCCGCCCGCCGAGACCACGACGTCGGCCGTGGGCAGGCTGCTCGGATCGATGCCGTACCCGAGGCGCAGAATCGCTGCCGCCGATGCGCCCCTATTGACCAGCTGCAGCAGTGTGCGCGTTGGCAGAAAGAAGCGCCGGCGTATTTCGCGGCGGAGGGTGGTCACGGGCCGCATGCGGCCAATGGCGGCGATCACCCCTTCGGACTGGTGGTAGTGGCCGGGCTTGCTGTCGGCAAGCAGCAGCGCGGTCAAGGATTGCGGTCGCACGGGCGCGGAATCGCTTTGAGTTCCGCTTGCGGCTTGGGTACAATCTCCGGCCACGTTCGGCCGCTCCACATTGCTCGAACTACTCGAGGCGTCTCGTGCCTGCATGGACTGGTGGGCCCGGCAGGACTCGAACCTGCAACCAGACGGTTATGAGCCGCCGGCTCTAACCATTGAGCTACGGGCCCCGCCGGCCAACGGGTGCGCCTCTATAGCACCCCTCTCCAGTGCCATGAAACGCTTCCTTCCGTTGGGCATGGTTCGGACAAAAAAATATGGTGTCGCATCGGGCTTGAGCCGCGGCCGGGATCGCGAGGACACCATGAGCACCCTGAGACATATCCTGATCGCGGCCGCATTCGTCACGGCGGCCCCCCTTTGTGAACCGAGGACGGCGATGGCAGCGGATGGCGACAAGCCGGCCGAGCGCTTTATCAGCGTCTCGGCAACCGGCAGCGTGGATGCGGAACCCGATTTGGCCAGCGTCTCGGCAGGGGTGATTGTCGAGGCGGACACGGCCAAGGAGGCACTCCAACGCAGCAGCACCGTGATGGTCAAGCTGATCGACGGGTTAAAGGCGCTCGGCGTCGCCTCCAAGGACATGCAGACCACCGCCGTCAACGTCGAGCCGCGCTACACGCAGGCCAGGGACGGCCGCCCCGCCGCCGTCGTCGGCTATCGCGTCGTCAACCGCGTGCATCTGATGGTGCGGGAGGTGCAGCGCCTGGGCGAGATCCTCGACGGAGCTATCGGCCTCGGCGCCAACCAGATCAACGGCATCGGCTTCGACGTGAGCAACGCAGAGGCGCTCAAGGATGAGGCCCGCAAGCTGGCGATGGTCAATGCCAGGCGCCGCGCCGAACTCTATGCGACGGCCGCCGGCGCCCAGCTGGGAAGTGTCCTCACCATCTCCGAGGATCAAAGCGCCGGCGCCAGGCCCACGATGATGGCGCGTGCGGCCGTGGCGGGGTCGGTGCCCATCGAGGCCGGCACGCGCACACTGACAGTCGATGTCAACGTGACCTTCGCCTTGCGCTAGGCCGTCGGCCATTGGGCGGCGCTGGGGATCGGCGTCGGCAAAAGGAGACGCCGATGCAATGCAGCACCCATCGGGGTGCTTCACCGCCTCCCGGGCGAACCTGCTCGCCGGCTTAATTGCGATCTCCCCGTCCTCGCAGCATGTTTCGGCGACGGCAGATGCGTGCCGCCGCCAGCTACGGACGCGCAAGTCGCTGGGCCATGTCGGCAAGGCACTGCACGAAGGCCGCCAGGTCGGTGAGCTCCGTGCCGGGGGGGACCTGGCGGCGCACCACACGACCGCCGCTGGAAAGAATCGCGACCTCGATCATCAGGTTCTCGGCTAGTCCGAAGTCCTCAATCTCCAGATCGGCGCGATCACCGTCCATCGCCGCGGGCCCACGCGCCCGAAACGCCCGCGCGCGCTGGGCGTAATCGGCGGTCACGTTGGTGTAGCCTGCCAGCGGGCGTCCCAAAGCCTGCATGAAGCCGACCTCAAAGGCGGTGCCTGAATCCATCGACACGCCTCGAAAAGGCGTCAGGTTGGCTATCACACCGTCGCAGCAGCGCATGAGGCCCTCATTCGCCTGCGAGATGCGCCGTGCCTGCTCAGCGGACGGCAGCCTGTCGAGGTTGAGCTGGGCATCGAGCGGGAAGGCGCCCTCCAGCCCGCCCTCGGCCGCTAGCCGGCATTTCGCCGCTCCGATTGCCCGCGCTTCCGGCAGGAACACCTCCGGTCCGGCGAGATAGATGCGGGGGCGCAGGCCTCGGGTCATTCGCAGGCTCCATGGGCTTGACTGGATGCACGAGCATCGGTGCGCCGCAGTTGGACAAGCATGGCTGCGTAGCCATCCGGCCTGCGCCGCTCTAACTTACCGTCCGAGATCGCGCCCACTAGGCTGCCGGCCCCTTCGCCAGCATAATACGAGCTCCCCTTGCCGTCGCCTCGCATCTTCTACGGCTGGTACATCGTCGCCGGCGTGTTCCTCGTCACGATGACCACGTCGGGGCTGGCGTTCTACAATCTGCCAATCCTGCTTGCGGCGTTCGTGGCCGAGCGCGGTTTCCCGGTGGGTCTCGCCAGCAGTGCCACCGCCGCGTTCTTCATTGCCAGCGGCATCGGCGGCGCCATCGCCGGCCGCCTGGTCGAGCGCATCGATGCACGCATCATCATCGCCGCCAGCGCCGCCACCGGAGCGCTGGTGCTGGCATCTGTTGGTGCCCTGCGCGAATTGTGGCAGCTCTACGCCTTCCATGTCGTGTTCGGGCTGTGCAACGGTGCCAGCGGCCTCGTGCCGCTCACCACCCTGTTGGCCCGCTGGTTCAACGCACGCCGGGCGCTCGCCTTCTCCATCGCCTCGACCGGGCTTTCCTTCGGCGGCATCGTCGTCGCCCCGGCCGCCGCCTTGCTGATCGAGCACCTGGGCCTTATCGGCGCCGCGCCCTGGATGGGGCTTGCGCTGTCTTTGGGCACTTTGCCAGTAACCGTCCTCGTCCTCAGTCCACGTCCTGCCGCCAGGGGGCTCGAGCCCGACGGCGCCCTACCGGCCATGGGCAAACCATCCGCGCCGGAACCGGCCATCGCCTTCACCGAGGCGCGCCGCAGCGGCTACTTCTTTGCCGTGTCGATTGCTTATCTTTTCCTGCTCGGCGCCCAGATCGGCGCCATCGCCCACTTCTACCGGCTGGCGAGCCTGCGCACTGGCGCGGCCATGGCGGCGCTGGCACTCTCCGTCCTCGCCGGCTCGAGCACCATTGGACGCCTCGCCGGCGGTTGGCTAATGCTCTGGATCCAATCCCATCCCTTTGCGCTTGCGCTGATGGTAATGCAGGCGCTTGGACTGGCGGTGCTGGCGATCGCCGCAGATCCCGTCCAGATTCTGGCTGGCACCGTGCTGTTTGGCGTCACGATGGGCAACTCCCTGATGATGCACCCGCTGCTCCTGGCCGAGCGGTTTGGTACCCGTGACTACGGCCGCATCTATTCGACGAGCCAGCTGATGACCATGATCGGCGTAGCGGGTTGCCCGTCGCTGGTCGGCCTGCTCTATGAGGCAAGCGGCGGCTACGTGGTGCCATTCCTCGCCGTGGCCGGGCTGACCCTTATCGGCCTTGCTGTGCTCGCGCTCTTCGGCGCGCGCCGCTAGCCCGCCCCGTCCCCATCACATCGCGCGCCGCGCGCCTGCACGTCCTCAAAATAGGGAGCGCCCCGCACGCCGGCGATGGCGGCCGAGCTGGACATCGGCAGGCCAGCAATGAGCAGCCGACCCGCGACGCATCGCGCAACCCGCCGAGGAGGGCGGCAACGATCCAATTAGCTCCTTGCGCGCGGGGCTGCAAAAGCGTCAGCCGATCAACCGCGCATCGACTGTCGGGTCCGCCGCAGCAGCAGGAACAGGGCGATGGCGATGTTGAGTAGGTTCCAAGCCAAGCCGTTGGCGAACGCCTGCCAGTAAGAACCCGTCAAATCGAAGATGGCACCCGACATCCAGCTGCCCAGCGCCATGCCGGCGATGGTGGCCATGATTGCGAGTCCAACGAGGGTGCCGGCCTGACGCGGCGGGAAGTACTCGCGCACGATGATGGCGTACATCGGCACGATTCCGCCCTGGAACAGGCCGAACAGCGCAGAGATGATGTAGAGCGGCGTGAGCCCGTCGAACAGCAAATAGAGGAAGAGCGCCACCGCCTGCATGACCGAGCCCACGAGGAGCGTGGCGGTGCCCCCGATGCGATCGGCGACGAAACCCGAGCCGATGCGGCTGACGATGCCGAAACCCATCATGAGGGACAGCATCTCGGCGCCCCGCGCTACGCCGTAGCCCAGGTCGCCGCAGTAGGCGACAATATGCACCTGCGGCATGGACATGGCGACGCAGCACGCGACGCCCGCGACCGCAAGGAGGCCGAATAGCACATGGGCGCTAAGGTCCAAGCACGCGCGCGCGCCGGCAGCGGAGCTGTCCGCATCCTCGACCTCATGCACGTCCAGGCGACGGTGGAGCACCAGCAGCAGCGGCAGCATGGTCAGAACACAGATGATGCCGATCAAGATCTGGTTGTGCCGCCAGCCTTCGGTCTCGACGAAGTGTCGCACGACGGGTGGCCAAACCGCACCCCCCACGTAGTTGCCGGAGGAGCAGACGGCGACAGCGATGCCCCGTCGGAGCGTGAACCAATGCGAGATGTCGGCGATCAGGGGCGCGAAGGCCCCCGAGCTGCCGATGCCGATCAGAAGGTTGGCGAGAGCGAACGCCATCGGATTAGGCGCCAGGCCGGAGGCGGCAAACCCGAGCCCCAGGACGAGCGTGGCGGCGATGAGCGGTGGGACAATGCCGAACCGGTCGACGAGACCGCCGATGGCGGCGGCACCGAGACCGAAGCCGAGCATGGTGAGCGTGTAGGGGAGCGAAGCGTCGGCGCGGGTGACGCCGAAATCCGCCTGCACGGCGGGCAGGGCCACCACATAAGACCACAGCCCGGCGCTGCCGATGGTGCCGATGAGCACCGATGCCGCCAGCCGCAGCCATGCGTAAGCGGACTCGGCGCTGCCCGCATCGTTGCCAAGTATTTGTGCAGAGACTGCCATGGGCGCGGGACGATCCGCGCTTCCGCGGCCTGGGTCAAGCGCGCTGCCTAAATTCTGCGCAGCAGACATGCGCAGCGCGAGCCTGCCGGCACCCCACTATCGGCAGCTCTCGCGCGGACCCATTTGGCCGCAGCCGCAAGGACGGCGGCGGCGACCAGGTTGAGCGCTATCGACAGCGCGCTGGGCGCCATAGCCGCCGGCGGCGTCGTGCACCAGGCCGACAAAGGCACAGGTGAACTGGCTGCTGCCGCTGGAGAGGACGATTCACCAGGCAAGGCGCCGCCGGGAACTCGCGCTGCACGATAAGCGACGGCAACGTAATGACGTTGCCAACCGAGAATCTGCAGAGGCGCAGGCAGCGAGCAGCGCCGTTGCGTTGCAGGTCCCGATGCGGCGCTGCGCGCAAGTGCGCTGGCCCGCTGGCGCTCCATCAATCGCAGCAACGCGCCCAAGTGCATCCTGCGAGCCACTGCATCGGTTGGGCGGTCGAAGCGGTAGCAAACCGCCAACGCTGCGCCTAGCCAGCGGCTCCGATCGGGCCTATCCATGGGCCGATAACGCGATTTTGCATGTGAGGGAGAGCTGCACCATGTCCCAGGATCGCCTGTCCCCCATTTCCGATCGCCTCGTGGCTGCGCGCCGCCAAGGTGCGCGCATTGTGTTTGACGGCCCCGACGCGCCGGCGGATTACGCGGAAGGATTCGCCGTCCAGGACATGGTGGTGGCGGCGTTGGCCTCACCAGTGATTGGCTGGAAGGTGATGTCGGTGCCCCAGGGTCCTGTCATCTTCGCCCCGCTCCTGCAGTCGGGCCGCGTGCCCCCAGGTTCCACGTGGGAAGTCGTGGGTCGGGAGCCAGCCGGGATCGAACTCGAGATCGCCTTTCGCCTCGGCCGCGACATTGCGGCGGGCGCCACGCCGGAACAAGTGCTCGACGCTGTGGACGGGGCACACGTCGTCTTCGAGTTGTGCCAGAGCCGCATCGCCGATCCCGGCAAGCAGCCGCGCCACGTCATGCTAGCCGATTGCATCGCCAATGCCGGGTTGGTGGTCGGGTCTGAAATCCACGCTTGGCGCAGCGCGAACCTGAAAGAGCGGGCAGGCCGCCTCCTCGTCGACGGCAAGCTCCATGTGGTGGGAAAAAGCCTCGACCCCATCGCTGCGCTGCAGCTGCTGGCGCCGGCCATGGCAGCGCGGGGCAAGTCGCTCGCCGCCGGTCAGATCGTCATCACGGGCAGCCTGATCGGCATGAATTTTCTCACCGGTCGCCACGAACTCAAAGGTATTATCGACGGCCTCGGGGAGGTGGCGATCAGGCTGGCAGCGGCTTGAGCCGCGGCTGGGCCAACACCTGCGCTCACGCATGAACCCCGCCCTGCAGGACGGCTAGGCCTTCCAGCCGCAGCCCTTCGACGGCTTCCCGCAGGGCTTGGGGGAAGGCCGCCGGCGCCAGAAGCGAACCGGCCGCGCCAAGGGAAAGTTGGGCCTTGCCGAAGGATCGATGCGACGCGCATCAACATCTCTCAAATCATACTAAGTAGTCCACAACTTAAGCTACACTTTTGAGGTCTGTTATGTTACGCTCTGATTCGTGAAAATCGACGGGCGCACATTGAGCCATGAGACGTCAGAA
>Ga0306920_100002999_pt1 | contig 21379 bp, 17 predicted proteins | sample flu12Cox44000170_FD_204666 | JGI IMG/M metagenome (GOLD analysis project Ga0306920, IMG submission 204666) | Lab enrichment of tropical soil microbial communities from Luquillo Experimental Forest, Puerto Rico - flux4day.12C.oxic.44.000.170 (v2)... | ecosystem: Environmental > Terrestrial >... | reverse complement strand
TGCTTTTGACGCGCGTCAGCGCCCCAGGGTTCGGAGCACTCCGATCACCACGCCCAGGATGCGAAACGTCGCGTCGACCTCCGGGCTCCGTCCCACCACGATCGGCTGGTAGCGCGGATTCGCCGGCACCAGCTCGAGGTGGGTTCCGCGCGGCCGGTAGTACTTGACCGTGGCCTCGTCGTCGAGCAGCCCGACCACGATGTCCCCGGCGCTCGCGCGCTCCTGCTTGCGCACCACCACGTAGTCGCCCTCGAGGATCCCGGCGTCGATCATGCTGTCGCCACGCACGCGCAGCGCGAACAGCGCCTCGGGATCCCCGAACAGCGCGTCGGTCTCGAGGTGACCTTCGATGGACTCTTCGGCCAGCGCGGGAACGCCCGCCGCGACGCGCCCGAGGATCGGGATGCCGAAGCCGCGGCGCCGCGCGGCGGCGCCCACGGTGCCGAGGCCGCGCGAGATGCGTCCGCTGCGCTTCAGGTGCCCGGCGCGCTCCAGCAGGTTGAGGTAGTAGCGCACCCCGTTGGTCGAGGTGATGCCGAAGGCCTTGCCGAGCTCGCGGATGGTGGGCGGGTAGCCGTGCTCGACCGTGAACTTCTGGATGTGCGCGAGCATCTGGCGCGCCCGGTCATTGAGCATCGCGGTTCCTCCATGAAAGGCGATCCCCTTGATCGCCGCGACCCGACCGTACTGCACACCCGTGCAGTCGGTCAAGGCCTATCTTGCCCGCGGGAAATACAGTGATCGGTGCCGGGGCCCGCGCACGCCGGCGACAGTCGCGCCCGCGCGGGACACAGCGGCGCCGGAGGCGCGCCGTTCGCGGCCGGGCAGGCGTGACCGTGTCGTCATCGCGTCGCCGGTGCGAACGGCGTGGACGATCGCGCGCACCGCGCGCCGCTTGACGCGGAGGAGCGCGATCGATGCGAGCCATGTGGCGCACAACACGATGCTCGAATCGCGCGTCGCGCGTTGCCGGATTGGTCCGCGGGTTGCGATGGGGATCAGCCGAGGTCGCGAGACCTCGACCACGACAGGCAAGGGGCGGATGGCCGGGTCCGTGGAGGCTGATCGTAATCGGGGGCCGGTTGGCCGAAGCGGTCCCACCTCCGCTGCCTTGTCGGTCGGGGAAACGAATCCGGCCCGCATGGAATGCGGGCCGGACCTGTGGCGATGGCCGGGCCGGACGCGCGGGACAGGCGGCCGGCTCGGAGTCGATCGGCGGCGGCCGGTCAGAAGTTGGTGACGTAATCCAGCTTCAACGCCCGCCCCGGCTGGGGGAGAAAATCCTTCACGACCGACAGGTGATCGCGGTATTCGGTGTCGAAGACATTGTCGACGTGCAGGCCGATCTCATGGACGAACCCTCCCTTCGTGATGCGGAGCCCGGCACCGAGGTTGAGCACGGCATAGCCTTTCGTGGCGGTCTCGCCTGGGCCGAGCCGATTCTGGTCGGCGGCGAGGCGGACCTCGACCATCCCGGTGCGACTCTCGTCCCGGTAGGTGGCGCGCACCACGCCACGCCAGGGCGGGGTGAACGGAAGCGGTGTGTCCGTCCTGGTGTTCTGCGCGTTGACGTAGTCCGAGCTGGCGAGCAGCACGACATGCGGTGCGGCCTCGATGTCCACTTTCGCCTCGAAACCCACCAGGCGCGCGTCGGTGGCGGCGAACTCCCGCACCGGGAACGCCTGGATCGTGTCTCCGGTGAGGAAGTCGTAGATGTAGTCGCTGATGAAGTTGGCGTAAGGCGAGACCTCGAACGTGGCGCGTGTGAAGCTGCCCTTGAGCGAGGCGTCCACCCCCAGACCCGTTTCAGGGCCCAGGCTGGAGTTGCCGATCGAGTAGGTGCCGCTCGCGGCGTCCAGGCCGTTGGCGAACATCTCCTGGACCGTGGGCGCACGGAAGGAGCGAGCCAGGCTGATGGACCCGGCGAGCCCTGGTGAGAACTCGTGCACGGCGCCGAGCGATCCGGTGAACGCGTTCGTCAGGCGCGATTCGTTGCTGGTTTGAAATACCGAGTCGCTCGATCCCGGGAAGGGACGAGTCTGAATCCGGTTGTAGTCGTAGCGGGCGCCGGCCTGCAGGCGGGTGCTGCTCGAGAGCAGGAGTTCCTCGTAGGCATACCCGGCGTAGCCATAGGTGCGTGAGTTCGGCCCCAGCGGCTGGTCGCCCTCGATCGTCAGGTCCTCGATGTCGGTCCACAGCCCGAATGTGCCCTGCAGCCGGTTCACCGGCCGATGCCGAAGCTGCAGCTCGCCGTTGAACGTCTGCTTGTGAAAGTGATTGGCCTGCGGATCCGAGACGCCGGTCGAATCCTGAGCCGTCGGGAACTCGGAGTGCCCATAGTCGTTGTAGCTCGCGTCCAGCCGCCATTGCTTCGCAATGCCGCCGCTGACGGCCCGCAGGCCGTGCAGCTCGACCAGGTTGCGCTTCTGAGCGATGCGGGACGTGGACGGCGGAACCGTCGCCCAGTCGGCATTCGGCGGCACCCCCGGGATGCCGTAGTTCATCTCGTAGTGCTTGCCACCGATGCCGATCGATCCCGAGGTGGTCTGGTAGGCGTAGCCGACGCCACCTTCCCAGCTGTGATCGAAGGTCTGCGGCATGCGGTCGAGCGCGAAGGCCGTACCGCTGCCCGGATCCACATACGTGCCGTCCGGAATCCGGATGTCGTTGGTGTGTATCCCGCCCGCTGACACGCCAAGCGCCTGCGCGCCGCGGCTGAAGACGGTGTTGAAATAGCCGGCGTACTGGTCGCTGCCCGAGCTGCCCTCCACGGCGACCGTGCCGGTCATCTTCCGCGTCGAAACGGTTGGAACGACACCCGTGATGACGTTCACCAGCCCGCCGATCGTGCTCGGCCCGTAGAGGATGGTGGCCGGGCCCCGTACCACGTCGACCTGAGAGATCCCGATCGCCTCGACCGGCGTAGCGTGCGCCGGGTCGTAGGTGGCGATGTCGCCCATGCGCAGACCGTTCTCCAGCACCAGCACGCGGTTGTCGGAGAGGCCCCGCAGCACGGGACGATTCGGCGCCGAGCCGTTGGCGCGCACGGCCACGCCCGGCAGATCCGCGAGCTTGTCGGCAAAGCTGCCACCGGGGCTGTTCAGCAGTGGCACCTGCGATCGGGACTCCGCGGACTGGTACTGCTCGTCCGCCGGTCGCGGGCTCGGAGAGCCCGAGACGACGATCTCCTCCATGGGGATGGCCCGCGCCCTGAGCTCGAAGGCCAGCGAGAGGTCGGCATCCTTGACCTCGACACTATCCGTGACCGACGCGTAGCCAATCAGGCCCGCGAAGACGCGGTAGCTGCCGGCCGGCACATTCATGAAGCGGAAGGCACCGCCCTCACCGGTGAGCTCGGAGCGGTCGAGGTCGAGCAGACGGACCTGGACACCGACCAGCGGCTTTCCCCCACTCGTCACGGTGCCGGAAAGGGTATAGGCGCTGGCCGGCGCCCAGACCAGCAGCGCGAAGAGAACGGTCGCCAGGAGCGGGTCAAGACGCCGGAATCCCATCCTTCGCTTCGATGGATCGTGCCGCATCGCCATCGGGTCGGGCTCCTGCGTCGGGTGCGCGGGCACTGCAACCATGGCGACCAACCAGGCCGGCACGATGCCGGCCCACAAGGGCTTCCACATGATCGTGTCCTTTCGTTCGGGTCGAGACCAAAGCCGGAACGGGGACAGCGATCAGACGCGCAGGGGGACCCGGGTGGGACGTGAGGACGGCGCGCCGGCGGTGCGCGGGGCGCAGGTGAGGCCGGCGAGCGGCTCGCCGCGCGCGGCATCGCGCGACGTGCGGGCCGCGGGCGCGCGCGGTGGCGGCGCGGCACCGGTGGCGGCGGAATGGTGGCGGTCGAAGCCCCCGCCGCCAGCGAACGCGTCGCGACGCCGGCCCGGGTCGGCGCCGGGCCAGCAGGCGCCCTCGCGGAACAGCGGCCCGGGCTCGCGCGGTGCGCTGGCGAGCGCGATCCGGAACGCGGCGGTCGGTTCGGTCTCGATCTCATGGTGCGCGACCCCGTAGCGAATCCGCAGCCGGGCGTGCTCGGTGGCGAGCGCGGGGACGCGCCAGCGGTAGCCGCCCTCGCGCGCCTCGATCTCGGGGCTCACCCGCACCGGAAAGGTGCGGCCGTCGTCGAGCGAGAGCAGCACCTCGAGCTCCTCGGCCTCGCCGGGGAGCGCGCGCCAGGTGAGCGCGACGGTGTCACCGGCGCTGACCACCGGGCCGGGCCAGGCGAGCGGAGATGAGGCGGCCCGAGCCAGGCGCGGCGCGAACGGCACCGCGAGCGCGAGCAGGGCGAGCAGGGTGCGAAGCCGGGGCGCCATGAGGGCGTCGAGTCTAGCAGATGCGGTCCGGCGCCCGCGGCACTTGCGCACCCGCGCGCTGGACGCCCGCCCGCGCCCTGGCCTAGGGTCGCGGCCTGATGGCGCGCGACCGCCCGGCCCTGCTCCCACCCGCGCTCGGCCTCAACATCCTGATCGCCAGCGGCACGTTCCTGGTCGCGAAGGCCACGCTGAGCGAGTTCGAGCCGCTCACCCTGGCGCTGCTGCGCTTCGTGCTCGCCACCGCGCTGCTGTGGCCGCTCACCCGCTGGCTCAAGCCCGGGGTGCGCATCGCGCGCGAGGACCGCGCCCGCATCCTGCTGCTCGGCGTGCTGGCGGTGCCGCTCAACCAGGGCCTGTTCCTGCTCGGCATGCGCTGGGCCAGCGCCTCGCACGCCGCGCTGCTCTACGCGCTGACCCCGGCCTTCGTCGCGCTGGCGACCGCCTTCGCCACGCGCACGGCGCCCGACCTGCGGGCCTGGCTCGGCATCGCGCTCGCGTTCCTCGGCGTGCTGACACTGCTGCTCCAGCGCGGGCTCCACTTCGACCCCCATTCGGTGGCCGGAGATGCGATCGTGCTGGTCGCGGTGGTGGCCTGGGCGCTCTATCTCGCGGCCGGGCGGCGCGTCATCCGTCGCTACGGTGCGCTGGTCGTGACCAACGAGGCGCTGCTCGCCGGCACGCTGGTCTACCTGCCGATCGGGATCGCCGCGGCGTGGCGCTTCGATCCGCGCCCGATCACGCCCGGCGGCTGGTCCGGGCTCTTCTACCTCGCCTGGCTCACCTCGGCGGTGAACTACGTCATCTGGTACTGGGGCATCGCCCACATCCAGCCCACCAGCGTCGCGTTGCTCACCAACATCCAGCCGCTGGTGACCGCGCTGATGGCGCGCCTCATCCTGCATGAGTCGCTGCCCGCGGGCTTCGCGCTCTCGACCGCGCTGGTGCTGGGCGGGGTGTGGCTGGCGCAGTCGGGCAGCGCGCGCGCGCTGGACGCGGGGCGGGCGTCCACCTAGTCTCAGCCGCCCCCGGCCCGATGCGGCCGGGCCACCGCCATGGCCACCCCGATCGCCGCCACCTCACCGCTTCGCCGCGCACGCACCTACGCCTCGTTCGTGCGCCTCGAGCACACCCTGTTCTCGCTGCCGCTCCTGATCGCCGGGGTGTTCAGCGCCCCCGGCCCGGCGCTCGGCGCCGGCCGCTGGGCGCTGATCGCGGTCGCGGCGGTCGGGGCGCGCACGGCGGCGCTGGCGCTCAACCGGCTCATCGACCGCCGGCTCGACGCGCTCAACCCGCGCACCAGGACGCGCGAGCTGCCGAGCGGCGCGATGAGCGGCGCCGAGGCATGGACGCTGCTCCTGGTCGCGAGCCTCGCCTACCTCGCCGCCTGCGCCGCGCTCGGCGCCTGGTACCTCAGGGTGGCGGTGATCCCGCTCGCGGTGTTCGCGATCTATCCCTACCTCAAGCGCTGGACCTCGCTCTGCCACCTCGGCGTGGGCACGGCGCTCGCGCTCTCCCCGCTCGCCGGCTACGCCGCCGCGCACCCCGATCTCGCGCGCCCCGGCCCGGCGCTGTGGCTCGCGGGCTTCGCGCTGTGCTGGGTCACGGGCTTCGACATCATCTACGCCACGCTCGATGAGGCCTTCGATCGCGAGCACGGCGTCCACTCGCTGGTGGTGCGGCTCGGGCGCCGGCGCGCGCTCGTGGTCTCGGCACTGCTCCACTCCGCGGCGTTCGTGTGCGTGGCGCTGGCGGGCTACGGCGTGCTGCACGCCTCGGACCACCACGCGCTGTGGGGCGGCTGGGCGACCGGCGAGCTGCTGGTCGGCGTCGGCCTGCTGCTCCTGATCGAGCAGAAGAAGAGCGCCAACGTCGACCTCGCCTTCTTCAAGGTCAACGTGTGGGTGGGGTTCTTCGTGCTGGCGATGGTGCTGGCCGCGCGCGCCGCCGGCGGGTTCTAGGAGCCGGGGCCGGCGTGGCGCGCTACCTGATCGGCATGACCGGCGCCTCGGGCGCCGCCTACGGCGTCGACTTCGTGCGCCGCTGTCCGGGCGAGAAGTACCTCGTGCTCTCGGACTGGGCGCGCCAGGTGCTCCAGACCGAGACCGGGCTCAAGCCCTCGGATCTCGAGGCGCACGTCAGGAAGGTGTTCGCGGACAGCGACCTCGCGGCGCCGTTCGCCTCGGGCAGCAACCGCTACGACGCCTACGTCATCCTGCCGTGCAGCGTCTCGACGCTGGCGAAGATCGCGGTCGGCATCGCCGACACGCTGATCACCCGCGCCGCGGCCGTGGCTCTGAAAGAACGCATGCGCCTGATCGTGTGCGTGCGCGAGACGCCGCTCAGCTCGATCGCGCTCGAGAACGCGCTCAAGCTCGCCCGCGAGGGGGTGACGATCATGCCGGTCTCGCCGCCGTGGTATCGCGAGCCCGAGAGCCTCGAGGACCTGGTCGCGGCGTTCAGCGCCAAGCTGTTGAGCCTGCTGGGCGAGGACGCTGGTCCGGGCTGGCGCGAGGCGGAGCTCGAGTGAGCGGCTTCCGCACGCTCTCGGCGTTCCTCGAGGACCTCGAGCGCCGCGGCGATCTCAAGCGGGTGAGCCGCGAGGTCGATCCGGACTTCGAGGTCACCGAGATCGCGTGCCGCGAGGCCAGGGCCGAGGGGCCGGCGCTGCTGTTCGAGAAGGTGCGCGGCGCCCGCTTCCCGCTCGCGGTCAACGTGCTGGCGGCGCGGCGGCGCATCGAGTGGGGCCTGGGCCGCCCGCCGGCCGCGGTGGGCGCCGAGCTCGAGGAGCTGCTCCACGCGCTGCCACGACTCTCGCCCGGCGATCTGTGGGGGATGCGCGGCGCCGCGGGCCGCGTGCTGGCGATGCGCCCGAGGTTGATCGAGCGCGGGCCGGCGCAGGAGGAGCGCCTGGAGCCGGATCTTTCGCCGCTCCCCAATCTCCAGTTGTGGCCCAAGGACGGCGGGCGCTTCGTCACCTTCGGTCTGGTGCTCACCGAGCACCCCGAGAGCCGGGTGCGGAACCTCGGCATCTACCGCATGCACATCTATGGCCCCGCCACCACCGGCATGCACTGGCAGATCGGAAAGGGCGGCGGCTTCCACCACCACGCCGCCGAGCGGCTCCAGCGCCCGCTCGAGGTCGCGGTGAGCGTGGGCGCCGATCCCGCCACGCTGCTGGCCGCGGTCGCGCCGCTCCCCGAGGGCATCGACGAGCTGGCGTTCGCCGGCTTCCTGCGCGGATCGCCCACGCGCCTGGCACGCGCCCGCAGGCTCGCCATGCGGGTGCCCGCCGACGCCGAGTTCGTGCTCGAGGGCCTGGTTCCGCCCGGCGAGCGCCGGCCCGAGGGGCCGTTCGGCGATCATTTCGGGCACTACTCGCACGCCGCGCCCTTTCCGGTGTTCCACCTGCGAGAGATCACCTGCGCGGAGCGCCCGATCTACCAGGCGAGCGTGGTCGGCAAGCCGCCGCAGGAAGACAAGTTCATGGGCGAGGCGGTGCAGGAGATGGTGGGCGGCGCGCTCAAGGTGATCCACCCCGAGATCCGCGACCTGTGGGCCTACTTCGAGGCCGGCTTCCACAACCTGCTGGTGGTCGCGGTCTCGAACCGCTTCGCGAAAGAGGCGAAGAAGACCGCGCTCGGACTGTTCGGCACCGGACAGCTCTCGCTCACCAAGGCGATCGTGCTGGTCGACGAGGACGTGAACCCGCGCGATCGCGCCGCGGTGTTCGGCGCGCTGGCGCGGAACTTCGATCCCGCCGAGGACTTCATCCTGGTGCCCGGTGTGCCGCTCGACACCCTCGACTTCACCTCGTTCACCATGAACCTGGGGAGCAAGATGGTGCTCGACGCCCAGTCCGCGCCCGGCGCCGCGCCGCCGCCGGCGCCGCCGCCCGCCCCGCCTGATCCGCGCGCGCTCGCGTCCGGGATCCGCGGCAGCCGCCTCGCCTGGGGCGCCATGCTGGTGGTGCAGGTCGAGGGCGAGGGGCGCGCCGTGATCGAGCGCCTCGTCCAGCGCCCCGAGCTCGCTGCGCTCAAGCTCATCGTGGCGGTGAGCGCCGATGTGCCGCTCGACGACGATCAGCTGCTGCTGTGGGGGATCTTCACGCGCTTCGACTGCGCGCGCGACATCGTGCCGGCGCGCACTGAGACGCGCGGCGCCTGGCTCACCTGTCATGGCCCGCTCGGGATCGACGCGACCTGGAAGGCCGGCTACCCCGAGACGGTCGGCACGCCGCCCGCGGTCGCGGCGGCGGTGGATGGCTGGTGGGGACGCGGATGAGCGCGATCGAGGCGCTGGTCCACGCGCCGCGGGCGTGAGCGCGCGACCGCCACGCGCCGGCCGGGCGCGCGCGCCGCTTTCGGTCGCGGCGCCGGTCGTGAAGGCGCTGCGCGCGCGCCGCGCCGTGGTGGCGCTCGAGACCACGCTCGTCACGCACGGCCTCCCGCATCCCGAAGGGCTCGCCGCGGCGCTCGCGCTGGAGGCCGAGGTGACCGCCGCGGGTGCTCAGCCGGCGACGATCGGGGTGCTCGAGGGCCGCGCGCTCGTCGGGCTCACCCGCGCCGAGCTCGAGCGGCTCGCCGGCACGAGGGCGGTGGCCAAGCTCAACCTCTCGAATCTGGGCGCGCGCATCGCCTCGCGCGGCGCGGGATCGACCACGGTCGCGGCGACGATCCAGATCGCCGCGCTCGCCGGCATCACGGTGCTGGCGACCGGGGGGCTCGGCGGCGTCCACCGCGGCGCCGCCGAGAGCGGCGATGTGTCGTCCGATCTCACCGCCCTGGCGCGCCATCCGGTGGCGGTGGTGTGCGCGGGGGCCAAGGCGGTGCTCGATCTGCCGCGCACCGTCGAGAGGCTCGAGACGCTCGGCGTCCCGGTGCTGGGCCTCGCGACCGATCGCTTCCCGGCGTTCTATCGCCGCGACTCGGGACTTCCCGTCGACGCCTCGTTCGCCTCCCTCGAGGCGCTGGCGGCGGCGATCCGCGCCCACTGGAGCCTCGGCGCGCGCACCGGAGTCGTGGTCGCGAACCCGATCCCGCCCGAGCACGAGATGCCCGCGCCCCTCTACGAAACCGCGCTCGAGCGCGCGCTGGCCGATGCGGCGGCGCGTGGCGTGCGCGGCCGCGAGGTGACGCCGTTCCTGCTCGAGCGCCTGCGCGAGCTCACCGAGGGCCGGAGCGTGTTCTCGAATCTCGCCCTGCTGCGCCACAACGCGCACGTCGCCGCCCGGCTCGCGCTCGCGCTCGCGGCCCCGCGGCGGGCGCGGTAGGCTCGGGAGCGTGAGCACCGTCCCGCGCCCCGCCGAGGTCGTTTCCCATTACCGCCTGCTCAAGCCGCTCGGCCAGGGCGCAATGGGCGAGGTGTGGGCGGCCGAGGACACCCAGCTGCCGCGCAAGGTGGGGTCAAGCTGCTGCCCCGCCACCTGGCCACCGATTCCGACGCGGTGCAACGCCTGCTGCGCGTTCGCCGGCGCCGGCCTGCCGGAGCGCGCGATCGCCGAGCTCAAGGAGGGGATCCGGAACGTGCCGTCCTATGTCGCCGACTGGCCGCGCCGCGACCCGGATCTGGCGAGCCTGCACGACCATCCCGAGTTCATCCGGATGTTCGGCAAGGCCCTGAGCCTTAAGAGCCGGCGCGCTCGGCCCCGCGTCCGTGGCCGCTCGTCCCTCGAAGGGCCCCGCTCGTCCCTTCCGCGTGGCGCAACTTCGCGGCATCTTGTCATGTAGCGTGAGTGCCGCCGCGCCCCCGCGCGTGCGGGATCGATTTCAACCTTCCGGGTGGCCGCGCGGTCGAAGCTGCAGGTGAACTCGTTCCGTCCCACTCCGAGGTCCGGCGTGCGCGCCCTTCTCAGTTCCCTCGCCCTGTGCGGCTCGATCGCGACGGGCGCGGCGGCGTCTCCCGACAGCCTGTCGACCGCGGCTCCCGACAGCGCGCGCGTCCAGGCCCCCGCCGCCCCGTCGCCGGTGGTCGGCGCGCTCGACAGCGCGCGGGTGCGGATCCAGGGCCCGGGCGGGGCGATCGACCTGACGGTCCATGCGGTGCGGCTCGACGGGCCGATTACCCTCGACGGCGCGCTCAACGAGCCGGTGTGGCGCAACGCGATCCCCGCCACGCGCTTCCTGCAGCGCGATCCGGTCGAGGGGCCACCGGCCACCGAGCGCACCGAAGTGCGGGTCGCCTACGACGACGACGCGATCTACATCGGCGCCCGGATGTTCGACGCGCATCCCGACTCGATCGTGGCGCGGCTGGTGCGGCGCGACAACAGCTGCACCGCCGACCGGTTCTTCGTGTTCTTCGACCCGTTCCACGATCGGCGCAGCGGCTACTACTTCGGCATCAACGCCGCCGGCGTGCTCTACGACGGCACGCTGTTCAACGACGGCTGGGACGACAATTCCTGGGACGGGGTGTGGGACGGCCGGGTGCGCATCGACGCGCAGGGCTGGACCGCCGAGCTGCGGATTCCCTTTTGCCAGTTGCGCTTCAACCGCACCGAGCACCCGGTGTGGGGCATCAACTTCAAGCGCGAGATCACGCGCCGGAGCGAGGTCGACTACCTGGTCTATCCGCCGCGCAAAGAGGCCGGGTTCGTGTCGCGCTTCCCGGACCTGGTGGGGATGGACGGGGTGCGCGGGGGACGCGCGATCGAGCTGCTGCCCTACGTCACCGGCAAGGCCGAGTACCTGGTGCACGACGCCAACGATCCGTTCAACGACGGCTCGCGCTACCAGCCCAGCGGCGGCGCCGACCTGCGCATGGGGGTGGGCGGCAACCTGACGCTCAACGCCACCATCAACCCCGACTTCGGCCAGGTCGAGGTCGATCCCTCGATCGTGAACCTGACCGACACCGAGTCGTACTACCAGGAGAAGCGCCCGTTCTTCGTCGAGAACTCGCGCGTGTTCAGCTTCGGCAACGAGGGCGCCAACGACTACTGGGGCTTCAACTGGCCTGACCCCACGTTCTTCTACAGCCGGCGCATCGGCCGCAATCCGCAGGGTACGGTGCCCGACTCCCAGTTCGTCGACGAGCCGACGGCGACCCGCATCCTGGGCGCCGCGAAGCTGACCGGAAAGCCGGCTGCGGGCTGGAACTTCGGCACCCTCCATGCCCTCACCGCCCTCGAGGACGCCAAGCTCTTCGGCAGCGGCCAGACCACGAGCTGGGAGGTCGAGCCGCTCAGCTACTACGGTGTCGTGCGCGGCGAGCGGGAGTTCAATCAGTCACGCCACGGGCTGGGCTTCATGGGTTCCCTGGTGGCGCGCCACTTCGACACCGCGGATCTGCGCGACCAGCTGAGCGCGGCCTCGGTCCAGGCCGGGCTCGACGGCTGGCATTTCCTCGATCGCCGCAAGACCTACGTGCTGTCGGGGTGGGCGATGACCTCGTACGTGAGCGGAACCGCGGCGCGCATCACCGCGCTTCAGACCAGCTCGCTCCACTACCTCCAGCGTCCCGACCGCCGCAACTTCACGGTCGACAGCAGCGCCACCTCGCTGGGCGGTTACGGGGCGCGGCTGTGGCTCAACAAGCAGAGCGGCAAGGTGCTGCTCAACTCGGCGATCGGGTTCATGAACCCGCGCTTCGACGTCAACGACATGGGTTACCAGTCGCGCTCCGATCTCGTCAACGCCCACTTCGGCATGGGCTACCAGTGGACCGAGACGAACAACTGGCGCAAGTACGCCAGCACCATCGGGGCGGTGTTCCAGAGCCGCGACTTCGACAACAACGTGATCAACCAGGGCGTGTGGGGCAAGTACGAGGTGGTGCGGCCCAACAACGCCGACTGGAACATGAGCGCCAGCTACGATCCGCAGACGCACAACAACCGGCGCACCCGCGGCGGGCCGCTGACCTTGAACCTGCCGAGCTGGAACAGCCACATCTACCTCGAGACCGACCCCAAGTCGAAGTTCTATTACTACTTCGAGAGCGGGGTGTCGTTCGCGCAATCGGGGACCCAGGACTACTGGTTCGGCCCCGGGGTCGAGTGGAAGCCGGTGTCGAGCATCACGTTGCGAGTCGGTCCCAACTTCGAGCGCTACATCGAGGACGCCCAGTACGTCGAGACCCAGCCCGATCCGCTCGCGACCTCGACCTATGGCCAGCGCTACGTGTTCGCGACCCTCGACCAGTCGACGCTTTCGACCCAGATCCGGATCAACCTGGCGCTCACCCCGCGCCTCAGCATCCAGACCTACGTCCAGCCGCTCATCTCGTCGGGGAACTACTACGCCTACAAGGAGCTGGCGCGGCCCGGCAGCTATGACTGGAACCACTACGGCCAGAACGGCTCCACCATCGACGAGCAGGCGGTGACGATCGACCCCGACGGCGCGGGCCCGGCGGCGCCGTTCTCCTTCAGCAATCCGGACTTCAACGTCCGCACCCTGGTCGGCAACTCGGTGGTGCGCTGGGAGTACATGCCGGGCTCGACCCTGTACCTGGTATGGACCCAGAATCGCAGCGCCAGCGACGGCGTGTCGGGCTTCGACTGGTCGAACTCACTGGATCGGGTCGTCAACGTCCACCCGAGCAACACGTTCCTGGCCAAGATCACCTACTACATCAGCCGTTGATCGTTCTCCGGACTCGTTGACCGGGGACGAAGGGGCCCGGCGCCGAAGCAGGCGCCGGGCCTCGCACGTTCGGCCCGGCGCCGCCCGGCTCGACCCACCGGGCCCGGAGACGTTATACTTCGCAAGTCGTTGAGGCCCACGGAGGAAGCATGTCCCGCGCCCTGGATTCCGCCCTCGCCGAAGTCGAGCTCTCCGACCCCGCGCTCGCCGCGGCCCGCGACACCCTGCTCGCCGGCGGGAGCCTGAGCCAGGAGGACGGGGTGCGGCTGTTCGACGGCCCGCTGCTCGACCTCGGGCGGCTCGCCAACGCCGTGGCCCGCGAGCGTCACGGGGACCGGGTCTACTTCACGGTCAACCGCCAGCTCAACCCCACCAACGTGTGCGTGCTGTCCTGCAAGTTCTGCGACTACGCCAAGAAGCCGGGCGACCCGGACGCCTACACCATGACGATGGACCAGGTGCGCGCCCACGTCGATCCCGAGATCCGTGAGATCCACGTGGTGGGCGGGCTCCACAACCGGTGGCGGTTCGATGACTACCTCGAGATCGTGCGCGCCATCAAAGCGCTGCGCCCCGACCTCAAGGTCAAGGCCTACACCGCGGTCGAGATCGACTTCTTCTGCCGGCTCACCCGCAAGCCGGCCGAGTGGGTGCTCGAGGAGCTGCGCCGCGCCGGGCTCGACGCGCTGCCGGGCGGCGGCGCCGAGGTGTTCAGCGAGCGGGTGCGGCGCGAGCTGTTCCACCAGAAGATCGGCGCCCGCCGCTGGCTCGAGATCCACGAGATCGCCCATCGCATGGGCATCCCTTCGAACGCCACCCTGCTCTACGGCCACATCGAGACCCGCGCCGAGCGGGTGCAGCACATGATCCTGCTGCGCGAGCTCGAGGCCCGCGCCCCGGGGTTCCTGGCGTTCATCCCGCTCGCGTTTCAGCCCGGCACCACCGGCATCGTGCGCCGCCAGGCCTCGGCGATCGAGGACCTCAGGACCATCGCGGTCTCACGTCTGGTGTTCGACAACGTGCCGCACGTCAAGAGCTACTGGGTGATGCTGGGCCAGGACACCGCGAGTGTGGCCATCAACTTCGGCGCCAGCGATCTCGACGGCACCATCGGGGTGGAGAAGATCGCGCACGCCGCGCTGGCGCGCAGCCCGGTCGGAATGGCCGAGGACGCGATGGTCCAGCTCATCCGCGAGGCGGGCAAGACCCCGGTCCAGCGCGACGCGGTCTACAACGTGGTGCGGGAGTATGTGCCCGCGGCCTGACGCGACGCCCGCCATGGCGACCCACACCCACGCCCACTCGCCCGGCTTTCTGGCTCTGGTCGAGTCGGTGCGCCGGGGCGTGCGCGAGATCGACCTCGCCGGCTACGACGCGGCGCTCCAACGTGGCCCGCACCCGGTGCTGATCGACACCCGCGAGGACCACGAGTGGGACGCCGGACGCCTGCCGGGCGCGATGCACCTGAGCAAGGGCATCATCGAGCGCGACATCGAGAAACACTTCTCCGACCGTGCCACGCCGATCGTGTGCTATTGCGGTGGCGGCTACCGCAGCGTGCTGGTGTGCGAGAACCTCCAGCGCATGGGCTACACCGACGTGCGCTCGCTGGCCGGCGGCTATCGCGGCTGGGTGGCCGCCGGGCGGCCGGTCGAGACCGACGCCACCGAGTAGCCCCGCGGCGTCCGAGCCGTGGCGCCCGCGCCACAGCCGGAGCGCCGGCGCCCGCTCCGCGCCGCCGGCCGGCGCTCGCCCCTTTCAGTCCCCGCGAACGATCTCGGCTGATCCCGCGCCTGCGGGCGCCACCGCGGCGGCTGGCAGGCTCTATGCGAGACGGCTCCGGCGTCCCATCCCCCGGGTCGCGAGACCGAGGAGCCGAGATGAGCCGCCCGAATCGAGTCGCACCCGTCACGCGCCGCGCGCCGCTTGCCGCGCTGGCGTTCATCAGCCTGATCCCGCTCGCCGCCGGCTGCGCGGCGCTCCACGACCATCCGCCGCGCGGGGCGGCCGACGGGCTTCAGGCCGCCGCCCACGAAGCAAGTAAGGACGACACCGAGAAGAAGAAGGTGCTCGCCACCGAGCCGCCCAGGCACGAGACGCCGTCGCCGGCCGTCGAGGTGGAGACCGTCTCGTGCGACGAGCCCGAGCAGCACGTCGCCCCGGCGCCACCCGCTCGTCACCGCAGGTTCCTCGAGGGCTGGGACATCGGCGTCGTGGCTGGCGGCGCGGCGAGCAGCGGCGCGATGCTGGAGCCCGGGGCCGACCTCGGGCTGCGCGGCGGCTACGCGATCTCGCCGCTCACCCACGCCGATCTCAGTCTCACCTACGGCGCGCGGCGCTGGGGGGGCGCGAGCGGCTTCATCGGCGCTTTCGACTCGCCCTACGAGATCACCACCGACCTTTCGATCCGCCAGGCGATCACCCGCAACGGGCGACCGATGGGGCTCTCGCCCATGCTTGGATTCCAGCTCACCAGCGTGGGCTGGGACTTCCGGCACCCGGTGGTGGCCGACGACGGCAGCGGGCCGCGGGTCCTCAGCAGCGATCTGCTCGACTCCTACGCCCCCTATGCGGGCCTCGCCACGCGGCTCATCGACTCGCCGCGCATGCGGCTCGACTGGGTGGTCAAGGCCGGGGCGCGCTTCTACGCCACCAGCACCTGGGAGGGATTCACGAACGACACGTTCCACCCCACCGGGTTTGTGCAGGTCCAGCTCGAGACGCACTTCCCGTTCTGAAATCGGGCGGCGCGTCCGCCCGCGGGTGATCGGCACACCGTCGCGCTTCGAACCGCGGCGGCGGGGTGACGGTCGGCCCGCCGGCGTCGCTCGACGCCGCCGCGCGCCGGCGGTATTTTCGCCTCCGTCATGCCCAGCCCGTCGCGGATCACCACCACTACGGTCGCCGCCCGCATTCCCTACGCCAACGCCGCGCCGTTCTACGCCCACTGGGCCGACGCGCCGTTCGCGGTCCGCAACCTGGTGCCGCGTGACCTGGGCCGTGAGGCCGAAGCCGGCGCCGTGGATCTGGGACTGATGGCGGCGGCGGATTACCTGAGGCTGCGCGACCGCTTCGAGCAGCTGGCGCCGCCGCTGGGCGTGGCGGCGCGCGGCCCGGTGCAGTCGGTGCTGCTGTTCTCGCGCCGCCCGGCCGCCGCGCTCGCGGGCAGCCTGATCTCGGTGACGCCCGAGACCTCGACCTCGGTGCGGCTGCTCAAGCTGCTGTTCGACGTGCGGCGCGGCTTCACCGGCGTGCGCTACGTGCGCGGGCTCGAGCCGACGCAGGCCGACGCGCTGCTGGTGATCGGCGACAACGCGATGCGGATGCGGCACAAGCGTCCCGAGGGGTTTACGCACACCCTCGATCTGGGCGCCGACTGGCTGGAGTGGACCGGGCACTCGTTCGTCTACGCGGTGTGGGCGGTGCGGCGCGCCCTCGACCTCGCGACCCGGGTCCAGCTCGGCCGCTTCCTCGAGTCATCGCTCGCGGCTGGGCTCGCGAACCTGGCCGAGGTGGCGCGCCAGACCACCGAACCGGGCTGGACCACGGCGGAGATGGAGGCCTACCTGCGGCGCTTCCGTTACCGCCTCGGGCCCGAGGACATCGCCGGTCTCGAACGCTTCGAAGCGCTGCTCATCGAGCACCGGCTGCTCGACAGCGACTGAGCGGACGCCGCGCGCGGCGGCCCGCCACGCTCGACGCCCGCGCGGCGACCGGGTATCCTAGATGCCCCGATGAGCCCCCACCTCTGGTCGTCGATCGAAGTGAAGGTGCGCCGCGGCGAGCGTCTGAGCCCCGAGGACGGGGTCCACCTGCTGGACCCGGCGCCGCTCCTGGATCTGGGCGCGCTGGCCCACGTGGTGCGCTCGCGGAAGAACGACCCGCGGCTCGTCACGTACGTCACCGACACCAACCCCAACTACACCAACCTGTGCACCGTCGACTGCCACTTCTGCGCCTTCTATCGCAAGCCGGGCGCGGGGGCGAAGGACGCCTATACCCACGACGTCGAGGGCGTGATGAAGATGATGGAGGCCGCCGACCGGCTCGGGGCCACCACGGTGCTGCTCCAGGGCGGGCTGAACCCCGAGATCCCGTGGGAGTTCTACCCCACGATCGTGCGCGAGGCGCGGCGGCGCTACCCGCACATCACGCCGCACTTCTTCTCGGCGCCCGAGATCCACCAGATGGTCGAGGTGAGCGGGCTCTCGATCCGCGGCGTGCTCGAGGCGCTCTACGAGGCCGGGCAGCGCTCGCTGCCGGGCGGCGGCGCCGAGATCCTGGCACGGCGGGTGCGCAAGCGCATCTCGGTCAAGAAGGGCGGGCCCGAGGCCTGGCTTGACGTGCACCGCGCCGCCCACCAGGTGGGGATGCGCTCGACCGCCACCATGATGTACGGCCACGTCGAGACCGATGCCGAGATCGTCGAGCACCTGTCCTACATCCGCGATCTCCAGGACGAGACCGGGGGGTTCACGGCGTTCGTGCCGTGGTCCTACAAGCGCGGCAACACGCCGATGGAGAGCAAGGTGCCGCACGTCGCAGGCGCCTCGCGCTACCTGCGCATCCTGGCCGCGTCGCGGCTCTACCTCGACAATTTCGACCACATCCAGGCGACCTGGTTCAGCGAGGGCAAGAAGACCGGCCAGATCGCGCTCCACTTCGGCGCCGATGACTTCGGCGGCACGCTGTACGAAGAGAACGTGCATCTCGCCACCGGACACCTGGCGAAGACCACGGTCGCCGAGGTCGAGACCCTGATCCGCGAGGCCGGCTTCACGCCCGCCCAGCGCACCACCCACTACGAGATCCTGCGGATCGCTGAGGGCCCCGAGGCGCTGGACCGGCTCGCCGACGGCGTGCCGGTGTTCGTCGAGAGCCTGCGCGAGCGGCCCGCCGAGTACCCGGCGGTGCTGGACGGCGAGGAGCGGGGAGCGATCGCGAACCCCGACGCGCTCGTCATGCCGGAGCCGGGCGCGCGCTCCTGAGCCGGCGCGGCCCCGCGCCGCGTCGAGGTGGGTCGCCGCGCTCCTGAGCCGCTCCGCGCTCTGCGCCGGGTCGGCGCGCTCCTCGGGCGCCGCCAGCGCCGCGAGCCGCGGCCGCGCGGGCCCCAGCTCGAGCCACACGATCGTGAAGCCGTCCTCGCTGCGCCAGGTGCGCGCGCGCCGGATGTTGAGCGCCGGGTCGTGCATCGCCTCCTGCGGGCGGGCGACGATGTCGCGCCACTCGGGCCCGGCGCGGTCGGGGTCGCGATAGACCAGGATCAGGTGACGGAGGTCGAGCTTGCGGCGGCAGGCGTCGAGGTCGGCGGGCGCGAGCGCGAGGTGGACGACCGGGCGGCGCGTGTGCCAGGCGAGAATCGGGCCCAGGTTGCTCATCACCGCTTCGCCGGCCGGGATCTCGCGGTTCATCAGGGCGCCGGTGGCGAGCAGTGTCGCCACGCCCGGCAGGTTGCGCTCGGCGGCCACGGCGTGCGCGTCGAGGTTGGCGCGCACGCTCGACAGCGCTCCCCAGCCCAGCGCCAGCACCGCCGCACCCACCGCGACGATGCGCGGCAGCCGCGGCGCCTCGGCGCGGGCGGGGATGCGCGCCGTGAGCCCCCACAGCGCCAGCAGCCCGGCGGCCTCGACCGGCATGCGCGCCGGGAACACGTAGCGCAGCCACGGGATGCTGGCGGCCGCGGCGAGCAGCCCGAGCGCGAACGCGGCCAGCGCGGCGGCGGCGGCGACCTTGAGCGGGCGCGGCCCGCGCGCGACCGCGAGCCACACCACCAGCGCGCCGAGCCACAGCGCGCGCGGCCCGGTGAGCGCCGCGAGCAGGAGTCCCGGCAGATTGCGCGTCACCTTGGCGGCGATGAGGCTCAGCGCCTCGAGCCCGCCCGGGAGCGCCGGCAGATCGGGCGTGAGATAGAGCGAGTTCCAGCTCCGCCCCCCCACGCCGTCCCAGATCACGAACCGGGTGAGGTCCCACCCCGGTGAGCCGAAGGCGCGCCATTTGTAGACCCACCACGGCGCGGCAAGGACGAGGTAGCCGGCGAGCACGACCAGCAGCACGCGCGCGCGTCGCGGAGGCGGCGCCAGCGCGGCGGCCGCCACGCCCAGCACCGGGGCGAGCCACAGCATGTTGGCGCGGAAGCTCCCGCTGGCCCCGAGGAGCAGGCCGAACAGCAGCGGCTGCTCCGGGGCGATCGCGAGCGCCAGGGCGCCGAGCGCGAGTACGAGCCCGAGCGTGAAGGGTAGCTCGGTGAACCCGCTGGTCGCGAAGTGCTGGGCTTCCGGGTCGAGCAGGAACGCGAGCCCCAGCACGCATCCCGCCGCGACGCGGGCGGGGAGCGGCAGGTCGGGCGCGTGGCGCTCCAGGAGGCGCATCGAGATCCGCGCCAGCACCGCGGCGGACATCAGGTAGCAGATGAGCGGGACCACGATGGCAAGCCACTCGCGTTGATCGGGCCGGCCCATGAAGTAGAGCTGGTGCCCGGCGATCCGGGGAGCTATCGGGACCATCCGGAACAGCGCCGCCTCGAGCAGCACCAGCCCCGGCTGGACCACCGCCAGGGGCCAGGGCGGGGCGGCATGGCGCGGCAGCTCGAGCGGCAGGGCGAAGGTGGTGGCGAGGTGCCCGTGGTCTGCCAGCTCGCGCCCGGCGAGCGCGTACTGCGCGGTGTCATAGTTGAGCACCGGCGAGCGCCCGCCCAGGCCCCAGGCCACGGCATGCGCGCCGAACAGCCAGCAGCCCGCGAGGCTCAGACCCACGGTCATCGCGAGCCGGGTGAGAAACGTCCCTGTCGTGCTCACCGGCCGCACACTAGCGGCTCGGGTGGGGGGCTACAAGCTGCGGCGCCGCAAGGGCGAGCGGCGTGCCGGGCCCAAACAGGCGAAGGCCGGCGGTCAGCAGCGACCGCCGGCTCCGCCGCTCAACGGACCTTTCGCATCCCCCGAAGCGTCCGGTCCGTCTAGCGCGCCGGCCACCCGGCCGGCAGACTCATGAGCGCGTCTGCCAAACACGCTCTCTCGCAATCCGGCGGGGGATAGGGCAAGCGGCGGGCCAGCGGCCCGACGCCGCTAATCTGTTGCGCCGCAACGACGGCATGGCGCTGGGGGACTTCCGGCGCCTGCGGACGTCCGCGCGGGTTGCGGACGTCCGGCGCGCGAGGTCTGATCCTCCCTCAACTACGGTCTACACATCAGCTGAATCGCACCGTAGACGCTGCCATGGCAGCCATTCCCCCTCACGTTCTCCATTTCCGTGGGCTGCTACGGTGACGCGTACGGCACGTTGGACGGCACCTTTTCATTCTCCAACGTCCCCTTTCAGGCGTCCGTGGTCTCGTGCAACGGCTATGTCAGCAATCCTGTCGTTGCATCAAAACCGACCTCCTGGGGAAAGCTCAAGGCGCTGTACCGCTGAGGTCGGGCTCGATCAGTCGTCGCTCGGCCCGGTCCAGGAGAACGCGCGGAGGGCCGCGTCGGGTCACGCGCACGCGGTCAATGCCTGAGTGAGCTTCGGGAGGTGGGAAGGCGGGGTCGTCAGCCCGCTCCCTCAGACGATCTCGAGCGGCGGGATGCTGCGGATCGCCCCCGCCTCGGCGGCCTGGCGATAGAGCCACTCGAGCGCGCGCCGGCCGGTGTCGCCCATGTCCAGGGTGAGATCGTTGACGTACATGTGGACGAACTTCTTCGCCCGCGCCGCGTCGAGGCCGCGACCGAACTGGAGCGCGTAGCGGATCGCCTCGTCCTCGTGGTCGCGCGCCGCCTGGATGCTGGCCCGGAAGCCTTGGCTCGCCGCGCACATGAGGTCCGGCCCCAGGTCGCGGCGCACCACGTCGAGCCCGAGCGGGAGCGGTAATCCGTCGCGGCGGTGCCACAGTTCGCCGAAGTCGAGCACCTTGAACAGGCCCTGGTCGTGGTAGGTCAACTGGCTCTCGTGGATGATGACGCCGGCGTCGACCTCGCCGGCCGCCACCGCCGCGGGGATGCGGTCGAACGCCACCTCGACCGGCTCGCACTCGGGGCACTCGATGCGCAGCAGCAGCGCCGCCGTGGTGAGCGGTCCGGGGATCGCGACGCGCTTGCCGCGCAGCGCCGTGAGCGGCGTCGCCGCGCGCGCCACCACCACCGGCCCGAAGCCCATGCCCATCGAGGCCCCGCACGACAGCACGGCGTAGCGGTCGGCAAGGAACGCGTAGGCGTGCGCCGAGACCGCGGTGAGCTCGAGGTCGGCGCGCTCGAGCGCGCGGCGGTTGAGGCTCTGGATGTCCTCCATCACGTGCTCGACGCGGCAGCCGGGAATCGCGGCCAGCCCGGCGTGGAAGCCGTAGAACATGTAGGCGTCGTCGGCATCGGGGCTGTGCCCGAAGCGCAGGGTGCGTGCGGCGGTCGCGCCCGTCTGGGGGGATAGGGGCGTCACGGCGGCGAGCATAGCGCGCCTGGCGGCGCCGCCGAAATGGCCGCGGGGCGGGGTGATGGGCACGGG
>Ga0306920_100002998_pt1 | contig 21380 bp, 17 predicted proteins | sample flu12Cox44000170_FD_204666 | JGI IMG/M metagenome (GOLD analysis project Ga0306920, IMG submission 204666) | Lab enrichment of tropical soil microbial communities from Luquillo Experimental Forest, Puerto Rico - flux4day.12C.oxic.44.000.170 (v2)... | ecosystem: Environmental > Terrestrial >... | reverse complement strand
GCAACGCTGGGCGCGCCGCTGGGGTCCGCTCATTGCCGGGGTGATCCTGCTCGGCTGGACCGGTGCAGGCGGAGAGGGCACCGATGTGGACGTGGTGGCGCACCTCGCCGGCTTCGCGGTCGGCGCGCTGCTGGGCGCCACCGCGGCCTTGCCGCGCCCGCAGCGAGTGTTGCAGCGCGTGCCGCAGTGGCTGACCGGCGCCGCCGCGCTCGCGTCGCTCGTCATCGCGTGGGTTTGCGCGCTCTCGAGGTGACCGCTCTTGCTCGCGAAATTTCGTGGGGTGCCCTAGGGACCCTCGACCACGTAGCCCCGCGCCCGCAACGTTGCGAGCGCGCCGTGCTCGCCGAGCAGGCGATCCATCGATTGCACCGCGAGCGTGCCGCGGTTGCGCGTCAGGCTGTCGGTCACGGCGATCAGCCAGTCATCCTGGGCGCGTGCGATGAGCTTGCGCACGCGCTCGGAGGTCGATACCGCCGCGATGCACGCGGCGCGGTCGTCGGCGTGCGGGATCTGCCGCAGCGTATCCACATCGCCGAGTGCCCAGGCGCGGGCGCGTGCCTGCATGTTGCCGAGATCGGTCTCGAGGAGCGTGACGACGGCATCGAGGCAGGCCACCTCGCCCGCGAGCGGGGTCGCACCGACATCCTTGAGCACATCGACCGGATCGTCGATGCGCAGCTTGTCCTGGCGGACACGCACCCCGTGCCGTGCGGCGAGAGTGAGCACCTCCTGCTGCACCTCGTTGCGCAGGGCGAGCCCCGCTGCATCGAGCACGCGGGTGAGCAGCTCGCGCGCGGCCAGCATCGGACGCATCTGCTCGATCTTGTTGTCGTGCGGTGCATAGCGTATGCGCAGGGCCTCGACGCGCGCATACAGTGGCGGCGGCAGGCTTTCCCTCAGTGGCAGGTTGTCGGGAGGCTTCTGCAGGTGCCGCCAGGCGATGTAGACGCGCAGCGCCGTGATCGGGTTGGCGCCGATGCCGTAGCTCGGCCAGGCGGGCACCACCTCCTGCGTGTACCTGAGGGCTTCCTCCACGGCGTCCGGCTGCCAGACCATCTTCTTCGGCAGCGGCGAAATAGTGCCGAGGATCCACAGCGTGTGATCGCCGCTGCGCACGATCCACATTCGAGGGCCCTCGTGCCGTCCCTCGACCACGAGCTCTTGCATGGGCTCAGGTGCAGCGGCTGCCGCGGCGGGAGCGACGGCTACGGGTGCCACCACGTCCGATGCGAGCGAGGCAGGAGCCGTCGCCGCGGCCACGACCGAGAGCATGCTCGCCGCCAAATAGCTGCCGCGTGAGCGCACGATGGGACGCCTTCAGTCGTTTGTCGGAAGCTGCTGCGGAGCGCTCTCGTTCGTCGGCCGGTACACACGCGTCATGCTGACCGCCGGGAGCTCACCCGAGGAGATGTGCAGCTTCGCTACCAGTTCCTTGCCATCGCTCGACAGTCCATATTCCTCGGTCACCACGGGCGCCTGCTGCCCCTTCACCTCGATCACGTACTCGCGGCCCTTCCATCCGGAGGTCTGGTCCCCGACACCACCTTCGGCGGATACCACGCTGTGTTGGCCCGGCGTGAAAGTGCGCCGCGAGGTGCCGTAGTCGAGCACGAACTCGCCCGCGCCCTGGCGCACGGTGAGGAAGTCGCCGCGCGCGACGCTATTCATGATGATGTGGGCCATGGGTGAGTACTTCAGCGGGTCGAAATGCGGCCCGGGAGTGACGGGCTGCGCCAGCACCGCCTCCCGGTCGCTGTCCGGATTCTGGGCCGCCGCCTGACCCTGCCCCTGCCGTCCGGGATGGGCCGGCATGCTCATCACGGGCTGCGGCGGGTGACTCATTATCTTCAGGGCCTGCTCGCGCATATGTTCGAGGATCTTCTGCGGGTCATCGCTCGCGGCGTGATCGAGCTTCCAGGCGCCGGCCAGGTTGACGCCGGGCGGCGCCTCCTCGGTGACTCTCGGACCCGCGCACCCCGAGAGCAGGGCGGCGGCCGCGCACAGCAGCACGAGGTTGCCACGAACCGTCGGCATATTGTCGTATCCTCGCTGGCCGATAGCCAAAGAGTGCAGCATCGCTTTCGTCACGTCCACGCGCAAATGGCCAAACGACGCACACCGACCGAGCTCGAGCGCCTGCGGAGGCGGATCACGCGCCTCGACGGGCAGAGCATCGACGAGCTCTATGGACTCGAGCCGGTGTGGGAGCCGGGGAGGGGACCGGCGGGTGTGTTGCCGGAGGAGTTCGTCGCCGTGCGCTGCCCCTATTGCGGCGAGCGGTTGCAGACACGCGTCGACCTGACCACCGAGGAGCCGTCCTACGTAGAAGACTGCGAAGTGTGCTGCCGCCCGATCGAATTCCAGATCGAGCGTGACGGCGCTGGTGCATTGCTCGCGCTGCAGGTGCGGCGGCTGGACTGAGCAGTCGGGGAGGATCACGCATGCGGGTGCCTTGCGCTGTCGCAGTATTGAGCCTTTCGCTCTCGGCCTGTAGCGGCTCATCCGCACCCGCACCGAAGCCGGCCGCCGCGAGCCCGGCCTCCTCTGCCACCCCGCCGGCCGCGGAGTCGCCCGACCGCTGGCCCGAGTTTGCGGCGGCCTTCATTGAAGGCTATTTCCGCGCCAACCCGTACTTCGCGGTGCAGGCAGGACGCCACGAGTTCGACGGGCAGATGTCCGACCGGAGCGCCGACGGCATCGCCGCGGAAGTCGCGCGACTGCACGCCATGCGCACCGAAGCGCAGTCGTTCGATACGGCGGCACTGACCGAGGCCGAACAGCTCGAGCGCGAGATCGTGCTCACCGTGACCGACGGTAACCTCTTCTGGCTCGAACGGGCGCAGTCCCCATTCACCAACCCCGCGTGGTACCTGGAGCAGCTCGACCCCGAGGTCTACCTGAATCGCGACTACGCGCCGCTCGCGACGCGCATGCGCGCCTACATCGGTTATCTGCACGCCATCACGAAGCTCGCCTCGGACGTTCGCGCCAACCTGCGTACGCCACTTCCCCCGAGCTTCGTGCAGCGCGCCATCGACGATTTCGGCGGCTACGTGGACTTCTTCCGCAACGACGCTCCCAAGGTCTTCGCAGGAGTGCAGGACAGCGCAGCGCAGAAGGATCTGGCCGAGGCGAGCGCAACCGCCGCCGCCGCGATGGCGGGACTCAAGGCCTGGTTCGAGAGCGAGCGGCGCCATGCGACCGGCCGCTACGCGCTCGGGGAGCCGCTGTTTCTCGAGATGCTGCGTTCGACCGAGCGTGTCGAGGTGCCGATCGCGCAGCTGCTCGAGGTCGGACGTGCCGACCTCGAGCGCAACACACAGGCGCTCAAAGCGGCCTGCGCCCGGTATCTGCCCGGCGGCACGCTGCGCGCGTGCGTCGACCGGATGCGCGCCAACAAGCCGAGCGGCGGTCCCGTCGAGGGCGCCCGTGCGCAGCTCGCGCAGCTGCACGACTTCATCATGGCAAAGAAAATCGTTCGCATCCCGAGCGACGAGCGTCCGCAGGTTGCCGAGGCGCCGCCCTACAACCGCTCGAACGCCGCCTACATCAACATACCCGGTCCGTTCGAGAAGGGTGTGGCCTACATCTACATGATCGCACCTCCCGACCCCGCGTGGAGCGCCGAGGAGCGTGCCCAGTACATACCTGGCAAGGCGACGCTGCTCTACACGACCGTGCACGAGGTCTGGCCCGGGCATTTCCTCCAGTTCCTGTACTCGAATCGCAATCCCTCGAAGGTGGCCGCGTTGTGGGTCGGGTATGCCTACGCCGAAGGTTGGGCGCACTACTGCGAGGAGATGATGTGGGAGCAGGGGCTCGGCAATGGCGATGCGGAGCAGCACATCGGGCAGCTCACCGATGCGTTGCTGCGCAACGTGCGTTACCTCTCCGCGATCGGGCTGCATACCCAGGGCATGACTCTCGCCGAGTCCGACCGCATGTTTGGTGAGCGCGCCTACACCGACCCGGGCAACGCGCGCCAGCAGGCAGCCCGCGGCACCTTCGACCCCGAGTACCTCAAGTACACCCTGGGGAAGCTCATGATCCGTAAGCTGCGCGCCGACTGGGTGGCGCGGCAGCCGGGGGCAGCCGCCAGCGCCGATCCGCGCCAGTACTGGTACGACTTCCACAACCGGTTCCTGTCCTACGGCGGGCCGCCGATCCCGCTGGTCCGCAAGGCGATGGTGGGCGAGGGCGGTTCGCTCTTCTGAGCGGCGCGGGCGGCCGGGATCAGGCGGAGTCGCTGACGGCGGGCTCGAGAAAGGTGAGACTCGCGGCAGTGGCATCGAGCCGCACACGCACGCCGAGCGGCACCGGCTCGTTGACATCGCCGTGGCCGATCGGAAAACCGGCCGCGCACGGGAGTCCGGTGTTCTCGGCGAGCTCGCGCAGCACTTCACCGGCCGCATAGTCCGCCTCAGGCTCCTCGCACGCGGTGAAGGAACCGAGCGCGATGCCGCGCACGCGCGCAAAGACCCCCGCGAGCTGCATGTGCGTCCACATGCGGTCGAGACGGTAGGGGCGCTCGCCCTGATCCTCGAGCAGCAGGATCGCGCCATCGAGCGCCGGCGTGTACGGCGTGCCGAGCAGGCGCGTGAAGACCGAAAGATTCCCACCGAGCAATGGCCCCTCGGCCGCACCGCCGACGTAGGTGGCCGTGCCCGTGAGCGGCGGCGCGGGCCGGGCAGACTCCAGCAACTCGAACAGCCGCACGCACGTCGCGGTCGACAGACGCGGCAGCTGCGTGAGCACCGGTCCATGGATGCTGATGCGGCCATGCCCCTGCAGCCACAGGTGGAGCGCCGTGATGTCAGAGAATCCCACCAGCGGCTTCGGCGGACCCGCGGGGGCGTGCGCGGCGATCCGTGCCAGAAGACGCGTCGCCCCATAGCCGCCGCGGGCACAGAACACCGCGCGGATACCGGGATCGGCGAGCGCGGCGTGCAGCTCGGCGAGCCGCCGCGCATCACCGCCGGCGAGGTAACGCTGCCGCTCGAAGAGTCCTCGGCCGTACTCGGCCCGGTAGCGGGCCTGGAGCAGTGCCAGTCCCGCCTCGAATGCGCCGCGTTCGAAACCGCTGGCCGGCGCGATCACGGCCACGCGGTCGTGCGGCCGCAGCGCGGCACAAGGTTGGAACACTGCGGTCAACGCCGCCCCCGGCAGGATGCACCCCACGAAATTCCGCTCGCCGCGCCGGGTGAGCGGGCATCAACCTGCAAGATGCGGAATTTCCCGGGGACCCCGCGGGAGGTACGCGAGCTCATAACATCACGCCAGCTCATATAATGATGCGCCGCGGACTCCAGGCGCGCTGCCAAAGGACCGTCAATGATCGGCTTTCTGCTGTGGCTGCTGCTACTGTTTTTTTGCTGGCCGTTGGCGCTCGCCGCCCTGCTGCTGTACCCACTGGTGTGGCTGCTGCTCCTGCCGTTCCGACTGATCGGCATCACTGTCACGGGCGTGTTGGCGCTGCTGCGGGCGCTGATCCTGCTGCCGGCGCGCGCGCTCGGTGGGCATCGCTGAGGCGACGCCCCCCCGGCTGCTTTGACCCGCTCAGTCGGATAGCGCCTTCAGGTCGCGCCGCAGCGCCGCGCGGCCGCGATCGAGCTGCTCGAGTCGCTCTGCGGCCGCTCGCAGCTCGTTCAGGTTCTGCACCGGCGCCTGGTGCGCCCGGCGGTAGGCATTGCGCGCCGCGACCCACAGGCGTTGGATACGGGCATAACGCGCGGCGAGCTCGCGGCGCAGGGTGATGAGGGCAAAGCGCTGCATCGCCCCCATCACGCTCGAAAGCGCCGCGCCACAACAGTGCAGCCGTCACAGAACGCCCTCGCCGCATGGGGTTTCTTCACGCGCCGCTCACAGCGTCCACAGTAGCGTAGCCGGCCCCAGCTGCCATTGACGGGGCATCTCGTGGATCTTGTTTTCATCCTTGGCCTCATCGTGCTGTACGCGGTGACCCACTGGCTGATCGCTGCCATCTCGCGGCTCGGACGCATCGAATGAGCGTCATCTACGCCGTGAGTGCGCTGCTCACCGCGGCGCTGTTCATTTACCTGCTGTACGCGCTGATCAGGCCGGAGAAGTTCTGATGACCGGGGCTGGTCTGACCCTTTTCGCCGTTTTCCTGCTGCTCGTGCTGGCGGCTGTGAAGCCGCTCGGCCTCTACATGGCGAACGTCTTCGAGGGACGCCCGATCTGGCCGGTACGCGCAGGTGCTCCGCTCGAGCGCGCCATCTACCGGCTGTGCGGCGTCGAGCCGGCGCGCGAGATGGGCTGGAAGGAGTACGCGGTAGGACTGCTGCTGTTCAATGCCCTGGGTGCCCTTGCGGTGTATCTGCTGCAGCGTTGCCAGGTGTGGCTGCCGCTCAACCCGCAGAAGTTTGCCAGCCCCTCGCCGGACTCGGCCTTCAACACCGCGGTGAGCTTCATCACAAACACCAACTGGCAGGGCTACTCGGGCGAGTCCACCATGAGCTACCTCACCCAGATGGCGGGGCTCGCGGTGCAGAACTTCCTGTCCGCGGCGAGCGGCATCGTGGTCGCGATCGTCCTCATCCGCGGCCTGGCACGCCACAGCGTCAGCACCACTGGCAACGTGTGGGCGGACCTGACGCGCGCGACGCTCTACGTGCTGCTGCCGCTCGCGGTGGTGCTGGCTCTCGCGCTGGTGTCGCAGGGAGTGATCCAGAACTTCTCTCCCTACAAGGAGGTGACGACGGTCGAGCCGCTGACCTATCAGCAGCCGAAGACCGACGCCGCCGGCAACCCGGTGAAGGACGCCGCCGGCAACCCGGTCCAGGAAACGGTCACCACCCACAGGCAGACGCTCCCCATGGGCCCGATCGCCTCGCAGGAGGCCATCAAGGAGCTCGGTACCAATGGCGGCGGGTTCCTCAACGCCAACTCCGCCCATCCATACGAGAACCCCACCGCGCTCTCGAACCTGCTCGAGATGCTGGCGATCCTGATCATTCCGGCCGCTCTCACCTATACCTTCGGCCGGATGGTGGGTGACACCCGCCAGGGCTGGGCGGTGCTGGCGGCCATGGTGATCCTGTTCGTGTCGCTGCTCAGCGTCTCGGCATACAACGAGCAGCGTGGCAACCCGCTGCTCGCCGGGCTCGGAGTGGACCAGACGGCGAGCGCGAGCCAGGCGGGCGGCAACATGGAAGGGAAGGAGACGCGCTTCGGCATCGCCGCATCGGCGCTGTTCGCCAGCACCACGACGGCGACCTCGTGCGGTGCGACCAACAGCACGCATGACTCCTACACGCCGCTCGGGGGTTTCGTGCCGCTCTTTCAGATGCAGCTCGGCGAGGTGGTGTTCGGCGGTGTGGGCACCGGGCTCTATTCAATGCTGATCTTCGCCATCGTAGGGGTGTTCATCGCCGGGCTCATGATCGGCCGCACGCCCGAGTATCTCGGCAAGAAGATCGAGGCGTTCGAGATGAAGATGAGCTCGATCGCGATCCTCGTGATGCCGTTCATCGTACTCACCGGCACTGCGGTCGCGGTGAGCGTCGATCCGGGGCGCGCCGGCGTCAGCAACCCGGGGGCACACGGCTTTTCCGAGATCCTTTACGCGTTCTCTTCGGCCGGCAACAACAACGGCAGCGCCTTCGCCGGCATCTCGGCTAACACGCCGTTCTATAACGTGGCGCTCGCGCTCACCATGTGGCTCGGACGCTTCTGGCCGATCGTGGCGGTGCTCGCCGTGGCGGGCTCATTGGCGGCGAAGAAACGCATTCCGGTGTCGGATGGCACCATGCCGACGCATGGGCCTACCTTCGTCGTGCTGCTGATCGGCACCGTGCTGCTCGTCGGGGCGCTCACCTTCGTGCCGGCGCTCGCGCTAGGTCCGATCGTCGAGCACGTGATGCTCTGGGCTGGGCCATGACCCGCCGTCCGCTCTCTTTGTTCGATCGCGCGCTCCTCGGCCCGGCGCTGCTCGATTCGCTCAAGAAGCTCGATCCGCGGGTGCAATGGCGCAACCCCGTCATGTTCGTGGTGTACATCGGCAGCATCCTCACCACGGTGCTGTGGTTGCAGGCGCTCGGCGGGCAGGGCGAAGCGCCGGCGTGGTTCATCTTCAACATCGCACTGTGGCTGTGGTTCACGGTGCTGTTCGCAAACCTCGCCGAGGCGCTCGCCGAAGGGCGCAGCAAGGCACAGGCCGAAGCGCTCCGCGGGCTCAAGCAGACGGTCTGGGCCAAGCAGCTCGCCCACCCGAACGAGCGCGGCAAGACCAAGTCTGTGCGCGCCGATGACCTGCGGCGGGGCGATGTGGTCCTCATCGAGGCCGGGGACTATGTGCCCGCCGACGGTGGGGTGATCCAGGGCGCCGCGTCGGTGGACGAGAGCGCGATCACCGGCGAGTCGGCGCCGGTCATCCGCGAGGCGGGTGGTGACTTCTCGGCGGTGACCGGCGGCACGCGGGTGCTGTCGGACTGGATCATCGTGCGCGTCACGGTCAATCCCGGCGAGACCTTCCTCGATCGCATGATCGCCATGGTGGAGAGCGCGAGCCGCCAGAAGACCCCGAACGAGATCGCGCTCACGATCCTGCTCGTCGCGCTGACGCTCGTATTCCTGTTCGCAACCGCGACGCTGCTGCCGTACTCCATCTACAGCGTCGCCGTAAGCAAGCTCGGCGTGCCGATCACCATCACCGCCCTCATTGCGCTGCTCGTGTGCCTGATTCCGACCACCATCGGCGCGCTGCTCTCGGCCATCGGGGTCGCCGGCATGAGCCGTATGCTGCAGGCGAACGTCATCGCCACCTCCGGGCGCGCCGTCGAGGCGGCGGGCGATGTCGATGTGCTGCTGCTCGACAAGACCGGGACCATCACCCTCGGCAACCGCCAGGCCGCGGCCTTCATCCCGGCCGCAGGCGTCACCGAGGAGGAGCTCGCGGATGCCGCGCAGCTCGCCTCGCTCGCCGATGAGACACCCGAGGGGCGCAGCATCGTGGTGCTTGCCAAGCAGCGTTTCCAGCTGCGCGAGCGCGACCTCGCGAGCCTCGGCGCCACCTTCGTGCCTTTCTCGGCGCACACCCGCATGAGCGGTGTAGACATCGGCCAACGCCAGATACGCAAGGGGGCCGCGGACGCGATTCGCCGTCAGGTCGAAAAGCTCGGGCAGCCTTTCCCCAAGGCGGTGCAGGCGACCGTGGATGAGGTCGCTCGCCGCGGCGGTACTCCGCTCATCGTAAGCGATGGGCCGCGCGTGCTCGGTGTCATCGAGCTCAAGGATATCGTCAAGGGCGGTATCCGTGAGCGCTTCGGTGAGCTGCGCCGCATGGGCATCAAGACCGTCATGATCACCGGCGACAACCCGCTCACCGCAGCGGCGATCGCCGCCGAGTCGGGTGTCGATGGTTTCCTCGCCGAGGCGACCCCGGAAGCGAAGCTGAGACTCATTCGCGACAACCAGGCGCAGGGGCGGCTGGTGGCGATGACCGGCGACGGCACCAACGACGCCCCGGCACTCGCCCAGGCGGATGTCGCGGTAGCGATGAACACAGGAACACAGGCGGCCAAGGAAGCCGGCAACATGGTGGACCTCGATTCGAACCCGACCAAGCTCATCGAGGTGGTCGAGACCGGCAAGCAGATGCTCATGACGCGCGGGGCGCTCACCACGTTCTCGATCGCCAACGATGTCGCCAAGTACTTCGCCATCATCCCGGCGGCGTTCGTCACCACTTACCCGCAGCTCAACGCGCTCAATGTCATGCGCCTTGCCAGCCCCTATTCCGCGATACTGTCGGCGGTCATCTTCAACGCCCTGATCATCGTGGCGTTGATTCCGCTCGCCCTGAAGGGCGTGCGTTACCGGGCGCTCGGGGCGGCAACGCTCCTGCGACGAAATCTCCTCATCTACGGGCTCGGTGGCATTATCGTGCCCTTCATCGGTATCAAGCTGATCGATGTCGTGCTGGTGCTGACGCATCTCACCTGAGGGTGAGCGGATACAAAACCATGGACACACCCCGCGCCTCCACCTTCTCCGCCAGCATCCGTCCCGCCGTGGTGCTGTTCCTGGTGCTCACGCTGCTCACCGGCTTCCTTTACCCGCTCGTCGTCACGGGTGTGGCGCAGCTCCTGTTTCCCAGCCGCGCGGCCGGCAGCCTCGTGACGCGCGACGGGCACGCGGTCGGCTCGCGGCTCATCGGCCAGAGCTTCAGCGATCCCAAGTACTTCTGGAGTAGGCCGTCTGCCACCACGCCGCAGCCTTACAACGGTACCGCCTCCACCGGCTCGAACCTGGGTGCTCTGAATCCTGCGCTCCTCGCTGCAGTCAAGCCGCGCATAGCGGCGCTGCGTGACGCAGATCCCGGCAACCGCGCGGCGGTCCCCATCGACCTGGTGACGGCCTCCGGCAGCGGCCTCGATCCCGAGATCAGCCTCGCCGCCGCCGACTATCAGGCGGCGCGCGTGGCGCGCGCGCGCGGCCTCGCGCCCGAGCGCGTCCAGGCATTGATTGCGCAGCACACCGAGGGTAGGTTGCTCGGAGTTCTCGGCGAGCCGCGCGTCAACGTGCTGGAGCTGAACCTGGCACTCGATGCGCTGAAAGGAACGCAACATGGCCGAAGCCGGGCCTGACCCCGATCAGCTGCTCGAGCGGATCAAGGAGGACGAGGCGCGCGCGCGCCGCGGCCGGCTGAAGATCTTCTTCGGCGCTTCCGCCGGGGTCGGCAAGACCTACTCGATGCTCGAGGCCGCGCGCGGCGAACGGGCGGCCGGAACCGACCTGGTGGTCGGCTACGTCGAGCCGCACGGCCGGGTCGAGACCGAGCGCCTGCTCGAGGGCCTGCCGCGGCTGCCATCGCTCGCGGTCAGCTACCACGGCATCGTGCGCTACGAGTTCGATCTCGATGCGGCGCTGGCGCGGCACCCCGAGATCCTGCTGGTGGATGAGCTGGCGCACTCCAACCTCACCGGCGGCGAGCCGCCGCCGCGCCACCCCAAGCGTTGGCAGGACATCGACGAGTTGCTCGCGGCAGGCATCAGCGTGTGGACGACGGTCAACGTGCAGCACCTCGAGAGCCTCAACGACCTCATATTTCAGACGACCGGCGTACGCCAGCGCGAGACACTCCCCGACCACGTGTTCGACGACGCCGACGACATCGAGCTGATCGATCTGCCGCCCGATGATCTCATCGCGCGCCTGCATGCCGGCAAGGTCTACGTCGGCGACCAGGCCGGCACCGCCATCGAGCGCTTCTTCCGCAAGCAGAACCTCATGGCACTGCGCGAGATCGCACTGCGCCGCGTCGCGGATCGCGTCGAGGCCGCCGCGCGGGCACTGCCGGCGGCCGAGCGTGCTCAGGTGCGCATCGCTGGCGACCGCGTGCTGGTGGCGGTCGGTCCTGACGAGCAGGCAGCGGAGCTGGTGCGCGCCGGCAAGCGCATGGCGGACGCGCTCGATGCCGAGTGGACGGTGGTGTACGTGGAGACGCCGGCGCTGCTGCGACTGTCGGAGGCGGCGCGCAACCGCCGCATCGACGTGCTGCGGCTGGCCGAGTCGCTGGGCGGCGAAACGGTGACGCTCGATGGCCCCTCGGCCGCTGCGACGCTGGCCGAATATGCGCACGTGCGCAACGCGACGCGTCTTATCGTCGGCGCGCCCAAGCGGCGTGGCTGGCGCGCCTGGCTGCGCCCCTCGACCGCCACCGAACTGGTGCGGCGGGCGCGCGGCTTCGATGTCGTGATGATCGCCCCGGCGGCACGCGCCGCGCCGCCGCCCCCGCCGGCGCCCGCGTCGGCGGCGACCGCCGTCAGCAGCGGCAACGCGATCCGCTGGGACCGCTACGGCTGGGCGGTGGTGATCACTGCGCTCTGCACCCTGGTCGCGTTCGCCATGTACCGGCGCTTCGAACTCTCGAATCTCGTCATGATCTATCTGCTCGGCGTGACGGTGGCCGGGCTGCGGCTCGGTCGCGGCCCGTCCGCACTCACCGCGGTGCTGAACGTGGCGGCGTTCGACTTCTTCTTCGTGCCGCCGCGCTACTCGTTCGCGGTATCGGACGTGCAGTACCTCGTCACCTTCGGCACGATGGTGATCATTGCGCTCGTCATCGCCAATCTCACGGCGAGCGTGCGCCAGCAGACCCGGGTCGCGGGCGCACGTGAGCGGCGCACGGCACTGCTGTACGCCATGAGCCGCGAGCTCGCCGTCACACGCGGCATCGCCAACATGGCGCGCGTGGCGGTGCGACACGTGGCGGAGGTTTTCCAGTGTCAGGCGGTGGTGCTGCTGCCCGCGGCGGAGGGCAAGCTGCGCTACCCCGACGAGCCACCTCTCGAGACCTCCTTCCGCCATGCCGACCTCGCAGTCGCGCAGTGGGTCGCCGATCACGGTCGCCCCGCGGGCCTCGGCACCGATACGCTGCCGGCCGCTCGCGGTCAGTACCTGCCGCTCGGCGAGGAGGGTCGTACAGTGGGCGTGCTCGGTGTGATGCCGAGCAATGTACGGCGCGTGCTGCTGCCAGAGCAGAGCCACCTGCTCAGCACCTTCGCCGGGCAGATCGCGCTCTCACTCGAGCGCGCACGGCTGGCGGAAGTGGCCGAAGCATCGAGCCTCGCCGCCGAGCGCGAGACGCTGCGCAACACGCTGCTCGCCTCCATCTCGCACGATCTGCGCACACCGCTCGCGGTGATGGCCGCCGCCGGCAGCACGCTCGCCCAGCACGGCAGGAAACTCGATGAGGCGACGCGCGTCGCGCTCGCGCGCTCGGTGGAATCGAAGGCGCACGAGATGTCGGATCTCGTCTCGAACGTGCTCGACCTGGTACGCCTGGAATCCGGGCAGGTCGCGCTGCGGCGCGATTGGCAGACGGTCGACGACCTCGTGGGGAGCGCGCTCGCCGCCTGCGGCGAGCGCCTCGCCTCGCACCCGGTCGAGCTGCGCCTTGCGCCGGATCTGCCGCCGGTATGGGTCGATGCCACGCTCATCGTGCAGGTGCTCACCAACCTGCTCGATAACGTTGGGAAGTACACTCCGGCCGGCACGCCCGTCACCATCTCGGCAACGGCGGAACCCGACCGCAGCTTCGTGCGCGTCACCGTCGATGACGAGGGCCCGGGCCTGCCCGCGGGCGACCCGGCACGGCTGTTCGACAAGTTTCAGCGCGGGAGTGATGAGGGCTCGGTGGTCGGGGTCGGTCTCGGTCTCGCCATCTGTCAAGCCATCGTGCGCGCCCACGGCGGCGAGATCGAGGCACACCGCCGCGAGGGCGGCGGCGCGCGCTTCACCTTCACGCTGCCCGCCGTCGAGGCCACCACATGACGCAGGCCATGCATCTCATCCTCATCATCGAGGACGAGCCGGCGATCCGCGCCGTGCTGCGCGTGCTACTCGAAGCGCAGGGTTACCGCTGCGCCGAGGCCGACACGGCCCTGCGCGCGGAGATCGAGGCGCGCAGCCACAAGCCCGATCTGCTGCTCATCGATCTCGGGCTCCCCGACGCCGATGGCCTGAAGGTCATCCGCCGCGTGCGCGCCTGGTCGCAGGTTCCGATCGTGGTGCTCTCGGCCCGGACCATGGAGGAGCAGAAGATCGCCGCACTCGATGCCGGCGCGGACGACTACGTCACCAAGCCCTTCAGTGCACCGGAGCTGCTCGCGCGGATCCGCGCGGCGCTGCGCCGCGGTGTGCGCGGCGCGGCGCCGGCGGCGGTGCTGCAATTCGGCGCACTGCGCGTCGATCTGGCGCGCCGCGAGGCGCAGGGTGCGGAGGGCGAGGTGCACCTGACGCCGCTCGAGTACCGGGTGCTCGCCTCACTCGCCCGTCACCTGGGCTCGATCGTGATGCAGCGCCAGCTGATCCGTGAGGTGTGGGGACCGGAGCGCCAGGATGACTCGCGCAGCCTGCGCGTCTGCATCAAGAACCTGCGCGCCAAGCTCGAGCCCGACCCGCGCCAGCCGCGCTACCTGGTTACCGAGACCGGGCTTGGCTACCGGCTGCGCGCCGACAACGATCCCCCACCGGAGGCGGTGGCGCAGGGCGGAGTGGGTTGATTCTCGGACCGGGGTCCCCGAGAAATCACGCGTCTTGATCGTGGGCGGTAGCTCGCTCAGCGCGTGAAGCGGGATTTCTTGGGGTGGTCATCAGGTGAGCGAGACGACCAGTTTCGCCGAGTGACTGCGCCAGTTGATCGGTATGATGAAGGAGCGCTGACCGGGCTTTTGCGGGAACTCCGGCTTCTCGCCCGACAGCACACTCGGCACCGAGATCACGAAGTCGCGGCCGAAATCGCGGCGTGCATTGCCGGAGATGGTGTTGGCAACCTCGCCCACCAGGTCCCGCATGGTCTCGTGACTGAAGTCGTTCTCCTGCATCTTCATCAGCAGCACGGTGAGCATCGCCTTCGGCGCAGTGAAGTACACGACCCCTTCGCGCTTGCCCGAGATCTTGATGAGGCCGGTGTACTCGTGCACCGCGGGCGAGCCCTCCATCAGGTAGGGGGAGCCGATCGAGGCGGGCTGTTGTGCGGCCACCTCGAAGAAATTCGTCGTCCCGTCGACGAATGTCTTCAGTTCTTGTTCATACAGCATGGGCGTCGGTGTCCTAACGCATGAGCTCCGCGATCGCTTCGTTTAATTGCCGGTCGGTGAAGGGCTTGTTGAGGAAGCCGTTCGCGCCGCGCTCCATCGCCTCGACGGCTGTCGCCTTGTCCGCCAGCGCCGAGACCACCAGGATGCGGATGGCGGGCTTCATCGCGACCAGCCGGGCGATGCACTCGATGCCATCCATGTGCGGCATGGTGATGTCCATGGTCACCACATCCGGATCGGTCCTCCTGAAGAGATCGAGCGCCTCGACGCCGTCGGCGGCCGTGCCGACCAGCTGCAGCTCCTCGAACTGCTGGGAGCGCTCGATACGCCGGCGCATGAGGTTGGAGTCATCGACGATCATCAGCTTGTAGCAGCGCTTGCCGTTCTTGCCGATGGTGCCGTTGCTCATGGGAGCACTCCCCGCGGCCTTCAGGCGACCGCCGTGCTGACCGCTTCGGTGGCGGGCAGGACGATCTTGAAGCGCGTGAACTTGCCGGGATGGGTGCTGACCCCGATCTTGCCGCCGAGCGCGTAGACGCTGCGAGCCACCAAGTCCATGCCGACGCCACGACCGGCGTCAATCGAGATCTCCTCTTGGGTGGAGAAGCCGGGACGGAAGATCAGCGCCATGGCCGCGCGCGTGTCCATGAGCGCGGCGTCCTCCTCGGTGATGAGCTGCCGGCGCACGGCCGCGGCCTTGAGCGCTTCGGGGGCGATACCGGCACCATCGTCCTCGAACAGCAGCTCGTAGCCGTCGGCCACCTTGCGGAAATCGACGAGCACGTTGCCGGGGTCCTTCTTGGCGTGGGCGCGCCGCACCTCGGGCGGCTCGATGCCATGGACCGCGGCGTTGCGCAGCATCTGGATCAGGCAGTCCTTGATGGTCGCGGCGTACGGCACTGGCACATCGCCGAGCCCGTTGAGCGTCAGCCGGAAGCGCTTGGCATGTTCCTGTGCCAGCCGCTCGGCCATCGAATACAGCGTTGGAGAGAGCTCTTCCACGCGGCGCGCGGTGCGCTCGGCGGTCGACGCCTTGTTCGCGGAGCTCGGGGCCGCGCCGCCCCGGACCGTCGCTCCGCCCGGCGCGCTGCTGGCCGCGGCCGGGGCGGCAACACTCGCTGCCGGTTCGGGCGGTGACGGAGCGGCCGCCGGGTATGTGCCTGTGGTCACAGCCGCAGCAGCGGCTCCCGGGACCGTGTCCTTGAGGACGTTCAGGCGGGCTGCCATCTCGCGCACGTTCCGCAGGTGTGCCAGCAGATCATCGAGCTTCAGCACCATCGGCAGGAAGTCGTTGCCCGAGAGGTCGGGTTTCTTCTTGCACTCACCGACCATGTCTTCGAGCGTGTGCACGCGGGTGGCCACGCTCTTGAGGTTGAGCGCCGAGGCCTCGCCCTTGATGGCGTGCAGCTCGCGGAACAGCCCGGTGAGTTTCTTGCGGAACTCCGCGTCGGTGCGCGCCGGCTCCTTGAGGATGGTGTTGACCAGCTTGAGGCCGGTTTCGGCGGTGTCGAGGAACGAGACCAGCTGCAGCAGGTCAACGTGCATCATGCCCACCATCATGTCGAGCTGCGCGTTGGCGTTTTCCTGCGACTCGTGCAGCTCGCGGGCGAGCAGCACGCTGGAGGTGACATCGCCCACCGAGCACAGCACGTGCTTGATGCCTTCGGGGCCGATCACGCGGTGGAAGTCGAACTGCAGGTAGCGGGTCTCCTTGCCGCCATGGCCGTTGTCCATGGTGATCTCGAGCTGCCCGAGCGGGTTGATGCTCTTCATCAGGTTCTCGTGGGCGCGATCACCCCACAGGAGCTTGATGTACTTCACAGCGGTCGCGAGCGTGGTCGCGGGCACCTGGTCCTTCAGCAGGTCTTCGAACGTGAGGCCGGCGAAGTCGCTGCGGCCGAACATGCGCGTGAGCGCATCCGACCACACCGCGCCGATGCGGTAATGCGCATCGAGGAGGAAGAAGCCCTCGCGGACCGTCTGGAGGATGTCGCGGGTCTGCTCCTGCGCTTCGCGGGCGACACGCTCGTGACGCGAGCGCGACAGCTGGAAGTAGGCGGCGACCGCCGCCAGCACCAGCGCCGCGAACACACCGCCCATCAGCAGTGCGCGCAGGCGGGTCGCAGCATCGGAGCTGGTGCGCTGCAGACTCGTCGCGAGGTTCGCGAGCTGCGTCTGCAGCGGCCGGGCATTCTCGCTGGCGAACAGCTGTGCGCGCTTCACCGCAGCGTAGTGCTCCCGCCCCTCGCGCGAGAGCGAGGGTCCGGTGGTGTCGGAATCGACGTACGGCTGCCCGCTGAAAGCGACCACCGCATCGAGCACCGGCGCGTACTGGTGCCACAGCAGCAGCGCGTGGCCGAGCTGCGGCGAGTCCGCATCGACCGAGGCGCTGAGTGTGCGCAGCTCGTGGTCGAAGCGCTTGACCGTGGCCTGCACGTCGGCGAGCGCCTGGCCTGAGTAGGCGCGCACCTCGAGCCGATCGCGCAAAGCGTTCAATTGGTGCGAGAGCTCCTCGGGGTAGGTCTGCAGCGTGCTCGCCGTCTGCAGCGCGATGATGTTGGTGCGCATCTGCGTGGCGAAGCGGAAACCGAGCAGCAGCACGGTGCCCATGAAGAGCATCAGCACCGTACCGACGACGGCGGTGACCAGGTGACGGCGACGCTCTATGCCTGCAAGGCTCATTTTGGCGAGTCTCTCGGTTATTTGGGCAGCTCGAAGCGCACTCGTGTCCGCACCCCCGGCACATCGACGGCGGTGCCGTTGACCACCATGGGCGCATAACGCCAGCGCTTCACGGCGTTGGTCGCCGCCTGATCGAACACCCCCGGGGGCGTCGCCTCGACCACGTGGAGGTCACGCGGCTCGCCGCGGGTATCGACGGTGTACTCGAGCGTGACGCTGCCGCTGATCTGCTGCGCAAGGGCGTTTTGCGGATAGTCCGGCGTCGTCGCACGCAGCCGTTTGAGACTCGCGATGAGCGAGGCCGGATCGACGGCGGCGCCCCGGGACTTGGAGCTCTGCAGCTGCTGCACAGCGGCTATGTCTTTCGGGTCGGCACCCCAGCGCCGCGCCTGGGCGAGGTCGGCGTCGGCCGGCCGGCCGGCGAGGACCGCGCTGCGGGCGCGCTCGAGAAGCTTCCCGGCGAGATCGCGGCTGGCATCGGCGAGCGCGGCGCTGCCGGCATCCGCCGCCTGCAGCTGCGTCAGGTACCCGGCGGCGCTGTCTTGGGCGGGGTCGGTCAGGCGGCCGTCGCGCATGCGGTCGCGGGCCAGTTGTACGAGACGATCGTTATCGGCCTGGAGGGCTTTCTGCCGCGAGCTGGCGAGCTCGCGCTGGAAGGCCGCGGCCTCGGCCGGTTTCATGCCGACTGCGTGGGCCTCACCGAGCCAGCGCTCCTGTTCGACGGAGTTGCGCGCCAGGGCGGCATCGCGCGCCTTGTGCAGATCGGCGGCAATCAGCGCGCGGGTGGCGCGCTGCGTGTTGGCGTTGGCCGGCGCCGCGGCCTGCAGCTGCAGCACGTAAGCCCTGGCGCTGTCGTCGGAGTCGCTGAGCCGGCCCTCGCGGATGCGCTCCTCGACCAGGCCCGCGAGCCGCTGCACCTTCGCGTCGTCCTGGCGGCGAGCGATGTCCGCGCGCCAGCGCGCGAGCTCTGCGGCGGGTATGGCGGTCGACTGCTGCGCCTGGCGCACGTACTGTGCGGCACGCTCGAGGTTACCGTCGTTGAGCGCTTTCGATACTTCGGCCGCATACAGGCGTTGCTCGAAGGTGACGAGCCGCGCGTCGCCGGGAGCAGCCGACTTGAAGCTGGCGAGTGTCTGCGCGGCTTCCTCGAGGTGCCCGCTGCTCATGGCCTCGTCGAAGCGACCTGCGAGGACCGCGGCGACGCGCTGCAGGCCGTCGCGGGCTTCGGCGCTTGCGGCATCGGCGGCCACCGCGGAGCGGTAATACAGCAAGGCATGGTCGCCCGCGGGCTCGGTGAAGCGCCGCTCTTTCATCGCGAGCCGCGCTTTCTCGAGCAGCTCGTCCACCTTGCCGTGCACGATCAGGGTCTCGCTGCTAGGCGCTGCGGCCGGAGCTTCGGCCGCAGCCGCTTGCGCCTCCGCGGCTCGCTCCTCGGCAGCTGCCGGTGCGCTCGGGGGCGCGGTCGCGAGGCGTGCCGGTGCCGGAGCGGCGGTGGAACCACCACGGGTGAAGTACCAGGTGGCACCGCCGAGCAGCGCCAGAACGGTGGCGCCGGCGGCTACGAATACCAGCATTGGCGGCTTGCTGCCACGGCCGCTCCTCTCGCTCATGGCAGCAGGCTGCGGCTCGAAAGCATCGACGCTCAGCTCGGAGCGCAGTGAGGGCGACGGGTTCGCCGCCGGCGGCGCCGGCGCGCGCTTGGCGACCGCCTCCGCGAGCGCGCCCTCGACGACGGCCTGCGTCTTGCGTGGGTCGAGCGGCATCGGCAGCACCGCAAACACCTGGCTGCCTTTGAGCGAGGTGCCGAGCTGCTTCTCGGCCGCTCCTTCGGCGAACACCAGTACCACCGCGCGCGGCGCGGCAGCGTGCGCGGCATCCACTGCGGCACGGACGTTGGCGACCTCGCGCGCGTCGATTACAAGTACCTGGCCGCCCTTGTCCCGTGCCATCGCCTCGAGCGCACCTTCGAGCGAATCGACCGGACGCACCGCCGCCTGTCCGCCGAGCGTCTCGCCGAGCTCGAGGAGGAAATCGTCGCGCGTGGTGATGGCGGTGATGTCGGCCGCGGGCTGAATGGCCGGTGACGCGCCCGTGCTGCCGGTCGCTGCGCTTTCGTGACTGCGGGAGGCAGAGGTTGCACTGGCCACGTGGCGTGTTCTCCGGCTAAGACGTTCGAGGACTCAAGCCGCTCCTCGCTTCCGTGGAACGCGGTGACCGCGCTGGGCCAAGCCCTCTTGCACAGCGCGGAAAGCCTCGCCGTTGCAGCATATGCAGCCTCTGCGACAACGCAGTGCGTCAGTTCACAATAACCAGAGCTTGCGTCGGGGAGCCGCGACGGCAGATCATCAAATTCTGAAGCACTGCTCGCTTTGCTCCCGGGCACACGGGCCGGGCCCGGCAGCACCCCGAGCGGGTGCCGGCGGTGCGTGTCCGCGCGGCGCACACGGCTGCCGCCGTGCTGCCGTGTGCGATGCCCATCGACCGTCCGACGCGCGACGGGAGCTCGCCGTCCTGCACCACGGCGGTGCGCAGGCGCGTACTTTGCAATCAGTCACTTAAGCTATGCACCAGCGTGGAGCCCGGCGGCCACGACACGCGCTGCTGGCGTAGCGCGAGCTTCGAGTGAACAATCCGTCGCTGTGATCGTCTTAACGTAACGGGTGTGTCAGGATCTGATCGGCGTCACTCATTGTGCGAAGCGTTGGGACTAAGTTAAGCGTGACGCTGGCGTTGCCGGCACCGGTCGGCGCGATGGCTAGTGATCCATGAGCTCGACGGAGGGAAGGACGATGCGACTGCTGGCTGTTGACCCGAATTCCCACGGTAGCACTGCGGATTTTATCGATTCCCTGAGCTCCTTCAGCCGGCTGCACCGCGCGCAGCGCTGGGAGGGCAGCTTCGGTGATTTCCTGCAGCACATCGTGCCGGCCAACCCGATTGCGCTCGCCCGCACGAGCCACGAGTACGTCTGGGACATGCTGCGCTGGCACGGCCGCGCCGGGCAGCCGGATGCGTCGGAGAACGTACGCGCGCGCGAGCTTTTCAAGCGCGAGCTGTTCGGCATCGACGAGTCGCTGTCGCGCGTGGTGGATTACTTCAAGGCCGCGGCCGCCGGCTCCGACGTCGGCCGACGCCTGCTGCTGCTGCTCGGGCCGCCCTCGGGAGGCAAGTCGACACTGGCAATTCTTCTCAAGCGCGGGCTGGAAGAGTACAGCCGCACCGACGAGGGCGCGCTGTACGCCATCCGCGGCTCACCGTTGCGTGAGAATCCGCTGAATCTCATCCCCACGAGCCTCAGGGCCGAGTTCCGCGACCGCTACGGTGTGACGGTCACCGGGGAACTCTCGCCGTGGGCGCGCGATTTCGTCGAGCGCGAGTTCGAGGGCGATTTTGTGCGCGTGCCGGTCGAGCGTGTGTTCCTCGCCGAAGCGTCACGTGTCGGCATCGGCACCTATGCACCGCACGATCCCACCACCGCAGACATCGCCGATCTCGTCGGCTCGGTGGACCTCGCCAAGGTCGCGCAGATCGGGGATGAAGGCGACCCACGCGCCTGGTCGTGGTCGGGCGCAGTGTACGCCGCGAGCCGCGGTGTTCTCGAGATGATCGAGATCCTCAAGGTCAAGCGCGAATTCCTCTACCTGCTGCTGACGCTCACGCAGGAGAAGAACGTCAAGGTGTCGCGCTTCCCGCTGATCCACCTCGATGAGACGATCCTGGCGCACACCAATCTCGCCGAGTTCCACAAGTTCCTGCAGGAGAAGGAGAACGAGGCGCTGCTCGATCGCATGGTGATCATCAAGATCCCCTATGCCCTCTCCTATCGCGACGAATCGCGTATCTACCAGAAGCTGGTCTCGGGCGCGCCGGCGTTCCGCAACGTGCACCTCGACCCGCACGTGCTGAACCTCGCGGCCGTGTTCGCCATCCTCACACGTCTCGCGAAGCCCGAGCGCGAGGGGCTCGATCTGCCGAAGAAGCTGCGCCTCTACGCCGGCGAAGCCGTCGAGGGCGTGCCGGAGACCGAGGCCGCGCGACTGCACGCCGAGGCGGCCGATGAGGGCATGACCGGCGTGAGCCCGCGCTTCGTCATCAACGCCATCTCCAACGCCATCACCCGCGGCAATACTCACA
>Ga0306920_100002997_pt1 | contig 21381 bp, 17 predicted proteins | sample flu12Cox44000170_FD_204666 | JGI IMG/M metagenome (GOLD analysis project Ga0306920, IMG submission 204666) | Lab enrichment of tropical soil microbial communities from Luquillo Experimental Forest, Puerto Rico - flux4day.12C.oxic.44.000.170 (v2)... | ecosystem: Environmental > Terrestrial >... | reverse complement strand
TCGTACTCATCGCCCAACAGGCGGTCTAAAGCTGCAGCGTCTTTCTTCTTCACCGCTTCCAGCCACTGGTTCTGGAGGTCGGAGAAGAGTGAGACGAGACGGGTACGCGTTTCGATTCTCCCAGGCGCCTGAGCGACGGCTAATACGGAGAACAAGATGCTGATCAAAGCTGCGACAGCAAGTGAAAATCGTCGATCGCTCATGGGTTCCAGATGACCCTTCCTAGTGAACAAAGGGCTGCTTCATCGAAGCAGCCCGGCACACTCTATTCCACTCAGCAAAGGATTTTATTGAGTATAGAAGGTTCCGCCAAGGTGCTGGTCGCAACCGCCACCGCGGCTGTTCTCCCAGTTCATCTGGATGAGCCAGTGGTAACCGGCAAGCGTCTGATTGTATTTCGAGCCGTTGCTCGCGGTGGAAAGCGGACCCCATATCCAGGCGCACTTATCGGCGTTCTCCTCGCCGCTGGAGTCATACCATGCATTCAAGTCTGGATCGGTGTCAGTCTCTTCCGCTTCATGCGCCATAACCGACGCCATGCCATCCGCGCCGCTGTCATTGTTGGGGCTGGTGGTTTGGGCTTCACAGGCTGATGGACAACGGTCGGGATTACCGATGAAGGCATACTTGATGTCGGCACCCGAAATCGTGGTGGACGTATGCCACCCGCAATACTGGGTACAGAATCCAGAGCTCTCGGAGACGTCAGATGAGGTGAGGACGAAGTATAGAGCGTTCGTGTCCTTGGGCAGCCGTCCGCTGGTGATGGCATTAGAAACAACGGTCCTGACCCTGGAATCACTCAGGCGTGTGCCTTGTGAGTAGTTGTCTGTGGTTGAGTTAACATGCACCACGTTGCCTGAGACGTTGGCGCTGTTGTCGCCGTATGTGGTGTTGATTCTGTAGTACGGCGACCCGTTCAGGCCCGTGTTGCTGAACAGGGCATTCAACAGGTTGACCGTTGTTTGGCTATCCGAGGCGTGCCGGCCATTCGTCCAATTGCCGTACCAGATGAAATAAACGTTCTGCTGGCCATGCAATACCGGCCCGCCGTGATAGTTGATGCCGTTTCCAGTGACGACCTGGAAAATATTTTCCTGGTCATTATTCTGCGCTTCGACGCCCCAGCCTTTGCCGGTAGGCACCATGTGGGTTGCGTTACGGGTGATTTGGGCGTTGACCAGTGTGAAGGCAACAACCAGGAATAGCAGAGTGGTGATTCCTTTTCGCATCATACCTCCGTCAGAATTCAAGATCATGCCGGGACAAGCGGGCGCCTTATCAGAGAACACCAGGAAGCCCAGCTTGGGTGTTGGGGCCGCAAGATCCGGATCTTGCTCAAGCTCTTTCGGGACTACGGAATACCCCACACGTGCACCATAGTCTCCTTAGTTGCGAAATTCATGTCAATTCCACCAAGGAGCCATTACCAGAACGCCGGCGGGTAATACAGATCCCAGATGTCAAATCGAGCACCCCCAGCTAGCAAAAGTCTTCGAACCATATCGAATTTCGCGGTCGGGTCATCGCAATTGCCGCCCTAAAACCGTGACCTTAGGCTGTAAGACTCAACCCCACACTGTGATTCGGATTGCCCCTCGAGAGCCTTCTCTGCAGGGGGCACTGTGACGATCATGGCGCGAAAGCGCTATCAGCGCGAACGGCGCGATGTGACGCAGCGCACTGGCCGCTGCGAGATGCTCACCTCGGTCTGTAACATGACTGCGTACGTGTAAACCGATGATCTGATTGCACTTAGATCTAGAAGGCGTACCTACATCACATTCATTTGTGACATACGCACTTGTTCCGTGTGCGCAATAGAGGTCTGCTGGAGTGTATCTGGAGCAGAGCCTGGCCTGCTACCCGTCGCCGGAAACCAGACACGATAGTGCCGATCAGCTAAGGCACATTGCGAGCTGAGATCACATGCGAATGTGATCGCCAAACCCGAGCAGAGTGTAGCGACCAAGGGCCTTGCACCCCGGAAAAGCGCGCCGACGCACCGGCCGATCGCGGAGATACGTCAGTACGAGAGGGGCGCTGTGTTAACACCATACGGTCTCGACATCATCGAAAATTGTCTGACCTGCAAGATGCGGGCCGAACATATCTTTTGCGATCTTCCCGCCGCGGCGTTGGAGTCCTTCGAGCACATCAAGTACGCCACCGCATACCCCAAAGGCGCCGTGCTGTTCGTCGAAGGACAATCTCCACGCGGCATCTTCGTGTTGTGCAAGGGGCGCGTGAAGCTTTCCATCTGCTCCACCGACGGCAAGACTTTGATTCTCAAAATTGCCGAGCCAGGAGAGGTCCTGGGCCTGAGCGCAACCGTCAGCGGCAAGCCTTACGAACTCACTGCGGAAACCGTCGATCCTTGCCAGGTCAATTTCGTGAAGCGAGAGGACTTTCTTCGCTTCCTGCGCGAGCATAGCGATGCCTGCTTGCGCGTCGCAGAACAGCTCAGCGACAAGTACAACACCGCGTGCCGCGAGATTCGCTCTCTGGGACTCTCACACTCGGCGAGTGAAAAGCTTGCCAAGCTGCTGCTCGAATGGAGTGTCAAGAACGGCGAGGCTTCCAAGGCTGAACCGCGAGTGAAGCTTGCTCTTACGCACGAAGAGATCGCGCAAATGATCGGCACGTCGCGTGAAACGGTCACCCGTTTGTTCGCCGATCTCAAGAAGCGCCAGATTGTGCAGGCCAAGGGCTCGACCCTGGTGATACGAAACAAGGCGGCCCTGAAAGCCATGGCGCTGACGCAGTAACGATTGCTTCAGCACGCGCTGGCAATCTCTGATAGCGGCTGGTGTCGCTGTGGAGCCGATCAAGCACAGATGCGCGGTGTGAAGACGGTCACCAGAAACGGTGACTGCAATCACTGCGACGATATGGCCCGCGGACGTATTACCTGAACATGATCGAGAGCGCGACCCAGTCGACGAGTTGCCTGACCTGCGACTTTCGTGCGGACCGGCCTTTCTGCGACATGTCCACGGACGCACTCAGGGCCTTCGACGAGATTAAATCGCTCGCTTCCTATCCCAAAAACGCAATCCTGTTTTCCGAAAAACGTGCTGTACGAGGCATTTACATCCTCTGCGACGGCCGCGCCAAGCTCACGATTTGCGCGGATAACGGCAAGCGGCTCACCTTGCGCATCGCAGGGCCGGGCGAAGTCCTTGGCCTGGGAGCGGTATTATCCAACACTCCCTACGAGATAACAGCCGAATTGCTGGATGCTTCACAAGTTGTATTTGTCCGCCGCAAAGATCTCATGAGATTTCTGCGAGAGCATCGCGACATTTGCATGCAAGTGGTGCGGATGCTCAGTCAGGACCTGCACGGAGCTTATGAGCGCGTCCGGACCATCGGCACCATTCGTCCCCGCCGGCCACGCTTGCTACACCGTCAGCGGTTCTTCCTCACCTGAACTTGCTTTCGGCAACGACGATTCATGAACCGACCCTCAGTAGCACCAAAGTTGTGAACCGGCCGTCACATTTAACTGGTCTTTTCATGCGTGCTTATGTTTGACTTGGGCCAACAGCAAAGTATCTGGTAATCGAATCGCGAACCTGAACTCCGTTTCTCGGCGCCACCCAGGTGTGCAGGTAGGGATAGGAGCGAGGATGATTCATCCGAAGCGCAAAAGCACCCTTGCAGCGCTGCTAGCATTCTTTTGCGTCTGCTGCGCACTTTGGGCTGGTACGGACAAAGCGCAAGAGAAAGCGACCCAGCCGCAGGCTTCCTCCCTGGTTCCTGATTCCAAGACGGCCGGTTATGCGGACACGAATATTTGCCAGACCTGCCACCAGGAAGTCTGGGACAAGCACTTTGCCAGTACGCCCCACTCGGCGCTTTTGAAAGGCGACCAGCATGGCTGCCAGGCGTGCCACGGTCCAGGCGAGGCGCACGTGGATGGCGGCGGCGATGTAACCAAGATCATCCGCTTCGAGAACCTGAGTCCGGCCGAAACCGCGGCCATTTGCACAAAGTGCCATCAGGCCAGCCTGGAGACGCAGAACTTTTCCAACTCTGCACACCTCGCGAACGGTGTCAGTTGCACCTCGTGTCATAGTCCGCACCATTCCAAGGATGTCGATTTTCTGCTGGTCAAGTCGCAAACCACATTGTGCTACGGCTGCCATGCTGCGCAGAGAGCCGAGTTCGCCCGGCCTTACCGGCACCGCGTCGATGTCGGACTGATCCAGTGCAGCGACTGCCATAACCCGCATGGCACTCAGACCGGCCGCCAGGTGCGCGCCGCTGCCGGACAGTTCGCCATCTGCACCAAATGCCATACAGACACCATGGGGCCGTTTGTCTTCGAGCATGCTCCGGTGAAGACGGACCAAGGCTGCCTGTCGTGCCACACACCGCATGGATCGACGAATCCGCGCTTGCTACAGGTCAATAACGTTAACTTTCTGTGCCTCCGTTGTCATACGCCCAACATGAACGGAGCTGCTGGTGAGCCTTTAGGACCCGCGCACAACCAGTCCGCGAAGTACCAGGCTTGCACCATGTGCCACACGCAAATCCACGGATCCAATTTCAGCCCGGTGTTCTTCCGGTAGCGCGAGGCATGACATGGCATTCCGAACCATTGGCGCACATCTTGTTCGGCTGGGCCTCATGGCCGCCGGCCTGTTGCTGGTAACCACTTCGATCGCCCAGAATCCGCCTGCCCCACCGGCGAATCCCGCTCCCGCCACATCCGCAGATGAAGGAAAAGATATCGGCGGCTTTCATGTCACTCAATCCGTCGAGCTGGGCGGGCGCATCGCCGACGTCACCGGCAGCCAGGCGATGTACAACACGCTGGTCAATTACCAAACTGGCGCGCGCATACTCGAGCAGTCGCTGACCATGCAGTCGTTGACACATCAGGAGGTCTTCGACACGCTAACCATGAACAGTTTTGGTTGGGGCGGCGATCCCGAGCAGGCGGCACGGCTGCGGATTGCGAAGCATGGCTTGTATAACTTCAGCGGCACCTATCAGCACATGCAGAACTATTTCAACTATGACCTGCTGACCAATCCTTTAAATCCATCCGTCGGGGCTTCGCCTTTTATTCCGATTCTTTCCTCACCTCACAGCTTTTACGACCGGCAAAACCTATATAATTTCGATCTTGTAGTCCTGCCGATGCATCGCCTTTCCTTTCGCGTAGGCTACAACCGTAACCGCATCAGCGGCCTTGCTTTCAGCAGCGTTCACCAGGGCACCGAGTCGCTGAATAACCAGAACTGGGATACCACGCTGAACGGCTATCGTTTTGGGGCAGACTTCCGCATCAACCCGAAGACCACTCTGAGCTACACGCAGTCGCTTCAGTACTACAATGGCGGTCCCACCGAGTCTCTGAACTTTTTCAACTCATGGCCACTGTCCAACGGACAACTCGTCAGCTTCGGATTGCCATGGTTCAATAGCGGCAGCCCGTGCAGCGCGCCTCTGAAGAATGGAATCGCCAATCCCGTATGCAATGGGTACTTCAACTACACCCTGTTTCAGCACGAGAACACTTCTATTCCAACCGAACAGCTGAACTTCACCTCGTCATCGCTGCATTGGCTCGACTTTACCGGTCAATACCAGTACAGCCACGCGCACTCAAATACTCCGCTGGGTGAGACTTTCTCCGGGCTGACCACCAGAACGAATGTTCTTGCCTACAACACCAATGGCAGTTCGTCGAAATCGCGGTGGAACTCTTCGTCGGCCGATGTTTCTGCCACGATTCACGTCAACGACCAAACCCGGTTGGTGGAGACGTTCCGATTCCGCAACTTCAGTGTCGCGGGCACCTTCTTCGATCAGGAAGCCGCATTTTTCAATGCAGCCAGCTTGGGCGCCGGGTCATTGCTCAATCCGATTGCGATCTTCCCACCGACGAAACTGACTCACTCTTCCAGTTCACCCGCCGATATCACGAATGAGATCAACGTCAACATGATTGGTCAGAAGTCGTACGGAAATGATTTGGAGCTTCAGTACGACATAACTAAGTCTTTCGGGATACGGACTGGATTTGTGTGGAACCAGCTTACAATTCAACCAGGCGATACCTTTCAGGCTGCCCTCGGCGATATCTATTACCCGAACACTCCCAACCGCGGCAATTGCGTCGGCGTGCCGCTAAACCCGGACGGCAGTTGCACCTTTATCGGCGAGATTACGCCCTGGGGTAGTCCCACGACTACCATCAACCGCTATTCTGCGGTTCTGGGCGCCTGGTTCCGAGGAGCAAACGCCTTGCACGCCAACATCACTGCGCAGGTTGGCGGAGCCGACAATTGGATCTATCGCACCGATCCTACGACGTTCTTCAATGTAAAGGCCAACGTGTCCTACGCCCCCCGGCCCTGGTTGATGGTGGGAGGCAACTTCATCCTCCAGCAAGCCCTGAACAATACCCCGGATATACAGTTCAACCAGCACAACTACGTCACGATGTTCAATGCCACCATCACTCCTGGCAAGCACTGGAGCCTGGATCTCGCGTACAACTTCGACTGGATTCAACAGAACACCATCCTCTGCTTTGAGGGCGCTGTAGTTCCGCCCGGCTCCACTACTTGTCTGGGCGACAACACCCTGATGCAGACCTATGCCGTTTATCAGACTCACACGCAATACGGCTATGTCGCTTTCACCATCACGCCCATAGAGCGGGTGACTGCTCGCGTGGGTTACAACGTGGTAGACAACCAGGGCAACACGACCTCCTTCAACACTCTTCTGCCATTAGGCCCGCTGTCCTCGACTTACCAGTCACCTTTGGCCGGTGTAGATGTAGTCGTGCATAAGAACGTGATGTTCAAAGCCGCATACAACTACTATCAGTACAACGAAGGATCGTTTGTTGGCCCTACTGCTCCGCGCTACTTCCACTCCAACAATACGACCCTGGCGCTGCGATACTCGTTTTAGCGCAGATCTGTACGCCAAGCAGCCCGACCGGGAAACCACCCTCTGATTGATCACGGGCGCACTGACGCCGTTTCGCAATTACCCGACCCCATGTGACTGCTATCACGCCGGCAGGTGAGAGCTCTCACTGCTAGCTGGCCCATCGATCAGCCATCTTGAAGAGTTGCCATGTGCGTCACACGCCAACTGTCGCAATGACCTTTGCTGTTCGCTGGCGCATGAGACGACGAGATCACTTCCTGGAGGCTGAACACCCGATATGAAACTGAAGGCTTTGGTTTTGGTGGCAACTTTCGCAATCGCCAGCGTGGCCGGCGCGATGGCGTCCGATGGAGCGGCAATTTTCAAGTCGAAGTGCGCCATGTGTCACGGCGCTGATGGGACCGGAAACACACAGATGGGGAAGTCCATGGGTCTGAAGGACCTTGGCTCCGCCGATGTGCAGAAGCAATCGGATGCCGACCTGACCGCCGTAGTCAGCAAAGGCAAAGGCAAAATGCCGGCCTATGGTGGCAAGCTGAGCGATGAAGACATCAGCGCCCTCGTGAAGTATGTCCGGACGCTGAAGAAGTAGAGCGCCGAAGGTCGCGAGCCGGAACGAGGCGGGAGATTTCGTGAAGAGGTACGGTCAAACCATTCTAAGTGCGATCATCGCTTGCCTGCTTTCGGGGGCCGCTCTATTGCATGCGGCCGAAACGAAGGCAAGCAACGACGATTGCCTGGCCTGTCATGGCGACAAGACCATGACCACCAAGCGCGCTGGCCGTACCGTTTCCCTTTACATCGACCAGAAAAGATTCGGCGGCTCGGTGCACTCTTCCTTGCAGTGCACGTCGTGTCACGCTGATCTGGACGGCAAAGACCTGCCCCATGAGGTGCCGTTGGCGAAAGTCAACTGCGGGTCCTGCCATAGCGACGAAGCCCAGCAACATGCCAAGTCGCTCCACGGCAGGGCCATTGCTCGTGGAGATGCTCTTGCGCCGCGCTGCGTGAACTGTCACGGCAACCACGACATCCTGCCGGTCAAAGATCCCCGTTCCACCGTGGCGCCATTGAAGGTGCCATTTGTGTGTGGACAGTGTCACCGGGAAGGCACGCCTGTCCAGGCAAACCGCGACATTGGGCAGCACAACATCCTGGAAAACTACTCCGAGAGCATTCACGGCGAGGGGCTATTGAAAAAAGGGCTGGTGGTTGCTGCCAATTGCGCTTCCTGTCATACGGCGCACTCCATCCTGCCCCACACCGATTCGAAGTCATCGATTGCGAGGCAAAACATCGCCACCACCTGCACCAAGTGTCACGCCAACATCGAGCAGGTACACCGCAAGACGATCCGCGGCGAGCTGTGGGAGAAGCAAGCGCACGCGCTCCCTGCGTGCGTGGATTGCCACCAACCGCACAAGGTGCGCAACGTTTTTTACGCGCAGGGAATGGCTGATGCCGACTGCATGCGGTGCCACGCCAATGGCCAGCTCAAGGCCGCCGATGGACGCCCAATGCAGGTCAATCTTACGGAAGTGGCCGGTTCGAGACACGTGAAAGTCGCGTGTAGCCAGTGCCACTCGGAGGTGAACGCCTCGCGCGTGCGCCCCTGCGAAACCATAACGAAGAAGGTTGACTGCACTGCCTGTCATGAAGAGATCGGACAGCAGTATCAGCGCAGCACGCACGGGCTGCTGCATGCAAAGGGCGACAGCAACGCTCCCTTCTGCAAGGACTGCCATGGCACCCACCATGTGCTGGGCAAACACGATCCGGATTCGCGCACCTTTCCAACCAACGTGCCCGACGTGTGCGCGAGGTGCCATCGCGAGGGACAGAAGGCCGCGCTCCGATACACCGGATCCGAGCACGAGATCATCGGCCGCTACAACGAGAGCATCCACGGCAAAGGACTGCTGAAGAGTGGGCTGACGGTGACAGCGACCTGCACCAGTTGCCATACGGCGCACCGCGAGCAACCGGCCTCGAATCCGGAATCGACCGTGAACAAAACCAACGTGCCCGATACCTGCGGTAGTTGCCATCACGGAATTCAAGAACAGTTCATGCAGAGCGTGCACTCGCCGACGCAGACCAGGACAGACAAGCCGCTGCCCACCTGCAACGACTGCCACACAGCGCATTCTATCAATCGCACCGACCGTGACCAGTTCAAGCTGGGCATCATGAGTACCTGCGGACGCTGCCACGAGAAGATCGCAGAGTCCTACTTCGAGACCTACCACGGGAAGGTTTCCCGGCTCGGCTACACCAAGACGGCGAAATGCTACGACTGCCATGGAGCCCACGACGTCCGCAGGATCAGCGATCCGCAGTCGCGCCTGAGCCGCACCAACGTCGTGTCCACCTGCCGCAAGTGTCACGCCGATGCGACCCGCCGTTTTGCCGGTTACCTGACGCACGCGACCCACCATGATCCTCAGAAATATCCCTGGCTGTACTGGACCTTCTGGGGCATGACGGGCTTGCTGGTGGGAACCTTTACCTTCAGCGGACTGCACACGCTGCTGTGGCTGCCGCGTGCTTTCCAGATGCGCCGTGAACTGCGGGAGGCCGAAGCAAAGGAAGCTGCCGAAGACGAGGGCCCAGCTTCCCCATCTGGAGCGTCACCACCTGAAGGAGGGCGATGATGTCCGCCACTGACACCGAACTACTCCAGGCAGTCGACAGCCCAGCGCAAACTCTCGCCCCGGGGCGGGCAATCGCTCCGGCCCGAACCGACGTGCGTGTCGCCGCGCCGGCGCGCGAATTCGTCCGCTTCACCCGGCTCTATCGCACGCTGCACGCCTGCATGATTATCAGCTTCATCACCCTGGCGCTGACCGGAATGTCGCTGAAGTTCTCCTACACCGGATGGGCGGCGAAGCTGTCGCATCTGCTTGGCGGATTTGAGACAGCAGGTTACGTTCACCGCTTCGCTGCACTCATCATGTTCGGCACGGTGGTGGCGCACATCACGGGACTGATAAAGCAGAAGCGTCACGGCGGCAGCACATGGAAGGCAATACTGCTTGGCCCCAACACCATGCTGCCTACCAAGCGCGATTGGCACGACTTTGTCGGCACCGTGAAGTGGTTTCTTGGTCGCGGACCCCGTCCGGAATATGGGCGCTGGACCTATTGGGAGAAGTTCGACTACTTCGCCGTCTTCTGGGGAATTATCGTCATCGGCTCGACCGGGCTCACGCTCTGGTTCCCGGTGTTCTTTACCCGGTTCCTGCCCGGCCCCTTCATCAATGTAGCGACCATCATTCACAGCGATGAGGCTCTGCTCGCCACCGGCTTCATCTTTACCGTGCACTTCTTCAACACCCACTTGCGCCCGGAAAAGTTTCCGATGGATACGGTCATCTTCACCGGCCACATGCCGGTAGCCGAATTGAAGCGCGACAAGCCCCGGGAATACGCGTCGCTCGTGGCAAGTGGAGAACTGGAGCAGCACCTCGAAGAGCCCCAGCCGGAAATCGTGGTCAAGGCAATTCGAATGTTTGCCTGGACCGCGCTGGCCATCGGATTCAGCGTGGTGGTTTGGATCGTATATGCGATGGTGTTTGCCTATCGTTGAGGTTGGGCGCGAAAAGACCGGCTGCCGCAACGTTCAGCCGGTCGAAAGCGAGGCTCTGTGAAGCACAGGAGTTTTATTGCTGTACTTGCCTTCTTGCTCGCCGCCAGCGCCTTGGCAGCTTCCAAGGCTGCGAAGATGAGCAACGAGGAATGCCTTGCTTGCCACAATGATGCGACGCTGACCAAGGATGAGAACGGAAAGCCGGTCAGCCTGCACGTGGACGATGCAGCTTTTAAGGCTTCGATCCACAGCACCTTCGCCTGCACCGACTGCCACAGCGACATCAAGGCGTTCCCGCACGAGCCGGCTCCTGCCAAGCCTGTTTGTGCAACCTGCCATGCCGAAGAGCAGAACGCGTACGACCACGGCGTTCACGCCAAAGCAGCGGCAGCCGGAAACACCAACGTTGCCAAGTGCCAGGACTGCCATGGCAACGTCCATACCATCGTTCCAGCCAGCGACCCCAAATCGAAGGTCGCGCACAATAACATCCCGGCAACCTGCGGTGCTTGCCACTCCAAGGAACTGGTCATGGGCTCCAGTGGCGTAAGCAGCACGACCGTTGGCTCATACGAACAAAGCGTCCACGGAAAGGCGGTTGCCGGCGGATCGCAAAAGGCAGCCGTGTGCACCGATTGCCATGGCACGCACGAGATCTTGATGGGGGGCGATCCGAAGTCACCTGTGTTCAAGTTCAACGTTCCTGGAACATGTGCGAAGTGCCATGCCGACGTGTCACACCAGTACAAGGAGAGCATTCACGGCACCCAGGTCGCGCAAGGCAATTGGCGCTCTCCCGTTTGTACCGACTGCCATGGAATTCATACCATTGCGGCGCCGAAGGACCCGAAATCGGCCGTGGCAGCGGGTAACGTGGCAACTACCTGTGCCAGTTGCCATGCCAGCGTCGAGCTTTCCAAAGAGTTCGGCGTCGCCGGCAATCGGGTTTCAACGTATCTGTCCAGCTATCACGGCATGGCATCCAAGGTGGGCTCCAACACCGTGGCCAATTGCGCGAGCTGTCATGGCGTGCACGACATCCTGCCCTCCAGCGATCCGCGCTCGAAGATCAACTCCGCGCATCTGGCGGAGACCTGCGGGAAATGCCATCCCGGCGCGAACCAGAAGTTCATCACGGCGAAGGTTCACAATGACAAGACCCAGAAAGCGGACTTCGGCTCCAAGGTCATCGCGCTGGTCAGCAAGTTTTACATCTGGATGATCGTGGCGGTGATCGGTGGCATGGTATTGCACAACGCCATCATCTTCCGCAAGAAACTCATCCTGCACCGCATCGGACAGCCACGCATCCTCTTCCGCATGACGCTGAAACAGAGGGTGCAGCACCTCACTCTGCTTATCAGCTTCTTCATCCTGGTGCTTACAGGATTTGCCCTGAAATACCCCAATTCATGGCTGGCAGTGGCTTTCATCAACGAGACGGTGCGCAGCGTATTGCATCGCATTGCGGGCGTCGTTCTCATTGTCGTCAGCCTCTATCACCTGTACTACGTCATTCGCGATCCCGATGGGCGGCAGTTGATCAAAGACATGCTGCCTGACTGGAAAGACATTACTGACGTGCGCGACGCTATGCGCTTCTACCTCGGCCTGAGTGATCACCGGCCCATGTTCCGCCGCTTTTCCTATGCCGAGAAAGCCGAATACTGGGCGCTGGTGTGGGGCATCCTTGTGATGGCGGGCACGGGCCTGATGATCTGGTTCAAGATGCTGGTGGGTAAGCATCTGCCGGGATGGTGGCTCGATGTCGCCATTCTCATTCACTGGTACGAAGCCATTCTGGCTACGTTGGCCATCATCGTGTGGCATCTGTATGCGGTCATCTTCGACCCCGATGCTTATCCAATGAACTGGGCGTGGTTCGATGGCAAGATGTCGATCGAGCACTACGAGCACGAACATCCTCTCGATACATTGGCATTGGCCAGGGCGCGCGGTCCGGAAGATGATCAGGAGGAGTCGAGCGAACCACTTCAGGATGAGGTTGGTACCTCGAAGTGAGATCGCGATCCCCCAGCGCAGAAGTAATTGCCGGGCAAACGGGTTAGCGCAAACTTGCTACCACTTTGCTGTGATGTTGTTGCCGCTCCCAGGTGTTATAACTTCCGCAGTATTCCTGGCACTGAAGCAATAAAGAGGAGAGTGGGGTTTCATGGCTGAACAGCAGCAGGGGACTTCTTTTGACACGAACGGCTTCCTTCCGGGAAGGCTGATCAAAAACACGGTCAGCCTCGTTGGTCTTGCCCTGGCCGTTGTCGCATTCGCAAATATCGTTTTCCTGTTCCTGGTCGACCTGGTCGCGGCCAATCCCAGCCCCTACATCGGCATTCTGGCGTACATGATCATGCCCGGGTTCCTCATTCTCGGCTTGCTGCTCATGGTGCTGGGGATGATTCTGGAGCGCCGCAGGCGTGCGAAAGGTATTCCGGATGCCGAGAATCTCCCGCGCATCGACCTTAACAATCCGGTGCAGCGCAGCTCGGTGGCATTCGTTCTCAGCTTTATCGTGGTCTTCGCCCTGCTGAGCGCAGTGGGCAGCTATAAGGCATATGAGTTCACCGACTCTACAACCTTCTGCGGGCAACTGTGCCACACGGTCATGCACCCTGAATTCGTGGCCTATTCGGCTTCACCGCATGCGCGCGTGGCTTGCGTCGATTGCCACGTTGGCCCGGGGGCGGGTTGGTATGTTCGCTCCAAGCTGTCGGGATTGCGTCAGGTGTATTACACGATCCGCGGCACCTTTCCACGGCCCATTCCCTCACCCGTCGCTAACCTTCGTCCTGCGCAGCAAACCTGCGAGCAGTGCCATTGGCCGCGAAAATTCTGGGGAGCAGAATTGAAGACCTTCACCCATTTCGGCTCCGACGAAGCCAACACCCCTCGCGCCATTCGCATGCTGATCAGGGTGGGAGGCGGCGATCCGAACCTGGGTCCCTCCGGCGGCGGCATTCACTGGCATATGAATATCGCCAACAAAATTGAGTACTATTCCACCGATGAGAAACGGCAGAACATTCCCTGGATTCGGGTTACGAGCAAGGACGGCAAAGTCACCGATTATCTATCGAAGGACAATCCACCGAAGCAGGAGGAGATTGCCAAAGCAACCAAGAGGCAAATGGATTGCGTTGATTGCCACAACCGTCCGACCCATATCTACGTTCCGCCCGATTTGTCGGTGGACCGCGCCATGGCCCTCAATGTGATCGACCCTACCCTGCCCTTCATCAAGCAGCAGGGAGTGCAGGTGCTGACGGCCGACTATAAGACGTCCGCCGAGGCGCAGAAGACTATAGCTGACAAGATCAACGCCTTCTATCAGGAGAAGTATCCTCAGATTGCGAGCTCCAAGCCCGAAGTAGTGAAAGCCGCTGCCACGGAGCTGCAGCGCATTTATCACACAACCTTCTTCCCAGAGATGAAGGTGAATTGGCAGACTCACCCCAACAATGTGGGACACTTCTACTCTTCGGGGTGCTTCCGCTGCCACGATGGCAGTCACGTGAGTGCCGATGGAAGAACCATCAGCAAGGACTGCAACTCCTGCCATACCCTGGCGGCGCAGGAAGAGGGCAAGGAGACGCTGGCCGCAATCCCCAATCAACAATTCAAACACCCGGTGGACGTCGGCGACGTTAACTCGCTGAACTGCGCCGACTGCCACAGTGGCGGCGTCGGGCCGTAGTCGCCAGTGGCCAGAAATTGCTAGAGTTCCTGCTGATTCTCTGGCAGAATCCTGCAGGTCGGAGGCATTATGGATAAGGTGAGCGAGCAGAGGTTGGGGAAGGTTCATCCCGTACTGGCGGCAAAGATTCGCCAGCTCTCAGACACTTTGGCAGCCGAAGGTATTATCATTCGCGTCGTTCAGGGGCTGCGTACTTATCAGGAGCAGGCCGCCTTGTATGCCAAGGGCCGTACTGCTCCCGGGCCCAAGGTCACCAATGCGCCTGCCGGAAGCAGCTATCACAACTACGGGCTTGCGGTGGATGTTTGCGTCGGCATCCCCGGATCCAGTCCCTGGCAGCCGGACTGGAAAGCCGTCGATGCTAAAGGCCTGCGTCCAACCTGGGCGCGCACCATCACCGTCGCGAAAAAGCTCGGGCTCACCAGCGGCGCCGACTTTGACTCCATCAAGGACTATCCGCATCTTCAGATGACCGGCAACATGCCGATTGGGGCACCCACGCCAAAAGCCAGACAGATGCTGGCGTCCGGCAGCGACTTGAAAAGCATTTGGGAATTGGCCGGCCTTCCTCTGGCTAAAGCCCAGAGCGCTTAGGGCGTTTCTTGGGGTGGCTGAAATATCTCTCTGCTGGGCGCCGCCGTTCGTGGCTGCGACCACTTCCACCTTGACATGACAATAAAATGGGCGCACTATCCCACCAACCTTAGCCATTCGTTCGCGTAGTTGCCACTTCGATCCCCGCAGACTTTTTCGATCATTCGGATTAGGCCCTCAATCTACCTCGGCTCCCGGGAGCAGCTCTTGCTGCCGAACCAGCCGCCGCATGATCGGAGTACCGCCATGAACATGGCACTTATCGGCTCCTATTTCACCAGGAGGTCTCCGTGAGCGTTCTGCGATTCACCGCTTCAATACTGATTGCTGCGGTCCACGTTCTACCTGCATTCGCCGCTGACGTGGTCATCGACTGGAACCAGCAGGCCAATGCTGCGGTTTTAGAGGCCAAGGTCTATCCGTTCGCCGGTACCCGGGTAATGGCGATCGTTCACACCTCGATGTTCGACGCCATCAATTCCATCGAAGGCAATTACACTCCGTACAAGTTCAAGGTCACGGCCCCCCCGGGCAGCTCGCCCGAAGCTGCCGGCGCTGCTGCCGCGCACGCGACCTTGGTAGCGCTCTTTCCCGAACAGAAGGCCGCGCTGGACAAGGCCTATCAGAACTCTCTCACGCAGATTCCGGAAGGAGCCGGAAAGACCGCGGGTATCGCCATAGGAGAAGACGTGGCCGCAAAGGTCCTGGCTTCGCGCGCCAAGGATGGAGCGGATGCGCCGAACACCTATCGGCCAGTCACATCGGCGGGGGTTTACATTGTGACGACTCTTCCAGTCGGATCCCAGTGGGGGAAAGTTACCCCCTGGGTGATGGAAAAAGGATCGCAATTTCACCCGGCTCCGCCTCCGGCGTTGGGCAGCCCTGAATGGGCTGCCGATTACAACGAGATTAAGGAACTCGGTGGAAAGAAGAGCGCACGCCGTACCCCTGAACAGACCGAGATGGCGCGCTTCTGGGCCATCACCGGCCCACAAAGCTTCGATCCCATCGTGCGGCAACTCGCGGGCGCTTCCGGCCGGACCTTGAGCCAGAATGCGCGTTTGTTCGCCTTGGTTGAGATGGCGGTAGCCGATTCTTATATTGCGGTGTTCGAAGCGAAATACGCGTACAACTTCTGGCGCCCGGTTACGGCGATCCGCAATGGAGATATCGACGGCAATGAAGCTACCGAACGTGATGCCGCCTGGGAACCGCTGATCGACACCCCGCTTCATCCCGAATACCCTTGCGCCCACTGTATTAATTCGGGCAGTGCAAGGGCAGTGCTCGAAGCCGAATTCGGAACCGGGCCGAATCCCTTATCCATGACCAGCCCGACTGCGCCCGGTGCGACACACAAATGGCCCAACATTGAGGCCTATGCAGAAGAGGTCTCCGTAGCAAGAATCTACGGCGGACTCCATTATCGGAATTCAACGATGGTGGGCAAGGCCATGGGGAAAAAAATCGGAGAGCTGGCCTGCCAGAACTATTTGAAGCCCGTTCATTGAGCGCCGGCGTTTGACTAAACTGTTTCGAGTCCGCCACAAAGCTGTCAAAGGGGTGATCCGACATGTCGCCGAAAGTGGATCTTTACGACTCTGCCTATGCGAACTATGGGTCTCAGGTCTACCAGCAGGTGCGAGTGGAGACTTACGGCCAGGATTTGGGACAGACGAGTTGGGTCACTACGGAGGAGTCGCGCGAGATTCCCCAGCTGCTTCACCTGGAAGAAAGTTCGTCGGTGTTGGAAATCGGGTGTGGATCGGGAGGATATGCCTTGCATCTCGTGAAGACCGTGGGCTGCAGCATTGTGGGCCTGGACGTGAATGAACCGGGAGTCCACAATGCCAATCAACTCGCCAGGACGAGCGGTCTCGCAGCACGAGCGCACTTCCAGCATTGTGACGCGTCCAAGAGTCTTCCTTTCAACGACAATACTTTTGATGCGGTGTTCTCCAATGACGTCTTGTGCCACATTCCAGGGCGCCCCAAAGTGTTGTGCGAGATGTTTCGCGTCTTAAAGCCAGGCGGACGAATGGTTTTTAGCGACGCTCTGGTCGTCGGTGGAATGATTTCCCACGAGGAAATCGCCACCCGTAGTTCGATTGGCTATTATGTGTACAGTCCGCCGGGGGAGAATGAGCGACTGACCCAGCAAGCGGGGTTTCGTGACACCCGCGCGACCGACACAACTGAGAGTGCGGCCCGCATTGCAAAGAAGTGGCATCGGGCGCGGGAAGAACGAAAGAACGAACTGGTCGCACAGGAGGGGACGGCCAACTTTGAAGGGCTGCAAGCGTTTCTTTCCTGCGTTCATCGCCTCACCTCGGAGCGTCGTTTGTTGAGGTATCTCTACGTGGCCTACAAAGGCCCGCTGAACCGGACGCTTTGAAACCGCATGACCCACTGGGTGTGATAACCACCATGCCAACCGGGATGAATGCATCGAATACTATGGTAGGAAGCTACATAAACGGAGAACGGGCAAATGCGTGACTTAGTCTCCCCCATTGTCAGCAGAACCAATAGATGGGTCCGGCAGATAGTTCCGAATTAAGCCTAAGTAGTTATGGCCGAGCTATCTCCGCTCCTACAAAATGACGGCCGCTCTAAGGAGCGGCTTTTCTTTGAACTATCGCTCTTGGCTCAACAAAGCTACGTTCATGTTCCTGCAACATCAGCCAGGCCGGCTCCATACGAGAACCAACCATCACTTAACAATTCATCTCCCAAAAAACGAATGCGCTATTGCTAGACATCCGGAATTTTGTATGGCCTACCCGCGTACTTTTAGATCAATCACAACATTTCTTGGGTCTTAAGCGTTGTTAGCCCTTTGGCTGATGAACTGCTCCTGCAAGCCTGAAAGTGAGGAGACCCCCATGATACACCGTAAGATTCTAGGCCTCTCTCTTGCAGCCATTACCTTGGCTGCGCTGCTGCTAACTATCGGTTCAGGCATTGCCGTTGCTCAAGTAGTGGCTTCCGCCACTGGCTCGGGGCACTTCCGCGTCTCGGGCGACTTGCGCACGTTCACCTTCAACGCGAACAAGGACGACGCGGGTGTCACGACCGGGCAAACCCAGGGTCACAACCGCAATGCGGGTATTAAGTGGCACGGCACACTCACCTGCCTGAACGTGGTTGGGAATGTTGCCACAATGAGCGGGGTAGTGACCGACATTACTCCGGGCTTAGGGGACCCCTTCCTCGTTGGGAACTTCATTCAGTTTCAAGTGATCGATATGGGTGAAGGCCACAACGCACCACCCGACTTGATTTCCTTGACCTTGTTCTTCCCCACAGGGACACCTGATCCAGGCTGTACGGTACCCCTAATCACTGCAACCATCCCTATTTTGGATGGGAACGTACAAGTCCACTAGCATAGCTCCAACGACCCAATCGGACGGCCTCCAGGTAACTAGTAGGAGGCTGTCCTTTCAATCTGCCGCTCAGTGTGGATAGTGTTGGATGTTTGACGTGGAGCTCGGACGGGGTTCCCCATCCTTGTCCCCCGATGTTGGGGACAGGCTGCAGCATGGGAGGAAGCCGGGTACCCCACCCTTGTCCCCTGATGTTGGGAACAGGGTGGGAGGAAAGACTGTAAAACATCACACACGTTTCAGGACGCACCACCGTACTGATGTACGCTTTCTGACCGAGGCGCCAACATGTGAGTCGCAAAACAAGCTGTAGGTGACGAAGCGCGTGCTAACATCAAGCCCGCCATTCCACTCGCACAAGCGGACGGAGCGGAGGAGGGCGACATGGGAGGCTTGATTCCTTTAGGCGACGCATCCAGACGCCCGGTCCGGATTCCTGTCGTCACCGCTTTTATCATCCTCGTCAATGTCATCGTCTTCGGGATGGAGCTAGTGCATGGCGACCAATTCGTGATGCAGTGGTCGGCCATCCCCGCCAACATTACCTCTGGACATCACTGGATCACGATTCTGACCGCGATGTTCATGCACGCAAGCTGGTCGCACATCATCGGTAACATGATCTTTCTCTGGGCCTTCGGTCCCGAGGTCGAGGATGCCATGGGCCGGGGCCGATACCTGGTCTTTTATCTGATTGGCGGGCTGGTGGCCATGCTGGCCCAGGTTCTCGCCGACCCCCGTTCCACCGTGCCAAATCTGGGTGCAAGCGGAGCGATCGCGGCCGTGATGGGTGCGTTTCTGGTCACTTATCCTCGCGATCAGATCAAGTCGGTCCTGCTCATCTTCATATTTGTAAAGGTGACGTTCATCCCAGCAGCTCTTTTGATCGGCGTCTGGTTTCTCTCCCAACTCATCCACGCCGGACAAGTGGCGCAGGCGCAGACTGGAGGGGTGGCGTACGTGGCGCATGTCGGCGGCTTCATCTTCGGAGCCGTCACAGCACGTTTGTTCGAACGTCGCGTCGTGTCACTTGACGACGGAGCATGACTGATTTCGTTCCGACTGATGGAACGATCGATATCCTTGATTCCAACTCATTCCAACAGCAGGAATGGCTGGGGCCACCCGTCCCGACGATCCATGGCAGCCACGGTTAATCAGTCAGCGCAAGGCGCGCGACAGAACTCCATACAGCACGATTGCAAGTATGAGCACGATCGGCACCACTGCCCACATGAAAAGCGTCCGACCGTTGGACCCGATCGATCGAGAATAGGATGGAGTTCTCTGTTCCGTCACCTCATTAATCGCTTTGGGGACCAACTGCAGACTCGAGAGCTCGCTTGGTGTACCCGTCCCAACCCGCTCGCGCACCTGTTCGACAACGTTGACCAAAGTCGCTGAGCTGGCCTCCTTCACCTGCGGCGGCGGCACTGGAACGATCTTCGTTCTGACTGGGGCGAGAAAACGATAACCCTGACGGGGAATGGTCTCCAGGTAGAGGGGATTGTCGGGATTATCGCTGAGTACCGTCCTGATTTGCTTGATGCACTTTTTCACACCCTGTTCAAAGTCGATGAAAGTATCAACTCCCCAGAGGTGCTGCCGGATTTCATCGTGTGTTACGACCTGCCCCGAACGGCTGGCCAACAGCTCGAGGAGCCTGAACGGCTGAGGCGGTAGCTTCAGCCGTGTAGCATTCTTGCGGATTTCTCGCAAATCAAGGTTTAGCTCGAAGTCCGCGAAGCGAAGTAGCCTATAAGTGCCATTACGATCATCAGTGAACCCCACATTAAGCCCCACCATTTGCCCCCACCACTCTCCCATTTTTTGCCGAATTATTGCACTTTGGTGCAATTATAACAACTCTTCCTGTCTGCCCTCGGCACTCGATGGGTAGCGCCATCGATTAACCTCTGTGTTCACAATGGCTAAAACGGTCACCAAAAGCGGACCCTAAAGTCACCCAGTATCCACCCCGAAGTCACCTGCTATCCCTTGAGTCTAAAACCAAGCCGACATAATGTTCGCGAGTCAAGAGCGGAAAGTTGCGCCACTCGACGGATCGCTCATTGGCTGCGCTGGCAACGCTGATCGCCAGCCAGCCAAAACTGACGGACGAGCCCGGGGCCCGGGTTTAGTGATTCCAGCTGTTAGTTCCTCGGGGTGAGCAACCCAACCAAGATCAACCGGCGACAGGCCCAGCTCAGGCCTCGCCATAACCGGTGACCAACGTCACCAAAACTACTTGAACAAGCATGAAAGGCAAGAAGGAGAGAAAAAAAAGATGAAAAATAGACCGAAATTAAAGTCTATTGCCCTGGGTCTTGCATTGATGTTGCTGATGGTGTTGACCACACTCGGTCAGGCACAAACCAGCGCCGACCGACCCAGCTCGAACCAAACCAGCGCTGACCAGCCTAGCTCGCTACTCCCCTTGACCCTAGAAAGTGCGGAAGCAGCCCAAGTAACGGAGCCGGGTTTGAGCAAGAACGGTATTCCATTGGCCCCCGTCACAGCCTACTGTTTGTACCGAACCTATGGCCAACCAGTTCTCAGGTGCAACTGGGGAGCCATCAATGCCAACTCAAGGGTGTTTGCTGCAGCCAGTGAATATAACACTGGTCCAACCGACAGGTTCCTCGGTGCAGCTCACTTCACCATCCACAACATCATTCCGCACAACGGATATGTTGAGGTGTTGCTCGATACTGGGTGGTCGGCCTTTCCAATCAATGTGCGTTTGGATCTCTTAGTCGATCCGTAACCCACGCAACCCGGAATTGAAGACCTACCTTACTCGAGGCTGCACGCCGTGCGGCCTTGAGTAACTACGCAGGTAATGAATCGATGGGTGAGCATTTGATCGCATATCAGCCGGCGACCGGCCTATCTATGCGATCGCCATAACCACGACCATAAGGAGGTCAACATGAAAATTTCACTCAAGTACAGAATAATATTTTTGTGGCTTCTTGTGTCGTTTCTTTTTGCCTATTCAAGCCGAGGATGGTCGGCGACAAACTGGGATACCGGCCGTCCGAATTACGTTCCGCCCATAGCAGTTGTAGCTGGCCACGAAGCTGACGGCACTCCACTGTACGCCTGTCGAGGCGGACAGAATGAGGGTTGGGGACTTCAGGTAGGAAAATTCCGAAAGGATTGGACCGGTTGCG
>Ga0306920_100002996_pt1 | contig 21383 bp, 19 predicted proteins | sample flu12Cox44000170_FD_204666 | JGI IMG/M metagenome (GOLD analysis project Ga0306920, IMG submission 204666) | Lab enrichment of tropical soil microbial communities from Luquillo Experimental Forest, Puerto Rico - flux4day.12C.oxic.44.000.170 (v2)... | ecosystem: Environmental > Terrestrial >... | reverse complement strand
GCCGGTCGTCGCGGGAGTGGGTCAGATGGAATACCGCCGGTTCCTCTTCTACAATGTGGCTGGTGGTGTGGGGTGGGTGACCAGCATGACGTGGGCAGGCTATCTGCTCGGTCGAGTGATCCCGAACATCAGTGACTACGTCCACGTCGTCGTCGTCGTCGTGATCGTGCTTTCCGTCATTCCCATCTTCGTCGAGATCCTCCGGGAGCGCCGACGGCGGTCCGTCTAGTCCTCACGGCTCTCGCGAGCGTCGTCGGGCGGCTTCCGAGGCTGCCCGCGACGTGGCTGGGCCGCAGGCTCGGGGATCTGGCGTACGTGACGCTCGCGAGCCGCCGCCGTCTGGCACTGGCGAACCTCCAAGTGGCGTTTCCTGAGATGACGGAGGCCGATCGGCGGCGAGTCGGGCGCAGGTCCTTTCAGCATCTGGGGCTCATGTTCGTCGAGCTCTGCACGGCGATGAACGCGCCGCTCGACCAGATCCTCGCGGGGATCAAGGTCGTGGGCCTAGACCATCTTCGAGGGGCGATGGCCGAGCACGGTCGGGTCCTCGTTCTCACTGCCCACCTGGGTAACTGGGAGCTCTTGGCCCTCGCCCATCAATTGAGCGGCATCCCGACGGCGGTCGTGATGCGGGCCCTCGACGCGGCCTCGCTCGATGTGATCGCGGACCGACTGCGCCGGCGCGCCGGGATCGAGCTGATCGAGAAGCGGGCTGCCCTGCGACCGGTCCTGAGTGCCCTTAACCACGGCCGGATGGTGGCGCTGCTCCTGGATCAGAACGCCTCCCGGCGCGAGGGGATCTTCGTCTCGTTCTTCGGCCGGCCGGCGTCGACCTCCAAGAGCTTGGCCGTGCTAGCCGTGCGCACGCGGACCCCGGTCGTCCCGATCTTCATCTACCGCGAGCAGCTCCACGAGCACCGGGTCGAGATCCATCCGCCCTTCGGGCACGATAGCAAGGCAGACAGCGAGCAGGCCGTCACCGAGATCACGCAGCGCTGTGCGGCCACCACCGAGCGCGCCATCGGCGTGGCCCCGGATCAGTGGCTGTGGGTCCACAACCGATGGCGCACGCAACCGGCGCAGACGGAGGAGTCCTGCACGTGATCGCCCGGAACCTGGGTGCCATCTGGCTGGTGATGATAGCGACGATCCCCTGTCCGGCTCGGAGTGCCGGCATCGACACCCAATCGTACCGGGCGGCCGCGGCCTCGGGCGCGGTCGGGTCGGTGGCCGGCCGTATATATGAGGAGCGGAAGCGGCCGCAAACGCCAGATCTGCCTCTCGCCGGCGCCGCGGTGACCGTGCTGCCGAAGTCGGACGACGTCCTCAAGAGGCTCGAGGAGATCAAGAGGACGTCGAGAAACTCGGCCGACGAGTATCGAGCCGCCGGTCCGTCGATCCTGGCGGTTCGCCGCGCCTACGAGAAGGAGCTGTGGGAGTCCGGTGCAGCCGACCTCGTGAAAGCCACCACTGTCGATGCGGATGGGCGGTTTCTGGTGTCGGATCTCCCGGCGGGTCAATGGCTCGTGATCGCGACCCATAGCGTCAAGATTGACAAGCCCGCGGACTCGGGTGCGACCAAGCGGAAAGGTGTCTACACGGCGAAGACTCACCTCACTGGCTTCCAGCGAGTCACGGTGTGGCTGCGCGAGGTCACGATCGCCAACGGCAAACCCGAGACTCTAGAACTGACTGACAGGAGCGCCTGGTTCTCGGGCGTCGTCGAGGAGAGAGCACCGGACGCCGGCCGCTAGCGGCCGGCGTCCGAGTTCAGCAAAAGTTACTGCAAAACTACTTCTTCTCCGCCGGCTGCGCCTTGGCGGACGTGGCGCCCGACTTGACCTGAACGGCCATCGCGGTCGCCTTGCCGTCGTGGTCCATGTAGCGGACCTGAACCTGGTCACCCGCCTTCAGATCGGCCGCGGTGATCGCCTTGCCCGACTTCCGGATGGCGGTCTTGGAGTCGACCGCGAAGGTCCACTCCGCGTCCTTCCCCTTCTCTTTGCCCGCGACCACGAGGCTGTCGGCCGACGCCGACTTCACCGTGCCCATGGCATTCTTCGCCTTCTTCACTTCGGACTTCGGCTTGGCCTCGGCAGGCTTCTGAGCCGGAGTTGTTGCCGGCGCAGGCGTGGCCGGAACGGGGGTTGTCGTCTGAGCGACGGCAGACCCGGCGAGCCCGATCCCGAAGACCACAGCAATGAGTAGCGCCACAGATCTCTTCACGTTCGTCACTCCTCCGCTACAAGTTTGGGTTGGGGAAAGAACTTCTTCCTACGGGCAATAGACGGCTTGGGCAAGACATTTATTCTTGATCTAAGTGTGTAGGAAAGCTAGCCGATATCCAAATTTCTGGAGCGGGCCTGGAAGTGCCCTCCTCGGCCGTTGACCGATTCGCGTCATGCGTGGTACAAACGATTAAATCCTTATATATGGCGATTCGAGCCTCTTTTCGACTGTTACTGGCAGGTTTAGTCGGAATTTTCACGCCGATCGCCATCTCACCCGCTTGCGCCGAATCGCAGTCGCCGTCATCGGACTTTTTTGAAGTGTCAGTTCCGTCCGTGCCCGCCGACGAGTTCGCCGGGCCCAATCCTGTGATCGATACGAAGCCCGAGGAGCCGACCTTACAGGATGACGCTTCGGTATGGGTGCCTGAGGACTTTGATCCCTGGGCCTACGCCTTCGCAGAGTCTTCGCGGCTCCAGGCGCGGTCGGTTCGACTCGTAAAGGCCCCGGCGTACTCCGTCGCGACGAACAACTCGCAGGTGAAGTACTTCGTCGATCGCTTCACCACGAGCCGACGCGACGTGGTCGGGCTCTGGGTGCGGCGTTCCGGACACTATCTCGGCATGATCTTCGACGTCTTCCGGGCGAAAGGGCTTCCGGAGGATCTCGCGTTCACGGCAATGATCGAGAGCGGCTTCAACCCGACGGCAGTGTCGCGAGTCGGCGCGAAGGGGCTCTGGCAGTTCATGGCTCCGACGGCACGCCTGTACGGCCTGCGTGTCGATCGGTGGGTCGATGAGCGGCTCGATCCCGAGAAGTCCACCGTGGCGGCCGCCGGATACCTCAACGATCTCTATGTGCGGTACGGCTCGTGGGAGCTCGCCCAGGCGGCGTACAACGCTGGCGAGGTCAAGATCGACAAGGCAATCCGAGGCACGGGGTCGAGCGATTTTTGGGATCTGAGCCGGTCCAAGTACCTGCGCCGCGAGACAAAGGATTTCGTCCCGGCCATCCAGGCCGCGATGCTGATCGGTCGCGACCCCGGCCAGTACGGATTCGACACGAGCCCGGTCGCGATGCCGGACGTCGAGCGAGTCGCAGTTCCCGCGGCGACCGACCTCAAGAAGCTGGCCCACGGCACGGGAATCCCCCTGCAGACCCTGCGCTCGCTCAATCCGGTGCTCGTCCGCGGCGTCACCCCGCCGGGCAGGACCTGGGACATCCGGGTCCCGAGCGGCTCTCGGGAGACCGTCGTGGCGGTCGTGACGCCCCGTCCGAAGGTCGCCACAGTGGCGGCCGCGGCTCCCAGCCGCCGCACGGCCGGCAGCGTCGGCGTCCACGTCGTCCGCGCGAGAGACACCGTGAGCTCGATCGCCAAGCTCTACGGTGTGACGACCAGCGATGTCGTCCGCTGGAACAACCTCGAGAACGGGGACGCGATTCGCCCGGGTGACCGGCTTCGCGTCACGAGTCTCCGCCCGACCGTCGAGCTCGACGGACAGGGCGGGTTCAGGTGAGGGTCGAGGTCCGACTCTTCGCCACGCTCACCGCGTTCCTTCCCGCTGACAGCCGCGACGGCGCCGCTGAACTCGAGATTCCCGAAGGCAGTACGATCGACGACGTCACCCACCGCCTCGGCATCCCGCCGGATCTCGCCCGCGTCGTCCTGGTCAACGGGCGGGACCTCGGGGCCGACGCGCCACTCGCGCCCCATGACGTCGTGACGATCTTCCCACCGCTGGCCGGCGGGGCGAGCTAGGCGTCGCGGGGGAGCGTCGCCAGCGGCGCCAGCCCACGCTCGGACTCCGCGGTGCGCTCGATGCCGGCCTGCTCGATCGTCGAGTCGATCTCGGCCCCCAGCAGCAGGGCGACGCCGCTGCAGTAGAGCCAGAGCATCAGCAAGATCAAGCCGCCGATCGAGCCATAGGCGGCGTTGTAGTAGTTGAAGTATCCGACGTAGAAGCGAAGTCCGAGCGACATCAAGAGCCAGGAGACGACCGCGAATGCCGAGCCGGGCGTGACCCACCACCAGACGCGGTCTGCGGCCGGGGCGAGGTAGTAGACGAGCATCAGCCCTGTGAGGAGCAACACCATCACGACCGGGAGCTGAGCGAGCTTCCAGCTCAGGGTGAACCGCGGACCCAGCCCCATGAAGTCCGCGATCGTCTCGCCCAGCCGGACCCCGAAGACCAGCACGAGCAGCGCGCTGAGCGTGAAGAGCGAAAAGACGATCGTCAGGCCGATCGCGATCAGCCGCTTCTGCCACCAGCTCCGGTGGTCCGCGACGACATAGGCTGAGTTCAGCCCCTTCATGATCGAGAGCATGCCGCTCGATGCCCCGACCAGCGCCGTCAGCGCACCGACCGATACCAGGCGTCCGCTCGCGCCCCTGACGACCTCCGCCAGCGCATTCTTGATCAGCGAGGCAGCGTCTCTGGGGAGCACGCGGTCGGCCCACCCGATCAGCTGGGGCATGAGGTCGGGAACCGGGAGCAGGCCGAGCAGCGCCGTGAGAAACAGCAGGGTGGGCAGCAGGGCGAACGCGAAGTAATAAGAGAGCTCCGCGGCGCGGTCCAGGATCTCGTCTTGCCACAATTTCTGATAGACCCGCGTGCCGAGCGCCCGAAAGGAAAGCCCTCCGAGCGCCCAGGGGGAGGCCGGTGGCCGCGTACCCTTCAGCGGATTCACCTCGCGCCCATCGTAGCAGGCGGAGCGACAAATCGGGTCGGTGGTAAACTCTTGCCGTTTCGGCGAACCACCGTTGTAGCGTCGGAAGCGTCTAGGAACCCGGTGGGCCTCCCGGACTTCAAATCCGGTGGACCGTTCTAGACAAACGGTCGATGGGTTCGACTCCCATACGCTTCCGCCAAAAGGAGTGACATGGCTAGAGGAAATCGGCGCGCGCGGGCGCCCCGACGGGCATCGCGAGAGCGCCGGACCGTCATTGCCGTCGCGGTCGCCGTATTGGCGGCGGCCGTTGTCGGCTACTTCGCCTACCGCGCGCAGGCGAACCTGCCGGGTGTGCAGTTCGCGGACCAAGGGAATCTCCACGTCGCCAGCCCGGACTTGCCCCACGAGCAGTACAACTCGGATCCCCCGACGTCGGGCCCTCATCTGCCCTATATCGCGCCCTGGGGTGTGCACACGCGGTCGATCGTCCGCGAGCTCCAGGTACACAACCTGGAAGACGGTGGTGTAGTCGTACAGTACAACTGTGACTGCCCCGACCTGGTGGCGAAGCTGAAGGCGATCGTGGATCGGTACGACCGGCAGGTCATCCTCGCCCCGTACCCGGGAATGCCGCACAAGATCGCCCTGACGGCGTGGACTCGGCTGGACACGATGGACGAGCTCGACGAGGGGCGCATCACGCGCTTCATCGAGGCGTACCGTGGCATCGACCACCACAAGTAGCCGAACCGGATCACTCCGTGCCGGGGGAGTGACGCCGGCGGCGTGCGCCCGCCTCACGGTTCTCGCCGGAGTGACCGTGCTGCTCGGCGCCTGCTCCGGTCTCTACGTCTCGCCGCTGGCGCCGCCGCCGTACCAGGTCGACATCGCGGCGCGCTACGACGCGACGTGGGCCGCGGTGGTCCGGGCCCTCGCGCGGGAAAACGTGCCGATTCGGGCGATCGCGCGGGACTCCGGCGTCATCGCCTCCGACGATTTCATCGCGCCGATCGGCGTGTACGCCGACTGTGGCCGGGTCGGCGGCGAGCTGGTGGAAGGCGAGGCGCTGGTGGCGTTCACGCTCTTCGCCGAGCCGAACGGGACGTGGACCCGTGTGCTGGTGAACTCGAAGATGCGGACCCACATGCAGCGCAAGGGCTCGAGCGGCACGCTGCGCCCGATGCCCGTCTACCAGTGCGCATCGACGGGCCGGTTCGAGGCGAACCTGCTCGATGCCGTGCGCGAGCTGGTGAAGGAGTAGCCGTGCCGTCGCGACTGGCCGATCTCATCCGGAAGGCGCGTCGACTCGCGGCCGAGCGAGATCGCCTCATCGAGGATCTCGCCGGCGAGTGGACTCACGCGTTGCGCGGCCAGGGCCTCTCACCCGCCGACCTGGAGGAGCTCTGGGCGGGGCTCGTGGAGGACGCGGTGCGACGCGGGCGGCAGTCGGGTGAGGGCAAGTGGACGGCCCAGGCGTGGCGTCACGAGGCCCAGGAGGTCGTAGCCCGGGTCCGGCAGAAGGTCGAGGCCGCACTCGGTGAGCGCTGACCCAGCGACCGCGCTGCGGAGCCTGCCGTCGGTCGACCAGCTCCTCCGGCGGCTCGGGGAGCACGCGGAGCTCCGCGGAGTCACGCGCGCGCGTCTGACCTCGCTCGTGCGCGAGACGCTCGATCAGGAGCGCGGCCGAGTGTTGACCGAGCGGACCGCTCCGGCGACCGCCGAGCTCCTGGCCGAGCGGGTCGTCGAGCGCGCGCGGCGCTCGGGTCCCTTCTCGCTGCGCCCCGTCATCAACGCACAGGGCGTCGTGCTCCACACCAACCTCGGCCGCGCGCTCCTGAGCCCGCTCGCGCTCGAGCGGCTCCAGGCCGTCGCGACGAGCTATTCGAATCTCGAGCTCGATCTGGCGCGCAAGGAGCGCGGCTCCCGCTACAGCCACGTGGAGGCGGTGCTGCGCCGGCTGACCGGCGCCGAGGACGCCCTCGTGGTCAACAACAACGCGGCCGCCGTGCTCCTGGCGCTCGAGACGCTCGCCCACGGCCGCGAGGTCATCGTCTCGCGCGGTGAGCTGATCGAGATCGGCGGCGAGTTCCGGATCCCCGACATCATGCTGCGAAGCGGCGCCGTGCTCCGCGAAGTCGGCGCGACCAATCGAACCCATCTGCGCGACTACGCCGACGCGATCACCGCCGACACGGCGCTCCTGCTCAAGGTCCACACCTCGAACTATCGGGTGGTCGGTTTCACCGCCGAGGTGTCGTCTCGCGAGCTCGTCGAGCTCGGGCGCGAGCGGAACATTCCGGTGATGGAGGATCTCGGCTCCGGATCGCTCCTCGATCTGCGCCCGTGGGGCTTTCCTTACGAGCCGACCGTCCAGGAGACGGTATCGTCGGGGGTCGACCTCGTCTCGTTCTCCGGCGACAAGCTACTCGGGGGGCCTCAGGCCGGCATCGTCGTCGGACGGCGCGCGATCGTGTCGCGGCTCAAGAAGAATCCGTGGAACCGGGCGCTCCGGATCGACAAGTGCACCATCGCGGCGCTCGAGGCGACGCTCTACGCCTACGAGGCGGGGACGGCGCTCGAGACCGTGCCGACCCTGGCGATGCTGACCGAGCCTCTCGCGTCGGTGCGGAGCCGCGCGCGCCGCGTGGTGCGGCGCCTGGCCCCCGAGGTGCGACAGCGTCTCGGGGCGAGCGTCGTCGACGACCAGGGTAAGGTGGGCGGCGGGGCGTTGCCGACGGTCGAGCTCCCCACCGCGGCCGTCGCGGTCGGGGCGAGCTCGGACGCGACGATGCGGCTCGACGAGGCGCTGCGTGGCGGCGATCCGCCGGTGGTGGGACGCATCGCGCACGATCGCCTGCTGCTCGACTGCCGCACGGTGCTGCCGGCGCAGGTGGGCCTCCTCGCGGAGGCGCTCAGCCTGGCCGCCGCGCGCCTATGAGCGGGACGGTCTCCACGCACGTCGTCGTCGGCACTGCCGGTCACATCGACCACGGCAAGACCTCGCTGGTCAAGGCGCTGACCGGCACCGATACCGACCGTCTTCCTGAAGAGAAGGCCCGCGGCATCACGATCGATCTGGGGTTCGCGTTCCTCGAGGAGCCGGGCGGGCTCACGATCGAGATCGTGGACGTCCCCGGTCACGAGCGCTTCGTCAAGAACATGCTGGCCGGCGTCGGCGGGATCGACCTGGCGATGCTGGTGATCGCGGCGGACGAGGGAGTGATGCCGCAGACGCGCGAGCATCTCGCCATCTGCTCGCTCTTGAAGATCAAGGCCGGGCTCATCGCGCTCACCAAGGCCGACCTGGTCGAAGCCGACTGGCTCGAGCTGGTCCGCGAGGACGTGGCTGGCGCCGTCCGCGGGACGTTCCTCGAGGGCGCGCCGATCGTGCCGGTGTCGTCCAAGACGGGCCAGGGGCTCGACGAGCTTCGCGCCGCGCTCCGCGCTCTGGCCGCCGCCGTCCCCCAGCGCGCCACCGACGAGCTGCCACGGCTGCCGATCGATCGCGTGTTCACGGTGAAAGGCTTCGGCACGGTCGTCACCGGGACGCTCACCGCCGGCGCCCTGGCGACCGACGACCGGGTCGAGGTCTATCCCAAGCGGGCCGAGGCCAAGATCCGCGGCCTGCAGGCGCACGGCCATCCGGTGACTTCTGCGCGCGCTGGGCAGCGCACGGCGATCAATCTTCAGGGGCTCGAGCGAGCGGCGATCGCGCGGGGGGACGTCGTCGGCCGGCCCGGCACCCTGGTCGCCTCCACCCTGGTCGACGGCACGCTCGAGCTCCTGGCTGACGCGCCGCGCGCGGTGAAGACGCGCACGCGCGTGCGCTTCCACGTCGGGACGAGCGAGATCATGGCACGGGCGCTCCTGCTCGATCGGCCGGAGCTGGCCCCGGGCGAGACGGGCTTCGTGCGGTTCCGCCTCGAGGCGCCGCTGGTCGCGCGGCCGGGCGATCGCTTCGTCGTGCGCTCGTATTCGCCGATCGTGACGATCGGCGGCGGCACCCTGCTCGACGTCGATCCGCCGCGCTTCAAGCGAAAGGGACCGGCCCTGGTCACCCACCTCGAGGCGCTCCAGACGGGAAGCCCGGAGGTCGTGCTCGAAGAGCACATCCGACACGTCGGGTCCGGCGGCGTGCGGCTCACGACCCTGTCGGGGCGCGTGCCGTTCGGGCCCGAGCGCCTCCGCGTCCTGCTCGAGGCGTTGCGGGCCAGCGGCCGGGTCGTCAGCATCGACCGCGACTGGTTCATCCACCCCGACAGCTTCGCGCGCCTGCGCGGGCTCGTCGTCGACGAGCTGTCGGCGTTTCACCGTGCGCACCCGCTCAAGCCGGGGATGTCGCGCGAGGAGCTCCGCGGCCGCGCTGGCGGCGCCGACGAGCGCGTGTTCGCATTCCTGATGTCCTCCCTGGATGCCGAGGGCGTCGCCAAGACCGAGCGCGACAAGGCGCGGCTCGCCTCGCACGAGGTGCGCCTCTCGCCGGAGCAGCAGCGCGTGGTCGACACGCTCGAGGGCGAGTTCAGCCGCGCCGAGGCCGCGCCCCCGAGCCCCGAGGAGGCGTTGGGCCGCGCCGGCGTCGGGGGCGACGAGGAGCACGAGCTCTTCCAGGTGCTGGTCCAGTCCGGCAAGCTCGTGCGCGTCAAGGAGTCGCTCTTCTTCCATGCGCGGGCGCTCGACTCGATCCAGACCAAGCTCGTGGCCTTGCTGCGCGAGCGCAAGGAGATCGGGCCGAGCGACATCAAGGACCTCCTGGGGATTTCCCGGAAATACGCCATTCCGCTCCTCGAATTCTTCGATCAGCGCCGGGTGACCGCACGCGTCGGCGAAAGGCGCATCTTGCGCGCGGGGTAGGGGGGGAGTAAGGTATGGCGTCGCTGGAAAGGAGTTCCCTATGTTTGGGCTGGGCTACCAAGAGCTGCTGATCATCCTCGTCATCGTGCTGATTCTGTTCGGTGCCAATCGACTGCCGGAGCTCGCCCGCTCGCTCGGCTCCAGCGTCAAAGAGTTCAAGAAGGGGGTCAACGAGGCCAAGGCGGAGGACAACACCGCCGCCGCCAAGAAGCCAGAGGAGAACAAGACGTAAGCTCGCGCTCTGATTTTTTCGCCGCCGCCGCACTGTCGCTCCTGACGATCGTCTCGCGCCTCCCGTACCGCGCGAAGCTGCTCTACAACTGGGACGCGGTGCAGTTCGCCCTGGCGGTCAACGAGTACGATGTCCTCAAGCACCAGCCCCACCCTCCGGGCTACATCCTCTACGTCGTGCTGGGCCGTCTCGTCAACGCGTGGCTCCACGATCCGACCGCAGCCTACGTCGCGCTCGCGGTCATATTCAGCGGCCTGACGACCTTCGTCGTCTACTACCTGGCGCGCGCGGTCTACGACCGGACGACGGCGCTCGCCGCCGCGACGCTCCTGGCGGTGAGCCCGCTCTTCTGGTTCTACGGCTCGGTCGGTCTCACGTACGCCGGCGAGGCGCTCTTCGCGTCCACCGTGGCGTTCTTCGGCTTCCGCGCGCTCAACGGTAGCCGGACCGATGCGTACCTGGCGGCCTGGTATCTGGGCATGGCCGGCGGCATGCGCCAGTCCCTGCTCGTCCTGCTCTTTCCGCTGTGGCTCGGGTGCGTGGCGTTCGGTGTGCGGCGGCTGCGCGTCGTGCTGGTAGGCCTCGGCATCCTGGCCGCGTCAGTGCTGACCTGGTTCGTGCCGATGATCTGGCTCACCGGCGGCCTCGAGCGCTACATCGCCGCGTCGGTCGAGCTGGCGGACTCGGTCGTCGTGCCGACCTCGATCGTCGGCGGCCCGTTCGACGTGACCTTGCGCATGTCGCGTTATCTCCTGGAGTCGGTCCTGGTCGCGCTCGGCCCGCTCGCCGCGGCGAGCCTCCTGGCCGTGTGGTACGTGCGGCGCTGGGGCTGGAGCTCCCGCGAGTGGTTCCTGCTCGGCTGGACGATCCCGCCCGTGCTCGTGTACACGCTCGTGCACTTCGGACAGGCGGGCTACGTCCTGACGTTCCTGCCGGCCCTGGTCGTCTTCCTCTCGCGCGTGCTGGTGACGGCGCTCGGGCAGGCGGCGGCCTCGCTGCGCTACCCGCGCGCGCGGGTGGCGCTCACCGCCGCGGCGGTCGCGCTCGTGGTGCTCGTGAACGGCTCGTTCTTCGTGTCGGCGCGGCCGGCGCCGCGCGACTTCGACACGCCGCGCTCGCCGTGGGTCCGCCAGGCGCAGGACGAAGCCTTCGACTGGATTTTCAGCCGTACCGCCGCGGCGCTGCGCGAGCACGAGGACGTCGTGCGCGGGTTCGTCGACTCGATCCGCGGGCTCTATCCTGGGGAGTCGACCGTGATCATCACCGAGCAGGGCAACTCCCGCTCGTATCCCTGGTTCCGCCACGCGATGTTCTATCTGCCCGAGTACCCGGTGTACGAGCTGCAGGTGGGCGGGCTGGTGCCCGGCTTCCGAGCGTCGCGGCTGTCGGCGACGATGTCGACGATCCCCGAGGTCGAGATCGATCTGCCGGCGTCGGTCGAGCGGCTCGTCTGGTTCGTCGACCACTGGAGCCCTGCGACCGTGCGGCCCGAGGAGCTGGTCGAGATCGAGATCCCGTACGGCCGCTATCTCTACGTGCTGCCGCTCGGCAGGAAGGCCGTGGACTACGAGGACTATACCTTCGTCCGCGCGCAGCCTCCTCGCCGCGCCGTCGGCGCCGCGCGTGCCCGAGCGCGGTGAACCGCGCGCGCGCCTCGCTCGCTGGCGTGCCGACGCGCTCGTAGTCGCCACCGCTCTGCTGCCGCTGGCGCTCTTCGTCGCGCGCGAGCGGCAGATCGCCGGGGCGCCGGGCTTCCCGCTCGACGATTCGTGGATCCACCTGCACTTCGCACGCAATCTCGCCGCGGGCGCTGGCTTTTCCTACAACCCCGGGATTCCGGTCGCCGGATCGACCGCACCGCTGTGGACCCTGCTGCTGGGCGCGGGTGCCGCCGTCGCCTCGCCCTCCCTCGCCATGGCCAAGGCCGTGGGCGTTGCCGCCACCCTGGCCGCGGCGCTGCTCACGCGCCGCGCGGCGGTCGCGTGGGGCGCTCCGGCCGGTGTCGCACTCGTCGCGTCGATCGCGTTCACCTGGGTGGGGCCGGTCGCGTGGGGAGCCCTGTCGGGGATGGAGGTCTCACTTGCCGCGCTCCTGGTCGCGGCCGCGCTCCTCGCGCACGCCCACGATCGTCCGCTCGGACGCGCCCGCGCGGCCCTCGCGTGCGCCGCGTGCGCCGCGCTGGCCGTGCTGGTGCGCCCGGAGGCGCTGCTGCTCGCGCCGTTTCTGGCGGCGGCGCGCCCCCTGACGGCCCGGCGCGTCGCGCTCTTCGCGATCGTCACGATCGCGGCGGTGACGCCCGCCGTCCTCTTCAGCCTGTGGACCGCGGGGACGCCGTATCCAGCGACCGCCGCCGCCAAGGTCCAGGGCGGCCTGGTCGGCTGGCTTGGCGGCGTACGCGAGCCGGCGGCGCTCATGTTCGCCGGACGGCCGCTCGCGTTCTTCAAGGAATGGATCGTCTGGCTGGCGACGATCCACTGGCTCCTCCCCGTGGCCCTCGCGGCCGCCCTCGCCCTGGTGTGGCGTCGTGCAGGGCGCCCGCTCGGGCTCGTGAGCCTGGCACTCGTCGCGCACCCGCTCGGCATGGCGCTGCTCGCTCCGTATCGCGGTCCGGGGTTCCAGGAGGGACGCTACTCGATCCATCTCCTGCCGCTCGTTGCTGTCACGCTCGCGGTCGCGCTTGGCGGTTGGCGCCGCGGGGCCGAGTGGGTCCTCGACCAGCTCCGTCACCCGCTCGCCCGATCGCGGCTCTGCGAGCCGCGGACGGGACGGGGGGGTTCTACTCCGATGGTCGGGAGTCCACCCGGCCCCGTGGCGCCAACCGCCCGTTGGCATGGAAGGGCGGCAGCGATCGGGGCAGGCGTGTGGCTCGCGCTCGCCATCGCGGCGCTCGTGCCGGCGGCGACGCGCTACGCGTGGGGAGTCCAGAACATCAACGCGATGCAGGTTCACCTCGGGCGGTGGGTCGACGCGGAGCTGCCGAAGACCGCGAGGCTCGCGCTCAACGACATCGGCGCGATCGCGTTCTTCTCGCGGCGCGAGGTCATCGACCTGATGGGGCTCGTGACACCCGAGATCATTCCCTATCGACGGCGCGGCGAGGCCGGGGTGATCGAGTACGTGTCGGAGACGTGTCCCGAGTACGTGATCATCTTCCCGGCCTGGTTCCCCAGGCTCGCCGCGAGCCGGGAGACACTCGAGCCGATCTATCGAGTACGTCTGGTGCGCAACGAGGTCGCCGGCGCCGAGGAAATGGTCGTGTATCGGCTGTTGCGCTGTGCGGTATGATCGCGCCATGCGAGGCATGGCGCTCCTGCCCGCAGTCGTTCTGCTCGTGCTCCCGTGGGCGGCGCCCGTCGGCGCGCAGATCTATCGCTGGGTCGACGACAACGGCGTACCGCACTTCGCCGACGGGATCGACAGCGTCCCCGGCCCCTATCGCTCGAAGGCGGTACCGCTCGGGATGAAGAACGCGCCTGCGGCGCCGGCGCCGCCGCCGGGCGCGCCGCCCGCGAAGGCGGGGGGCGAGACCTCGTTTCGTTTCGTGCCCGGCCAGCGCATCATGGTCGACGCCACGATCAACGGCAGCGGCGAGGCGAAGCTCTTGTTCGACACCGGCGCGGACAAGACGGTCATCAGTCCGCGCGCGCTCCAGGCGGCCGGTGTGCGGATCACGGGACCCACGACGACGGCAGAGGTCGCGGGCGCTACAGGGACCGGCCAGATGCAGTTCATCTTCATCGACAGCCTCGAGGTCGGCGCGGCGCGCGTGGGGCGCATAGCCGTGGGGGCGACGAACGTGCCGATCGATGGGGCCGACGGTGTGCTCGGGCGCGACTTCCTCGACCAGTTCAACGTGAGCATCGATTCCACCAGAGGTGTGGTAACGCTCTCGCCCAAGTAGGTCCTGGCCCGCCGTGTGATACGATGACGCTCCGGGCCATGGACTACAAAGCCACGCTAAATCTGCCCAAAACCGCCTTCCCGATGAAGGCGAACCTCCCCAAGAGCGAGCCCGAGATGCTCGCGTGGTGGGAGTCGTTCGGGATTTACAAACGCCTTCGCCAGGCCGCCGCCGGCCGGCCCGTCTGGATCCTGCACGACGGACCGCCGTACGCCAACGGGCACATCCATCTCGGGACGATGCTGAACAAGGTCCTGAAGGACGTGATCGTCAAGTCGCGCTCCATGTCCGGCTTCAACGCCGTCTACGTGCCGGGATGGGACTGCCACGGGCTTCCGATCGAGCACCAGGTCGACAAAGAGCTCGGTCTGGACACGCCCGGCATCGACGTGCGCAACGCGATGGACCCGATCGAGAAGCGTCGCAAGTGCCGCGAGTACGCGAACCGCTTCATCGACATCCAGCGCAGCGAGTTCAAGCGCCTGGGCGTGTTCGGCGACTGGGACAATCCGTACATCACGATGGATCCGGCGTACGAGGCGGTCATCGCGCGCGAGCTCGGCCGCTTCGTCGGGCGCGGGCTCGTCTACAAGGACCTGAAGCCCGTGCACTGGTGCATGCACGACCGGACCGCGCTCGCGCAGGCCGAGGTCGAGTACGAGGACCAGAAGACGCCGTCGGTCTGGGTCAAGTTCCCGATGACGTCGATGCCCCCCGAGCTCCAGTCGGCGCTCGGCGGCCGTCGCCTCTTCGCGGTCATCTGGACCACGACGCCGTGGACGCTCCCGGCCAATCTCGCCATCGCCGTGCATCCGGCGCAGGAGTACGTCGCCCTGGCGCGCGGCCCCGAGGTCTACCTGGTGGCGCGCGCGCTCCTGGACGACTTCCTGCGGCTCCTCCCGGACCGCGACCACACCGTGCTGGCGAGCGTGTCGGGCGACAAGCTCGTCGGCCACGGGTTCCGCCATCCGTGGATCGCGCGCGAGGGCAAGATCGCCGCGGCGGAGTTCGTCGGCGTTGACCAGGGCACGGGGCTTGTCCACATCGCCCCCGGCCACGGCGAGGAGGACTACGAGCTCGGCAAGTCGCTCGGGCTCAAGATCTACAACCCGGTGGACGACGCCGGGCGCTTCGTCGCCGACGTGGAGCACTTCGCGGGGCTCACGGTCTGGGAGGCGAATCCCAAGATCATCGAGCACCTCCAGCGCGTCGGGATGCTGATCGCGCAGCGCCAGATCGACCACACGTATCCCCACTGCTGGCGCTGCAAGAACCCGACGTTGTTCCGCGCTACCGAGCAGTGGTTCATCGACCTCAACAAGCGCGGCTTTCGCGCCAACGCGCTCGAGGCGATCAAGCGGGACGTGCAGTGGATCCCGCCGTGGGGCGAAGACCGCATCTACAACATGGTCGCGCACCGCCTCGAGTGGGTCATCTCGCGTCAGCGGGTCTGGGGCGTGCCGATCGTCGCGTTCTACTGCTCCGCCTGCGAGACGCTCTTGCTGGAGGAGCGCATTGTCGAGCACGTGGCGACCATCTTCCGGCAGGGTCAGGGCGGCGACGAGTGGTACGCGCGCCCGGCGCGCGAGCTCCTGCCGCCCGGCACGCGCTGCGCGAAGTGCGGCGGCGAGAGCTTCCGCAAGGAGTCGGACATCCTCGACGTGTGGTTCGACTCCGGCTGCAGCCACGCGGCGGTGCTCGAGGCGCGCCCGGAGCTCCACTGGCCGGCCGAGCTCTACCTCGAGGGCTCGGACCAGCATCGCGGCTGGTTCCAGTCCTCGCTGCTCGAGTCCGTCGGCACGCGCGACGCGCCGCCCTACAAGAGCGTCGTGACGCACGGCTTCTTCGTCGACGGCGACGGGCGGAAGATGTCGAAGTCCCTCGGCAACGTCATCGCGCTCGACGACGTCCTGCCGAAGTTCGGCGCCGAGGTCCTGCGGCTGTGGGTGGCGGCCGAGGACTACACGCAGGACATCCGGGTGTCGATGGAGATCCTGGAACGGCTCGCCGACGCCTACCGGCGGATGCGCAACACGTTCCGCTTCCTGCTCGGCAACCTCGGCGATTTCGATCCCGCGCGCGACCGCCAGTCGTACGCGCGGCTGGACGAGGTCGACCGCTGGGTCCTCGACCGGCTGGCCCGCCTGATCGGCCGCGTGCGGCGCGCCTACGACGAGTACGAGTTCCACACCGTCTTCCACGCCGTGCACAACTTCTGCGCGGTCGACCTCTCGGCGCTCTATCTCGACATCATCAAGGACCGGCTCTACACCTCGCTGCCCGACGACCCGCGGCGGCGCGCGGCCCAGACGGTCTGCTTCGACGTCTTCAGCGCGCTGGCGCGGCTGATGGCGCCGATCCTCACGTTCACCACCGAGGAGGCGTGGCGCCACATGCCCGGTGTCAGAAGCGAGAGCGTGCACCTCGAGCGCTTTCCGGACGCGCCGCGTGAATGGCTCGACGACACCCTCAAGCGCGACTGGGACCGACTGCTCGAGGTGCGGCGCGAGGTCGCCAAGGCGCTCGAGACCGCGCGGGCCGCGAAAATGATCGGCAGCGGGCTGGAGGCGTCGGTGCGGATCGTCGACGCGCCCGAGGACCTGCCGGCGCTCCTCGGGGCCAAGCGCGGGCTCCTGCCGACGGTCTTCATCGTGTCGCGCGTCGAGCTCGAGCGCTCGGCCGCGCGCGCGAGCATCACCTACGAGAGCCAGGACATCCCGGGGCTGGTCGTGGGCGTGGACCGCGCGCGCGGCGAGAAGTGCGAGCGCTGCTGGACGCGGAGCGAGCACGTGGGCGAGAGCCGCGAGCATCCCAAGCTCTGCGAGCGCTGCGTCCCGATCGTCACCCGGCTCGGTGGCTCCCGCGATCCCCGCTGACCGCTCGCGCCTGGCGAGCGTCGTCACGATCGCGGCTGTCGTCGTCGTCGTCGACCAGATCACCAAGCTGATGGTGCTGAGCCGTCTGACCCTCGGCGTGCCGGTGGTCCTCGTCGACGGCTTCCTCGCCCTGACGCTCGTCATGAATCCGGGGCTCGCGTTCGGCCTCCTCGCCGGGATCCCGGCGAGCTGGCGCTGGGTGGTCGGCCTGCTCTCGCTGGTGGCGCTGGTCGTCCTCCTCCGCGTGGCGCTGCGCATCCTCCCGAGCGGCGGGTGGCGCGAGCAGTCCGCCATCGGGCTCATCTTCGGCGGCGCGGTCGGCAACCTCATCGACCGCACACGGTTCGGCGCGGTCGTCGACTTCGTCGACGTCTACGTCCGCGACTGGCACTGGCCGGCCTTCAACGTCGCCGACTCGGCGATCACGGTCGGCGTCCTCGCCCTGGCGCTCGTGGTGCTACTCGAGCGGTCGCCCTCTCCCGCCGCACCAGAGCCGTGACGGTGCTCACGGTCGAGCCGGCCTCGGCCGGCGCCCGGCTCGACCGCTGGCTCAGCGAGCAACTGACCGTGCTCTCGCGCGCGCGGCTCCAGGAGCTGATTCGCGGCGGGCTCGTCCGCGTCGACGGCAGCGTCCTCAAGGCCGCGCATCGGCTTCGCGGAGGCGAGCGCGTCGAGGTCGAGATGCCGCCGCCGGCCGTGGAGACGCTCGCGCCCGAGCCGGTGCCGCTCGTCGTCGTGTACGAGGACGACGACGTGCTCGTCGTCGACAAGCCGGCCGGCATGGTCGTGCATCCCGGCGCCGGACGCTCTGGCGGCACGCTCGCGGCGGCGATCCTCGCCCACACGCCGGCGATCGCGGGGGTCGGGGGACCGCGGCGTCCCGGCATCGTCCACCGCCTCGACAAGGACACCTCGGGCCTGCTCGTCGTCGCCAAGACGGCCCGCGCGTACGACGACCTGGTGGCGCAGCTGGCCGCCCGCACGGTGACGCGCCGCTATCTCGCCGTCGTGCACGGGCGCGTCCGCGCCGACGAATCGGTCGTCGACGCGCCGATCGGCCGCCACCCGAGAGATCGCGTCAAGATGGCGGTCCTCCCGGCCGGCCGCGGCAAGCGGGCGATCACGCGCTATCGTGTGCTCGAGCGCTTCGCGCAGTTCACCGTGCTGGAGGTGCGCCTCGAAACTGGCCGTACCCACCAGATCCGCGTCCACCTGGCATCGCTCGGCCACCCGGTCGTCGGCGACGACGTGTACGGAAAGCCGCGCGCGCGCACGCCGGTCGAGCTCGACGGCTACGCGCTGCACGCGGCCGGGCTCGCGTTCGTGCATCCCGTTTTCCGGAAGGCGATCGAATGCACCGCGCCGATTCCGGAGCGAATCGAGCGGCTCCTATTGCATCTTCGCGCCGGCGGCTGAGGATCGCCCGCACGCGTCGTTGGGGGAAACCCTGATTGTGACTCGGGTGGTCCGGGGTAGAATGTTTCCATACCCGATGAACCAGGTGACCGCTGTCATTCTCGCTGCGGGCGAGGGCAAGCGGATGCGCTCGCGGCAGCCCAAGGTCCTCCACTCGCTGTGCGGCCGCCCGCTGATCGCATACCCGCTCCGCACCGCTCGCGCCCTCGCTGATCGGATCGTCCTGGTGGTGGGTCCGAACGCCGAGGAGGCCGTGACCCTGGCGGGATCCGACGTGCGCTCGGTCGTCCAGCGTGAGCGGCTCGGCAGCGGCCATGCCGTACTGCAGGCGCGTGCCGAATGCGGTGACGGCACGATCCTCGTCCTGCCCGGCGACATGCCGCTCCTGTCGACGGCCACGATCCAGCGCCTGGTCGACCACCATCGGAAGACCCGCGCCGCCGCGACGGTGCTGAGCGCCGTCGTCGCCGCGCCGTACGGCTACGGGCGCATCGTGCGGAAGGGGGGGCGCGTCCGGCGCATCGTCGAGGAGCGCGACGCGACCGCCGCCGAGAAGAAGGTCGCCGAGATCAACACCGCGGTCTACTGCTTTGCCGCCGCGCGGCTCTGGCCCGCGCTCGACCGCGTACGCCCGAACAACGATCAGGGCGAGTACTACCTGACGGACATCATCGGCATCCTGGTTCGCGCCGGCGCGCGCGTCGAGGCGATCGTGACACCCGATCCCGGCGAGGCGGCCGGCGTGAACGACCGCAAGCAGCTGGCGGCGGTGGCGGCGGTCCAGCGCCGCCGGACCCTCGACCAGCTGATGGAGAGCGGCGTCACCATCCTCGATCCGGCCAGCACCTACATCGACGACACCGTCACGATCGGCCCCGACACGACGATCTATCCTCAGGTGGTGATCGAGGGACCGTCGACCATCGGCGGCGAGTGCGTCATCGGAGTCGGCTGCCACCTCAGCGCGTCTCGCATCGCCGAGCGCGTCACCCTGCTTCCGTACTGTGTGGTGCGCGAGTCGGCGATCGAAGAGTCCGCGACGCTCGGCCCGTTCTGTCATCTGCGGCCCCTGTCGCACGTGGGACCGAAGGCGAAGGTCGGCAATTTCGTCGAGCTCAAGAAGTCGACGATCGGCCGCGGCTCGAAGGTGCCCCATCTCTCCTACGTCGGGGACGCGACCGTGGGCGAGGGCGTCAACGTCGGCGCCGGCACGATCACGTGCAACTACGACGGCGTCAACAAGCACGAGACCAAGATCGGCGACCGGGCGTTCATCGGCACGAACACGAGCCTCGTCGCCCCCGTCACGGTTGGCGAGGGGGCCTACATCGGAGCGGGCTCCACGATCACCAAGGACGTCCCACCGGGAGCCCTCGCGGTGGGACGCGCCCAGCAGGTCGTCAAGGACGGCTGGGCGACGCGCAAGGCCAAGCCGCGCGAGGCGCACTGAGGTTCAGCCATGTGTGGAATCGTCGGATATGTCGGGGACAAGAATGCGGTCGGCATCATCGTCGAAGGGCTGAAGCGGCTCGAGTATCGCGGCTACGACTCCGCCGGCATCGCGGTGCTCAACGACGGCACGCTCCACGTGCGGCGCGCGCCGGGCCGGCTCAAGATGCTCGAAGGCGTCCTCGGCGAGCGGCCGCTGACGGGCTCGCTCGGCATTGGCCACACGCGCTGGGCGACCCACGGCCGGCCGTCCGAAGAGAACGCCCATCCGCACACCGATTGCGACGGCTCGCTGGTCGTCGTCCACAACGGGATCATCGAGAACTACCTGGAGATCAAGGAGCACCTGCTGTCCGACGGTCACCGCTTCAAGTCGGAGACCGACACCGAGGTCATCGCGCATCTGATCGAGCACCACCTGCGCGGCACTCGCCGCCTCGACCGGGCGGTGAAGGCCGCGCTGAAAGAGGTCCGGGGCTCCTACGCGCTCGGCGTCGTCTGCGCCGCGGCGCCGGATCGGCTGGTCGCGGCCAAGCAGGGCGCCGGCAGCGTCGTCGTCGGGCTCGGCCAGGGCGAGATGTTCGTCGCCTCCGACATTCCTGCGATCCTCTCCCACACGCGGGACATCGTGGTGCTCGAGGACGACGAGGTCGCGGTCGTCACCGCCGATGCCGTCGAGCTGTCGACCCTCGACGACGAGCCGATTCGCCGCGCGTCCGTGCGGATCTCGTGGGATCCGATCATGGCCGAGAAGGGCGGCTACCGGCACTTCATGCTCAAGGAGATGCACGAGCAGCCGCGCGCGATCACCGACACGTTCCGCGGCCGGATCGCGCCCGAGACCGGGAACATCGTCCTGCCGGACGTGAGCCTGGCGCCCGACACCGTGCGCGGCATCGAGCGCGTGGTCCTCGTCGCCTGCGGCACGGCGTTCCACGCCGCGATGCTCGGCCGCACCATGCTCGAGCGGCTCGCGGGCATCCCGGCCGAGATCGACCTCGGCAGCGAGTTCCGGTATCGCGACGCGCTGATCGGCCCGGAGACCCTGGTCGTCGCGATCTCCCAGTCCGGCGAGACCGCCGACACCCTCGGCGCCGTGAAGGCGGCCCGGCTCAAGGGCTGCCCGATCCTCGCGATCACCAACGTCGTCGGCTCGGCGCTGGCGCGCGAGGCGACGGGCGTCCTCTACATGCACGCCGGTCCCGAGATCGGCGTCGCCTCGACCAAGGCGTTCTCCACGATGATCGTCGCGACCTATCTGCTGGGCCTCTGGCTCGGCCGGCAGCGCGGCGCCATCACCGCGGAGGACGTCAAGAAGCGGATCCACGACCTGGTCGAGATTCCACGCCTCGTCGAGAAGACGCTCGAGCTCGACGGGCAGATCGCGGCGATGGCCCGCGACCTCGTCGGGGCGCGCGACTTCCTCTATCTCGGCCGCGGCGTCCAGTTCCCGATCGCGCTCGAGGGCGCGCTCAAGCTGAAGGAGCTCTCGTACATCCACGCCGAGGGCTACGCCGGCGGCGAGATGAAGCACGGTCCCATCGCGCTCATCGCCGACCGTCTGCCGGTGGTCGCCCTGGCGCCGCGCGACGGCTGCTACGAGCGCATGCTCGGCAACATCGAGGAAGTGCGCGCGCGCGACGGGCAGGTCATCGCCGTCGTGCACGCCGGCGACCGGGCCGTCGCCTCGAAGGCCCAGCACGTGATCGAGGTACCCGCGTGCGCCGATCTGCTGGCGCCGCTGATCACGGTGATCCCG
>Ga0306920_100002995_pt1 | contig 21384 bp, 24 predicted proteins | sample flu12Cox44000170_FD_204666 | JGI IMG/M metagenome (GOLD analysis project Ga0306920, IMG submission 204666) | Lab enrichment of tropical soil microbial communities from Luquillo Experimental Forest, Puerto Rico - flux4day.12C.oxic.44.000.170 (v2)... | ecosystem: Environmental > Terrestrial >... | reverse complement strand
AAAGAGGAGGCAAAATGGCTTCTGCCGGGTGCCGCGGCCTACTTGTCCCCCTCGAATATCTGCCTGATGGCCCGAACGATTCCGGCTTAATTCGGCTCTCCGACTACGGTTCTTCCGAGGTTGAGCCGCAACAGCTGTACTCGCTAGAAGTTCTCGAGAAGTGCTCCACCACAATGAATGGGGATGCTGCATGGGTCTTAGGTACGGTCACAACTGCCGAGCTGTCGTAGTACGACTTGAGAAATGCGCTACTCCAAATATCCGAAGTTCCGCGCACTAAAAGAACGTGCGGCCAAGCGTCCGGAAATCGTCCAAGAAAGTTGACTCTGTGACTCTCATGTCCGTGAGCGACCGAACCGGTCGACGGTCACCAAATTGTCACTCAAAGTGGCGCAAAACCAGCAAAAATGGAGCAAATCCAAAGAAAAAGAAGTTGTCGCTATCTCGCGGCTGGCAAATGGATTTAGTTGAATTTTCCGCATTGATAATAAAGAAGTTTACAAAAGCCGTTGCACATTGACAGGAATTTCGCGCTCCGCCACCTCTTCAACTGCAAACAGCCTGTCGGTCAAACTGACCATTTACGCCGCTTTGTCTTCAGCGTCAACTTTTGTGACAACCTCTTGCCTTAAGGATTGTTTGCGGTCGAATTGGTTTTGCGCTGAGCAAGAAAGTCCGCAACGATCCAGGCTGCTCCGGTTATCGCAAGATTCTGTGCGTTTCCGGCCCAATTGAATATTTTGTGGGCGTCGGTAAAAAGTGTCGGCAACCATACCAGCAACGCGAAGCCGATCAGCATCAATGTGAGTAGTCGAGAGGCGAGAAGAGCAGTGTATCCAGAAAGCAAAGCGATGGCCGCGAGCGCAAAGGCAACCGTGGTTGTAATCGCCCAGAACATTTGTCCCGGAGGAATCCACTTGGGAACGAACGAAGCCGTTCCGGAAAGATAAAAGAGTTGTTCGAGTGTGAATGAGATTACACAGATTCCAAAAAATATGTACCCCATCCCTGCGATCTTGGCGCGTCGACCGGAATCGTCCCGGCTAGTCCAGGCGTAAGCGATAATTGCCCCGGAAACGATCGACAATTGTTCAAAGAAATTTCCCCAGCGATCGTACACCAGCGGCTCCTTGACGACACGCGGCACCCACGACAAAGCAAAAACCGTGTAGATGATGCCGAGTGCGATCGCGCCCGCTCGTGCCGCTTTCGGCCATTGAATGGCCACGCCTCCAAAAAGTTCCAGGGCGGCGACAAGGTACACGACGACTGCACCGCGAGGGATATTCTGTTGCCATGTGGTGAAATCATGCCAGATTAAAGTGACGACGCCAAAAATGATCGCAGCCAACCCGTACACGTGCCGTCCGAGGTAGATTCTCATCAACTGATCTCATCCTAAGCGTACTGGATATTCAAGCGAATTCACGCCGCGCTGCACCAAGCCTCGAAGAAGCGGCCTGGGGCATTTGCCTGAGGTGCTGAAACAGCATCGACAAACCGATAAAGAATTTGCGACCAATTATATGTGATGGTTCAGCAGCAACGTGTTTTCTCAAAATTGCGGCAATGAGAGGTAGGTGCCTCCTGGGGGCGGTACGCATCGAGAAATGGGGCTAAGCGAATACTGAATCGCAAATTGCGCGGATCGCCTGTGTGATAGCCTTACGGGTCTTGGCGGTGCACTCTCATGACGGAGCTTCCCACTTGACAGGTCACGGAGTTGTCGTCGTAGGCAGCTATGCCACTGGTCTCACGATGAGGGTAGATCGCCTGCCGAGCCCTGGCGAAACGCTGCTCGGGAAGGGCTACCGCGTGGACTTTGGCGGCAAAGGTTCAAATCAGGCTGTGGCCTGTGCGCGCCTAGGAGCACAGGTAAGCTTCGTCGCCAAGATCGGACGGGATAATTTCGGCGAGACGGCGTTGGGCCTCTACCGACGGGAGAAAATCAGCATCGATTTGGTGATCCAAGCTCCCGACGAACCCACCGGCGTGGGTTTCATTATTGTGGATTCCAATGGCAACAATTGCATCACCATCGATCCCGGCGCAAACGACCTTTTGACGGCCACGGAAGTCTCGCAATGTCTAAGCGCGCTGACGCCTGAAACAGTCGTGCTGACGCAACTGGAAATTCCAGTTGAAGCGGCTGGTGCAGCAATGGCGCTGGGCCGCGAAAAGCGGTCGGTGACGATTCTGAATCCGGCGCCTGTCCGGGCTCTGCCGCAGTCCGTTTTGCAATTGGTGGATATTCTCACGCCGAATCAAAGTGAAGCTAAGGTCTTAACCGGGCGGAATCCGGAGGTCGACATTGCGCCTGAGGCGGTGGCCCGAGAGCTGATTCGCAGCGGCGTAAGGCAAGTGGTCATCACACTCGGCGAGAAAGGAGCGTTGCTCGTGACGGCGGATTCCTCCTTGTACATCCCTGCGATCAAAGTTCCAGTGGCCGACACGACGGGCGCCGGAGATTCCTTCAACGCCGGCTTAGCTGTGGCGCTGTCAAGTGGCGCGAAGCTGGAAGACGCTGTGCGGTTTGCTGTGGTGACCGGTGGCCTGGCGGTCATACGCGAAGGCGTAATCCCTTCGCTGCCAACCCGAAATGAAGTTCTGCAATTCTATCGGCAGCAAGGTGCAACGCCGCCGGATTGGCTGTTACAAGACGCAGCAGACAAATAGACTCCCATTTCTGAGTTCAATCTGGTGCTGCTGTCGCAACCCTTCCGAAGGGCGTGCATCGCTCTTAATCCTGTCTTAGAATTAAATCGGTTCGGTCGGCAGCGCAGAATGCGCGCTCGAAGGCATGTCACACGCATCCGAATTTCTATTAACGCCACAGCAGCGGGCCCGCTGGATGCGGCTCGATACGGCGCAGCTACTCAAGCGTTTTTTCTTCTGCGAGCGTTCCCTTCTGATAAGCGAGGCTTCGTCGATTCCTGCGATTGCCCCTTTGGAAATCAAGACTAGTCTGGCCCGTCACGTCTGGCAAAGCGCGCAAACCGCTAGCTCCCTACGAGAGCGAATTTTTGAGCTGCGCTTTCCTAGCCGCGTGATGGAAGAAGAAGACACAGATCGTGCCTTGATCGCCGTTTTCGCCGCGGTTAGGGACTCGCCTTCTGTTCCCGCATTTCTGCTGAGCGTTGGAAGAGTCCTGTTGCCGGAAATGCGCGGTGCCTATCAATCCTATTTGAAGGCCTCCGACTGGATCGCGGACGGCCCCACTCACCGATTCCTGACACTAGCGGTGGTCGAGAAGACGGAGCAGATCGGCGCTTTCGAATCGTGGATCGAAGCGAGTCAATCGCAGAAGTCTGAAGCATGGTCTGAGGCTGCCGCGTGGGCAGACGAGGTAGCAGAGCGGCTTTCCGCCGTGGGCGGAGTCGGAATTGAATCGCCTGTTTCGTCTGTTACGAGCGCGCCACTGCCGGGAGCTAGACCCTATTCCGTTCCCATTCATCCCGCGAGAGATGAGCGGTTTTGGCCATGCCGATTCTATTGGCCGGACATTGTCGATCCATGTTATCCCTACGGCGAAGGGATCCAATTACAGTTGCGTTCCGCGATAAGCCATGTAAATGAGGTTTGGGCGGTTGATGCCGGAGGTGTGATCTTAAGTGCCTTTGCGGATACATTGCCCTGGCAATGGGTTCAGGACTCGGCGCGCTGGACCTATGACGAATCGCGGCACTGCCGAATGGGCTATGAGCGGCTGGTTGCTTGGAAGCTTAATCCGTCGGAGATACCCCTGGGCACATACATCTATGAGAGCGCGACCGCGGCGGCTACGGTTGACATCCCGATCAATCTGCTCGGCATGCTCTTTTTCTTCGAGACCAAGAATATCCGCCATAAGCCCGCACGCGCTCGCTTGTTCCATTCTTATGGAGACTCCCTAAGTGAGCATGATATGGATTTCGATTGGGCGGACGAAACGCTCCACGCAAGTTACGGCAAGCGCTGGCTCAAGGAACTGCTCTCGATTCGCGGTCAAGATCCCGCGGCCTATGACGAAGTCCGCAAGAACTGCGAGAAACTGGTAAATGATTATGTGAGAACTGCAACCCCAGAGGAGATCACTGCTCTCAGAATCACCGCAGATCAACTTCTGAACGAGGCCAAACAGCGGCGGTGAACGCCAGGGATATGCCCGTTGCGCTCTTGGTTACCGAATCCGCAAATGGCGGGTCGTGGAAGTGCCAAGCTTGCTGCTTTAGAGCTGCGAGGCGTTTCTTGGTGCCAGCCCGGGCCTGCCGCATCTTCATTTACTGTACCTTCATCCAGTTGACACCCTTTTACTCTGAGGAGCACTCTCTTAGCGAGGGCCAATGCAGTCCTGCCCGGCTTTCGCCTCCACATTTATGAAACTCGCGTACGCCTACTTCTTCTTTGCCTTGTTCTTCCTCGCTCCGGTCTCTGCCCACGCCCAGTGCAAAGATCAGCTCTGCTCCAACATCCAGAACATCCTCGACGCGGCCTCCATCGATTTCCGGGGATACACCGCCCACAGGGTTCCACTCCCGGACGTATCCACCGAATCCACAAAAGTTCCCTGTTCCACCTCCACTTGGGCCAACAACGTCCCCATGTTGATCTGCTACGCTCAGGTTCCGCTCGCCAACGCCACCAACTGGTATGCACGCGCCATGGACGCTCTCAAACTCCTCAGCCCTTCCTGGCAGTTCAACATCAAAACGCCCGGCGATAATCGCTACGTCGATGCCGGCAATCCCGATTGCGAACCCGCTGCCACCGAAGGCCCTTACATCGGTCAATGTCCGCTGCATCTCGAAGTCTCCAAACAGTCCGACGACTCCGCGAAAATCTACCTCATCGTCAATTCGTTCAACTCGCCCTATCTCGTGCACCACATTTCGCGCTCGCCCACTCCCGCCAAGCCGGCGCAATCCGCCCCGGCCGGCGTCAACCAGAGTGCAACTAACGGCTGCGACGAATTTTGCCAGGCCCTCAAGAAGGCTTTCGAAGCTCGCACCACCAATTTCGCTGGCCCCGCCCCCAACAAACTCCCGGGCGCGAAAGATTGTCTGGTCAAGAAAGTCTCCGCCACCACCGATGCCGGTGCAAAATTCGTGTGCTATTGGCAAGAAGTCTCCGCTTCCGCCGGGGAAACCCGCTTTCGCGATCTCGTCGCCCGGCTGGAGATCCTCGTGCCTTCAGACTGGTCCTCACGTCAGGAAAGCGAGCTCGACGAACAAACCGGCGCACCGCTCCTCGCCTGGCACGCCGACGAACCCGGCAAGAAACACGACGTCTGCGTCTATCTCTCCGCCGACGCTGTCGCGCTTCACATCACTGCATGGAAATAAGCAATCCGTGGCGCGTGCCCGGCCAAATCCCGCTCGGAAACGCTACACTGCGAAAGCGCTTACGCGTGCGTCCGAACGCCGAACAACGCGTGGTAGATAAACAGAACGACCACAGCGCCAACGACTGCGACCAGTATGCTATAGAGATTTAAGCCGGTTACCCCTATGTGGCCAATGGTGTTGAAGAGCCAGCCACCCACAACGGCTCCAACGACTCCTAACACAATGTCCATGACAGCGCCTGATCCTGACTTGTTCACGATTTTGCTGGCGATGAAACCTGAAATGAGCCCGAGAACGATCCATGCTAAGAATGACATTGAGACCTCCTAGGCGCCCACACCTCGGGTGAGAAAGGGAATACAAACTGTGTGCCGCTACGTTCAAGGCTAGAACCTTCAGTATCGGCGCCATGAATATGCCGAATGATCGGAGAAACTCGTACCCGCGTGGGGTACCTGCGCCCTAATTAGGACCCCGAACGAGTGATTCCGCTACTGTAAATTCTTACAGTGGGTCTACCGCCAGGAGTCCGGTCGGGTCGCTGCATTTTGCTCAGCTTGTCGCTAGACTCCAACGCAATTCGGTCCAAATCCTAAATACCAGTTTGTATTCAGTCCTTTTCAGGACGCGCCAGCCTGTGCCATTATTTGAATTACGGTAGCCAGGTTCAGTGGAGTACGTCCGGGAGCAGCCCTCCGCCGGCTCCAACGGTAACGGAGGAAAAGGCCCGCGGCCAGGGATACATGCGATCTGAAAAACCTCGTTAACGAGGGCTCGCTATCGACCAGTGGGTGCAATCTGTTGGTGTGCCGAGAGAAGTGGTTATGCCGGCGGCGCCGGAGACGAAAAACACGCCGCTCAAGAACACGAACGCCCGGAAGTCGGCCGTGTTCCGGATGTCGTTATTGTCCGGCATGACACTGATGTTGGTGACCGCCGCAACCTTGCAGTACAAATGGGCGCCCACGTGGCGCTGAACATCTTCACGAACTACTTTAACAACACGGCCGGAGTCGAGGTGGATTTTCCCAAGATCGCTCTTCGCCAGTCCGCCTGAGGCGCGACACCCGGAGGTTACCTCACTTCATGACCGTTCAATCATCATGGGTCGTATTGTGGGTTTAGGAAAGCTGTACCAGGACGAAGGGTTAGCTGGCGCTTTGCTCCCGCTCACTCCTGGAAAGTTGTCGGGCGTCAAAATCAATGCCCCAGAAGTGTGGCGCCGGGGTCAGAAACTCCACGCCTACTCGTGTGCCGCGATTCCCGATATCCCCCAGGTAGACGATGCGGCATTCCTGCTCCTCCTGGGTCTCCGGATTGACTAGCACCAGGATTTCGCCGTTGTCGACTTCGTTCTTCAGCATCAGCAGGCCCCCGTGCGCGCCGACGACCAGCGTCTCGCACACCTCGCGGAACTTCCGCCCGTCATGGCTGCGGCCGAGCGCTTGCAGCCGCATGCGGTGAAACATGCGCTGGCTGCGGCGGTGTCCAGCTTGGAGTACCTCGCTCATGCGCCCATCATGCGGTGCCTACCCTGCCCCGTCAATTGCCCTGCGGGACGGGTGTTTCCCAAGTGCAAAGCCGCGCAATTCCTACTATACCGTCCCTTACCCGGCCCCGGCGCCTGCCCCTGTATCGCGCCCGTACACCGCGCACTGATGTCGGCAGGAGGGTGACCGGAGCCGGTCCCGCATCATGTTTTCCCTTCCTGATAACTTGTGCAGCCTGTGGCCTCGCCTTACAATTAACTCAGCGGCTCCGAATGCGCGTTCCGCCCGCTGGATCATTCCGCCGCCGGTTTCTTTCTTGGAAATTTTGCCTTTTTTATAGAGCAGGGAATCATTGTGTCTGAGGGCTTCCTATGAACCTTACTGAATTTATCGAAGGTCGCCAGGAACAACATCTTTCCGAGTTGTGCGACTTTCTTCGCATCCCTTCGGTGAGCGCCAAAACCGAGCACAAACCCGACATCGAACGGGCTGCGAGATGGGTTGCCGATCACCTTCGCGCCGCGGGGTTCAAAACCGTTGAAATCATCCCGACAAATCTCCATCCTCTGGTCTATGCCGAATCCCTCGAGGCCCAGGGAAAACCTACCATCCTTTTCTATGGACATTACGACGTGCAGCCCGCCGAGCCGCTTGATCTTTGGACTTCCCCGGCTTTCGAGCCGCAGGTGCGCAACGGAAACATCTTCGGCCGGGGCACAGCGGACGATAAGGGCCAGGTGCACATTCACCTGAAGGCCCTCGAATCGCTCCGGCAGCTCAACGGGAAATTTCCAATCAATCTCAAGGTGTTGATTGAAGGCGAAGAAGAAGTCGGCAGTGTGAGCCTTTGGGATTACGTCCAGAAAAACAAGGCGAAACTGAAAGCCGATGCCCTCGTCGTGTCAGACACAGCCATGCTGGGCAAAGGCGTACCTTCCATCACCTACGGCCTCCGGGGCCTGAATTACTACCAGATCGAGCTAACGGGCCCCGCCCGCGATCTCCATTCGGGCGTTTATGGCGGTGCCGTTCCCAATCCGCTCACCATCCTCGCCGAGCTTTTTTCCAAGCTGCACGACAAGAACTTCCGCGTAACCGTTCCCGGATTTTACGATGACGTGGTGAAGCTGCCCGCTTCCGAACGCAAAGCGCTGAACGCCCTGCCGTGGAAAGTGAAGGACTTTAAGCAGGCTGTCGGGGCGCCCGATTATGTCGGTGAAAAGGGCTTCACCACGATCGAGCGCCTGGCAACTCGCCCGACCCTCGATCCCAACGGCATTTGGGGAGGCTACCAGGGCGAGGGCGCAAAAACGGTTATCCCCTCGAAGGCCTATGCCAAGTTTTCCACTCGTCTCGTTCCCAATCAGGATCCCGCAAAGATCGCCAAACTCGTTGAAAAGCACATTCGCAAGCTTTTGCCCCAAAGCGTGCACTGCAAATTTGACGTGCTCAGCAAGGGGAAGCCTTGGGTCGCTGCCTATCACGCGCCGATCTTCCATGTCGCCCAGTCCGCGCTCGAAAAGGGCTTTGGCAAACGAGCCGTGTTTATCCGCGAAGGCGGCTCCATTCCCTTTGTCACGCAAATGCACGACACCTTCGCCGTTCCCTGCGTTCTCATCGGATTCGGCCTTCCCGACGAAAACGCCCACGCTCCCGACGAACACCTCGCCCTCGAAAACTATTACGGTGGGATCAAGGCCATCGCGCATCTTTACGAAGATCTCGCAGCGCTTTAACTGGTTTTGATCGACGCGCGCGGAGCTGCCGTGCCTCTTCTAACGCCGGCGTTCCAGCCGGAATAGGTAACAGCCCGCGGCTGTGCTTCTCGCTTGAATGTATTGCACGTCGGGATTGGCGAAGAGCCTTTTAGCCTCTTCATCTTCGTTCCCGCCTGTCAGGCGCCGCTCCTCGATCAGTTTCCGGTCCGAGCCATACGCCGCAAGCGTCAACAATCGGCCGCGATATTCTTCTGGAATCGAGTCGGCTCCATCCGAGCGCTCGCAAGCATCGGCGTGAATGTAAACCGGCCCCGGCAGCGGCGGTACTCCCAATTCGCTGAATGGATCGTACGTGAATAGGTACAGCTCTTCCTCATGTACTCGGATCAGCCGCAGGCAGTGCCGGCAAGGCGCCCGTCCTGCCGCTATCTCTTTGTGAGCCGGAAAACCGTACTTCGGCGCTTTCCCGGTCTTGCGAACCGATTCCGCAATCTCCGTTGGAATGGCCACTACTTGAAAGGAATTCATTGTTCACCTCGCGAGGTTCATTCCGCGAAGTGGATTGTCCACTCACCGTCGGGATGTTTCTATCCGTTTTCCTGCGTCAAATTCTCGTAGGGGTACACCACCGCTGCAACCCATCTTCTCATTTCAAATTGTGGAGCGCTGTTGCCGCCGCGCCCTCGCGTAATCCTGCAGCGCAGCGTTGGCCTTCTTGATCGTTTCCAAAGCCGCTGCCACTGCGGCCAGATCTTTTCCTCGCATGAACACGTACATTTCCTCGTCAGCAAGACCCGTGTACACCCGGTTCCCGATGCAACCCAGGCTCGTGATCGTTCCGTGTTCGGACGCGGCAGGCAGCGCCATGCAAGTCGGCCTTCCCAGTGTTGGCATGCCGTCCCTACGCCCGCCCGGCCCGCAGCTTCCTCGAGCAACATTGCTCCCGCTGGCTTGCATGCGACTAAAACCACATCCGGCGTCGCATGGACTTCTCCGAGCGGCGCATACAAGATTGCCTTCGGCCCTTTCCCGAGACGCGGTATCTCTCGCACTTCTTCCGGGCTCACGTAGCCCAGATCGAACATTAATCTTTAATGCTTTGCTCCGTCTCTTTTTGCCTGTCCGCCGAGAGCGGGATGTTGTGCGTATGAGGCGCCCACGGCGCAGTTGAAGTGGTTTTCGGGCACCGTGTAAAATGTGCGGCCGCCCGCCGCCAATCGCCAGAAGCTGCAACTCGACGGCTCACGGCCCTCAAATTTCTCGATATTCACAGGCTCCGCGTCCAGAAATGTGACCGCGACTGGCGGCGGCCTGCTCTTGGTCAAATCCGCAATCCGCCGCTCAAGTTCCTTCCAGTCCGCGCTCATCCGCTCTTCTCCTTAATTAACTTGAAATTACAAAGGATAGCAGCCACTGCCTCGATTCCGCCCTTTCCCCATCTCCTCCAACCCGCATGAAACCTGCACGTTTTGCACATGCCCTCAAAAAAACCGCATTTTTCCCTGTATTTTCGATGTTTCGCCCTTGCGTTCTTTTTCCGCCTTCGCTATATTCCCAAACGGCCCGAGTTTACGCACGAAAATAAGGGGTAGAGCTTCGCTCGGCGCTGACCTCGATTCGTTCGGGGTGGATAGACATCTCAGGAGGATAAGCAGACTAAATGGCAGCTAAGCCAATGAGCAAAACCAAAATCATCGCGCACATCGCCGAAAAGGTCAGCACGCCCAAAAAGACGGTCGCTGGTTTCTTTGAGGAACTCCACAAGCTTGCGGTCAGGGAAGCCAAGGGTGGCGCGGGTAAGTTCGTCATTCCCGGAATTGGCCGCGTTGTGAAGGCTCACCGCAAGGCGCGTATCGGCCGCAATCCTCAGACCGGCGAACAGATCAAGATCAAGGCCAAGACCGTTGTCCGCCTCCGCCCGGCCAAGGCCCTGAAGGATGCAGTTCTGAAGTAGTTCTCTTCCCGTCGGGAGAGTTGGAAATTGAAAATCCCCGGATTGCTGGCTCGATCCAGGTTTCCGGGGATTTCTCTTTTCACTGCCGCAATTCCAGGATGAAGCTAGGCTCTCTGACCTTCCCCGACTGTCCTTACGGGCAGCTACAGCGTCTTTACGTAGGCAATCACATCCTTGATCTGTGCCGGCTCAAGGACCCCCTTGAACGGAGGCATCAACTGGTCGCCGTTCTCGATCCAGGTCTTCAAGCTATCGTCTGTAATCTTGTTCCCGTTCACGCTGAAAACGCCACGCTTCGATAGGCCTTTCAGGCCGGGACCAATCTTCTTCTGATCGCTCGTGTCGTAGTGGCACAGCGAGCACTTCTGCTGGAACAGCGTTTTGCCCCTCGCCACCGCTGCTGCGTTTGGCATGGGCTTCGCCCCATTATTTCCCCAAACTGCCCCCGCGCCAAGGAGCGCCCCCGAAACGAGCAGGATGCCTGCCAGTCGAATAATACGATTCCGGTTCACGTTTCCATCCCTTTCTAAATTTCGCGCCTTTTATTTTCCCTGTTCTCTGGCCGAATTTCCACTGTCTCCCCGTCAAAACGGACAGGTTGCGCTTATGCACAGCTAGAACCTTTGTACCTTTGACCTTGCTCTCTTCTCCCCCTCACAATGGCCCCATGACTCAGGAGACCCTGACTCGCGCGTGGGAGGTGTTGCAGGACGCCTATCAGGCTCAAATGGAAGGCGATTACGACCGCGCCGTTGAACTCTACCACTCCTCGCTCGAGCTCCATCCCACGGCCGAGGCCCACACCTTTCTCGGCTGGACCTATCATTTTCAGGGCAAGCTTCTCGACGCTATCACCGAATGCAAGCGCGCCATCGAACTTGATCCCGATTTCGGCAATCCCTACAACGACATTGGTGCTTACTTAATCGAACTCGGCCAGTTCGACGACGCCATTCCCTGGCTGCAGCAGGCCATTGAGGCCCGCCGCTACGAGCCGCGCCATTTTCCTCACTACAATCTTGGCCGCGCCTACTTGGGCAAGGAAATGTACGGCCAGGCAATGCGCTGTTTTCAGCAAGCGCTGAACATCGAGCCTCGCTATACCCTCGCCCGCCAGGCCCTCGATTCCCTCCGGCGCATGGTCAATTAGTCCACCACGCGATCTTGGGTTCTGTCTGGAAACCACTCCTTCGACGTCCTCACCGTCTCAGGCCGTGGCCAATTCCCTTGCCGGCTTCACCACACGGTCATAAATCCACAGCAGCAAGGTCGTCAGCAGCCCTACGGCTATGATCACGTACCACACCAATTCGGGCTTGCCTTGTACTTCTCCAAAATAGCGAAGCAACCGCCCGCCAAACCATCCTCCAATCAACGAGCCGATTCCGAGCGGCAGAAACGCGAATCCCATGTACGTGCCCTGCTGCTCCGGCGGCGCCAACCGCGAGATGTACTCGTAGTAGCGGGGCTGTTGAATGATTTCGCCGACCGCCAGCACGAAAATGGATATCACCGCTCCCGACATCGACGGTCGCAGCGCCAGCACCACCCAGGACAAACTGGTGACCAGCGTCCCCAGCACGATCGCGCTGAACGCCGGCAGTTTTCGCAGCAGGTGGTTGATCAGAATGGTGCACGTGATCACGACAATGCCGTCGGTCACCAGCACCAGTTCCACATCGATGTTTTTATCCACGTACGTGTGCAGGTACACCGGCAGCACAATCCACTGCTGCCAGAACACGATCCAGTAGCCCGTGAAAACCAGCAGAAAAATCATGAATTTCGGATTGCGCAGCACCGTCAGGAAATTCTTCAGGGTCTCGCCCACCGTCGGTGTGCACGCGCCTTCCGCCCGTTGTGGTTCGCGGAAAGACAGCAGCACTCCAACAAACATCAAACCCACGACAAACGACGCAACGTAGAAGATTTTCCCCGCCCCGAGGTGCCGGTGGGCGAACGAAGCCACCAGCGGCCCCGAAGCGCCGCCGAGATTTACCATCGTGTAGTAAATCGAGTAGCCGAGCGAGCGCACATTTTCTTTTGACGCTCCGGCCGTCGTTCCCACAACGCTCGGCTTCACCAGCGAAATGCCCAGCGCAGGAAGAACCAGGATGCACCCGACAAACAGTTCCAGCGGTACCGCATCGCGAATCGGCGCAAGCCATGGCGCACCGATGGAAGCCAGCAAAAAATATGCGCCGGTCAGTATCAGGTAAGCCAGCGAAAGTGCCCGTCGAAAGCCCAGCCGGTCGGCTACGGCTCCGCCAAATATCGCCAGAAACCACACCATGCCACCGAAAATTCCCGCGAGCGTTCCCGTCTGCTCGGTGGGAAAATTCAGCGTTTCACGCAGATAATTAGCCAACGACGCGAACGATCCGTAGTACGCGAGCCGCTCGAAAATCTCGCTGATGTTTGCGACCCAGAACGAGCGTTCGAACCCGCTTTGAATTTCCTTCCAGCGCTGCTCAAAGCTCATCGCCCCTCCGCATCTTCACGGCGTGCATCATAGCAGAGCTGTGCTCCGAGTCGGTGAGCCTTCAGCCCAATTCATGCTCGCGCCATGGCATTTGGAGGGGGACTAGCGTGCGTCACGTCCCGCCGGTTTCCACAATTCGATTGGATTGCCTTCCGGGTCGTACAAGCGGGCGAACCGCCATTCGGATTTGGTGTCTTCCGGGAACGGCGCGAAGCCTGTGGGACCGGCCTGCTGCTCCCACGCTCCATCGGTGTAATTGTCGGGGACAGACGTTGACTCCCAAATGGTCCCGATACCATTGAGCCAGCGCCTTTGGATCGCGCGATCGGAAGGACACGCCGGCAATTCCCAGCACTTTCTCCATCGAACCCCGTCGTAGGTCTTTTAGGGTCGCCTTTTCAGTCGGGTCACTCGAGTGGCCGTCGTGCTCCGGTCGCTCGGCGTTGGTCACTGCTTCGGCTTTTCCGCTTCCTGTCTTTGTCTCTCTTCCGTCCACGGCGGCACGATGCCGATCTGCCGCGCATAAGCGATCGATTGCCCGAGGTGCTCTCCATAATGGCCCGAGATCAGGAAAAATGCACCCCGGATTGTCATTTGCCCGCGCGGTGTCTTTATCTCCTTGTCAAGTTCGGAATCCTTGATCGACAGCACCGCGTTACGAAAATGCGCGAACGAATCCTTAAGCGCTTGAATCACCTTCGCCTTGTCGCCCGCAGCCGCCATGATTGCTTTCGTATCCACGCCCGCGGGCGGCGGCATGCCTATCATCTTCCCAAGACCGTAATTCGCTGCGACCACGTGCATGTACACTTCACCAATCGAACGAACGCCTTCCGCCGGCCTCCAGGTGTATTTTTCCGCAGGAATCGCGTCTGCCAGTCGCAGGAACCGCTGTTCGTAGTACGAGACTTCATCGAGAAACTCCAGCCGTGGTCCGGAGGTCGGAGACGTGAGTGTCGCCGGAGGCTTCTCCGCCGGCTTTTCCTGCGCGTACCCTGGCGCAAAACAGCTGCACGTAAACAACACCACTACACCGGCGAAGCGGCGCATTGAATCTCTCCTGCTCCGGGAGCACCGGACCGACTCGCATTCTACACCCGAAACCGCCCCGCCCGTTCACTTCTGAAATGCGCGCGACGCGAACTCTAACGAAGCGGGAATGTGGGCGGCAAAGTAAGGGGCATCGTGCCTGCCCGGATAGATATGGAACTCGTGAACAAAGCGGCGCGACGTAAGAACCTTGTCCAGTGCTGCCGCCCCTTTTTCGAATCCGTAGTCGTCCTGATCGCCACAGTCAAAGTAGATCTTCAAGCCCGTCAGGTTCGCCGTTCGCGCCAGTGTGATCGGGCTGTTCTTCTCCCAATACGCGGCATCCGGCGGATCACCGAACGCAGCGAGCGCGCGAGAACGCTCCGAGGCACCTAGGTTCACAAACACGTTGGGGAGTTTGTCGACAAGCGCCGCGCTTTGCGCGCTCACCGACGAGAAAAGCTCGGGATGGTGAAACGCGAGATGCAGCGCGCCATAACCGCCCATCGACACTCCCGTGATTGCCCGGTTCACTCGTCCCGGTGCTGCGCGGTACCGTTTTTCGATGAACGGGAAGAATTCCAGCACAAGAAAATCCTCGTAGCGGTTTTTGCCATCCTTGGAATTGATGTAAAAGCCTCTACCGCCGTCCGGAGACGCGATCAGAAAATCCTTCACCTCGCCCCGCTCCCGCATGTCTTCCACGAGGTTCCAAAGGCCGGAATGCACCAGGTACTGCTCATTGTCACCCAGTCCATGCAACGCGTAGAGAACTGGGAAGTGGCGCGATTTGTCGGCATCGAAAGCCGCCGGAAGCACGATGCAGTAGGGAACGCCGCGCGCCAGGATCTTGCTCGGCGCCGAATTGCATTCGACCCTGCCAAGCGACGCGTAGGTACGCGGGCAGGACACAAGTAGCGCGAGTAGCGCGCCGCCAACGCACGCACTATTCGTAACGAAGCGCATCGACCGGATTGAGCTTTGCGGCACGCGAAGCAGGATAAAGGCCCGCCGCCAGACTGACAAGAACCGCAAATATTATCCCGGCCACGATCAGCCACCAGGGAACCGACGACAGTTCGATGGGATTCAGTGCCTGCCTCTTTAGATAGACATTCGTGCCGAACGTTATTGCCCGGCCGAGGGCCCAGCCGAAAAACACTCCCAGGAATCCACCGAACAATCCCATGACGCCGGCCTCAACGAAGAACAACTGCTGCACGTCTACGTCCGCGGCGCCCAGGGCCTTCAGAACGCCAATCTCGCGCCGGCGCTCCAGAATCGCCATCACCAGCGTGTTCACGATCCCGAGCGTAGCCACGGCAAGCGCCAGGCTGCCAAAAATTCCAAGCAGCAGATCAAAGACCGAGAAAAACGTGCGCAACGATTTCGAAGCGTCCAGAAGCGAAAAGGCGTTGAATCCCATCGATTTGATGGAGGCCTCGAGCGCCTCGACCTTCGACGGAGAGCTGGCGCGCACCGAAAACGAAGGAAAGGTCACTTTATTGCCCGTGCTTGCGCGAACGATGTCCCGCAGGTCGTTCACCTGCGCCGCCCGCAGCGTCGATGCTGTCTCTAAGGGCATTAGGAGCCGCGCGTTGCCGTATCCGCCGTAACCCGCCGCCGGTTCGGTCTCCACGATACCGATGATTTTCAGCTTCAGCTCTTTGGCTACGACGGAAAAGCCCTCCGGTGCGTCGGAAGAGGCGGAACCTGAAGTATCACCGGCCGCCGCCGGAATGGCCTGGCGCTCCGCGTAGCGCAGCGTGATCTCTTGCCCCAACAGCGAAGCCGGTTTGTCCGACAGGTCTTTCGCGAACTCAATTTGCAGGATGGCTTCGTCCGCCGTTCGGGAAGAAAAGAAGCTCCCCTGCATGCCGTCGAATGCTCCCGAATTCCGCGAAGACTCCGGCAATCCCGCTACTACCGTGGCGTAGGGCTTGTTGTTGAACCGTACCTCCGTGAAGAACCGTATCTGCGGGTACACCTCGATTACGTTCGGCAACTTCTCGAGTTCCTTGCGCGTTTCTTCGTCGAGCGGGCGCGTCGGCTTATCCGATTGCACTTCACGTTGCCGCCGCCCCACGCCGCGAAAATTGTTTTTTGGCGTTACAAAAATCGTGTCAAAGAGCCCGCTCTGCGACAGTCGCTTTGAGGCGAGCTGTTGCAGGCCGACACCGAGCGAAAGCATGGCCACAAGCGACGCGACTCCCACCGCTACTCCGAGCGTCGTCAGTGCATTGCGCAAAATCGCTTCGCGAAGGTTCCGCAGCGCAAGATCGGTCAGGTCACGCGGTTTCATTGCACCGCGCCCTTCGTGTTCGTCGTTATCTCCAGCAGCTTTCCGTCTGCCATCGTCGCCAGACGGTCCGCGAAGCGTTCCGCAAGGGGCTTCTCGTGTGTGACCATCACGACGGTCATCCCCATCTGCTCCCGCAAATCGCGAAGCAGCCTGAGAATCGCTTCGCCCGTCGCGGAATCCAGGTTTCCCGTCGGCTCGTCGGCCAGCAGTATTTGTGGGCGGTTCACCAGCGCCCGTGAGATGGCCACGCGCTGTTGCTCGCCGCCCGAAAGTTCCGCGGGCCGGTGCCCTACGCGGTGCGTCAAGCGAACTCGTTCGAGCGCCTCCTGCACTCGGGATGCGCGCTCCGGGCGCTCGACTTCGGCAAGCCGCAGTGGCAACTCGACATTCTCTTCGAGCGTCATGCGCGGCAGCAGGTTGAACGACTGGAAAATCATCCCGATGGTGTTCCGCCGGTAGCGCGCCAGTTCAATCGACGAAAGCTCGCCAAGATTCTGCCCGTTCGCAAAAATCGCGCCCGAAGTTGGCCGGTCCAGCCCAGCCACCAGATTCAGCAGAGTCGATTTGCCCGAACCCGATGACCCTAGCAGCGCCAGAAATTCCCCCTGCGGCACAGAGAGAGAAACATCATCGACGGCCCGCACGCTCGTCTCTCCCATCGAATAGTGCCGCGAAATATGCTCAAGCAGAATGGCAGCTTGCTGGTCGGTCATAAGCTCAATACATGATACGTCCGCGGCGCCCGGAAAATTGCATCGCGGTTCAAGATGCTGTTCACGCTGCCGGCAGGCCCGCGCGATGGCGCACAGCGTCCGAAATATTCGCGCCGCTCACGAGCAGAACGGCCGGTCCTTCGCCTGGCGGCTGCTGCAAAAAGGCTGCCGTGGCCGCGGCTCCGGCAGGTTCCGCCACCACTTTTTCACGCTCGTAAAGCAGCCTGATCGCATCGAACAACTCCTCCTCGGTAACCAGCCTGACGTCGTCAACCAGTTCTCTTATCGCGCGCACATTTTCGGGCATGGCTGTTTTCGTCGCCAAGCCATCCGCGCAGGTGTCGCCGATTTCTGCCTCCACCGGCTTGCCTTCCTTCCACGAAAGATAATAGGAAGGCGCTCGTTCCGCCTGAACGCCAATGATCCTGATATTCCGATGAGTCGCCTTCATCGCTGCTGCAAGGCCGCGAATCAGCGCCGTGTCTCCCATCGGCACATAAACCGCCCTCACCGGGGTCAGCTCGGACAAGATCTCGAGGCCAATGGTTCCCGGGCCCGCCGGAAGATGCGGATCGCTCGCGTCATTCAGAAAATAAGCTCCGGTCGTCGCCGAGTAAGCCCAAGCCTCCGCAAATGCATGGGTGATATCCAGGCCGCCCACTTCCACGATGCGCGCGCCGAGGTCCGCAATTTTCTTCCTTTTCACCGGATTCGGCTTTACCGGAAGAAAAATGGTCGCGGCAACCCCGAGCGTCTTCGCGGCCCACGCCACAGCGGCTCCCTGATTCCCCGTGCTCGATGCGGTTACTTCGGTGACCTTGCGAGTGCTCAACGCCTGCGCCAGTGCGAACAACGCTCCCCGCGGCTTGAACGACCCGGTAGGAAGGTGCGTTTCAAGTTTCAGATAGGCATCCACGCCGGGCTGCGAAATCCCGAAGGCCCGAACGAGAGGCGTCGCCGGGAAGTAGCCTGCCAGCAACCGTTGCGCTTCAAGAATCTCGCCGATTGTAGGTTTCGATGGCATCGTCATCTCCGGTTGTTCTTCGCTTTTCGATTCTTCGACGGCGGCCACCGTTACCGTTTTCTGCCCGCCCCGGCGATCTTCCTGCCCTGAACTCTTTACTGGCGTATGCTAGCATCAACAATTGGACGCAAACGGAACAAACCCGGCTTATCCAGCCATTCCTGAGGCGAGTGCACGCGATGGCAACACTGATGAAGGCATTGCGGAAGATGCAACCGGGAAAGGGCCTGCAATTCGAAAAAGTTGCGGTGCCGGCGATTGGCCCCACCGAAGTCCTTGCCCGTGTGAAAGCCACCTCGATCTGCGGAACCGACCTCCACATCTACGGTTGGGACCGGTGGTCCCAGGGCCGCATCAAGCCGCCTGTCACTCTGGGACATGAGTTCTGCGGCATTGTCGAACGCGTGGGCGAAGAAGTAACCGCCGTCAAGCCCGGCGATTTCGTTAGCGCCGAAATGCACGTGAATTGCGGCCATTGTCACCAGTGCCGCCTTGGCGAATCGCACATTTGCCAGAATCTCCGGATTATCGGCATTGATATCGACGGTGCCTTCGCCGAATTTGTGAAAATTCCCGCCACGAATATCTGGAAACTCGATCCCGCAATTCCAGAGCGTTACGCCGCCATTCTCGATCCGCTGGGCAACGCTGTTCACACCGTGCTCGCGGGACCCATTGCCGGCCAGACCGTACTCGTCACCGGCTGCGGTCCCATCGGCCTCATGTCCATCGCCGTCGCCAAGGCCTGTGGCAGTTCTACCGTGTTTGCCACCGAAACCAACGAGCACCGCCGGGCCATGGCCAAGGAAATGGGTGCAGACTTCGTTCTCAATCCCGCCACCGAAGACCCGGTCGGGAAAATCCTCGAAGCGACGGGTGGCACCGGCGTTGATGCTCTTCTTGAGATGAGCGGTAATCCCGCGGCGATTCAGCAGGGGTTTAAGTCTCTGCGTGCCGGCGGAAGGGCGTCGCTCCTTGGCATTCCCACCGAAAGTGTGCCGCTCGACCTGGTTCAGGACGTTATCTTCAAGGGAGCCACCGTTCAGGGCATCTACGGCCGCCGCATGTATGGAACCTGGGTGCAGATGACCGCCCTTCTCAAGGCCGGCCGCGTGGATCTCGATCCGCTCTTTGGCGAACGCATGGACCTCGCCAATTTTGAGGCTGCTTTTTCGAAACTCCAGAGCGGCCTCGCTGGAAAAATCCTGATGTACCCGGACGGTCTCGAAACAGGAACCAAATCGGCCGCGAAATACAGCACGAAAGTCACCTTGGGGGAGCAAAAATGAGTGAATCTGGGGCACAGGCCACGAAACTGAATCCTTTGCACTACGTGAGCGAGACGTTACAGGACTTGCGCGCCAAGGGTGTGGCTCCGAAACTCCGCGTTCTCGAAGGCGAGCAAAAGCCCGTCTGTATTTTTGACGGGCGCGAGGTCGTTAACCTGGCTTCCAACAATTACCTCGGCTTAACCGCGCACCGGGCGCTCCGCAAAGCTTCCGTCGAAGCCGTCCGAAAACTCGGTGTCGGCGCCGGCGCCGTCCGCACCATCGCGGGGACGATGAAGCTGCACATGGATCTCGAAGAGCAAATCGCCAGTTTCAAACAGGTGGAAGCCTGCGTTGTCTTTCAATCCGGTTTTACCGCCAATGCCGGCACGGTTTCCGCCATTCTGGGCAAGGATGATCTCATCGTTTCCGATGAGCTGAATCACGCCTCCATCATCGATGGCGCGCGTCTTTCGAAAGCCGCCATCAAAGTGTTCAAGCACAAAGATCTTTCGGACTGCGAGCGCATCCTCGAGGAACATGCCTCCTTCACCGGAAAAAAACTGATCATCACCGACGGCGTCTTTTCGATGGATGGCGACATCGCGCCTTTGCCACAGCTTTGCGATCTCGCCGAAAAATACGGCTGCATCATGATGGTCGACGACGCTCACGCCAGCGGAGTCCTCGGCCGCGGCGGTCGTGGCACCATCGACCATCTCAATTGCCATGGCCGCGTCCATATTCAGGTGGGCACCCTCAGCAAAGCCATCGGCTCGATGGGTGGCTACGTTTGCGGTTCCCACGACCTGATCGATTTTCTCTACCTCCGCGCCCGGCCATTTCTCTTCTCCACTTCTCACCCTCCCGCCACCGCAGCGGCGTGCCAGGCGGCTTTTGCCCTGCTCGATTCGGCCGAAGGTGAAAAGCTCGTGAAAAAGCTCTGGGCCAATACGAAATTCTTCAAGAAAGAGCTGAAGAAACGCGGCTTCGGGTTCCAGTCGAGCGAGACGCCGATTATTCCCATTCATGTCGGGGACGCCGCGAAGGCGTTTGAATTTTCAACCAGGCTGTTTGATGCTGGCGTATTCGCTCCGGCCGTCGGCCATCCGACCGTCGCCGAAGGAAAAGCTCGCCTTCGCGCCATTGTCAGCGCCGCCCACAAGCGAGAGCACCTCCTGAAGGCTGCGGACACGCTCGCGGAAGTCGGGAAAAGTCTCGGCGTCGTCTAGCAACACTTCAAGCTGGCAATTCGAGGATATAACAGCAGTCCGTTTTGCCGCTTGGCCCGTAAATTCCTTCATGTGTGAACTCGAACCCCAGTTTTTCGAGTACGCGCGCGGAAGCCTTATTGTCCGGGTAGTGTCCGGCAAACAGCGCTCGCGCCTTCTGCGACTCTGAAGCGTGATGAATTACAGCGCGTGCCGCTTCCACGGCAAAGCCTTTGCCCCAATACTGTGGCCGGAAGTGGAATCCCAGTTCGCAGATGCTTTCTTCAGGTTTGTAGGGACACAGGCCGCAACAACCGGCGAACTCGCCGTCCGGCAGCAAAAACACCGGCCAATATTGAACGCCGTGCTCGTCCATCGAGGCGATTTCGCGTGCCAGGCGCGCCTCAATTTGTGCTTTCGAAAAAGGCCCGCCAATAAACCGGGTCACCTCGATGTCCCCCCACAACAACGTTGCCAGCTCCAGATCATTTCTAGACCACTGCCGGAATCCCAGGCGTGCTGTTGTCAGAAAGTAGTTTCCCGTCGTTTCCACGTCTGCGCGTCCTCCTCGAATTGCCGGCCCTCGGCAGCGTCTCATCTGCGCCGCTAAGGAAGCGCGTGGGCCCTGCTTTGTTATACTCCCGGGATGGCTCGCCAGACAGACAGTTCGAGGAAGTTGTTTCTCGTCGATGCCATGGCGCACATCTACCGTGCCTTCTACGCGCCGATGGTGCGCATGAACGCCCCGAGCGGAATTCCCACCAAGGTCCCGTTTCTTTTCGCCAATATTCTTCGACGCCTCATCAAGGACTACAAACCGGAATACATCGCCGTCGTTTTCGACACCAGCAAGCCCACATTTCGCGACA
>Ga0306920_100002994_pt1 | contig 21385 bp, 14 predicted proteins | sample flu12Cox44000170_FD_204666 | JGI IMG/M metagenome (GOLD analysis project Ga0306920, IMG submission 204666) | Lab enrichment of tropical soil microbial communities from Luquillo Experimental Forest, Puerto Rico - flux4day.12C.oxic.44.000.170 (v2)... | ecosystem: Environmental > Terrestrial >... | reverse complement strand
AACGACAACGCCCAACCCTTTCGCTGGACCAAGTCCGCCGCCGATATCAAACGCAGCATTCGCAATGCTGCACTTATTTACGAGACACAACACTAGCTGGGTGACTGCGCCCGCGCAGCGCTTCACGCCGCCGGGACTCCAGCACTTCCACCCGATCACTCGTCGTCCTTAGGTGGGTTTGCGCGCAACAAGGAATCGACGCGGGCCGCATTCTCGAGGCCCGGGTCGAACTCGAAAACGAGTTCAGGCGCATAGCGCAACTGGAGTGCGCGGCCGATCTGCCCGCGGATGAAGCCGCCGGCGCTGCGGAATCCCTGGGCCGATTCGGCAGCATGCGCGTGCCCCTCGAGATGGGAGAAAAAAACCCGGCCATGGCGCAGGTCGTCGCTCATCTTCACCCGGGTCAGCGTGACGCCGCGCAAGCGCGGGTCTTTGAGATCGCGCATCAGCAGTTGCGAAAGTTCGCGCAATACCATCTCGGCGACCCGTTCCGGCCGCCTGCCATCACTTTCCGCCATAGTTTGATCATAGCGCCGTAAGGCCATAGGCCGAAGCAGCGGCGGAAACCCTTCGCCCGCAGCCCGCAGATTGGTTCCTCACACCGGCGAGCAGACCAAAGTGTGCGCCGTGGCTGAGCCGACCCGGGCACGGATGGTATCGCCCGGGCGGATTGCCGGTGACGCGGGAAACAGGGCGGTCTTGAATTGCGGGGTCTTGCCGGCCAGCATGCCGCGGCCGCGCCGCGCCGGTCCTTCGACCAGCACCGGGAATTCGCGGCCAACCAAGGCGCGATTGCGTTCGAGCGAAATGCTCTCCTGGAGCGCTATCACCTCGGCCAACCGCCGGCTCTTTTCCACATCGCTAACGGTGTCGCCAAGTTTGAACGCGCGTGTATGCTCGCGCACTGAATACTTGAACATGAACGCCGAGTCGTAACCGACCGTGCGCATAAATTCGAGCGTCGCCGCAAAATCCTGCTCGTCCTCACCATGAAAGCCCACGATGATATCGGTTGAGAGCGCGAGCTTCGGAATTGCCGAACGCAGGCTCTCGACCAGCTTCAGGTATTCATCAGTGGTATAGCCCCGTCCCATCGCCGCCAGTATCCGATTGGAACCTGATTGCACCGGCAGATGGACATACGGTTGAACCTTCGGCTCATGCGCCATCGCCTCGATTACATCCGGGGTCATGTCGCTCGGATGCGGCGAGGTAAACCGAATCCGTTCGACCCCTTCAACCGCAGCCACCGATCTGAGCAAGTCGCCGAACCCGATTTGATCATAATGATAGGCGTTGACGGTTTGGCCGAGCAGCACGACCTCTTTGACCCCGCGCACAGCAAGTTGATCTACTTCGCGCAGGATGTCGCCGGCAGGAACGCTGCGTTCGCGCCCACGCACGTAAGGGACCACGCAGAAGGCGCAAAACTTGTCGCACCCGCGCATCACGGTGACATACGCGCGTACGCCGTTGTCATACTCCGGCGACAGGCCGGCATAGGTCTCTGTCCGATCCAGCCGAACGTCAACCGCAGGGTCGTAGCTCGCACTCGCCAACAGTTCGGGAAGGCGGCGATAACTATCGGGTCCGGCGATGAGATCAAGCCACGGCGCTTTTTCGATCAAAGCCGCGCGATTGTGTTGCGCCATGCATCCGAGCAAGCCCAGCTTCCGATGGGGCTGCGCGCCCTTGAGGCGCGCGAGGTCGCTGAGGCGGCCCAGCACTCGCTCTTCGGCATGCTCGCGGATGGCGCAGGTGTTGAGCAGAATAACGTCGGCTTCGCCCGCATTATCGGTGGTCGTATAGCCGGCGCGACGCAGGATCGCGGTCACGGTCTGCGAATCCGCGATATTCATCTGGCATCCATAGGTTTCCAGATAAACTCGTGGTTGCGACAACGATGTGTTCCCAGCAGCCATCGCGCTGGTCATGAATCTTATGGGATTGTCTGCCGGCCGCACAACGTTGCCCCAAACAGCAGGAGCCGGGACTCGATTGTCACGGCTCATTTTAACAGGCGGGTCAGGCGCGAGGACGCCAGCGCGGCCGATAGTTCAACGCAGCTTGCTGATCAGCGAGGCTCGCTTGTCCAAAGCGGCGAGGGCTTTGTCCCGCGGCTCACTCGCAATCCCCAGGATTAGGTGTGAGAAGCCGAGGTCACGGAGCCGCTTGCATGAGTCCTCATTCGGCGCCAATGCGGCGACGGCTAAATCGATGTTGTCAAATTGACGGCCGGCGCGATCCGCGGCCTCACGCAGCGCCTGTACTCTGCGCGCCAACGCGTCATATTCCGCGCCTACCGGGTACCAGCCGTCGCAGTATTCGACAACCCGTTCGAGCGCCTTCATCGAGAGCGAACCCATCCACACGGGCGGTCCACTCGCCCGCGCCGGTTTGGGCCAGCACCAAATCGGATCGAAATTTACGAAATCGCCGTGGAATTCGGCGACGTCTTGACTCCAGATTTGCCGCATGGCTTTGACGCGTTCGCCGACCACACGCCAGCGTCTTTTAAAGGGGACGCCATGATTCTCCATCTCCTCTGCATTCCAGCCAGCACCGATTCCCAGAATGAGACGGCCGTTCGAGAGCGCATCGAGCGAGGCCGCCTGCTTTGCGAGCACAATCGGATCGTGCTCGGTGACCAGGCACACTCCCGCGCCGATCTTTATACGCGTGGTCGCGATCGCAGCCGCGGTCATCGCCACGAACAGATCGTGAATGTGCGAATATTCCTTGGGAAGTTCGCCGCCAAGCGGAAAAGGCGTTTTGCGGCTGGTCGGAATATGGGTGTGCTCGGGGAAGAACACCGAGTCGAAACCGCGCTCCTCGGCGGCTCGAGCGAACTCGTCCGGACGAATGGAATAATCAGTGGCGAAAAGAGCGACGCCGAAAGTCATAATGTCACCTCGGATGAGAATTAACCCTACACACTTTTGCTATCTTGGCAAAAGCGTAAGGCAAGGGCTTGAGTGCCACGGCTCATTTCACAAAGCCGGTTAGCCAGTGTTCAAATTGGGGATGGCGTCAGAGCCAAAGACCGCCGCAATCGCCGAACGCATCGCGCAACTCGACTGGCCGCAGATTCGGCAATCAGTCGAGGCCGGCGGCTTTGCCACGCTGCCGCCGATTCTCTCGCCGCAGGAATGCGCAAGCCTTACCGCGATGTATGAAGTTCGCGAGCGTTTCCGCAGCCGGATTGAGATGGCGCGATTCCGCTTCGGGCTGGGCGAGTACAAGTATTTTGCAGCGCCGCTTCCGCCGATCGTCGCCGACTTGCGCGCATCGCTGTATCCGCGCGTCGTGCCCATCGCCAACGATTGGATGAAGGCGTTGCGGATGCGTATCAGCTTTCCGGAAACCCTGGATGACTTTCTTGAACGATGCCACCGCGGCGGACAAACGAAGCCGACGCCGCTCCTCCTGCGTTACGAGGCCGGCGGCTATAACTGCATGCATCAGGACCTCTACGGCGAAGTCGCCTTCCCGCTGCAATTCACCTTTATGCTGAGCCAGCGTGAAGCAGATTATACGGGAGGGGAATTTCTCCTGCTCGAGCAACGGCCGCGCGCGCAGTCACGATGCGATGCGATTACGCTCGAGCAGGGTGCGGCAATCCTGTTCGCGACGCGCTACAGGCCGGTGGAGGGCACTCGCGGCTTCTACCGGGTGAACATACGGCACGGAATCAGCCGAGTCCGCAGCGGCCGCCGCTTCGCGCTGGGAATAATATTCCACGACGCAAAATAATTTTGTCTGGGGGTTTTTCTTTGTGGAGTCCACAAAACGCTATTCGAAAAGCGCGGCAGGAGCTGGAGCGGATCAAGCCGAAGCGGCCGGTGTCGGACTCGGATTGGGTGTATTGAATACGGCTGACTAACTGCCCGGCGCGTCTGTTATCGATAAGTGCTCAGGGCTTGCAGCGCAGTGTTCATTGCGGTACACGAGGCCTAGCACGATGCAAGTTCTTCTCAAGTTCTTCTGAGGAGATTATGATGCGCCGGTTTCTCGAATCTGCCGTGATTTGTTTAGCCGTGTACGCGTTTTTTGCCTTGCCCGGGTTTGCGCCTTCTTCCAATGCTCAGCCCGGCCCGGGGAATCCGTTTGTGATATGTCAAGACCAACGCTTTGCGCTCTGCGCGACGGCGAATTGTTTTGTCTATGACGGAGTCGCCTACTGCAACTGCGAGGTGATGCAGGGCGATAGCATCAGCCAACAGCTCACTTTCTCAAACGCCGAAGGTGAGCAAAATGTGTGTGACGTCATGCAGCAGAGCGTGGGCAACGGCTTGGCCGAGTATCTGGTCAGCACCTACAGTCAGCCGCCAAACGCAAGTACGGTGGGAGCTTACACCTGCCCCGGAACAGCTAACGCCGGAAGCGGGGTCGCCGCACCGGTAGCCTACGCCCAGTGTGATGGAGGCATTTGCTTCACGAGCAGCAGAGGGAAACAGTTTCCGGGCTTTCCTGGGGGGTTACAGAGTAGTGAAATTATATGCTCATGCCCAATCTCCACGTCCTTGACGCTTGGCAGCACCAATTCGTCAGGATACCAAATCTCTGGACCATATAATCCTGACGCACCGGCCGGCAGCAAATGCGACGCCAGCGCCTGTGCGAACTGCAGCGTATCCAACCCGCTGGCAAACGGCAGCATGCTTCTGGTCGGTGCTCCAACTGGCACCGCGAGATACCTGACAAAACAGCTCACCGGAACGAACCCAACGGTGAACGAATGTCCCTGTACTTGTTCGGGTCCGCCTGCGGCGGTTACGTGTACGCTGGGGGCGAATGCGCCGTAGCTGACAGGCATAGGTCCGAACAAGCTTGCCGGCTGCGCTTCAAGTTAGCCTGCAACGGCGGCTAATGTGCTGTTGCCCGGTCGAACCCCCCAAAATCACGTAGCGAGCGCCCTACGGGAAGAAGCGTACAGCCGGTCGATATCGTTTCATCTGCGCTATCTACGCCAAAAATATCAGGGCTCCAGAGGGAAGCTCGACCCGCTTGGTGCGTTATTCTGCCAAATCGCGGTAGGCGGCGCCCTCATTCGAACAGCGATCTTTTCTCGGCGCCGTTACGGAGCGTTGATGTAGGGCAACCGTGGTGGCGATTTGGCAAATTCGGTGCGCAGCTCTTCATAAGTGCGGAGGTCATCGACCGTCCTGAAAAAACCGTCGTGGACGTAACCGAGTAATGGCAGACCTCGTGACACCATCGGTGCGAGCATATCGGTTATCAGGCTGAACGGCGGCGCCGCCGGTATGATTTCGAGCACTGCCGGCTCGCAAATCATCGCGCCGCAGTACATCAACGGCCTCAACTCCGCCGCCAGCTCCGCCGGCAGCGCATCCGGGTAGTCATCGAAGCTGCCGCGCGCTTTGTCACTCAGCAGACGCATCCGCCGGATTTGCCCCTTAGTATCAATCTCTATCTGGCTGTAGGTTTCGGGAGAAGCAGTTTCACGAAGCGCCATAGTCGCCACCGCGCCACGTACGCGATGCATCCGAATCATGGCCGGAAGATCCAAATCCATAATCGTGTCGCTATTCAGGATCAGAAATGGCTCGTCACCGAAATAATCGCGCAGGGCAAGCAGCGGACCGCCGGTGCCGAGCAAGACAGGTTCCGGCGCGTAGGTGATTGCAAGACCGAGTGCCTGCCCGTAGCCGAGCGCCGCCTGGAGCTTGTCGGCCAGATGATGCACGTTCACCGCGATGTCGCGAATGCCCGCGTGGCGCAGCAGCAGAAGCGGATAATGAATCAGCGGCCGGCCGCCGATTTCGAGCAGCGGCTTCGGAATCGTATCGGTAATCGGCCGTAAGCGTTCACCGTAACCCGCCGCCAGCACCAGCGCTTTCATCTACGCTGCCAATGCTGCGTGGAGGTTGGGGAACTCGCCTGGCAAAAGCATCCGGCGCGCCTGCTGCAACGCGTACGGAATGTATTCGCGATAACCGGTCTTGCCCTGGGACTCGAGCACGATGAAGCGGCCGATGACCTTGAGCGCGTGCTGGAGCACACACAACCGATAGCTCTCGCGGAACTCCTCGAATTGGAGCTGCGGTGCCTCGCGGCGAATCAACGCCGCATAGTAGTAGTCAAGTATGCGGCGCTCGATCTTCGGGCTTATCACCCGCGCAGCATCACGAGTGGTGAGCAGCACCGCAAGGTCCTGCGCCGCCGGCGCCATCAATGCATCCTGGAAATCGATTACACGAAGCCGCGGCCGCCCTCGCTCGCCGCACTGCACGAAGAGATTCTGTCCGTGGTAGTCGCGATGGGAAAAAACCCGCGGGAAGAGATCCAGGTGTCCGGCGAGCTCGTCGAGTTCGCGCGCGATAGCCTCGCGATTGGCGGCCGGCGCGATTTGGCCGAGGCCGGCCTCGAGGAACTGCTCTAGCTCCCAGCGGAAGAGGCGGCGGTCATAGGCAATTTTGGCGGCAAGACAATTATCGTCGAGGCTCTCAGTACCGTTGGTATGAAAAATCAATAGTTGCTCGATGGCGAGACGATAAAAATCGCCGGCATCGCCACCCGCGGCCGCCTCGAACAGCGGCATCGAACCGACGTCTTCTACCAGCAGCATCCGCGCCGCGATGTCTGCCGCATAAATTGCGGGTACGGCCGCACCAATCTTGGCAAGGTAGCGATGGACGTTGAGCCAGGGAGGCTCAGGCAACGGCTCCAGCACCAGCTGTAATGCACGCGCATAGAGAGGCAGGTCGTCCGGCCCAAGATCGATCGCAATCGCCGATGCAGGTCCCGACCGCGTCGCGTCGAGGCTAATTCGCCAGAAGCGGCGCGAGGAGGCATCGCCCTTGAGTGCGGCGATTTTCGCCACACCACCCTCCGGCCACAACCGCGCCACAGTCGCGCCAATCCAGGCCTTTTGTGTGGACTCTGCCATGAATGGCATGAGTGAGATTTTATGCGCCCTGTGCGCCGGGCGCCACGTGGTTCAGATGGGTCGTTTCCTTGGCGGTGCCGCCGCCGTATTCTGAAGTTTCACCAAGCGGCTGCGCATCGGCTTCTGTAAGTAATGCCCGAGGAAAGATCCATAGACGCTCCTATCAGCGCGCCCTTCGCCGAGCCGAGCCAGCTTCGTTCCCGCGATATCTGGCGTTTGCTGATCCGGGGTTGGCCGTTTATCAGCCCTTACCGCGGCGACCTCGTCCGGCTGTTCCTCCTGCTGTTGCCAGGCGCAGCAACCGGTTTGTTTGGCCTGGTGCTGATCCGAATCTTTTTCGATGTTGTCGGCAACGGCCAGCCTTTGACTCCATATGAAGCATGGCTCTTGCGGTTGCCGCTGAATGCCACACGCCAAACCGTATTGATACGATCCTGCCTGGCAGGCGGCGTGGTCGCGCTAGTCAGCCTTCCATACTTATTCTTCATTTTCGGTTATGCGGTCTGGATACTGCAGCAGATCAGCAACCTGTTTCGAATCAACCTTTACGCGCAACTCCAAGAACTCAGCCTGAGCTTCCATTCGGAGGAAAAGATTGGCGACGCGATGTTCCGGATGTTCCAGGACACGGCCGGCATCCCGCAGGTGATTAACGGCCTGCTGATACAGCCACTGCGCGCGGTGCCAGTAGCAGCGGCGAATTTTGGCTGGCTCGTGGTTTTCAATTATACGATGGCGCTGATTGCGCTAGCCCTGATTCCCGCTGAGTGGGCGCTGGCATGGACTTTCAGCGCGCCCCTGCGCTGCGCATTCCTCCGCGCCCGCGAGGCCTCGGCGCTGGCCACCACCCGCATCGAGGAGACTCTCGCCTCGGTCAAAGCAGTCAAGGCCTTTTGCCGCGAAGACCGCGAGGCCGCGGTATACGCCGACGAAAACTGGGAGGCTCTGCTCGCCGAACGGAAAGCCCGGATGCTGTTGCTGATCTATCGTGTGCTGTCCAATTTCATGCGCGGAGTTGCTTATCTGGCGGTGCTGTATATTGGAGCCCGGCAGGTGGTCAGCGGGCAAGGCGGCGGGCTTGCCGGCTCTGCAATCTCTCTCGGCCTGTTCCAAGGCACGGTGGTCGCTTTCGGCCGGATTGCTGCGAGCTCGCACAGCCTCGCGATGCTGTGGGGCAGTTTGCAAGACGTTGGAGTTGGTTTTGCGCGGGTGTTCGAGATACTGCGGAAGCAGCCGGACCGTATGGTCGCCGCCCCGCGAGCCCGGCAGGGTGGCGCACCTCCGCCATCATTGAGGCGGGCACTGGCCTTTGAGCAGGTCAGCTTTGGTTATGTAGCCGGGGTCACGGTACTCAAGTGCGTCGATTTTGAGGCCCGCGCGGGAGAACTGACTGCGGTTGTGGGTGCGACCGGTACCGGCAAGAGCACGTTGATTGCGTTGTTGACGCGGTTTTTCGATCCCGCCGGCGGCCGCATCCTGCTCGATGGCCGCGATATCCGCGAGTTCGACCTCAACACCTGGCGGCGAATGATCGCGGTGGGATTGCAGAATAATCCGCTGTTGACCGGAACCCTGCGCGACAACGTCGCTTACGGGCGACCCCGCGCATCGACAGAAGAAATCCGCGCCGCTTTGGAACGGGCCGGACTCGGCGAGTTCGCCGACTCGCTGCCGGCGGGTCTGAACACCATGCTCGGTGAAAGAGGCACCAAGCTCTCGGCTGGCCAGGCGCAGCGAATCGGTGTCGCACGCGCGCTGATACGCGATTCGCCGATCCTGTTGCTCGATGAGCCGACCTCCGCACTTGATCTCGCGAGCGAAGAATGGCTGATGCGCGGCCTGCGAGCCTGGCTCGCTGAGCGACCGGGGCAGCGATTGGTGATCGTGACGACGCATCGTCGAACTGCGGCGGCTTGGGCCGACCGGCTGTATAGCATTGCTTCCGGCCGGATTACCGCACAATTGCATTTTCGAAGTAGCGCGGCGGCAATGGACAGGGCCAATGTTTGAAGCGTCGCGTCTCCAATCGGCCGAAGGTCGCAACGATCCGCCAGGCGATCCTCGCGCCGGCTATCTTTACCTCGAGGAACAGCACTCACTGTCGGCGCGCGAGGCTTTACGGTTGCTGGCCAAGAGCTGGCGTTTCATCCGCCCTCATCGCCGGCTGGTGGCACTGAAGTTCCTGTTGGCACTTGCCTCGTTGCCGATTTTTCTGTTGATGCCGTGGCCCTTGAAGATAATCATCGACAACGTCATCAATGGGCGGCCGCTACGGGGGGTGTTGCGCCGACTATTGTTTCCGCTGGCCGGTGACGATCGGCTCCTGCTTTTGGCGGTCGTAATCGGCTTGCTCTTCCTGGGTGCGCTTCTGGCGGGAACGGTCGGTGACCGTCCGCAGAACCTGGACGCTCAAGTGGCCAGCGGCGGACTCGATCAGGCCGGAATCACCACCAACCAGGTTAACAACGGATGGAGCTTGTTCGGTGGCCTCCTGGGGCTGCTCGAAGTCTGGGTCACGCTCGTTCTTACTCAGCGGCTCAATCAAACCGTCCGCACCACGGTTTATGAACGCTTTCTGCACTCGCCGTTGCAGCTGTTCGCGGATCAGAAGATCGGCGACGCCGTGTTTCGCGTGATGTACGACAGCGCGGCGATAGGCGAGGTCCTCTACTCCGGAGTGCTGTCACCGGTCATGTCGATTACCATGATCGCGCTGGCAATGATGGTGTTGCGGGAGCAGTTCAGGAGCGAGCCGCTGATTCCAATGGTGGCCGGATTGACGCTACCCGCGGTCGCCCTCGCCAGCGCATTATTTGGCCGCCGGCTGCGCGACCAGGGTCAGCAGATGCGCGAGCGCGGCAGCGCCGTCATGGCCGCATTCGAAGAACGAATCGCCCAGGTTCAGCTCGTCAAAGCCTTCGGCCAGGAGGCGCGGGAAATCGCCGCGGTCGACGTCGAGAGCCGCGGTTCATTTCACGCCACGCTTACGATGGTAGTGGTGGTTATGACTATGCTGCTTGTGGTGGTACCGCTCCTGGGGCTGCTGGCCGGAATCGGTGTCTACCACCTGATGTCCGAGGTCATCGCCAACCGTATCACGCTGGGCGATGTCGCACTGCTGGCAGGCTACGGCATGATACTCGCCAGGCCGATGGCCGCGCTGGGATGGATTTGGACCTGGTTGCAAATGCCAATTGCAGGCATGCGCCGGATCCACAGCGTCCTCGACCACCTGCCGTGCGAATCGTCAGCTGGCGATAATGGCCGAGCCGCTCAACGTATTCGCGAGATTGAGTTCGTCGATATCAGCGCGGGCTACGTCCCGCATGCGCCGGTCCTTAAACAAGTCCGGCTCCGCTTCGTCGCCGGCGAGCTCGCCGGCATTGCGGGCCCCAGCGGCGCCGGCAAGAGCACGCTGATCAACTGCATCCCCCGTTTTCTCGAACCTTCTAGTGGAGAGATCTTGATAAACGGGGTCGATACTCGCGCACTCTCGCCGAGCGCGCTCAGGAAGCGAATCGCCCTGGTCTTTCAGGAAGAGGCGCTTTTCTCCGCGACTATTGCGGACAACATCCGCTATGGGTCGCCAGATGTCTCCGCCGCCGCGGTCCGGCGGGCCGCTGAAATGGCTGGGGCGGCAGAGTTCATCGAGCGGATGCCGCAGGGGTACTTGACTATGCTCGGGCGGCGCGGGACGCGCCTGTCGGCGGGGCAGAAGCAGCGCGTGGCGATAGCGCGGGCTCTGTCGTGCGACCCCGACGTGCTGATTCTCGACGAGCCGATGGGGCCGCTTGATCCTGCTGCGGAGCGCTCGCTACTGGGGGTACTACGCCAACTCGCCCATACCCGCATCGTGATCATAGTGGCGCATCGGGCGGAGACCCTGGCGTCCTGCGACAGAGTGCATTTGATCAGCGAGGGCAGGCTTTGCGCCAGCGGGACTCACGCGGAGCTGATCGGGAGCTGCCCGCTTTATGAAGCATGTCTTGCGATGAACGGGTCATCCCTCGCGCTTTAGTTGCAGGCGACCGGTCGCGGCGCGGATTTAATTCGCATCGTCACCCCCAGCAGGAGGTAACAGGAGATATCTCTCCGACGCCCCAGTCTTCCTCGATTAGGCCGTTGGCGAAGCGATAAATGCTGATGCCTCCCTGGGTGAACCGTTCCCCCGGTTTTGGATAACCCGGCAAGGCTTCCCCTCGATAAGTGCCGCGGAAGGTCCAGCGAACGGCAACCTTGTCCCCCTCCGCGAAGATATCTTCGATCGTAGACTGCAGATCAGAAATAGCGGCAGCCGCAGTAGTGATTATTTTTCGCGCGCCTTCCAGTCCACGCGGCCAGTCCGGCTTGCTCGGGGAGTAGAAGGCAAAGGTCGGCGAACATACTTCATCGATGATGCCCAGGTTCCCCTTATTCAGCTCACTCACAAATCGCAAAAACCTCGCCTTGTTATCTTCCGCAGTCATCACACCCTCCCTTTTTCTGGCAGCCACGGCGGCCGGCTCACCTTCCCAGAGTGCTAGGCATTTTTGCCGGTGAGTATGCCGTCGCGGAGCCAGCCCGTGAGCATCCGGTTGATAATCGCCGCCAGCTCAGTCACGCGGGCGGTCGTTTCCACTTCGCTCGCGAGTGAAGCGCAAATTGAGGCGAAATCCGCGCCATCCTCAGCGGTTTTGAGCGCGGCGCGCTCGCCCGGCTCCAACGGGCGATAATGAACCTCCGAATTCGTCCTCCACACGAGAATCGTGGCTGAAGCACGTTCCGGGGGCTCCCAAACCCGCCCCTCCTTGATCGCCGTCATTAGCACATCGATGGGCCAATCGAGATCGAGAATCTGCGCGGCTGGATGCAGCCGGACCCTGAAGGCAGGCCAGGACTCGGGCGTGAGGCTGCGCAGCGAGGTTTGCTCCAGAGCTTCGGCGTCACGGCCGTGGAAAACTTCGATGCAGGCTCGCTCAAGCCGGGCTACATCGGCTAGAAACGGGAAGCGCGCGACGGGCACTCCCGCCGGCCCGCTCGTTGTCTTCAGGTAATGCGGCAGGTGGCGGCCCGCGTAAAGGACCGATGGCTCGCTGGGCGGGTATTCAATCAAATAGCCCGTGATCAGATTGTGGAAGTTGATATCGCCGAGAATTGCGTAGGTGCAGGGGAACTCTTCTTTGAAAATATCGAGCAAACGGTAGACATAGGCATTAGCGTATATTCCGAGGCGGTCACGGGCCGAAAACCTTTCAGTACCGGTAATTATCGCTTCGATCGCACGACCCCCAAGCACGCGTTGATGGCGGGCCGCTTCTTCGACGCCGGCTGGTGCCGTTATCAGCCGATAGAGCAGGCTTTGCAGTTCTGCCAGCTCGAATCGATCGGCAGAACGCGCAGGCGAGACTCGGGGGTTCAACTGTTCTGCGGTTTGCCGCCGCGTTGCTCGCATTGCTGGATGCTGGAAGTGGTGATCCAGCCTTTACCCTTGCACGAATTCCTGCCCTTGCACGAGTTCACCGCGCTCGCACACTCGCTCTGGCCCTTGCAGCTATTGCCGCCGACACATTTCACCTGAGTCGCCTGACCCTGCGGTTGTGAATTCTCAGCGATGAGGGGCTGGGTCATAAACAGCACGCCCACCGCGGTAGCGAGGAGCGCGCCGGTCATCTTGAGCTTGTCCATCGAAACGTCTCCTGGATTGGCGCAACAGCGTGATTGTTTGCGCGGATTCGGCCTCCCAGCATAGCATTGGCGGCGCGCCGGCAGTAGCAACATTTTCCGTGCTGTCATAAACATTGGAAATGTCCGGGGCATAAACATTTAAACATGCTCCTTCCTTATGGGGGCGGAGTGGCTCACCCGAGGCATCGTAGCCGGCGAGCAGCCGGCCCTGATAATCGCTGACACCGTGGCGGTCGCCGGGTAGCTCGGAGAAGCTCTTTTCGTTGTAGGTCCTTACCGGTCCGTCGTTGACCTGACTGCGGATCGCTTGGGTTTTTTGGGAATGATCCGCTCGGCCCCATTGCCTAGCGGGCTAAGTGCACATTGCCCAACGCCACCTCATTAGCCATCGGCTGAGCACTTCGGAGACAAATTCTATTCGTTATGCAGTATAAAAAATCTCCTCGCCACAAAAGGCGTCATATGCAGCAGCTTCTTAAACTTTGCACCCACTGCCTCGGTTGCTTTGCATCAGAACCGCGATGAATGCGCAGGGGCGTTCTTTTGAGAGGCACAATCGTTGCTCCCGCGTTCGGAACGAGCGGATCAGAAGAAATTCACTAGCTTTATTTGCGGCAACTTCATGAAGCTCGGCGTTTGTCTGAAGCTCCCGCCTGGCAGACCATTGAGAGCGACGGTCGTCGCAAATGGTCCGATAAGGTGATCAGCGGCTCACTCGTACAGCCGGGCGGCTCCAGAGAGACCCGGGGATTGAACCAAACACGCTCCTAACGAGTGGTGAAGGTGTTGGAGTAAAGTGGGCTTTCCCCATCTTCCTGGGCGCACGGTTCAATAAATTCTTTTCATGGCGCCAGAGCACATAGTTACAGAACGCCGCCACCAGCTTCGTCATGGGTGTTTAGTATCCGCGATAAACCGAGCAAAACGAAATTAACTCGCACGCCAACCGTTTGAGATAACCAAACCGGCGCGTAGTGAGTTTTACCGAGTCCGTGCGCATGCAGCGCGATCGGCTGGAGGAATGGATGGGCACTTCAGGTCAACAATTGTTTCAGGTGGTCAGCAGTGCTCTCTGGGACCTTCTTAATAATTGCCGGTCGGCCGCCCAGAGCGCACTGGCTGGACTTGGTCCCGCACCAGGCTTCACCGGAACGGTCCTCGACGGCCGGCTGTTGGAAACGCTGCAGCCGAGCGCCATCACGAGTTCAGATCCGGCCGTTTCGGCCCTGGTGAGTGTGCTCCAGATGCTTCTTCCGGAAACGGGTGCTGGTTCTCCCGTCTCGCTGAACGGATTCGATCCCGGCAACGGACAACCGCGCGGCCTGGCGCTCGTTTTGGCAACACCTGCCCCCTCGGTCACGGCAGTCGCGGCGCTGACAGGGGCAGGACCGCAAGGACTCGCGTTCGAGATTGCCGCGGTCGGGTCGGGAACATTCGGGCCTGTCTCATTGAACCTCCTCGACAGCTGGTCGATTCAGGTATCGGGTGACGTGGCCGGCGGTGGGCGGCTACAGCTACCGCGCGGAGGCACGCCGCAGGTTCTCGATGCCGGTGCCGCAGTCAATGTGGATTGGGAGCTGCAGTATTCAAATAGTGGCCAGCCGATCACTCTGGGTCCGGATGCCGGCCCCAACCTCAAACTGGCTTCAGTCGCTTTGACCGCTTCGACGGCCTTGGATTCTAGCGGATTACCGACCGTTACATATGGAGTGTCGCTGCCCGGGGCCCAGGTCTCGCTTGCTCCAGAACTGCTGGCTGCGCTAGTCGGCGACGCGCTGTCGCTGCCCATCGATCTCGATCTGAATGCCGATCCGGCAAACGGCTTGAGGTTTCGCAGCGGAGGCGTGCATGCAACGCTTCCGACGAATGTGAACCTTCCAGGAATCGACATTAGGGCTGTGGAGATCGCGGTCGAGACTAAAGGCTCCGGTATTGATCTCAGCTTTGGTGTTTCCTTCACAGGCAATCTGCCCGGAATTCCGTTGACATTCTCAATTGACGGTCTGGGCGTGAATATTCCGGTGGCAGTGGGCGATGGCGGATTTGGGATTGACCCGAGCGCAGTGCAGCCCGCGATGCCGACCGGCATTGGAGTCGATTTGTCGCTGCCTGTGCTCTCCGGAGGCGGCTTTCTCGAGAGTACCGGTCCGGGCGCCTATGGTGGAGTGCTCGATCTGGACCTCGTTGAGATCACCGTCCAAGCTCTAGGTTTATTTCAGTTGCCTGTAAACGGGCAGCCACTGTCGTTTGTTGCGATCATCTCGGTCGAGTTCCCGTTTCCCGGCATCCAGCTTGGCTTCGGCTTCGCGCTGACGGCTGTTGGCGGCGTTGTTGCCGTGAATCGAAGGCTCGACACCCCGTCACTTGAGCATGCGGTTACTGACGGCTCGGTGAATCAACTCCTCTTGCCCACCGATCCCGCATCGCAGGGTCCGTCAATCGTGGCGACGTTGGGGCAAGTATTTCCGGCCGCGGAAGGCCATATCGTTGTTGGTCCCCTGCTACAAATCGGTTGGGGCGGAAGGATCCTGAGCCTGTCAGCGGCCGTCGTCATAGATCTGCCGAGCCCAGTGCAGCTCGTTATCGTCGGACGCCTTGAGTTGGCACTTCCTGATCCTGATGCGCCGCTGATTCTCGTTCAAGCGACAGTAGTCGGGGCATTTGAATTTTCGCCGACTTTCAGCATTGTGGTGCTCGCCAGTCTGGATGGCTCTTCCATCGTTGGAATCCCTCTTAACGGCGATCTGTTGTTTCTTCTGCGCACTGGCGATGATGCGGCGTTCGTATTGTCGATGGGCGGCTTTCATCCCCGATACACGCCTCCGGCCGGGGTGCCGGCGCTACATCGGCTCTCGCTGGATCTGACCCCGCCGGATTTCCCCGGCTTACGCTCAGAAACCTATCTCGCCGTCACGTCGAACACCGTACAGTTCGGTGCTCACCTCGAGCTATGCGACGAGATCGCCGGGTGCGGCGTCCACGGCTGGTTCGATTTCGACGCGCTGTTCCAATGGGATCCGGTTTTTCTGTTCTCCGTTGACTGCTCGGCAGGCGTCGCAGTGCAGGTGTTGGGCGAGACGCTAATGGGGATCTCGCTCGATCTGACGGTCGCGGGGCCACAACCCTGGCATGTACACGGCACCGGCTCTATCAGTCTGTTTCTGTTCAGCGCATCGCTCGATTTTGACGCGCATTGGGGGCCTGCTCCTTCAGCGTTGCCGGCAGCACCAGACATCGGTTCTGTGCTCGCGGACGCTTTCGCGAAGGCCGCGGCCTGGATTGGAATACCGCCCTCTGATGATCGCGCAATGGTCACGCTTTCAGATTCGGCGAACACGCTGATAGGCGCCGGTAGGAGCGTGCATCCGCTTGGAGCCGTTACGGTCCGCCAGCGCGCAGTACCGTTCGGCATCCAGATATCGCTCTACCAGAATGAACCCATCCAGCCGGAAACATGGACCATCGTGAGCGCCCAACTCACAGCCGCTTTACAGGTACCGCTGGGCGCTCCCACGACAGATGAGTTTGCGCCCGGTGAGTTTCTCGAGCTGTCCGATGATGAGAAACTCTCTCGTCCAGCATTCGAATCGTTTACCTCCGGTGCAGCGCTCACACCTGCCCGAGTTTCGTCGAGCGATCTGCGGCCTGTGACTACCGACTTTGAGGTGGTTCTGATTCCGGATATTTCGCTTGGAGTTCCGACTGACCAGGCATTCATCCTCTTTACCGCTGAGACGCTTCTTACGGTGGAAGACGTCCATCTGCAGCCGAGTCTGTGGAGTCCCCCGAACCTTCAGTCGGTCGTGGTGCTGCCACAGCAGCCGGTAGCGGTCGCGAGCACCGCCACCATGCAGGCGCAAACGTTAAATGCGGCAGTGCAGGGATACACCGCGACGCTGCAAGCGGCGCAGGCCCAATTCGGGGCGGTCGGCCCGGCAGCGGCGGTGCAAGTCGTAGAGCAATGGGAGATGGCTGCATGACTACAAGACTCTTTACTTCATGGGTCCGGCGCGGAGCTGCAGCGGCAATCACCGAGCCGGATCCAGTTTCAGGAGCGTATTCAGGGCCAGCAACATTTCAGCCTGGAATCACGCTGGCACTTAACGGGACGCCGCAACCAAATGCGTTGCCCGGTCCGAATTTGCCACTTATCGGCCCCGGCACGGTGATTGGCATTGATCCACGTGCCATCGTACGGACCGATCCGGCAACGGGCGCGACCGGAGTCGAAGATAACCATCTGGCCCTGGTGGAACTGGGGCGGCCAGACTTTCCGTGGTTGTTCACACCGGCGAGTCCCGGCGCTGCAAATCGATTGCGACCGTGGCTGGTGCTTGTCGTAGTGGACGCATCCACGGTCGAACTACAGCCCGGAACACCGCTGCCGCGCATTACTGTGAACGATGCGCAACTGCCTGACATAAACGACGCCTGGGGTTGGGCTCATGCTCAAGTGACGGTTGATGATCCGGCAACGGCATCACAGGCGTTAGTTCCTCCCTTTGGCGGTGCAGGCGTTTCACGGCTGCTCTGTCCGCGGCGATTGCAGCCTGACACTCAATACCTGGCTTGCATTGTGCCCACCACGCTGGTTGGGGCACAGGCAGGACTCGGTCTGCCGTTAGATCCCGGACAAGGTCTTGCGCTGGCGTGGACCGCCGGAGCCGGGCAAGACGTGACGCTACCGGTCTACTACTCATGGACGTTCTCAACCGGCGATAGCGGTGATTTCAAATCCCTGGTGCAGCGGTTAGTTGGCGTAACACCCAGTTCGATCCCTGGCTTCGGGACACGTACTATTGATGTGTCGTCGCCGTGGGAAAGTCCGCCGCAGCTTGGCGCCGGTATGACGATCGAACTTGATGGCGCCTTAGATACGGGAGCCGACAATCCGGGGACACTGACTGAGGCTGCGCGGGCTGCATTCGAAACTCGATTGACCGGCCTGCTGGATTTTCCCGCAACACTTCAGCCGACTAATCCAACGAATGATCCAACTCTGTCGGCGGTCGCTCCGCCGATCTACGGGGCCATCCATGCGGGCGTAAATGAAGTGCCTGTAGAAGACGGGTGGCTCCGGCAACTCAATTTAGATCCCAGGCGCAGGATTGCGGCCGCATTCGGGACCCAGTACGTGCAGGAGCGCAAGGAGTTCCTGATGGCCCAGGCATGGAACCAGCTGGGTGCCGTGCGGGAGGCAAACAGGTTGCGCGCATTCGCCGAACTTGCCGCGGAAGTTGCGGATCGGCTGCATGCGCGCCATGTCCAGACGCTTGGCCCATCTGAGTTGTTTGCATTGGCGGCGCCGGCGCGTACACGAGTCCTGGTCGGTGCGGCGAACACGTTGCAGGCCGCGGCTGCCGCAACGTTTCTGCCGGCCGGAGCCGCTACGGTAGCGTTCACTCGCTTTTCCCGTCCGCTCGGGCCCATCGGTCGACGAGCGTACACGGGCTCAACGCCCACAGTTCTGGAGCAGGGACTAAGCGGCGCCCTCAGGGTTGCGCCGCCACCGTCAGCTCTTGACGGTATCGCCAGCCTGCAAACTGCACCGCCATCAGGTCAGCCCGCGACCGATGCAACCGGCGTCATGGTCGCAACTGCATGGCAAGGAATTACTACCACTGAACAAAGCATCCAGCTGCCGTCCGATCTGACTGCAGTGCGTCAAGCCTTAAATATCTCGGTGGGCACGCGCCCGGGTGGTTGGGGTTTGGGCGGCGGGACCCTATTCCTCATTCCAACGGGACCGCCGCCAATCACAATGCAAACGCCCACATTAGCCCAAACGCTCACCGCCGCACTTCTTCCGTCGATCGGAATTCTGAAGCGCCTCGATGGTCGCATTCAAGTACCTGCAAACCTGGGTGGCGGTAATACAACAGTCCCAGTGATGGCGTGCCCACAGTTTACTGCTCCGCTCGCGATGGCGCTGCTTCAGAACCATTTGGACTATCTTCTGCCCGGTCTAGGAAATTTCCCCGATGACAGCGTTACCCTGCTGCAGACGAATGGTGTGTTCGTCGAGGCATTTTTGGTAGGAGCAAACCATGAGATGAACCGGGAACTCCTGTGGCGGGAGTACCCGACAGACCGGCGAGGCACGCCTTTCCGTTATTTCTGGCCGCGTCCGGATGGCAATCCCGACATTCCGCCGATCACCAATTGGCCGCTCACGACAGCACTGGGGATGAATGGCGCCGGTAACGGGCTCGACCTCGAGAACATGATCGTTTTGCTGGTCCGAGGAGAGGTGTTGCGCCGCTATCCGCGAACGATCGTATACGCGGCTCCCGGTCGTATCGATGGGACCACGCTCACGCTCGATACCTCGGTCCAATGGACTGCGCCCCAGTTCCTCCTGCGGCTGAGTTCAACCACAACCGCATTTGCCTATCCATTGCGCGAGACCGACGTGCGGGGAATTCCGGGCTATTATTTTGTCTTTTCTGAACCGGTAACAGGGCCGCGGTTCAATTTCGATGAGACTTCGAGTGGCCCGCCCCAATTTTGGACTGATCTCGCGTGGGATCAGGTGCCGCAGTCACGTGGATTTGCGATTGCCGGATTAGATGTGGCGCCTCCCGCTCAAGAGACCGGCCCCAACTCGCCGCAATGGAACAAGGATGCCGCCGATATGGGCCGGATCTCATTTGCGCGGCCGTACCGCGTGGGATTTCACGCGGACCAACTTCTTCCGCCTGTTATCGACTAGGTAATGGAGGGTTTTTGACGTGAGCGACATTCTGGCACTGCGCACTACACTGCAAGCCCTTAACGCCGACTTGGCCTCGGCGCAGGCTAATCTATTGGAACTCGAGACCGAGTTACAGAATGACGGCGGAGACCTCCCTCCCGCTTTTTTGCAAGAGCTGCGACGTCAGGTCGTAGCCGCGGCTCGAGTGGTCCAAAGACTGTCAGCCGAGCGCGATGCTGCTCAAGCCGCGTACCAAGCGGCGGTGGCGGCCGATCCGATGCAGAACATTGATGCGGGACTGCCGCTGGTGCTGCTTCCAGTGCGAATCGAGACAGCATATCTGCCGGATGCCAGCGGCAATACAGATCTGGTAGTCCGCGTTTATCCTGACGACATTCACGTAGATGCCCACGAAACCGAGCTGACCGATTTAGAACTTGCCGCCGGAACGGCCTATTGGAACTCAGTTTGGGGAGCCGGGCCGAATCCGACGCGCCTGGATGCTGCATGGAAAACGATTCTTGCCGTGCTGAAGCCCTGGCGTGCGGCGTGGGCCGTTGAAGTCTTAACCCCGGCGGTACCTCGGCCCTTGAACGAAACCCCACTAGACCAACCCCAGCCAGTTCCTCCATTGCCGTCTGTTGCGACCCGACCAGGAACATTCACGCGGGCGGCACAAACTGCGCTGCTCCCCGATCACTGGCACTTCATTGGTCTCAAAGGCGGACAAGAACTTTTCAATGTCGACGGTAGTCCAATACCAGCTACTTTGAACGTGAGCTTCGGACCGCCAGGTACGAGCGCTAACTCTTCCAATCTGCCTTTCGATGACGCTAGCCGCTGGCTGGTAGACCTAGACCTCGCGATCGCGGCGGGCATGGCCGTACGAATTCCGCTCGCGGGTCCAGACCTTACTGTGGACCAACTCTTCGTGCTCGGGGTCAGCACGCAACTGGCTGCGTCCGACGCTGCCGCGCGCTTGGCAGCCACGCTGGTTGCTCACCAATATACAAACGGCCTCGGTTTCCTGCCGCCGGGCACGCCGACCAATAACACAGCGAGCACTCGTTCGGCTTGGCAATCGGCACCTACGCCTCCTTCTCCAACAGATATATCTGCGGCACGCGCAGCGTATGTCCCAGCAAGCGACCAGAACGCGGCTGTAGTTGCCAGAGCACTCGGCATCGATGGCACTGATGTTCTGAGCGTTGCGGCGCATGGCTTAGACGATCAGCAATCGCCGGTTTCGATTTTGCAACAGCAATTATGGCCGGCCTTGGGGGGCAAGGCGCTTTCTCTGCTCTACTGGCAATGGAACATTCCTGCAGGACAATCGCCTGATGACGGCAGCTGGGTTCTGAACAGCGATCCGACGACAGCGGCGGCACTGGCCGAGCATTGCGCGGGCTGGGTCCGGAGCCGCGGCACTCTGCCAATATTGCGCGTGTCGAATCAACCGTATGGACTTTTGCCCGCGTCTTCACTTAGTGACTGGGCGACTGTGGCCGACGATCCAACCGCGCCCTTCGTCAATTGGATTAGCGTCTTCCGCCAATACTGGATGGCTGCGGCTGGGAGCGCTCCCAGGATTGTAGCCGGAGCCGCGTCCAATCCCGATACGACCATCGTCAACATACTGAGCCGCCAGCCCGTGTCTGAGAGCATCATGTTACGGGCGGACGGAGATCCAGTAGCGCAAGCTGTAGCCGATCAGCCGTTTCCACTTGCACCTATACCGGGACTGCCGATGAACAGTGAAATGTTCTACGCTGCGCCGTCGGACGCGGCGCAGCCTCTACCGGTGCCGATTGTTTCCGATCCGGCGGGAGATCAGAGATTGCTGCTTATGATTCGCGACCTCTTCAGCGACAGCATCGCTGTAATGAGCGGAACCATGGCGTGGCAGGATTGGGCGAACAAATACCAGCCGCTGTTTGGCTCCAATACCTTTCCCGGAGCACCTCCGCCGGATCTGTTCGGCAGTCTTATTGGAGACTCCTTCACGGACCCGCTCACGGCTTCATCCAACGACCAGGTGGTTGTCGGAATCATATTCGGGGCACTGAGCTATCAGGAGAGCAAAGACGACCCAAACTATCAGCAACAGGTCCAGCAAC
>Ga0306920_100002992_pt1 | contig 21387 bp, 16 predicted proteins | sample flu12Cox44000170_FD_204666 | JGI IMG/M metagenome (GOLD analysis project Ga0306920, IMG submission 204666) | Lab enrichment of tropical soil microbial communities from Luquillo Experimental Forest, Puerto Rico - flux4day.12C.oxic.44.000.170 (v2)... | ecosystem: Environmental > Terrestrial >... | reverse complement strand
GCTCGGGTTCGACGAGGCCTCGGCCGTGGGCCTCGAAGCCGGCAACCTGTTCGGCGACGAGGGAGAGGAGCAGATCACCCAGACGCTCGCCACCGGACGGCCCGCGGTCGGCCGCGAGCTGCTTCTGCGCACCGCCTCGGGCGCCCCGCTCCCGGTTCGGCTCACGACGTCGCGGCTGCGCGACGAGCAGGACCGCGCCTACGGCGCGCTCGCCACGTTCCTCGACCTCACGCCGCTGCGCGCCGCCGAGGAGCGCGCGCGGCAGATGGACCAGCTCGCCGCGCTCGGCCGCTTCACCTCGAGCGTGGCGCACGAGATCCGGAACCCGCTCACGGGGATCGGCATGGGCGTGCGCCGCCTCGCCAAGGTGCTCGCGGATCGGCCCGCCGAAGCCGAGCACGTGGAGTTCGTCCTCAACGAGATCCGCCGGCTCGACCGCATCGTCCAGCAGCTCTTCGACGTCACCCACCCGCGCAAGCTGGATCTCGCGCCACGCTCGCTCGAGGACACGGTACGCCGCGCCGAGCGCTCGCTCGAAGGACTGTTCGAGGAGCGCCACGTCCGCGTCGACTGCGACGTCGAGCCCGGGCTGCCACCGGCGCCGCACGACGCCGACCAGATGCAGCAGGTGTTTATCAATCTCCTGAAGAACGCCGCCGAGGCCTCGCCCGAGGGCGCGAGCGTGCGCGTGAAGCTGGCGCGCGGCCGTGCCGGCGGCGGCGCGCTGCTGGCGAGCGTGTCGGACCAGGGCAACGGCATCGACGCCCAGGCGCGCCAGACGCTGTTCGAGCCCTTCTTCACCACGAAGCCCAAGGGCACCGGCCTCGGGCTCTACATCACCCACGAGATCGTCAAACGCCACGGCGGCACGCTCGCGGTACAGAGCGAGCCCGGACGCGGCGCCACGTTCACTCTCGAACTCCCGCTCGACCCCCACGGAGGTGTGCGATGAGCAAGGTCAACATCCTGGTGGTGGAGGATCAGGATTCGATCCGCCACTTCGTCGTGAAGGCCCTCGAGGACGAAGGGCACGCCGTGACCGGCGTGGCCAGCGTGCGCGAGGCGCGCGTGGCCGTGGAGCGCGACATGCCCGACCTCGCGTTCCTGGACCTGAAGCTCCCCGACGGCAACGGCCTCGAGCTGCTGCGCGAGATCAAGCGCGTGCAGCCCGAGGTGGCGGTGATCCTGATGACCGCGTTCGGCGAGCTCGAGACCGCGGTCGAGGCGATGAGCGCCGGCGCCTACTGGTTCATGAAGAAGCCGTTCGAGCAGGAGGAGCTGCTGGCCCTGACCTCCCGCGCGCTCGAGTCGCAGAAGATGTGGCTGGAGCTGCGGCGGCTGCGGAACCAGGCGTTCAGCGACGAGGAGTTCCTGCACTCGTCGAGCCCGGCCATGCAGGAGACCTACGCGATCGCCGAGCAGGTGGCGCGCGGCGACACCACGAGCGTGCTGATCGAGGGCGAGAGCGGCACCGGCAAGGAGTACTTCGCGAACCTCATCCATCGCATGAGCGCCCGGCACGCCCAGCCGTTCGTGGAGATCAACTGCGCCGCGATCCCATCGGAGCTGCTGGAGTCGGAGCTGTTCGGCCACGAGAAGGGCGCGTTCACCGACGCCCGCGCGCAGAAGCTGGGCCTGATGGAGATGGCGAACGGCGGCACGCTGTTCCTCGACGAGATCGGGGAGCTGGCGCCGATGCTGCAGGTGAAGCTGCTGCGCGTGCTCGAGCGCCGCACGTTCCGGCGCGTCGGCGGCACCAAGGACATCGCGGTCAACCTGCGCGTGATCTCGGCCACGAACCAGGACCTGGAGAAGATGGTCCGCGAGGGCAACTTCCGCGAGGACCTCTACTACCGCCTGAAGGTCGTGCCGCTGCTGGTGCCGCCGCTGCGCGAGCGCCGCGAGGACATCCTGCCGCTGGCGCGGCTGTTCCTCGAGCGGTTCTCGAAGCAGTTCAAGAAGCCGTTCCGCGGCATCGGCGAGTCCGCCGAGCAGGTGCTGGTGGACTACCCGTGGCCGGGCAACATCCGCGAGCTCAAGAACCTCATGGAGCGCACCGTGCTGCTGGAGAAGGCCGAGGTGCTCGAGGCGAACCACCTGAAGCTCGGCGCGCGCCCGCGCTCGACCGAGGACACCACGCTCGGGCAGCGCGTCGACGACGCGCTCCAGGGCGTGATCCCCACCACGGGCATCGCGTTCGAATCGCTGGTCGAGCAGCTGGAGCGAGCCTTGATAGTGCGTGCCTCGTGTGCTACCAAGTGGAACCAGAGCCGCACGGCGGAGATCCTGAACCTGAAGCGCGACAAGCTCCGCTACCGGATGAAGCTCTACGACATCCACGCCGAAGGGCAGGGGCAGCCGAACCATCCGAACGCCGCCTGAACATTCGCCGAGACGGATCGCCCGCGGCCGCGGTGCAGCCGGAAGGCTTGCGCTCGCGGCCGCGGCGCTTTTCGGTCTGGCTTCGGGCTGCGGCTACACGGCGAGCCCGGCGCTGCTGCCGCCGCACCTGAAGACCGTGGCCATCCCGGTGTTCGAGAATGGCACCGCCGAGGTGCGGCTCGAGGAGGAGCTCACGAACGCCGTGATCCTCAAGTTCGTCCAGGACAACCACCTCAAGGTGGTGGACGAGAAGACGGCGAACTCGGTGATCCGGGGCAAGGTGACGCAGTACCAGAACACCGTGTTCGGGTTTACGGCGAGCGGCACGTCGAACGAGTACCGTGTCACCATGGCGGTGCAGGTGACGTTCAAGGACCTGGTGAAGAACCGCGAGCTGTGGAGCGGCGAGATCGTGAAGAGCGCCAACTACTACGTGCAGGACGTGCCCGGGCAGAAGGCGCAGACGGAGCTGGATGGACGCCAAGAAGCCATCAACAAGATCTCGGACGAGATCCTCAGCCGCAGCGTCGAAGGCTGGTGACGCGGCTGGCGTGAAGCCGGCGCGAGCCACGACCACGAAAGTCGCCCCGCGCGCCGTTCGCGCCGCCGCCGCGATGCCGGCGCTGGCGCTGCTCGAGCGCGTCGGGGCGCGCGGCGACGCCGGGTCCGGTGAGTTCCCGCCGACCGTGTACCTCCAGGGGCCCGACGAGGCGGTGAAGGCCGCGTTCCTCGCCGAGTTCCGGCGCGCTTGGGCCGCGGCCGTGCCCGAGGCGCCGCAGGCGCGCGTGATGCGCCCCGGCGAGCACGACGTCGACCAGATCCTCGCCGCATTCCAGAACGTGTCGCTGTTCGCGCCGCGCGAGCTGACGATCGTGTTCGACGTCGAGGACCTGGGCCGGAGCGAGAAGCGCGTCGAGGCGCTGGCGGACGGCCTGTCGCGGCCCGCGGGCGGATCGTGCCTGGTGCTGGTGGAGTCCGAGGCCGAGACCACGCGCAAGACGCTGGCACCGCTCCGTGCGGCGTGCGCCGTGCGCGTGGATGCGGAGCCGCCCGTGCGCGAGGAGCTGCTCCGCTGGGGCGCGAGGCGGCTGGCCGCCCAGGGCTGCAGGCCCGAGCCCGGCGCGCTCGAGGCGCTGCTCGAGACTTGCGAGGACGACGCGATCGCGTTCATGAACGAGGCCGGGAAGCTCGCGGCGCTCGCCGGCGCGAGCGGCGTCGTCACGCGCGCGCACGTCGCCGCGTTGACTGCGCCGAGCGTGGGCGCCGAGTTGCCCGACTTCCTCGCCGCGGTCGCCGAGGGCGACGCCGCACGCGCCGCACTGCGGTTGGAGCGACTGCTCGCCGCGGGGGAGAACGAGGGCTCAGTGCTGTGGGCGCTCGGCCACCTCGTCTCCAGCTCGTTCGTGGCGCAGTCGGGCGGCTGGGCGAAGTGGCGCGACCAGAGCTTCGCGCTCGCGCGCCGGCGGAGCGCCCGCGACCGCGCCCAGGCGCTGGACGCCGTCTATCGCGCCGAGGCCGCCTGGAAGGGCGGCCGCGCCGACGTGCGCACGGCGCTGGAGCAGGCGACGCGCGAGGTCGCGGCGGGCTAGTTCGGGTGCGCGGCGCCTGCGGCGACCGGGCGCGTGCGCACGCGGCGCGCGCGACGCCACGCGGCGGGGGATTCGCCCACAGCACGGCGGAACGCGCGCGAGAACGCGGCCTCGCTCTCGTAGCCCACGACGCTCGCGATGTCGGCCACCTTGGCGTCCGTGTCCCGGAGCGAGGCCGAGGCGAGCTGCATCCGCCATTGGGCCACGTACTGCATCGGCGGCTGGCCGATCAGCTGGACGAAGCGCTCGTGGAGGACCGAGCGCGACACCGCCGCCGCCTCGCCGAGGCGCTCCAGCGTCCATGGCACGGCGGGCCGGTCGTGGATGACGGCGAGCGCGCGGCCGATCGCAGGATCCCGCAGGCCCGCCAGCCACCCCGTCTGGCCGGCGGGGATCATGTCCACGTAGCGGCGGAGCACTTCGACGAACAGCATCTCGCTCATCCGCTCGAGCACGGCCTCACCACCCGGGCGCTGGCGACGCGACTCCTCGACCATGAGATGGATGAAGTCCCCGACCCATGAGCTGCCGTCGGGGGCGACACGCGGCATACGCAGGATCCGCGGCATCGACGCGAGGAGCGGGTTCAGCGGGTTCGCGTCGCAGCCCAGGAAGCCGCAGACCACCGTGTTCCGGACGGGGCCGCCGCCGTCGCGGCGCGGAACCAGCCCGTCCTCCGTCACGCTGAGCGCGTGCGGGAGCTGGGCCGGCCGGGGCGCGAAGTAGGCGCGCGGATCGACGACCTTGGCCCGCAGGCCCGGGGCGCTCGACATGATGTGGTGATCGCCCAGCGGGAAGAGCGCCAGGTCCCCCGCCTCCAGCCGGAGCGGCTCGTCGTCCGCGAGCGAGGCCCAGCACGAGCCCGTGGCCACGCCGTGGAACGGCATCAGGTGCTCCACGCCCGGCATGATCGCGGGAATGATCTCGCGCGAGCGCGGCGTCTCCGCGACCCACGGATCCGTGCACTCGACGTAGGAGAAGATCGCGCCCCTGAGCCTCACGACGCGAAGCATGTCGGACAGGACGTCGCTCATATTGTCCCCCGAGGATCCCGGCGTGTGATGCCGGGTGTGCGGGCCCGAAGAACGGCACAATCTTCCGTACGGTCAGCAAAAGTCAAGGTCGTTGTCTCCGCATCCAATCGCGCGTTGGAACCACCAACCCGATGTGAAAGGAGACAGACCATGAAGAACTCGATCGGAGTTCCGACCCCGCGGATGGTTAGCGCGCCGCGCCACCTGATCCTCATCCTCGCAGCCGTCGTGAGCATGCTCGCCGTCTCGTGCAAGTCGCCGACCGGCAGCGCCTATGGCGGCGGCAGCACGGGGGGCGGCGGCGGCACGGGCGGCGGCGGCACCGGCACGTCGTTCAACTTCGGGCCGTTCGCCATCGGCGAGTCCGCCGAGCGCACGTTCCCGACCGCCGGGACTTTCGGCTACCACTGCACGCCGCACCGGGCGATGGGCATGACCGGCACCGTCCAGGTGGACGCGAATGGCGCCGACTCGGTGGCGGTGCAGGTCGGTGCGGGCGGCTTGCGCTTCGCGCCCACGACCGCGCACATCAAGCCCGGCGGCTACGTGCGCTGGCTGAACGTTTCCAACCTGGCCGTTCACACGGTGACCAGCGACTGATCCCACGTCGCGCGCATTCGGCTCCCCCGACGAACGACCGCGACCTCTTGACGCTTCGTTGACCCCAAACGCCCTGTCTCCGGAGGACAACCATGAAGCAGAGATTCGTAGTGTTCGCGCTCGTGTTGCTCGGTTTCGCGCTTGCCGCCTGCAGCCGCGATCTCCCCACGGCGAGCAACGGACAGGCGCCGGCAGCAGCGGCCCGTGTCGCGGCAGATGCAGCTGCGAGGCATTCGGAGGCCAGGGTGTTCACCGGCGCGGGAGATATCACGCCCAGCGTGAACGCCTTCCGCGATGCGCTTGGCACGCTCAACGCCAACCTGCCGGGCTCCCAGGCCGGGGGCCGGCGCGAGATCAACTGGGACGCCGTGCCGGCGGCGAACACCAACAACAACAACTTCCCGGCGGACTTCTTCAACCAGCCGAATCCCGGTCGCGCCCGCGGCGCCGTGTTCTCCACCCCCGGAACCGGATTCCGCGTGAGCGACAACAACTTCACCGACCTGAATCCCGAGTTCGCGAACGAGTTCGTGTTCTTCAGCCCGATCCGCACGTTCGCGCCGGTCGGCAGCGACCGGATGACGCAGACGTTCTTCGTCCCCGGTTCGAACGTCCCGGCCAACTCGACGGGGTTCGGCGTGGTGTTCTCGGACGTCGACCGGCGCGGCTCGGCCTCGATCCGGCTGTTCGACGCCGAAGGCAGGAGCCTCGGCCGCTACACGGCGCCCACCTCGCCCGGCGGGCTCTCGTTCGTGGGCGTCGTGTTCCCCACGTCGATCGTCGCGCGCGTCGAGATCAAGTCCGGCGACGCCCCCGTGGACTCGGGGGCGGTGGACGTCGGCAATCGGCGCCACGGCGATGACGATGACGACGCCGACGACGACCGCGACGGCCGCTCGGCGACCCTCACGACCTCGAGCCGTGACGACGACGGCCACCACGGCGTGCGGGCGCACGACCTCGTGATCATGGATGACTTCATCTACGGCGAGCCGATCGCCGCCACCAGCGTGGCTCGCGGCTCGATCGCGTCGGGCCCCGTGGCCGACAGCCTGAAGGTCGGTGGCTCGAATGCTCGCTGATCGCCGGGGCGCGGTTCGCACGATGACGTCGGTCAGCGTCTCGCTCGTCCTCGCGCTCTCCCTGCCGCGCCGTGCGGTGGCGGAGTGGCCTCCCTGCGGTCGCGCCATCGCCACGGCGCCGGATGCGCAGGACCACTCCGCGGCCACCACCGACGGCGCCGGCGGGGCGATCATCACCTGGCACGACGAGCGGTTCCCGAACGTCAACGTGTTCGCCCAGCACGTCCTCGCCTCGGGCGAGCTGGACGCCGCGTGGCCCGTCGATGGACAGGCGCTGCTCACCGACCCGGTCGCGATCCAGGGCGCGGACGGTGGCCAGGTCTCGCCGGTGATCGTCTCGGACGGGGAAGGAGGCGCCATCGTGGCCTGGGAGGACAACAGGAGCCCGGTCACCGAAACCGACGTCTTCGCCCAGCACATCCTGTCCAACGGCGTCGTGGATCCGGCCTGGCCGGCGGACGGCGCGCCGCTGTCCGTGATCGCGGGTCTGCAGAACACGCTCGCGATCGCCCCGGACGGCACCGGCGGGCGCGGCGCAGCAGGCGGCGCGTTCGTCGTCTGGATGGACACCCGGCCGGGAACGACCGTCGTGGACATCTTCGCCCAGCACGTACTGGCGTCCGGGCACGTGGACCCGCGCTGGCCCGCGAACGGCCTCGCGGTGTGCACGGCACCCGGCCGCCAGGAGTTTCCCGTCATCGTCGAGGACGGCGCCGGCGGCGCGATCGTCTCCTGGGACGACCTGCGCAGCAGCACGACCGGCGACGACATCTTCGCGCAGCACCTCCTCGCCACCGGCGTCGTGGATCCCGCGTGGCCCGTGAACGGCCGCGCGCTGTGCACCGCGAACGGCGATCAAGGCCGACCGACGATCGCCGCGGACGGCGCCCACGGCGCGATCGTCGCGTGGACCGACGGCCGCGTCGCCAACACCTTCCACATCTTCGCCGAGCACGTGCTGGCGACGGGCGTCGTCGATCCACTCTGGCCCGTGAACGGGCGGGGCATCTCCGCGGCGGGCGTCACCGAATCGCGTCCGCTTGCGGTCTCCGACGGCCACGGCGGGGCGATCGTGAACTGGCAGGCGTTCACCCTGCACGTGAACGAGTTCGCACAGCACGTCGAAGCCAATGGGATCGTGGACCCGGTGTGGCCTGCCGGCGGCCTGGCGATCAGCCACCGCGATCGACTGCAGGACTTCGCCGAGATCGTCCCCGATGGCAGTGGGGGAGCGGTCGTGGCGTGGAACGATAGCAACGACGTCGTGGTCCAGCACGTGCTGGCGACCGGCGTGCTGGACGCCGTCTTCCCGGACAACGGCGTCCAGGTTTGCGACGAGGACAATCAGCGGGGAGACGTCTCGCTGGTCGCAACCGGAGCGGGCGGGGCGATCGTGACCTGGACCGACTCCCGGAACGGGAAGGACACCGACATCTACGCCGTCCAGGTGCTGGAGATCGGGACGCTCGACGTGCCCGGCGACGGAGCACGCGGCGCGGTGTCCCTGGCCGCGAGCCCGAACCCCGCGCACAGCTCGTTCACGCTGCGCTTCGCGCTGCCGCAGGAGGGCCCGGTGAAGCTGGCGATCTACGATGTCACCGGGCGCCGGGTGCGAGAGCTGGTGTCCGGCGTGCGTCCCGCCGGTGCGCAGTCGGTCGCGTGGGACCTGCGCGACGCGAACGGGCGCACCGTGCGCTCGGGACTCTACTTCGCACGCCTCGAGGCCGGTGGCCGGTCGCTCACGCACCGGCTCGCGACGCTGTAAAGGCGGCGCGGGGGGAGGCGACTCCCACCGCCCCGTCTCCGTTTACGTCCCGGAGCCGAGCCGCTATCGTGCGCGCTCCACCTTCATCCGGGGCAGCGCCATGAGCCACTACTACCCATTCGCCGAGATCGAGCCCAAGTGGCAGGCGTATTGGGTCGAGAAGAAGACGTTCGGCGCGAAGGAGGATCCGTCGCGCCAGAAGTTCTACTGCATCGACATGTTCCCGTACCCCTCGGGCGCGGGGCTGCACGTGGGACACCTCGAGGGCTACACGGCCACCGACATCCTGTCCCGGTACAAGCGCATGCGCGGCTTCAACGTGCTGCACTGCACCGGCTGGGACGCGTTCGGCCTGCCGGCGGAACAATACGCGGTCAAGACCGGCATCCACCCGGCGAGGACCACGCGCGAGAACATCGACAACTTCCGCCGCCAGATGCGGCGCGTCGGGCTCTCGCACGACTGGGACCGCGAGGTGGACACCACCGATCCCGAGTACTACCGCTGGACGCAGTGGATCTTCGTCCAGCTCTTCAAGCGTGGCCTGGCCTACGTGGCCGAGGTTCCCGTTAACTGGTGCCCCGAGCTGGGCACGGTGCTGGCGAACGAGGAGATCGTGGATGGGCGCTCCGAGGTGGGCGGATATGAAGTGATCCGCAAGCCCATGCGGCAGTGGGTGCTCAAGATCACCGCGTACGCCGACCGGCTGCTGGAAGACCTGAAGCTCGTGGACTGGCCACACAGCACGCTGGAGATGCAGCGGAACTGGATCGGGCGCTCGATCGGCGCCGAGGTGGACTTCGCGCTCGACCGCGTGAAGGGCTCGCTGCGCATCTTCACGACGCGCCCGGACACGCTGTTCGGCGCCACGTACATGGTGCTGGCGCCCGAGCACCCGCTCGTGGACGCCGTCACCACGCCCGAGCACGCGGCAGCCGTGCGGCAATATCGCGACGCCGCCGCGCGCAAGAGCGACCTCGCCCGCCAGGAGGAGAAGGTGAAGACCGGCGTGGCGACGGGCGGCCACGCCATCAATCCCGTGAACGGCGAGAAGCTGCCGATCTGGATCGCCGACTACGTGCTCATGAGCTACGGCACCGGCGCGATCATGGCCGTGCCCGGCCACGACGAGCGCGATTGGGAGTTCGCGACCACGTTCCAGCTGCCGATCCGCGAGGTCGTGAGCGGGGGGGACGTCACGAAGGCGGCGTTCAGCGACAACCAGGCCGGCCGCGTCGTGAACTCGACGACGCCCGACAGGAGCTTCTCGATCGACGGCCTGTCGCCGGCCGAGGCGATCCCCAGGATCACGTCGTGGCTCGAGCAGAAAGGGCTGGGTTGGAAGGCGATCAACTACAAGCTCCGCGACTGGCTGTTCTCGCGCCAACGCTACTGGGGCGAGCCGTTCCCGGTGATATGGGTGGACGGGGAGCCCAAGGTGCTGCCCGAGCAGATGCTGCCCGTTCGCCTGCCCGAGTCCACCGACTTCAAGCCCACCGGCACCACCGAGGGGCCGCTCGCCAGTTTGAAGGACTGGGTGAACACGACGGACCCGGAGACGGGCAAGCCCGCGCGGCGCGAGACGAACACGATGCCGCAGTGGGCGGGCTCGTGCTGGTACTACCTGCGCTTCCTGGACCCGAAGGACTCGACCCGCCTGGTCAACCCGGCGAAGGAGAAGTACTGGATGCCGGTGGACCTGTACGTGGGCGGAGCCGAGCACGCCGTGCTGCACCTGCTCTATGCGCGGTTCTGGCACAAGGTGCTCTACGACATCGGCGTCGTGAGCACGCCCGAGCCGTTCATGAAGCTCATCCACCAGGGCACGATCCTCGGCGAGGACAACCGCAAGATGAGCAAGAGCTGGGGCAACGTCGTGAGCCCCGACGACATGGTGGACGAATACGGAGCCGACGCCATGCGCATCTACGAGATGTTCATGGGGCCGCTCGAGGCGATGAAGCCCTGGAGCACGAGCAGCGTCGAGGGTATCTCGCGCTTCCTGGACCGCGTCTGGCGGCTCTACACGCGCGAGGACGGCACGCTGCTGCTGGACGACGCGCCGGTGCCCCCCGAGTTGAACCGCGTGCTGCACCGGACCATCCGCAAGGTCACCGAGGACCTCGAGGCCTTGAAGTTCAACACCGCGATCGCGCAGATGATGGTGTTCGTGAACGAGCTGATGAAGCAGCCGGCGCGCCCGCGCCTGGCCCTGGAGCCGTTCCTACTGGTGTTGTCGCCATTCGCGCCGCACCTGGGCGAGGAGCTGTGGGCCCGCATGGGCCACCGGGAGAGCCTGGCGTACGCGCCGTGGCCCGAGTTCGACCCCGCGCTGTGCGAGGAGGACACGGTCACCGTGGCAGTCCAGGTGAACGGCAAGCTGCGCGCCACGCTCGACCTGCCCAAGGGCGCCGACCAGGCCGCCGTGCAGGCCGCCGCGCTGGCCGACGAGCGCGTGAGCCGCTACGTGAACGGCGGCTCGATCCGCAAGGTCATCCACGTGAAGGACAAGCTGCTCAACCTCGTCGTGAGCTGAGAGCCGACGCCGCCCGCGCAAGCAGCGAGCGCGCGCTGTGGCGAGCACGAACCCCGCCCGCGCAAGCGAAGCGAGCGCGGGGGAGTGCAGAGGCGGCGCCCCGGTACGCCGCTATTATGTAAACCTCGCGTCTGGGCCCGCGGGACGTTCCGAGTCGGAGGGCGAGGTTTACATAATAGATATTATGCGACACCGCGCGACTGGGCCCGTCCGGCTTCCCGGCGGGCCCAGCCGCTCGCGCAGCCGAAGGGGGCGTCACCGCGTCGCCGTGTAACCCTCCAGCAGACGAAGCACGCGCTCCCAACCCGTGGTGTGTCCCTCGCAGGCCTCGCGCCGGCCCTGGAAGCCCTCGTGTCGGAGCGTGACCCGGGTGCCGCCTTCGATCGGCTCGAGCCGGTAGGTCACCGTGGTGAGATTGTTCCCGTCCCAATCCGCGCGCCACGTGAACGCGACCTTCCGCGGCGGATCCACCTCGAGGAACTCACCGGAGACCTGGAACGGCTTGCCGTCCGCGGACGCGCCCTCCGTGCGCCACTTGCCGCCGACGCGAAGGTCGCCGACCCAGAGCGTCGTCCTGTACGTGTCCGGCGATCCCCACCAGCGTGTGACCTCGTCGGTCGTCAGCGCGCGAAACACGCGCTCGGGGGTCGCGGCGATGTCGACGGTCGCGAGCAGCATTCCGGCGCCGACGTCGGCGATGGCCCGGGCGGAACTCTTCTTCTCGGTCGTGGTGGTCACTGGTCGTCCTCCAGGTAGTGCTTCAGGTTGTCCATGCTCGTGAGCCAGAACGCTCGATACCCCTCGACCCAGCCCGCCACGCGCTGCAGCGACCGCGCCTCCAGCCGATACACGCGCTCGCGGCCGGCGCGCTGCTCGGAGACCAGCGCGGCGCCACGAAGCACCCGAAGGTGCCGCGAGATCGCCGGCCGGCTCTGGTGGAAATCCGCGGCCAGCGCGTTCACCGGCGTCGGCCCCGCCCGCAGTCGATCGAGGATGGCCCGCCGTGTCGGGTCGGCGATGGCCCGGAACACGTCGCGCGCTGCCTGCTGGTGGTGCACATGCCTCCCTTCGTGCGTTGCTCGGGTTACGCTCGCTTGGGCCGGGAAGCTCGTTTCTTCCGCGCGCCACAGACGAATGAGTAACCGTATGGTTACCTATGTGGCCGCCATCGTCAAGCGCGATTTCTCCAATCAATGCCGCAACTGCACACTTGTGCAGTCCGCCGCACGGGATCAGACTGGGCACATGCCCACCGACTACCGCTTGGAGCCATGCCGCTCCGCGCTCAATCCGGTCACCGGGATGCCGTTCAAGTGGTCGTTGAACCCGTACATGGGCTGCGCGCACCGGTGCACGTTCTGCTACGTGCGCGCGTTCGAGCTGCGCGCGGACCGGCCCTCGGACGACCGTTACGGACGTAGCATCAGGGTCAAGACGAACGTCGTGGACGTTCTCAGGGCCGAGCTGGCGAAGCCGTCCTGGGCCCACGAGGTCGTGGCGGTGGGTGCCGCCACCGACCCCTACCAGCCGGCCGAAGGCCGGTTCCGGCTCACGCGAGGCTGCCTCGAGGCATTCCACGACCGCTGGAACCCGTTCTCGATCATCACACGCGGCCCGCTCGTCGTGCGTGACATCGACGTGCTGCAGGCCGCATCGCATCGCGCCCGCGTTTCGGTGAGCCTTTCGATCCCCACGATCGACCACGATGTCTGGCGCGTCACCGAGCCCGGGACGGCGCCGCCTCGGCAGCGGCTGCGCGCCGTGCGCATGCTGGCCGATGCCGGCATCCGCGTCGGCGTCTCGCTCGCGCCGATCCTGCCCGGACTCTCCGACCGCCCCGAACTGCTGGCCGATGCCGTCAGGGCCGCGCGCGACGCTGGCGCCTCGAAGCTCTGGACGGAGATCGTGCACCTCAAGCCCGGAACGCGCGAGCATTTCCTCTCGACGCTCGCCGAGGTGTGGCCCGCCGAGGCCGCGCATATCGCGGCGATGTACGCGAAGCGCGCGTATCCGACACGCGCCGAGTCGCAGGACAACGCGACGCGTGTCGCGGCGCTGGCGCTGGCGCACCCGCGCCAGGCGGTGCCGCCGCCGATCGAGCCCGAGCCGCCGCGGCTCGCGGTGCAGCTCGGGCTGGCGTTCGACTCGGTCTACGAGGGCGGCACCGCGGCCTGACTGGCGCGAGCGCTCCGGCTGCGGCATGGTGGGGCTTCATGCCTGCCGTGAACCTCATGCAGTCCGTGAACCCCGCGACCGGCGAGAAGCTCGCGGAGTATCCCGCGCACTCGCCCGACGAGACGGGCGACCGGCTCACGCGGTGCCGCGAGGCGTTCCGGGCCTGGTCTCGCCGGCCGGTCGACGAGCGCGCGCCGGTGCTCGCGCGCGCCGCGGCGCTGTTGCGCAAGCGCCGCGACGAGCTGGCGCGGCTCGCGGCGCTCGAGATGGGCAAGACCATCGTCGCAGCGGAGGCCGAGGTCGAGAAGTGCGCCTGGGTCTGCGACCACTATGCCCAGCACGCCGCCGGCTACCTGGCCGAGGAGAAGGTCGCGAGCGAAGCGAGCGAAACGTACGTCCGCTTCGACCCGCTCGGCGTGCTGCTCGCGATCATGCCCTGGAACTTTCCCTACTGGCAGGCTTTCCGGGCCGCCGTTCCGGCGCTCGTCGCAGGCAACACGGTGGCCTTGAAGCACGCGTCCAACGTGACCGGCTGCGCGCTGGCGATGGAGCGGCTGTGGCGCGATGCGGGCCTGCTCGAGGATGCGTTCACGGTGCTGCTCGTGCAGGGCGCCGAGGCGAGCGCGCTGGCGGCGCACACGGCGGTCGCCGCGGTGACGCTCACCGGCAGCGAGCCCGCGGGCGCTTCCGTGGCCGCGATCGCCGGCCGCGCGCTTAAGAAGGTCGTCCTCGAGCTCGGCGGCTCGGACCCGTTCATCGTGCTCGCGGATGCCGACGTCGCCCACGCCGCCCGTCAGGCGGCCGCGGCGCGCGTCATCAACAACGGCGAGTCCTGCATCGCGGCCAAGCGGTTCATCGTCGTCCAGGCGGTCGCCGACGCGTTCGAGGCGGCGTTCGCGGACGCGCTCCGCGCGCTTCGCGTGGGCGACCCGCTGGACCGCGCCACCGACGTGGGCCCGCTCGCGCGCCCGGACCTGGTGGACGAGCTGGAACGGCAGATCGAGCGGAGCCTCGCCAAGGGCGCCCGCCTGGCGCTGGGCGGCAAGCGGCTGCCCGGGCCGGGGAATCACTTCCCTCCCACGCTCCTCACCCGCGTCTCCCCCGGCATGCCGGCGTTCGACGAGGAGACGTTCGGGCCGGTCGCGGCGGTGATCCGCGCCCGCGACGCGACCGAGGCGGTCAGCCTCGCCAACCGGTCGCGATACGGGCTCGCGGCAAGCGTCTGGACCGCCGACGCCGAGGCGGCACGCGAGATCGCGGCGTCGCTCGAAGCAGGTGGCGTATTCATCAACGCCACCGTGCGTTCCGACCCGCGGCTGCCGTTCGGCGGCGTCAAGCGCTCCGGCCACGGCCGCGAGCTCGGGAGCTTCGGCATCCGCGAGTTCGTGAACGCGAAGACGGTCTGGGTGGCCTGAACGCCATGGGCCGGGCCGGAGCCACGAGGCCGGAGCCCCGCCCGAGGCCGAGCCCGACGCGCGACATGGCGCTCGGGCTCACGTTCGTGGTCCTCGCGTTCGCGGGGCTCGCGCGCGCGTTCGCGCCGCACACGGTGGACGACGCCTGGATCACCTTCCGCTACAGCCTGCAGTGGGCGATGGGCCATGGTCCGGTGTTCAACCCGGACGAGCACGTCGAGGGCTACAGCAACTTCCTCCTCATGCTGGTGCTGACGCCCATCGTCCGCGTCGCGGGCGCCGACGCGGCGCTCCCCGCGGCCAAGGGGATCGGCCTCGGCTCGGCGCTGCTCGCGATCGTGGGCGCCGGCGTGCTGGCGCGCCGCTCCGCCGGCGGCGCGCGCTGGGCCGAGGTGGCGGGGATCGCGGCCGCGGCCCTCGTGGCGTGCTCGACCGCGTTCGCCTACCACGCCATGTCCGGGCTCGAGACGTCGCTCTACGCGTGCCTCCTCACCTGGGGCGTGACGGGGCTCGTGAGCGTGCGCGGGCGCGGCATCGTGCTGGGCGGCGTGGCGCTCGCGCTTGCGGCGCTCACGCGCCCCGAAGGGCCGTTCGTGTGCGCGCTCGCGTGCGGCGTGGCGAGCTCGGTGCGGGCTTGGGGCGAGCGTGCGCAGCCGCCGCCGCAACGCGGGGCGATCGCTCCGGCGCCCGTCCCGTGGCGGGCGCTCGCGATCGCCGGCGCGCTGCTGTGCGTGGCGGTGATCGCGCAGCTCGTCTTCCGCCACTGGGCCTACGACGGCGAGTGGCTGCCGAACACGTTCTACGCCAAGACCGGCGGCTCGGGCGACCGCGTCGCGTACGTGCACGGCGCGCTCCGCGCGCCGTTCCTCGGCGATCTCGGATTGCTGCTCGCGCTCGCAGGCTGGGCGTTCGGCGGCGCGCCGGCGAGCGCCGCGCTGGTGCCGGCGATCGTGGGCATCGTGGGCGCATCACTCCCGCTCGCGGTGGGCGCCGACTGGATGCCGGCGGCCCGGCTGGTCGTCCCCTACCTGCCGTTGCTCGCGGTCACGGTGGCGATCGGCTGGGCGCGGCTGCTCGTGCGCGCGCGCCGCGGCGGCACGGGACTGCTGAGCGCGCTGCTGCTGCTGAGCGCGCCGCTGGCCCTCGCGTTCCAGTGGAACGAGCGCACGGCGCTGGCAGAGGGCGCGGCGATCGAGACCGCGGGCGCGAAGAGCGGCCACGGCGCACTGGCGGCGTGGCTCCGCGGGCACGCGAAGCCCGACGACGCGATCGTGCTCATGGACATCGGCGAGGTGGGCTATCGCTGCATCGAGCAGCGCGTCGTCGACGTGACCGGCCTCACCGACCGGCACATCGGCAAGAGCCCAGGAACGTTCATGGCCAAGCGATTCGACATCGACTACATCTGGGCGAAGCGGCCCGAGTTCATCGTGCTCACGTTCCTCGGCCGGAACGCACCGGAGGCGCCGCTCCACCCGTTCTCATCGATGGAGGAGCGGCTCGGCGCGGACTCGACGTTCCAGCGCGAATACCTGCGCGCGAAGGACCCCTCCGATTCGACGCGGCTCGCGGGTCCGGGGGCGCTCCCGGGTGCGGCGTCGCAGTTCGAGTACGCGACGCCCGGCCACCGCTACGTGCTGGCCGTCTACCACCGCCGGGATTGAAAACGATCGCCCGTGCCGTGGGTCGCGACCGGGCGCGAGGTTCAGCCGCGAACGCTCAGTTCGCGTAGACGGGCGACAGCCTCCCGAGCTCGATCCGCGCCTGGAGCTGGTAGCTCGAGTCGGGGAACTCGTCGAGGATGCGCTGGTAGCGCTTCTTCGCCTCCTCGGGTTTCTTCTCCGCGACGAGGCAGCGGCCGGCGGCGTAGAGCATCTCGCCGCTCGTCTCGCGATCGATCTGGCCCACGAGCTGGTCGAAGTTCGCGGCCGCGGCGTCGTACTCGCCGAGGCTCTCCTGCGCGTAGGCGAGGCTCCGGCGCACGGTGGTCGCGAGCAGGCCCGAGTTCTTCTTCTTGAGATAGGTGTCGTAGTCGCCGACCGCGTCCTTCCAGTTGCCGCGCCAGTAGGCGTCGTCGCCGGCGATGCGCAGCGCGTCCAGGCCGCTCGGCGTGTCCGGGTACGTCTTCGCCAGGTCCATGGCGATCTGCCGCGAGCGGTCGTAGTCCGCGCGCCAGAACAGGTCGCTCGCCTCGGCGAGCTTCTCGGAAGCGGCGTTCTCCTTGCGCGCCGCGCCGGATATCACGTAGTAGGCCGAGACCCCGACGACGGCGATCCCGACCACCACGCCGAGCACGATGCGGCCGTAGCGCTCCCACAGCGCGGTCGCGCGATCGAGAAGCTCCGCCCCCGGGTCATCGAGGACGTTCTTGCGTGATTCCAGCGACAAGCAGGCCTCCCAAGGGGGTTTGGAGCGCGGCGGCCGAACGCACGCTGGTGCTCCGAAAGCCGAAGGACTCTAAGAGCGGCGCGACCGACCGTCAAGCCGGCGCGCAGGCGGCGCAGCAGACCGTGCCGCGCGCCCGCACCAGCATCTCCGCCGGTCGGCCGCAGCTCGGGCACGGCGGCAGCGCCGGCCGGCCGCGCGCCACGTCCACAGGGCCCTTCACCTTCACGCGCATCGCTCCCGAGCGCAGTTCCTGCTCCAGGTCGGCGACCGGCCACGACCACTCCTCGATGCCCCAGAGCCGCACCTCGGTGCGCATCTCCCAGCGCTGTCGCACCTCGGCGGCGCGGCGCTCCCACTCGAGCTTCAAGGACGTCGCGTCGCCGTGCTCCAGCTCGTGCTCGTCGTGCCCGGCGCGGCGGCGCATACGCTCTTCCTCCTCCTCGATGCGCGCGGAGAAGAACGAGCCCAGCCGGTCCAGCTCGTCGTCGCGCAGCCGGCCCACGGACACGGCCCACTCGCGCTCGCGCTCCTCGGCGAGCGCTTCGAGCGTGGCGCGGGCAGAGAGCAGCCAGCGCTCGCGCACCTCGGGCGGGAGCTCCTCGGGCATCTGGTAGAGGCCTTCGCGCGGACGCACCTCGGCCACCTGCGCCGCCTGCACGCGCTCGAGCACCTCGCCGCCCGCGCCCACGAGCACCACCCACTGCTCCTGCCACGGGAGCCCGCCCCAGCGCGTGATCACGGCGTGGAACGCCACGCGTCGCTCGTACCGCACCGGCCCCAGGCGCGCGGGCCCCCAGGTCAGGCCGCGCACGCGGCAGACGCCGGTCCAGCCGTCGTCGGGCGCACCGGGCACGCGCGCGAGCGCCGTGCGCCGCGTGAACAGCGGCTCGGCAAGCGCCGCCTCGAGGATGCGCCGGCCGCCCGCACTCCCGGGTGCGGTGAACCAGGCGCCACGCGGCACCGTGGGCCGCGCCGGGTCGAACACGAGCCGCACGCGCTGGCGCCGCCAGCGGCGCTGGAGCTCGGGAGAGAGCTCCACCTCCCAGTCGCCCCGTGGCGCTGCCTCCACCTTGCAGTGGTGCGCCTCGAGCCAGCGGCCAACGAACCGCCGCCAGTCGGGCGACTCGGCCGCGGTCTCGCCGCGCGGTACGACCGGCGCCTCGGCTTGCTTTCCGTTGCCGCCGTTCGCGTGCTTGCCGTTCGCGTGCTTGCCGTTCGTCTGGCGGCCGTTCGCCGACCTGCCGGTCGCGGGCTTGCCGTTCGCGCGCACCTCGGTGACGCCGTCCGCGGGCTGCGAGGCGGCCGCATCCTCCTTCGCACGCCTGGGCTTCTTTGTCGTCAGCGTGGTCACGTGCGGTCGTCCTCCGACTCGTTGGCGCCGTGGAACAGCATGCTCTGGCTGTCGCGCTGCTGCTGGTAGAGCTTGCGCGCGGTGACCAGGTGCTGCGCCAGCTCGGTGAACCGGCGCTTGCGCATGCGCGGCGCGCTCGACTCCGTCCAGCGGCGGAACACCTCGTCCTCGAACGAGCCCTGCATCTGCCAGGCGCCGAGGATCTCCTCCATCTCGCCCACGACCAGCTCGAACATGCGGATCTTGCGGTCGAGGATCTCGAGCACGTAGGCCTCGAGCGTGCCGCGCGAGACCAGGTTCACCACCCGCACTGGGTGCTCCTGTCCGAGCCGGTGCACGCGGCCGATGCGCTGCTCGAGCCGCATCGGGTTCCACGGCAGGTCGTAGTTGATGACGATGCGCGAGAACTGGAGGTTCCGCCCCTCCCCTCCCGCCTCGGTGCTCACCAGCACCTGCTCGTGGTTGCGGAAGCGCTCGAGCGCTTCCTCCTTCTCGCGCCAGCCCATCTCGCCGTGGAACACGGCGGTCGCCACGTTCTCGGCCTGGAGCGCCGCCACGATCGCGTCCTGCGTGGCACGGAACTGGGTGAACACGATGGCCTTCTCGCCCTTGAGGCTGGCGATGCAGCGGAGCAGCGTGCGCAGCTTGCTCGCGTCCTCGGAGAGCGACCGCGCGCGCTCGGCGAACGCGCGCACGCGCTTGGAATCCAACCCGTCCGGGTGCGAGGCGAGCTTCTCCATCGTGCCCGTGGCCGACGCCCACGACGAGCCCATCTCCTTCTGCAGCACCATGAGCGTGAAGTAGTGCGGCCGGCCCGGCTGGGCGTGCTCGGCGTGCACGGCGCTGGCCACGAACTCGCTCACCTGCCGGTAGAGCAGGCGCTCGGCAGCGCTCTGCGGCACCCACAGCGTCTCCACCCTGCGCGGCGCGAACGTCAGCTGCGTGTCGGCGCGCCGGGTGCGGATCATCACGCTCTTGAGGAGCCGCCGGAGCCGCGGCGTGTTGCGCGGCGTGCGCTTGTCGTGACCGGAGAGGAAGTCCCTCCGGAACTGCGAGAACGTGCCGACGGTTCCGGGGCGGACGAGCGTCACCAGGTTGTAGAGCTCGCGCAGGTCGTTCTGGACGGGTGTCGCGGTCAGGAGCAGCAGGTAGCGCGGGTTCAGGTCGTTCAGGAACTTCCAGCCGAGCGTGAGGTGGTTCCTGAGCCGGTGCGCCTCGTCGCACACCACCATGTCGTAGTCGGCGCCGCGCACGCGCTTCCGATGGCGCTCGTGGCGCGCGGTCTCGAGCGACGAGATCACGAACGGGTGGCGCCCCCACTGGCCCGCCGGCCCGCGCGAGACCACGAAGTCCAGCTCGAACTTCTCCCACAGCTCGGCGCGCCACTGCTCGCAGAGCGACGCCGGCACGAGCACGAGCGCCGTGCGCACGGCGCCTCGGAGCACGTACTCCTTCAGGACGATGCCGGCCTCGACGGTCTTCCCGAGGCCCACCTCGTCGGCGAGGATGCCGCGCCCGCCGAAGTCGCGGAGCACCTTGAAGCACGCGGTCTCCTGGTGCGGGAAGCGCTCGACGCCGCGCAGACTCTCGAGCGAGACGAGGCGATCGGCGCTCGCCCAGCCCGCCCACGCCTCGGCGTCGGCGCGCAGGTCGAAGTGCGACTGCGACTGCGACGTGTTGTCGAGCCAGTGCCGGAGCAGCGCGTCGCCCTGCGGGTGCCAGTGCCGGCGCATGGCCGGCGCGGTCCGGGCGCCCGGGAACGGCGTGCCCTCCCCGTCCTCCTCACCGTCCGCCTCGGGATCGGGCGCCACAGCGATGGCCACCGGCGCCGAACCGTCCACGATCTCCCACTCGCGCTGCGCGGAGAGCCGCCGGAGCTGGCCGTCGAACACCACCTCCAGCACCTCGCGGCCGCGATCGGTGTGGACCTCGACGATGAGGCCGTCGCCGAACTGCGGGTGGTGGAGCCGCTGGCCCACCTGGTAGCGGGGCTCGGTCACGTCCACAGCTCGAACTCCTGGCCCTTCTCGGGCACGTGTACGTTCGCGGTCGTTCGCCGGCGCAGCAGGCCGGCGAGCGTTTCTGCCGGCTCCGGCTCGCCGTGGACGATGAACACCGTGCGCGGCATGGGATCGAGGCGCGACACCCAGTCCAGCAGCTCGCGCTGGTCGGCGTGCGCGCTGAAGCCGTCCAGCGCCACGATCTCGGCGCGCACGCGCACCGGCTCGCCGAACACGTTCACGGTCTCGGCGCCGTCCCGGAGCCGCCGGCCGAGCGTGCCCTCGCCCTGGAAACCCACGAACAGCACCGTGTTCCGATCGTTCCCGAGCGCGTGCTGGAGGTGGTGGAGGATGCGGCCGCCCTCGCACATGCCGGACGCCGAGATGATGATGCACGGCGCACTGAGGTCGTTGAGCGAGCGCGACTCGTCCGGCGTGGCGACGTAGCGCAGGCGGTCGAAGCCGAACGGCGCGCCGCCACCGTTCGCGAACATCTTCTTCGTCTCGTCGTCGAAGCATTCCGGATGGCGGCGGAAGACGCCGGTGGCCTCGCGCGCCATCGGGCTGTCCACGTAGAGCGGCAGGTCGGGGATCGCGCCGCGCTCGATGAGCCGGTGGAGCACGGCGACCAGCTCCTGCGTGCGCCCCACCGCGAACGCCGGCACCACCACCCGGCCGCCGCGGTCCACGGTGCGGCGCACGGCGTCGACCAGCTGTCGCTCCGTGGTGCCGTCGTCGGCGTGCACGCGGTCGCCGTACGTGCTCTCGAGCACGAGCGCGTCCGGGCCCGGCGGCACGGCAGGATCGCGCAGGATGGGACGGTTGGCCCGGCCCAGGTCGCCGCCCATCAGCAGCCGGAAGCTCCGGCCGTCCCGCTCGAACGTGAACGTGGTCATGGCCGAGCCGAGGATGTGGCCCGCGTCGTGGTAGGTCGCGGTGACGCCCGGGAACGGCGAGAACGGCTCGTCGTAGCGGTGCGTGCGGAAGCGCCCGAGCGTCGCGGTCACGTCGTCGACCGTGTAGAGCGGCTTCCGCATCGGCTGGCCGTCGCGGTGACGGTTCACGTGGTC
>Ga0306920_100002991_pt1 | contig 21393 bp, 20 predicted proteins | sample flu12Cox44000170_FD_204666 | JGI IMG/M metagenome (GOLD analysis project Ga0306920, IMG submission 204666) | Lab enrichment of tropical soil microbial communities from Luquillo Experimental Forest, Puerto Rico - flux4day.12C.oxic.44.000.170 (v2)... | ecosystem: Environmental > Terrestrial >... | reverse complement strand
CCACTGGAACGGGCCCAACAGCAGGCTGAGGAAAATCACGTAAATCAGGTCGCTGGCAAAGATGTTGGCCCAGAGACGAACGGTGAGAGAAAGCACGCGGGCAGTGGTGGAGATGATCTCGACAGGAAACAATAGGATTGCGAGCACCCAGTCGTCGACGCGCTTGGGAGAGCCGGCAAAGGTCAAAAGATAATGGCCCAACCCGTGATGGCGAATACCCTGCCAGTTGAAGTAGATGAAGGTGAGAAGTGCACAGGCAAGGGGCACGACCGCGTTGCCTGTAGGAGAGGCGAAAGCCGGAATAACACCGAGAAGGTTAGACAGTAGAACAAAAATCGCAACGCTGCCAACAAAAGCGATGAACCGAGGAGCTTCGTGACCGGCGTTTTCTTCGAGCAAATCCTTGATGCCAAAACCCAAGGGATTGCTTAGGAGCAATTCGGCGACTTGCTGAAAGCCGCCAGGGCGTTCGACGGAAAGACGGGAGCGAAGATACAACGCGGCGACGGTGCCAATGGCAAGCACGACCAGCGACATGACGAGGTATTCGGAAATGGGGTGCTCGAGATCCTTGGGGGGGACGTGGAGCACGCGGAGGAGTTGAAGGACGGCGGGTCCCAAAAGGTAATTAATCCAGCGAGTTAGTTGACTTATGTGTTCTTCCATCCGTTATTCCTGAGGATACACAATACTGCGAACGCTAACCACGAAGGTGGCCGCTCCCAACGCACACAAGCCTAAAACCATGCTTAGAACGGGAACGTTCAGATACCTAAAAATAACATATACAACGAGGGCTATCAACCCGTAGCGAAACAAGGCTTTGAAGTACGTGAGTATGGGCACTTTGGCGTTTTCCTGATTGGCCTGCGCGCTGGCGGCTTCGGTGAAAACGTCGAGGCCCTGCTTCAGCCAACGGAAATTGAGCCAGGCGAGAACGGAACCGACAAGGAGGCCGAAGCCCCAGTGCCAGCCTTGAAAGTAGGCGACCGGGATGGCGGCGAGCGCGCCAAGGATGAGGGTGAGGCGCGAGATGCGGGATTCGTCCTGGTTGTAAGAGAGGGCTTTGGCGGCGGAGGAGGATGTGGCAGCGCCGGGCATGGTCACTCTTTGGCAGTACGACGGAGCACGTCGCGCAGCCCACCGAAGAAACCGAGGAAGCCAAGGGCGAGCATCAGGTAGGGAGCCGTGTGCAGCCAGCGGTCGAGAAAGAAGCCGATGAGTCCGCCGACGATGATGGCCGAGACGAGAATGAACGGCAGTTCCATAGCGATGGCAAGCTGACGGGAAAAACTGGCGGCCTGTTTTTCAGCCGGGGTGAGGTTTCTGTCGCGCGAGCGGTTATTGTCCGAAGGCATAGCGAGCCAGCCGAGCGAACGGTTCAGGATACAACCCGGCGGCGAGGGATACAAACACCGCGACACCAAGAGCAAGCGCTTGAGCGCTGCTCATTTGCGGAACGGGCATATGTTCGCCGGGCTTGCGCAGCCAGGCATGAACGACGACGCGGAAATAGTAGTACAGGGCTGGGACGATGTAGAGCGCGGCGAAGACGGCGAGTACGGGATGATGGCTCTCGATGAGCGCGAGGAAAATGAAGTATTTGCCCATGAAGCCGGCGGTAGGAGGAATGCCGGCGAGAGAGAGCATGAAGATGAGAAGGAGGAGAGCGGCGGCGGGGCTGCGCTGGTAGAGGCCGTCGAGGTCGTCGAGGTTGTCGCCAATCAGGCCGTGTTGGCGAAGAACGATGACGACGGCGAAAGCACCGATGGTCATGGCGGCATAGGCGACCAGGTAATAAACCATCCCCGTGAGGCCGGTGGCGTTCGCAGCGACAAGGCCGAGAAGAATGTAACCGACGTGGGAGATTGAAGAATAGGCAAGGAGGCGCTTGATATTCGTCTGCGTGAGAGCGGCCAGGTTGCCCCAAGTGAGCGACGCAATCGCGACACCGGCGATGAGGTAGAGCCAGGTGGCTTGCCAGTCGCCAAAGACGGTGAACATGAGCCGGATAAACATGGCAAAACTGGCGGTCTTCGAAGCGACGCTGACGTAGGCGGTGATGGGCGTGGGCGCGCCTTCGTAGACATCCGGCGCCCACTGGTGAAAGGGAACGGCAGCGACCTTAAAGAACATGCCGGCCGCAACGGTGACGAAGGCAAGAACAACGAGCCAGTCAACATCGCTGTGGGCGAGGGTATGACGGAGGCGCCATCCAAGGGCCTGACCGATGCGGGTGAGGTTCGTGGAGGGGCTTCCACCAAAGGCGACAGCGGAAGCGCTGGCGCCGTAGAGGAGGGAGAAACCGTAAGCCAGGATGCCGGTGCTGAACGCGCCGAGTAGAAGGTACTTCAAGGCCGCTTCGTTGGAACGCTTGTTGGCGCGGAGAAAGCCGGTCATGACGTAGAAACTGAGGGCCATGGTCTCGAGTCCGAGGAAAAGGACGATGAGGTCATTGCCAGAGGCCATGAACATCATGCCGATGCAGGCCAGGAGAAGGAGAGCGTAGTATTCGCCTTCCTGCTCGCGTTCGACGTCGAGATACCGGACCGAAAGAAGAACGACGAGTGCCGTAGCGGTGAGAAAGATTGAGGCGAAGACGAGGAAAAAGCCGTCAACAACGACAGTGCTGTGGAAGCCGGTGAGATCGCCAGAAGAGGCAGGATCAAGACGGAGCGCGTTGTAACGGCGGGACTGCATGAAAAGGCCGAAAGCGCTGGCCGTGATGCCGAAAAGGGCGAGGACGGCGTTCCAGTGTTTTTCCTTTTTTTCGAGGAGGAAGTCAAAGATCAGGATACCGAGCGCGAAGAGAAGGAGTTCCATCTCCGGGAGGATGGCAAGGCCATCACCGTGGAGGTAGTCGAGGATTGAGAACAGGAATGAATGCTGCATCAGGAGTCCTATTTGACCTCAAGGGTGCCGGGCGCAGGCGGAGCAGGGACCGCCCGTGCGGGCGGCAATGCTTTAGGCAGCTGAGCCGACCGATTCGCGGCGGATTTGTAGAAGTCCGGGTTCACCTGGTGGACGATTTTTTCTACGGGATTGTTGATGTAGTTGAAGAAGGGTTTGGGATAAATACCAATCCAGAAGGCCATAGCAACCAGGGGAAGAAGAACGGCGTATTCGCGGAAATTGAGGTCGGGCAATGTCTTGTTTACTTCGTGAGTGACCTGCCCAAACATGACGCGCTGATAAAGCCACAAGAGGTAAGCAGCGCCGAGAACAATGCCGAGGGTGCCCCAGGCAGCCCAGGCTTTGCTGACGACGAAGGCGCCTTGCAGGATGGTGAATTCTCCGATGAAACCGTTGAGGAGCGGCATGCCGAGTGAGCTCAGTGTGATGATGAGATAGATCGCGGCGTAGTTGGGCATGGGGGTGGCGAGTCCGCCGAATTCGGAGATGAGGCGCGTGTGGCGGCGCTCGTAGAGAACGCCGACAATCAAGAAGAGCGCGCCCGTTGAGATCCCGTGATTGACCTGCTGAAGGACGCTGCCAGAAAGGCCTTGGGGTGTGAGCGCAAAAATGCCGAGAGTGCAGAAACCGAGGTGGCTGACGGAACTGTAGGCAATGAGGCGCTTCATGTCTTTCTGCATGAGGCAGACGATGGCGCCATAGATGATGCCGACGAGCGAAAGAAAGATGAGAATGTGGATGATCGGAGCGCGGAGAGCAGCGTCGGCGGGAAGAAGCGGCAGGGAGAAACGGATGAAGCCGTAAGTACCCATTTTCAGGAGGACGCCAGCGAGAATCACGGAGCCCGCGGTGGGAGCTTCGGTGTGCGCGTCGGGCAGCCAGGTGTGGAACGGGAACATGGGAACCTTGATGGCGAAGGCAAAAAAGAAACCCCAGAAGAGCCAAACTTTCAAGGAATCGGGAAACTGTTGAGCGGCCGCGAGAAGGGTCGGGATGTCGAACGTGCCGACGGTGTTAGGCGGGAGAGTTTTGGCATAATTGAAGTACAAGGCCAGGATGCCGAGAAGCATCAGGACCGATCCGGCGAGCGTGTAGAGGAAGAACTTGATTGCGGCATAGAGCCGGCGCTCGCTGCCCCAGACGCCGATGAGGAAGTACATCGGAACGAGCATGACTTCCCAGAAAACGTAGAAAAGGAAGAAGTCGAGCGCCATGAAAACGCCGAGCATGCCGGTCTGAAGGAGTAGAAGGAGAATGTAGTACTCCTTGGTGCGCGTTTGGATAGCCGACCAGGAGGAGAGAATGGCGAGCATGCCGAGGAAGGTGGTGAGCATGATGAGGAGGAAGCTGATGCCGTCGATGCCCAACGTGTATTTCGCGCCAATGGAGGGGATCCAGTCAGAGGATTCGACGAAGGTGTACTGTTCGTAGCCGGCCGGGAAATGACGGACGAGGGGAATGGAAACGACGAAGCCAAGAATGCCGAAGAAGTTGCCGACGATCCGGTGGAGAATGGGGGAGTTGCGTGGGACGAACAGGAGCACGAGCGCTCCAAGCGTTGGCGTGAAGAGGATCACGCTGAGTAGATGGTGAGAAAAAAGCTCCATTAGCAATGGCCTTTCAGCGCAAATTGCGCACCAAAACTTCCATGTGATGACTGTAATAGCCGAGCAAAATCGCCAACCCGATCAGGATCCACATGGCATAGGAAGAAAACATGCCGGTCTGGAACATTCGGACGGGATGGCTAAGCAACTGGGTAAACTTGCCGACAAAATTGACCAGGCCATCGACGACCCACTTGTCCCACCACATGGAAATCCGGGAAAGGATGCGAGTGACCGAGGCAGAGCCGTCGACGCCCAGGCCATCAATGACTTTGGCGTCGAAAATAGCGAAAGCGGCGCTGAGGTCCTTGATGCGATTGACGAAAATGGCGTCGTAGAGTTCGTCGACGTAATACTTATTGACAAGAAGCTTGTGGAGGCGTGGCCAGGAGGCAGCGACCTTGGAGTGCAAGTGCGGAAACTTCAGGTAGAGACGGTAGGCGAGCCAAATACCGAATCCGGCAACAGCAACGGAAACCGACATCAGGAAAAATCCGACGAACAAGGGATGATGCGCAAATTGAATCGCGCCCGTTTCCGGTATCACCCCGCTCAAAACAGGCTCGAGGAACTCCTCGAACGGGCTTTCGGCTCCCCAAAGAATCGGGAGGGCGATCCAGCCGCCGACGATGGAGAGGAGCGCGAGAATCGCGAGCGGAACGGTCATGGATTTGGGCGATTCGTGGATGTGGTGCTCCACCTCAGGCGGGATGCGCGAAAGTCCGAAGAAAGTAAGGTTGAGGAGCCTGAACATGTAGAAAGCTGTCAGGCCAGCCGTGAATAGGCCAATGACCCAGAGGGCCAGGTAACGGTCGAGCATGGCCGAGCGGGCGATGGTGCGGCCCAGAATTTCGTCCTTGCTGAAGAAGCCGGCGAGCGGGGGCATGCCGGCGATGGCCAGCGTGGCGATGAGGAAAGGACGGGAGGTGGCAGGAATGGAGTTCCACAAGCCACCCATCTTGCGCAAATCCTGCTCGCCCGAGAGCGCGTGAATCACGCTACCTGCGCCGAGAAAGAGAAGGGCCTTGAAGAACGCGTGCGTCATGAGATGGAAAATGCCCGCTGCAAAGGCGCCGACTCCGAGAGCGAGAAACATGTAGCCGAGTTGACTGATGGTGGAATAGGCGAGCACTTTTTTGATGTCAGTCTGGGCGAGAGCCATGGTGGCGGCGAAGATAGCGGTGAGGGCTCCGATGATGGCGACGATGTCCATAGCAACGGGAGCAAGCTGATAGATGGCGTTCATGCGAGCGACCATGTAAACACCGGCGGTGACCATGGTTGCGGCATGGATAAGCGCGCTGACGGGCGTGGGACCCTCCATTGCGTCGGGGAGCCAGACGTAGAGGGGCAGTTGGGCGGACTTGCCAGTTGCGCCAACGAAGAGCAGCAGGGCGATGATAGTGAGTATGGGAGCGCCGTAAACGAGGCGACCTTGATGCACCATGGCGGCGAGCGCCTGGAGAATACCGGGGGAAGCGGTCGGATCGCCAAGACCTTGCGCGGTAAAACGAACGGTGCCAAAGGTCGAAGCGACAAAGAAAATGCCGAGAAGGAACCCAGTGTCGCCAACGCGATTCACAATGAAGGCTTTCTTGCCTGCGTCTGAAGCGGATTTTTTCAGGAAGTAGAAACCGATCAACAGGTAACTGCAAAGACCGACGCCTTCCCAACCGACGAAAAGAAGAAGGAGATTGTTAGCGAGGACGAGGGTGAGCATCGAGAACATGAACAAGTTCATATAGCCGAAAAAACGGTAGTAGCCGCCTTCGTGGCCCATGTAACCGATGGAGTAGACGTGGATCAGGAAGCCCACGCCGGTGACGACGAGGACCATGACGGAAGAGAGCGGGTCGAGGAGGTAGCCCCAATCGGCAACGAAGGAGGTAAGGCCCGTGGAAGTAGGCATGACGCCGGGAGTGACCCATTCGAAGAGGACCAGTTGGAAGACGCGATTGCCGGGAGGAGCGGCTAGCAATTCGAAAACGGCGCCGGTTGCATGAAGGAAGGAAAGGAACACGCTTCCAACGCAGAGAAAACTGACGGCCGCTTTGGGGAGCAGTCGCCCGACGAAGAGCATGAGCGCGGCCGTGATGAGGGGAAAGAGGGGAACGAACCAGAGATGCGTCAGGAAGTAGCCGGAGGGAGTCATGAGCGGAACCTTTCAGTGGCTGGTGACTGGCGGCTGGCGAGTTGTGGAAGAGGGTGGAGAGAATCCTCGCGCAAAATGTGCGCTCGGAATGACGGCGCGGTTTTCGGGCACAAGGAAGAGCGGATCCCTTGCTTCACTTGGGCTGACCAACTCGCGATTGAGAAGCTCACCATTTGAGGAGATCCATTTCGTCGGCGAGGACGGTTTCGCGGTTGCGGAAGAACGCGATGATGATGCCGAGACCGACGGCAGCCTCGGCGGCCGCGTCAGCGATGATGAAGAGGGCAAAAACCTGCCCCGAGACGTCGCCGAAAATGCGGGAGAACGCGACGAGGTTGATGTTCACGGCATTCAGAATGAGTTCGATGGACATCAGCACGACGATGACGTTGCGGCGGGTGATGACTCCGATGGAGCCAATCAGGAAGAGCGCGAGGCTCAGGAACAGATAATGAGCCGGAGACATCATTGGTCGATCCTTTTCTTCGCCATGACCACTGCGCCGACCATGGCGACGAGCAGCAGGACGCTGACAATCTCGAAGGGCAAGAGATAGGAGCTAAAGAGGCTCTTGGCGAGTTCTTCCGTATTGGGAGGCAGCTTGTCGGCAGGCGCGGGCGCTTGAATCAAAAGACCCTGGCCTGGAAGGTGGCGCGCGAACAAAAACACTACGGTGATTTCCACGCCGAGGGCGAGAGCCACGAACAGGGCCACCCATCTCTGGAGGCGGAAACGAATATGGTGAAGAGCAACGTCGAGGCGCACGAGCATGATGACGAAAATGAAAAGCACCATGATGCCGCCAACGTAGAGGATGATCTGCGCGATGAAAATGAATTCGGCGCGAAGCTGCAGGAAAATGCCCGCGGTGGCCAGCAGCGTGGTGACGAGCAGGACAGCGCTGTGAACGGCGTTGCGGCGCGTCACCATGAGAGCGGCGCTGAGGACGGCCACTCCGGCAAAGAAGTAAAACAGCAGGCTATCCAGCATAAGGATCCGTGACCGCGGCGGGCGCGGGAGATGAAGCAGCGGCCGCGCGCTTATCGTAGAGATTGACGAGGAACGCGGCGATGCCGAGCGTGAAGAGGCTCGTTAAAAGGGCAGCCAGCCAGCGGTTCCACCTAAATTCCGACTCCAGAATCATGGCGACCCCAACGGCAAGAACGTTCACGATGGCGAGCGGAATCAGGATATACCAGCCCAAATGCATGAGCTGGTCAAAGCGGTAACGAGGAAGCGTGAAACGGAGCCACATGAAAAGGTAGATGTAGCCAGAGACTTTCAGCAGGAACCAAAAGGCGCCGTGAAGGCCGGGCAGAATAAATTTCAAGGACGTAACAAACAGAGGCACGGCGAAAATTACCGCGACGGCAAAGCAGGCGAGGGCTACCGCCCACATAAACCAGACCTGGATCTCGGCAGGCTGTTTCCCTGCCCTGTACACACAATAAACGCCCACAGCGACGATGATGAGTGGCGGGACAAAATCGAGCCAATTGAGCCAATGAACGTTTGGAAATGGCCTGAGCCAGCCGCCGAGGAAGAGGGTGGTGGCGACGGAAGCGACAACAATCATATTGGCGTATTCGCCAAGGAAATAGAGCGACCAGCGGAAGCCGCTGTATTCGGTCATGTAGCCGGCGACGAGTTCGGATTCCGCTTCGGGAAGATCGAATGGAGCGCGATTGGTTTCGGCGATGGAGGCCACGAGATAAATGAAGAAGGCGACAGGAGCGAGAAAGATGAACCAAACGCCGAATTGCTGCTGGGCATCGATGATGGCGCGGATCTTGAGCGTGCCGGCAAGCAGCAACGCGCTGACGATGGCCAAGCCAGCGGCGGTTTCGTAGCTGACGAGCTGGGCCGTGCTGCGGATCGCGCCGATGATGGAATAGTGGCTGTTGGAGGCCCAGCCGCCAAGGATGATGCCAAGAAGGCCAAGCGAGCTGACGCCGATGACAAAAAGGATACCGACATTGATATCGCGCGCAACCTGGAAAGTAGGACCGAAAGCAATGGCCCCCATGGAGGTCATGGCCGCGACCATGGAAATGACCGGAGCGAGCCAGAAGATCAGCTGGTCGGCGTTATCAGGGATGATGTCTTCCTTGATGAGGAGCTTCAGGGCGTCGGCGATAGGCTGAAGCAAGCCGTGAGGACCGACGCGCATGGGTCCGAGACGGGCCTGCATGTCGGCCATGAGCTTCCGCTCGACGAGAACGACGTAGCCGGCAATTAACGGGACGACGGCTACGATGACGACACCGCAGACGATTTCGACCCACCAGGTCTGGAGGAAAGTGAGAATGGCTTCGAGACTGGGAGGCAGGGTCACCGGTCCACCTCACCGAGGACGATATCGAGAGTGCCGATGATGGCGACGACGTCGGCAACGAGGTGACCGCGGACCATTTTGTCGAGAGCCTGGAGGTTCACGAAGGAGGGCGGACGGATGCGGACGCGGTAGGGTTGCGTAGTGCCGTCGCTGACGATGTAGTAGCCGAGGATGCCCTTGGGCGCCTCGATGGAATGATAGATTTCGCCGGGGGCCGGCTTAAGAACTTTGCCGACTTTGCCGAGGATGGGTCCCTCAGGAATTTTCTCGATCGCTTGCAGACAGATGAGACGCGACTGGCGCATCTCTTCCATGCGGACCATGTAGCGGTCGTAGGTGTCGCCATGGGTGCCGGTGGGAATTTCGAACTGATATTGGTCGTAAGCGGCGTAGGGCAGTGCCTTGCGCAGATCCCACTTTACGCCGCTGGCACGCAGGACGGGTCCTGAAGCGCCCAGCGCGATGCAATCGCCAGCGCTGAGAACGCCAACGTTGCGGGTGCGCCCGATCCAGATGCTGTTGCCGGTAAGGAGATCGACGTAGTCCTGGATACGGCGCTCGAAATTATTGCAGAAACGCTCGACATCTTTCTCGAAACCGTCGTACGCCTCGTATTGCAGGCCGCCGATGCGAAAGGCGTGCGTGGTGAGACGCGCGCCGCAATATTTCTCGAAGATTTTCAGGATTTCCTCGCGCTCCCGGAAGCAGTAGAAAAGAGGCGTGAGAGCGCCGATGTCCAGCGCGTGTGTGCCGAGCCACACGAGATGGCTCGCGATGCGCTGCAGCTCGGTGAGGATGGTGCGAATGACCCTGGCGCGTGGCGGGGCTTCGACACTGAGAAGTTTTTCGACGGCTTCGCAGTAGCCTAGGCCGTTGCTCACTGCAGCAACGTAATCCATGCGGTCGACGTAAGGAGCGAACTGCTGGTAGGTCCGGTGCTCGGCGATTTTTTCCACGCCGCGATGAAGATAGCCGATAACGCACTCGGTAGCACGAACACGCTCGCCATCGAGCTTCAGTTTGACGCGCAGCACGCCGTGAGTGGAGGGATGCTGTGGGCCCATGTTGATGACCAGCTCGTCGGCGCCGAGGAGAGTGTTGTTTTTTTGCGTTGTATCTTCTTGTTGCAAAGCGTTTCCCACGTTTCGAAAGTCCTACTGGCCGCTCTCAATGCCGAGATTTTCCCGGACCCAGGCCGTGTCTTGCCGAAGAATGTCGTAATCCTTGCGAAGCGGATGCCCTTGCCACTCGTCGGGAAGCAGGATGCGCTTCAGGTCTGGGTGACCGGCGAAGGCGATACCGAACATGTCGAAGATCTCGCGCTCGAGCCAGTTGGCAGCGGGCCAGATATCGACGAGGGTGCCGGGGCGCTCAGATTCCGCAACGGGAATCTTGAGGCGCAGACGCGTGTTGTGGGGGAACGAATAAAGAATGGCGATGAGATCGAAGCGCTTTTCGCGGCGCGGCCAGTCGACGGCGGTGTAGTCTTCGAGAAGATCGAATTTTTCTTCGTCGCGGGAATAGCGGGCGATGTCGGCGAGCCGAGCGGAGTCGATAACCAGATAGGGCTGCTTACGGTCTTCGAGGGCGTCGAGGATAGCGGTGCCAAAGCGGTCGCGGTAACGCCTGGTGAGGTCATTGTCGAGTGGAACCTGGACGGGCCCTGGGGCCTTTGGCGGGGGTGCCGTGGGCTTCGCTGGGCCGGCGGATGCGGGTGGGGCGGCCTTAGGAGCCGGTGGCAGGGCGGGCGAGGCGGCAGGAGCCTCCGTTTTGGAACTCTCGGGCGGTTGGGGTGGCTTGGACTCGTCTGCCATGGACCCTGGAACCATTCAGCTACAAAGAGTGTACCTGCAGAGCAGCGCATGCGTGAATCAAGTACACCGAGAATGGCCGCACAAAAGACTGCGCGAAGGAAGGAGCGAGGACGCGCAAGCCCTGCAAGGCGGACACATTCATCCGCGACCCGGCAGCAAATACTATCATTCAGAGCGTTTCTAACACAGGCGGTTAAGGCAGTCAATGACGCCGACGCAGACATGAGCGCCGGCACAGACAAGGGGCGGAGGTTGGTGGTTTGGAAATCAGAGATTGGAAGGAAGAAACAACAAAGGGCGAGAATCAAAGCTGTGCGCACACCGCAATAGCGATGGCCGTTCGAAGCTCGGGGCAAGCAAGCTGCGACTCCCGCTCAGGCCCAGTCGAAGGCGCCCTTTTTGTAGAGCCAAACGTAGCCGACGAGAAGAATGCCCAGAAAAACGAACATGGAGATGAGCGCAAAGGCGCCCATGTGGGCGATGACCCAGGAACGGTAAAGGATGGCCCAGGGGAAAAGGAAGATGGTCTCCACGTCGAAAATGACAAACAGCATGGCGACGATGTAAAAGCGAGCCGAGTAACGGCCACGGGCGTTGCTTTCCGGGGGGATGCCACACTCGTAGGGCTGAAATTTGGCGGCGCCGACGCGGGATTCCGGGCGGATCAGCTTGAACACAAGGAGAGTAAGAACCGGAAAAGAAAGGACGATCAGAGCAAAGATGAGGACCGGAATGTAGGCCGCGGGCATGAGCGAATGCTAGCACACAAAAGGAGGAGAAGCGCAAGGATAGGCGTCACCGGAGGACCGGGATCGGATGGTGTCGGTGACTCAGAGAGCACCGAGAAATCGAAGAGGATTCCTCGCTAAGCCTGCCCTGCGCCTGTCCGCCGTAGGCAGGTCAGGCAGACTCGGGATGACCGATCAAAAGCCAGTCAGGCGCGCTGATAGCCCGCGACATAGAACGCACAGAGAAACGAGTTTTAGCGCTTGATGCGTTGAGATCCCTCACCCGCAGAGAGCCGGGGGTTCAGGATGACAAGACTAACAAATCGTTGGGGCGGTTACTTTTCGAAGAGGAGTTCGCCGGCACGCTCGGTGGCTTTCACAACGGCTTTGATCAGGGTGACGCGAAGCTTCCCTTCCTCGAGTTCGAGGATGCCGTCGATGGTGCAGCCGGCAGGAGTGGTGACCGCGTCTCTGAGGAGCGCAGGGTGGTCGCCAGTTTCAAGCACGACGCTGGAGGCTCCCTTCATGGTTTGTGCGGCAAGCAGGGTGGCTACATCGCGGGGCAGACCAACCTTAACGCCCGCTTCGGCGAGGGATTCGAGAATGATGTAGAGAAACGCCGGTCCGCTGGCGGAGAGCCCGGTTACGGCATCCATATTCTTCTCGTCGACGACCACGGTGCGGCCGACGGCGCCGAACATGGACTTGGCAATTTCGAGATGTTCCGGAGAGGCGTGCGAGCCACGACAGATGCCGGTCATCCCGCAGCCAACCGCGGAGCAGGTGTTGGGCATGACGCGAACCACGGGGACTTTTTCGCCAACGCGTTGCTCGATATAAGAAGTTGGGACGGAAGCAGCGACAGAGATAACCAAGGTGTCTTTACCGAGTTCAGGCTTGATTTCTTTGAGCACATCGCCGACGACCTGTGGTTTCACGGCAAGCAGGACGATGTCAGCTTCTTTCACAGCTTCACGATTGTTGGTGGAGACGGTGACACCGAGTTCCTTGGTCAGAGCCGCGGCTTTTTCTTCGTGGCGAACGGTGGAGGACACACGCTTTGCAGAAAAGAGTCCTTGCTTGAGATAGGCGCGAAGGAGAATGCCGCCGAGTTTGCCGGTGCCGAGGACAGCGAGCTTGTTGTCGGTGAGCTTGGGAGTCATGGTGGGATCATTGTCATGGAGGAAGCGCAGGGGGTCAACCGGCAGCCCCGCAAGCCTACGTCGAAGAATACAGCGTATCGGTGGGAGCACAGGCCGCGCGGTTGAAAGCAGCCGAGGCGAGAGGAGTAGGATAATGTGAACAAGATGCCTGAATCCACAAAAAAGCCGAGGTCATTCGAAGGTTCCGGGCCCGAGAAGCCAAGCGCAATGGGATTGGGGGAAAGGCTGCGTGGCGCGTTCGGAGTGGTTCTGGAGACGGGGATCGAGTGGCTGGTGCGCATTGGCGGACGCAAAGTTCGGATGGCGGATGCTCCGTGGCTAAATTGTGTGATGGGGAATCCGGGGCTGATCGGCGGCGGAATTTACCAGCGGATGGCGGAGGCGGAACACCTGGAAGTAAGCACGCCGGAGAACGCAGGGTTAGTAGCGGACTTCAGCTTCTTGAGGGGGCCGTCGTGCGATCCGCATCAGGTGCATCCGCGGATCCGGCATTTCTACGAACACACAGCCGCTTATCACCTGGAAGTGTGGAGTGAAGTCTACCTGGCGGGAAGATTCTTTTTGTGGTTGCTGGTTGAGTTCATCAGCCGACGCATGAACCAGCTGAATTTCCCGATTTCGTCACTGGAAGTCGCGAAGGGGATGACGAGTGAAGTGGTGCAACTGAGAGACCGGGCGTCGGGAAAGCTCGTTTATACCGGATGGCTTCGCCGATTCAAATCGAATGGAAAGGTGATCTACGCGGGGATTTATTCGGAGGCGAACCTGCCACGAGAGGCGAATCCATGCGTGAAAGTGACATTTCCCTGCCGGGGGAGCGCCAATGTTTACTTGCGGCCGTGCTCATATCCGGATGGGTCGTTTGGGCTGGTTTCGCAGGGAGAGGGGTTCGGGTGCGCGGGATTTTACCGGCTTGTCGAGGCAGGAAGAGACGCGTGGCGGGTCAGAAATTTTGCGACGTTGCACGAAGCCTTTCATGTTTACGTAGATAAAGAAGGCGTGTTGCGGACCGATCACACGATTTCGTTCGTGGGGCTGACTATTCTACGATTGCATTACAAGATGACGCTGGCGGCCGTGGCAAAGAAAGGCGAGTCCGCCGGGGTCCAAGGGTTCCTGCAATCCGTCTGATTTCTAACACCTAAAATCTGCGAATTAGCCGTGATGAGCGCCGCGGAGGACCTCAACCGCGTGGGGCAGGAGGTGCGCGATGGCGTCGAGGGATTCGATCGCGCCCTTGGGACTGCCGGGCAGGTTGATGATGATGGTTTTGTGGCGAAGCACGGCGACACCGCGGGAAAGCAAGGCAGTCGGAGTTTTCTCAGCCCCCTTACGGCGAATTTCTTCGGCGATACCGGGAATGAGGCGGTCGGCAGCGTCGGTCGTGGCTTCGGGAGTTGAGTCGCGCGGGCCAAGACCAGTGCCACCGGTCGTAAGAAGAAGGTCGGCGAGACCGGAATCGGCTACCGTATGCAACTGGCTGCGGATTTCCTCGGGGTCATCGGAACACTGGAGGGCCGCCGCGACCTTCCAGCCAAGCTCGCGGCAGCGTTCGGCGATGGCAGGGCCGGATAGGTCTTCGCGCTCTCCGCGAGCGACGGAATCGCTGATGGTAAGAATGGCCGCGCGCATGGATGGGTTCAGCCGGTGCCGACGGTGTCGCGGCTGGCCTCGTCCATCAAGCGCATGGCTTCCATCAACAGGCCGGTAGTGCTGCGCGTTGTGGTTGTGGCGCTGGAAGCGTTCGCGGCGTTGAAGTCGATTTCGAATTCGCCTTCGGACCAGAGAACAACTTTGAAAACGGCGTCATCACCGGAAACGTCGCCGATTTTCGCATCGCGGCATTGGCCGCTCGAGAAATAGAGTTCGGCGCGCTCGGCTCCCTTCCGGACTTGCAGGCGGCAGGATTTTTGGCCGATCTCGAGGGACTGCATGAGGTCGGTCATGCTCATCTCTTCGAGGCGCCCCTGGATGACCCCGGGGCGGGAAGCGTGTTTTTGAAGCTTTTCGAGGTGGAGGCGGTCGACAACCTTTTTTGCGGAGCGGACGAGGTCTTTCAGAAGGAACGGCTTGGCAATGAAATCCTCGGCCCCCTCAACGAGGGGACGAAGACGTTCCTCGATATCAGCGCGACTGGCCATAAAAAGAAAAGGAATGTGCCGAGTGGACTCGCGGCCGCGGAGTTTTTCGAAGAGCTGGCGGCCGTTGAGACCAGGCATGTTGTAGTCACACAGAATGACGTCGGGAGGATCGTCGACCACTTTCAGGAGAGCGTCCGCGCCGTCGTTAACCACCACGACTTCGCAGAAAGGGTCCAGCCCCTTGGAGACAAGGTCGCGAACCATTGGGTTGTCTTCGGCAACGAGCAGCCTGACAGATTTGCCGGTGGCCGCGCTCATGGCTTACTGCTCCGACGAAGTTTCGAGGGCGCGCGAAGGTAATCGCCACTCTTTCCGCCGGTTTTCTCCAGCAGGCGCACGCCGCTGATTTCGATTCCTTTATCGAGAGCCTTGCACATGTCGTAGACCGTCAGAGCAGCGCAGGTAACGGCAACCAGTGCCTCCATCTCCACGCCGGTTTGCGCGGTGGCCGTGACCCGGGAACAAATGTCCACTCCATCTTTGCACAGGCGAGGGGTCACATCAATGTGCGTGAGCGGGAGCGGATGACAAAGAGGTATCCATTCGGCGGTGCGCTTGGCAGCGGTGATGCCGGCGATGCGAGCGATTTCGAGCGGGTCGCCCTTGGGATTTTTCAGGCGGCGGACAGCACGGAGGACTTGAGGAGACATTCGAACAAAAGCCTGAGCGACGGCTGTGCGCGTGGTGACCGCTTTGCCGGAAACGTCGACCATGGAGATTTTGCCCTGTGAGGAGTAGTGGGAAAGTTTGGCCATGGTGCTGACTAGAGTACGTCCAGGCGGGGGAGAACGGAAACTTTCTCACCCGCAGAGATGTCCAAGCGGTCAGGGGGAACGAGGAGGAAGCAATTGGCGCCGCTCAAAGCGGAAATGTCGCCGGAACCTTGCCAGCGAAGGGCGGAGACACGCGGCGAAAGACCATGCCATTCGAGGTGTGCCGGAAGAAAGTGGGCGAGGCTGGCCTTTTCCTTGACGTGTTCCTTAAGTGTGGCCTCGAGGAACGGGAGAGGGCGAGCCGGCGCACCACTGAGAAGGTCAAGCGCGGGGATAACGAACAACTGAAAGGTAACCATGGAGGAGACGGGATTCCCCGGCAGGCCGAAGACCCAGGCGTCGCGGCAGCGCCCGAAGACGGTGGGTTTTCCCGGGCGAATGGCAACAGCGTCAAAGAAAAGCTGAGCGCCCAGGCTGTGGAGAACAGATTCGACGAGGTCGTACTTTCCCATCGAGACACCGCCCGAAAGGACAAGAACATCTTCTTGGAGGCCGAGTTCGATTTTCGCGGCGAGATCATCGATGCGATCGAGGGCGTGGCCCAGGGGAACGGGTTCGGCGCCGGCGAGGCGCACCTGCGAGGCAAGCGAGACGCTGTTGCTGTTGCGGATATGAAAGGGTCCGGGAGTTTCCGTGATCGGGACAAGTTCATCGCCGGTGGAAAGAATGGCTACGTGGGGCTTTTTTGCGCACAGCAAGTGGGCCGCGCCGATTTGCGCTGCGATCGCGAGTTCGGCGAAACCGAGGCGCGAGCCTTGCTTCAGGGCGAGTTGTCCAGCGCGGGCTTCACTGCCGCGAGGCACGATATTTTGTCCGGGTTCGGTGGCACGGTCGAATCCGACGGTCTCGCCGTTGCGCTGGGTAAACTCGACCATTACGACGGCATCGGCTTCTGGCGGCAACGCGGCGCCGGTCATGATCTGAATGCAGGTGCCCGAGACAAGCGGAGAAGTTACCGTGTCTCCCGCCTTGATTTCTGCGACGCAGCGGAGATAGGCCCCCGGGCTCGCTTCGCTCGAACGAACGGCGTAGCCATCACGCGTTGAACGATCGAAGGGCGGATAGTCGCGATCGGTTACGACTTCCTGAGCGAGGATGAAACCGAGAGCTTCCGACAGCGGACGCGACGAGGTCGCGGGCGGGCCGAGGTGTTCGGCGACTTTGCGAATGACGAGTTGGCGGGCGTCTTCGAAAGAAAGCAACGTGGGCCTCGGTAATGGGAGCGTTCCTATTGTAACGGGTTTGCAGACGTGGAAGGTGGCCGCGGCGGGTTCCCGTGGTTCCGTCGAGTTCCATTAGGTTATGGCGCCCCCGCAAATAGACCGGAAGGCTAGAGCCAGCGGGCGAGGAGAGTGCCAGGCTGGATGATGGTCGCGTCGCGCTCTGGGCCGGTTGAGATCATCCCAAGTTCGACCTGCAGGAAATCAGAGACAAACTGCATGTACTCGATGGCGGACTTGGGAAGCTTGGCGGCCTCGCGGACGCCATAGGTGCTCTCGCACCAGCCGCGCAGCGTCTTGTAAACGGGGACAACGCGTTCGTATTCCTCCGCGGAGGCAGGCATTTCGTGGATCGGCGATCCTTTGTATGTGTAACCGACGCCAACCTTGATTTCGCGCTGGGTGTCGAAAACGTCGAGCTTGGTGATGACCAGGGAGTCTATCCCATTGATCATTTTCGCGTAACGCAGTTCGGCGAGGTCCAGCCAGCCGCAGCGTCGCGGACGGCCGGTAACGGCGCCAAATTCCTTGCCGCGTTCACGGACTTCTTTAGCGTCGAGGTCGGGCATTTCGGTCGGGAAGGGCCCGCCGCCCACGCGAGTGGTGTAGGCCTTAGAAACGCCGAGAACGTTGCGGATCTTTGTGGGAGGCACGCCCATACCTGTCGTTGCGCCGCCGGAGGTTGCACTCGATGAGGTGACAAAGGGATAAGTGCCGTGATCGATGTCGAGCATGGTGCCCTGGGCGCCTTCAAAAAGGACGGACTTGCCTTCGTCGAGCGCGCGATTGGTAAGCTCGGCGGTGTCGCAGATGAAGGCTTTGATTTTCTCGCCGAGTTGCAGAGTGGTTTCGACTTCCGGGGAAAAATCGACCTTAGCGCCGTATGCGCCCTGCGCGATGCGATTTTTCTCTGCGACGACGCGCGCAGCTTTTTCGCGGAAGAGCACGGGGTCGAGGAGGTCGGCCATGCGAAGGCCACGGCGAGCCATCTTGTCCTCATAGGCAGGGCCGATGCCGCGCGAGGTCGTGCCGATTTTGTTGGCGCCCCGGGCGGTTTCCGCCGCGAGATCCAGTTCACGGTGATAAGGGAAAATCAGGTGCGCCCGATTGCTGATGTGCAAGCGTCCGTTAACATCAACGCCGGCTTTGGCGAGCGTTTCGATTTCGTGGACAAGAGCGGCCGGATCAACGACCACGCCAGCCCCGATGATGGCATGCCGTTTGGGGCGCAGGATGCCGCAGGGAATGAGTTGGAGAACGAAACGATCTTTGTCAATGATGACCGTGTGGCCGGCGTTGTGCCCGCCCGCAACCCGCGCGATGTAATCAAACGAACCGGCGAGATAATCGACGACCTTTCCCTTGCCTTCATCGCCCCACTGCGCGCCTACCACGACGACCGATTTCATGCAGAGGCTCTCCTGGCCCAAGACAGAGCCACACGGAAGCCGCTCGGAGATCTTCCGGTGGACTGAAACCTATGGAGCAAAATCCCTGAGACACAACAATTAGAAATCGTACGATGGGCAACGCATGAACGCAAGCAACTGTCGAGGGGAGCCCGCGGGAATGCCTGTGCCGCTCGGCGAGGGCCAGGATCGAGTCACGAAACCCGGATGTGACGCCGTATAATGCTCGGCATGAGCAGCGCGCCTCGAGAAGCGGCGGAGGGATTCAGCGTCCGGTTGGACCGCGAGAATCCCTACCTGCGGCTGCAGTCGGTAACGATCTTCGTTCGCGACTTGGAACAAAGTCTGGAGTTTTATTGCCGGAAGCTGGGTTTTCAGTTGGTTTTCGACGCACGAGTGCAACCGGGAAGCCGCTGGGTAACTGTCGCTCCTCCGGATGGCGCGGCAAATCTGACGCTCGTGGCGCCAGAGCCGGATTCCGAGGACTACAAACTGATTGGGCGGCCGACCCATGTCACGTTTGTAACGGAAAACGTGATTGCCAAGTTTCGCGAATGGAGCAAGTCGGGAGTCCGTTTTCAATTTACGCCAAGGTTAAAGCGCCTCACGCACGGGGTGCGGGTACACACTGCGAATTCCGAGGATTCGACGACTTCCGGGAAAGAATCGGCGCCAATCTGGGGTGGAGTGTTCACACGTTTCAGGGATCTGGACGGCAATTTGTTTTCGCTGGTGAGCTTCGATGAGGTGACGCATGCGGTCGAGGCGCAACGGCGCGCGATCGCCGAGAAGCTCGACTCCGAGCGCCGGGCCGTGCAGGAACTCGCGATCGCCCAGCAGGTGCAGTCTCGACTTTTCCCGCGAACGGCGCCGCCGCTAAAGACGCTGAAGTATGCCGGGATTTGCCATCAGGCGCGGCAAGTCGGAGGCGATTACTACGACTTTCTTGATCTGGGTGGAGGCCGGGTTGCTCTGGTCATCGGCGATATCTCTGGCAAGGGAATCGCCGCGGCGCTGCTGATGGCCAATCTTCAGGCCAATGTGCGAAGCCAGTGCGCGATTGCGCTGGGTCAGCCTGAACGGGTGCTTTGCGCAGTAAACCAGCTTTTTTGCGAGAATATCACGGACGGTTCGTTTGCGACATTGTTCTTTGCGGAATATGACGATGCGGCCCGGCGCGTGCGTTATGCGAATTGCGGACATTTGTCGGGGTTGCTTCTTCGGGGGGACAATTCCGTGGAACGGCTCGACTCCACTGCCACCATTATGGGCGCGTTCAAAAAGTGGGAATGCGAGATCGCCGAGACTCAGCTGATGCCAGGGGATACTCTCGCGTTGTACACCGATGGAATCACGGAGCCGTTTAATGCCGCAGGCGAGCAATTTGGAGAGGAGCGGCTAGTGGCGGCGCTGTGCCAACACAAGGAGTTGAGCCCGCACGCCATGCTGGCCGCGGTGGTGGATGAGGTTCGCCAGTTCAGCCCACAGGAACAGCAGGACGACATCACCCTGATCGTGGGCAAATGCATTGGGAGGGCCTAAAGAGGATGGCGTTAGCGGTTGCGTAGCGTTTTACGGGCGAATTCTTGCTATCCGCCGCGCGGTCCGATAGCGTCAGAAGAGACGGGGTGCCTCTCCATTCCGCCAGCAAGAAATGCAAGCAACCCAGGGGGAGAGAGACTTGGCGAATCCAATCGTTACACTGACAACGGACTATGGCACGAGCGATCACTTGGTGGGCGTGCTGAAGGGCGTAATCCTCAAAATCAATCCTGAAGTGCAGATTGTAGACATAACGCACCAAGTGACACCGTTTGACCTGCTGGATGGCGCGTTGGCGATCGCGTCGGCTTACTCTTACTTTCCGCCGCGCACAATTCACGTTGTGGTGGTCGATCCGGGCGTTGGCACGGAGCGACGGCCTTTGCTCGTGAGCGGGCAGAACCAGTATTTTATTGCGCCCGACAATGGTGTGCTTTCGGGCGTTTTCGAAAAAGAGCAGAATTTCGTGGTGCGGCATCTGACGAGCGAACACTACTTTCTGCACCCGGTCAGCAAAACCTTTCACGGACGCGATGTATTTGCCCCGGTGGCGGGCTGGCTTTCGAAGAACTGGCAACCGGGCAGCATGGGCGAAGAGGTCACCGACTTCAAGCGGTTTGCGATGCCAAGGCCGAAGGAAGGCGACGGGGGAATGAAGGGAGTCGTGATGAAAGTCGACTCGTTCGGCAACCTGGTGACCACGTTCCGCGCGGAGGACTTGCCGGCTGACGCATTGGAGAAGGGCGAGGTGAAGTTGCAGTTAGCGAGCCATTCGATAACGAAGATCGTGCCGACATTTGCGAGCGGCAACGCCGGAGAAGCAGTAGCGTACATCGGGTCGGGCGGGTATTTGGAAGTGGCGATCAACAAGGGGAATGCGTCGAAGACGCTCGGAGTCAGCCGCGGCGCGCCCGTGGTGCTGGCGAAAGAGTAGGCCTGGGAGAAAGCAGATCGCATTTCCGCAGATTGCAAGGCCCGCCGCTATAATCCTCGTGGATCGAAGAAATCCGATCCTTTAATGGCTCTGATCGGAGGCCGTCATTTGGGAACGAGTGCGGGGGTCGAGCCAGTCGCGCCATTCGTCGCCGAGCAGGTTGAAAGAAAGCACGGTGATCATTACGGCGAGCGCGGGAAAGACTGATGCAGGACCCTGCCTTGTATGAGCACTAGGTCCGCTTGCGAAAGCGGTGGCAGCGAGGCCTTCGTGGAAGGCTCGCAGGGTTAAAGCACTTACGTCTATACTCAAAGCGGCCGAGGCTTCAGGCAGGTAGAATAACGTCCGAGTTGCCCGCGACTCGCTCGGGATCATGGCATTGGAGGGTGCCCAGGGTGCAAGAGCTTAGGTCACGGCTGAATGAGCGGATTCCCCGGCGCAAGATAAAACATAAGCCTTGACCGCATGCACTTGCGCCTCGTTGAGCAGGTCCTTAAACGACCGCATACCGCGCCTCGCGCGTCGAGCGGACAGTGGCTTTGTGTTACGAGTGAAGACCTTCCTAGGCAGCGGCTGGGGCCGGTTGCTTCCGCCTGTGCCAGTAACCCAATGCCGCGAACAGAAGGACTGCAGGCACGCCGGTCAGTCCGCAAGCGATAAAG
>Ga0306920_100002990_pt1 | contig 21399 bp, 22 predicted proteins | sample flu12Cox44000170_FD_204666 | JGI IMG/M metagenome (GOLD analysis project Ga0306920, IMG submission 204666) | Lab enrichment of tropical soil microbial communities from Luquillo Experimental Forest, Puerto Rico - flux4day.12C.oxic.44.000.170 (v2)... | ecosystem: Environmental > Terrestrial >... | reverse complement strand
GCCGGCAACATGTGCTGCGGGGTGAATCGGGACGACTTGATAATTCGCCTCGATGCCGGAACCGCGGTTGAAGATCTGCACAGTCCGCAAGTTCGTGCGTGGGATTTCATGAAACGACCAATATTAGGCATTCAGGTTCGCTCTGAAGCATCGGAATTGCCTGCGTCTCCGCTCCCGTGTGCAGAAGCCCGCATGAATGCGGGTCCTTCTGGCGGTCGTTCGGAGCGAGGCGCAATCCGCCGACTGGCTGGCGGAGCGAAGTGGAGTTGAACGAGCGAGAACCCTTCATCAAGCGATCTTCCACATGTCAGTCGCGTCATGAGCCTGTGGAGCAATGAAGGCGCAGTGGATTTGTTTGGAGGGCAGTGCAAGCAAGGCCGCCGACCAACTTCAGATCAACGTTTCAGTTGATCGACGCTGCCTAAAGCGAACCAAGTCTGAGGGGTCTCAAGAGTTCAAATCCACTTCGCTCCAGCAGCCAGTCCCGCTCCTAGGGATCCCATGCATCCAAAATTGGAAGTACACAGAGGCGCAAGCTCACCAGAGTGATTGAAGCACAGGAAATGCTCGACGCTCAGTCCGGGCTCTTTGGCAATAGCCTTAGCTAGGTTCATCCGCAGAGAGACTGTCCGCGGTAAAAGTGGTGCTGGTGGTGCGCTCGGCGGCGATGACAAGGCGACCAGTCATCTCGGTGATGACCGCGCCCGGGTCGATGACGACGACTTTCACGCCGAAATCGGCGGCCTCGCGGCGCAACGCATCGCTGACAGCCTCGAGGGCGAACTTGGAACCGGCGTAGGCTCCGTAGCTCGCCAAGCTACCGTTCGAGCCCGAGTTTGAGCCCGAAGGTCCCTTCCAATACGTCTCACCTCGCCTTTCTCATAATTGAGGCCGCGGACATCGCCTTTTCGACTGAACCTGCGTCAGGCGGCCCCCCGAGGATTTGTGCCACATGCGACGGGGCAATCGGCGTCAGGCTGTCAGCGATAGTGACTGCTACGATTTGACGACCCTCGGCGAACCACGCCCAAACTGGAGGCTAAAACAGCGATAATCCGAACAGACCAGCTAGAGGGTTGCGCACGATTCCCGTTCGAGATCTTCTCTCAAAGTTCAAATTCGTACCTGCGGCATTATTCTTGCCATGGAGTACCTGCCCTCGACCAGAAAACGAAAACGACCCAATATGAGAGAGATCGCAATCGTCTCACGCGCGGGCGTCGAGATTGGCATCGAGCTGTTCGACTCGATTACATGCCTGCGTAGCGTGGGGATCAACCCGCGTAGCGCAGCCACCGGGAAGGCATGCGCGGTACTGTGGGTCGATGACGAAGAGATTTGGGCTGCGGTGGACGTACTGAGGAATAATGGTTTCGAAGCAGCATACGTAACAGAAACAAATGAGTCTGCTTAGATGTCCGCGGGTAGGCAGCGATGTCCGGGATGGTCGCCAGGAACGGGGCCCCATTTATCCGCAAGGATCGGCGGGGCCGGCGCTGCCACTTGGCGTGCAACATCATCGCTCTGGAAAGAACCCTGAAAGACGATGCTCTCTCCCAGCATCCCAACGAAACACCCTGCGAGGGCTCGGCCGCGGGCAATCAGGTCCGTAGTCTCCAGCGCGCTTGCGATCCTTTTCAGGAGATTGCGATTGCGAAAGCTACGCCATGATTTTTCAGGGGTTGGCTGCTTGAAATTCCGAAACCAACTCTCTTAACTGCAATCAACCGGCTATCTCCATGGCAGGGCTCGCCCGAATCCATCTTCTCGACATACTGCGCCGCATGATGGGACGGCGGTCGTTACTGCGGCAGCCCGGCTTTGCGCAGGGCGTCGAGATAATGGGCGAGATCCGACTCGCGCCGGTAGTGCAACATCGGCAGGCAATGCTCGCGGATGGTGAAGCCGGGCGGAAATTAGGTGCAGGCGTGGTCTTTTCAATGGTCCATGAATCGGTGAAGAATGTCTGTTCCAATATCGGGATGTCACCATCGCCGGCGCGGTAAAGCGTGGGTTGGTATGGGCAAGCTCAACGGAAAAATAGCGCTCATCACCGGTGCCGGCCGCGGCATTGGCCGAAGCGTAGCTTGCGGCTTTGCTCGGGAGGGTGCGAGCTTATACCTGGTCGGCCATACCGATGAGGAAGCCTTGCGGCAAACTCTGGATGAGCTCAGACATTCCGGCGCCGAGGCGGAAGGAGGGCTGTTCGACGTCGGTCGTTATGTGGATGTGACACGCATTGCCGAGGCGATAGAGCAGGTTTACGGCACGCTCGATATTGTGGTGAACAACGCCGGGATCATTGCACCGACGCCGCTGCTGGAGATAACGCCCGAGCAGTGGGACAGGACCGTGCGGACACATCTCTACGGCACCTTCTACTGCACGGTCGAGATGGTCAGACGATTCCTCAAACCGAAGCGAGCCGGCAAGATCGTGAATGTCACCGCGCCCTCCGCGCTCAGAGGCGGCATTGGCGTCGCTGATTATGCCTCCGCTAAAGGCGGCATTATCGCCTTTACCCGCAATGCCGCGCGTGAACTGCTGTCACTCAACATTCAAGTAAACGCGGTCCTGCCGGTGGCGCGAAGCCGCATGACCGATACGCTCGCCGAATTCCACGCCCGCTCCTCAGGCGAAGAAGCGGCCGCTCGGCTGAGGAATCTCGCGCCGCCTGATGTACTCATACCCGTGTTTCTCTTCCTAGCGAGCAGCGACTCCGACTACGTTACGGGACAAGTGATCGGGGCCGATGGCGGCTTATTGGCCTGATGCTGGGGCGAGCTCTCGCCGGGTAGCAAGTAATACGTTCTTGGCACTTACGCGCCGTTGTGAAGACCAGGACCACACGCGACCAGCACCGCCAACATCAACTCACTGCACCGCTCTCATCAGGCAGCGGCGAGCAGCGGGCAGAGTCGGCAAGGGAATGGCGCGCGCTATTAACGCCGGAACGCCGCGCCGCGTTTTTGTTGAGCCTCTCGGCCATCAAGCTCGACGAGCTCGACCCGCACCAGAGAGGCTGCGGGCTACGGTCTGGGCCTGCCTCGAGCTCTTTCAGATGAATCCGGGCGGGCGCGAGACGCTCACCGGCAGCCCCTTCCCCAATCCCGCGCAGATGCCGCGCTGCCCCATCAACAGCGCCGAGCTGAAGAAATTCCAACGATGGCTCGGCGACGGCTGCAGGAAGCTGCTAGTCGGCTATGCCTGGCAATTTTATACCGGCATCAGCTATCGCATCACCGCCGTCCTCGGCACCGATAAATCAGAAGAGTGGGTCTGTTGCGGTCCGGATGACAGCCATCACGGTCACATCTGACAGCCAATTTGACAGCCACGGCGATGAACACCGGCGGATTATATGAACTGTGACGGAAAGAACGATGGCTACAGTTTACTATTGCTCGAACAAAGGTAGACACTATCGCGTGGGTACTCTCGCTAGCCTGACTCAGTTCGGCGTCAACCTGACGACGCTCACGCCCGACGCTTTCTCGTCGCTGCGCCATTGGCACGAGAACCAGGACGAGTTCGTCTTTCTCATTGAAGGCGAGCTGACGCTGATCGAGGACGAAGCCGAGACCGTGCTGCCGCCGGGCGACGCGGCCGGCTTCAAGGCGGGCATTGCCAGCGGCCACCATCTGGTCAACCGCTCTAACAGCGATGCCGTCTATCTCGAGATCGGAACGCGCACGCTGCGCGAACGCGCGCACCTTTCCGACGTTGATCTCGTCGTCGTCGCCGACGAGGCCGGTGTCCACTACAGCCGCAAGGACGGAGGGCGGCTGTGAACGCCCCGGTCGCGTCCCGAGTCGCGCCCAGTCGAGGATCGAGCCGACGTCAGCTTCGCGCGGCTCCGTTACGATTGAGCGCCTCCGCTTCGCGTCACGAGGCCTTCAAAGCAGCGATCCCACCGGTACCAAGCCAAAGATTCAATCCACTAGCGACTGTCCAACCCGCTCGATTCAACCTCATGCGTCGAGGCGTTGGAGGATGCGCTGACCCAAGACCGGCGAGAGATCCCGTTTAAGACCGTTGGCGAAACGTTTGAGCAAAAAAACCTGTGCTGTTTCCCCGTATGGTGCTTAACGTACGGATTGCGGATACTGACCGAACCTCATCGTACAAGGAGGACAAGCCAAATGGCAGAGCCCACACCTGCTCAGCGGATGGCGCACATCATTCGGAAATATATCCAGGCATGTAACGATGCCGATGCCGCAGCAATCGCCGCGTGCTTCAGTCCAGAAGCCGTCCACTATTATCCTTCGCCATTTCACAAAATATCTGGCGCAGCCGATATCGGGCGCTTTTTTGCAACGCGGGTTCCGGAACTTGGGGTTTTCTTCACCGTGGACCAACTATTCACTGACGTGGACCGAAGAGCCGTGGTGCTGGAATGGACGATGTTTAGGCGTAAACCTTCGCCGTTTATCCCCCGCGGGTTGAATTGTACATCTTCGACCCGCTGATTAGGCTCGTCCAGGAAGTTCGAGGGTACTCTGCGGCTCCACTAGACTCGGAGATGCCACGTCAGGAATTAATGGATTTTGATTACGAGGGTCGGGGCTATCCGACGACGTTCCTTGCGGATCAGACGAAGTGCGGCTAAAGGGCCCGGCCCGTTTCGTCGTCTGCGATCTTCTTAGCGAAATAGTTGTTCCAATCGGGACCTTCCAGCACAATGAGCCCTTAGACCGGCAGAATCTTGTCCTTAACGTGGCCAGGTCGCTGTTGCGATAATTGGGTCCACCTTAGATTACTTCAGGTTATATCATTCAAACATCTGATAGCACGCGGAAGTGAAGGGGATCCGTGTCAGATCTAGACGTGGCGATTGCAATAATTACAGGCAGAGAATGCAATAATTACAGAGAGAGAAATTGATTTTGCGGCGATGCGGCGATATGAACAGCTGATATGCTCGCATGATTTTGGAACCAATGATCGAGCTCGACCAAGGCCTTTATACCCGGGAAATCTGGCGGGATGAGGGGTTTCGCGTTCAAACCCCGCACGGGCAGCGCGCTCCGCATTGTTGTCGTGCGCCTCGGGCCAGCCGAAGTAAGTCATCACGCCGGCGCTGAGATACTGAGCATGACCTCCGAACCGGCTTATCGGCTCGGTCACCGCGCTATGATACGAAGCAAGAATTTCGCGCCATTCTTCGGGGTCGAGCCGGGATGCAATCTCTGTCGAGCCCACCAGATCACAGAACATCACCGTTAGATGGCGCAGCTCGCCGCTAGGGCCGCCGGAGCCTGGTTGCTTTTCTACAGTCAAGATCGCATCGACTGGCGCGCCACATCCGCCACAGAAGCGCTTGCGAGCCGTAGTTTGAGCACCGCAGTTGGGACAACGGCTCGCGAGCAATGTGCCGCAATCTTCGCAGAATCTCTTATCGGCTGGGTTTTCGCTCCTGCAATTCGAACACTGCATTGCGCATCCGAAACAGCAGCTGAACGGGCTGTTTGTAACACTGAACAGTGGGCGGGTGAAGAGTGACTTCGGGCCAAGAGCCCCGAATAGCCGGCTTGCGGTTCTAACCGTGTATCGAAATGCCTTTGAAATCTCTATCCGGCGATCTCAGACGATTCACCAAAGCCCTATCGCCAGTCCTGACGCCAAGCCCGATGCACGCAACGTCGGTAATCGACTTGGCCTGCAACATCATCGCTCTGGAAAGAACCCTGAAAGACCATGCTCTCTCCCAGCAATCCACGAAACACCCTGCGAGGGCTCGGCCGCGGGCAATCAGGTCGTAATCTCCAGTGCGCTTGCGATCCTTTTCAGGAGATTGCGATCGCGAAAAGCTACGCCATGATTTTCAGGAGTTGGCGGCTTGAAATTCCGAAACCAACTCTCTTAACTGCAATCAACCAGCTATCTCCACGGCCGGGCTCGGCCGAATCCATCTTCTCGACATACTGCGCCGCATGACGGGACGGCGGTCGTTACTGCGGCAGCCCGGCTTTGCGCAGGGCGTCGAGATAATGGGCGAGATCCGACTCGCGCCGGTAGTGCAACATCGGCAGGCAATGCTCGCGGATGGTGAAGCCGGGGATGAGTTTGATCACCTCCGCGGCCTGCGAAGCCGCATGCTCGGCGTCGTTCATCTGTGCATAGCAGGCCGCGAGAAGCGCGTGGTGCAACGCGTCCGGCGCGGTGATGTGCCTCAACGACTCGAGCGCATCGCCATAGCGCTTCGCGACGAACTCGGCGCGCGCCAGGTGGAACCAGAAACGCTGGTGGTGGTAGGGATTGAGGCGCATCGCCTTGCGGATCCATTCGATGCCTTCCTCGCCCTGGCCGAGCCAGGTCATGACCTCGCCCTGCTGAACCACGATCAGATCGTCGTTCGGATTCAGGGCCAGCGCCCGCTGCTGGTGGTGGACGGCTTTGTCGAAATCGTTGCGCATCACCGCCACGGCCGCGAGGATACGGTGAACGTCGCTGTCGTTCTCGTCCAGACCAAGCGCGATCTTCAGCTCCTGCTCGATCTCCGATTCGATCGCGGCAGGGTTGGCAGCCCAACCGTAGCCCCGCTGTTGGCCGAGAATGCACGCGTGCCACGCATGCGCGTGAGCGTACTGTGGGTCCAGTTCGATTGCGCGCCTGATAAGACTCAGCGCCCGCAGGTTGTCGTCGCGGCTCGAGCGGTGGTGTAGGGTCTTGGCTTCCAGCACGTATTCATAGGAGACCATGTTCGCCGGCGGCTTGCGCTCGCTGCGGCTGCGCGCGGCGGCCTCCATGCGCCCGGGAATCGTTGCGACGATCGCCGAAGTCACCTCGTCCTGGATCGCGAAGATGTCCTCCAGATCCCGATCGTAACGCTCGGCCCAGATGTGGTGGTCGGATTCCGCGTCGATCAACTGCACTGTCACGCGCACCCGGTTGCCAGCCTTGCGGACGCTCCCCTCGACGATGTATTGAACGCCGAGTTCGCGTGCGATCTTCTTCACATCCACCGATTGTCCCTTGAATTTGAAGGAGGTGTTGCGCGAAATCACGAACAGCTCGCGGAAGCGCGACAAGTCGGTCAGAATGTCCTCGGTCAGGCCGTCGGCGAAGTGCTCCTGCTCCGGCGCACCGCTCATGTTCACAAAGGGCAGCACGAGTATCGACGGTTTCGCTGAGCCCAGTGCGGGGCCGGCGGCCATGCCGGCGCCATCGGTGCGCACGCGGTACACCCTGAAGCGAGTTGCGATGTTCTTCAGTGGAAGCTCGCCGAGGTCGTCGACCTCCAGCGCTATCTTGCCCGACGCGTCCTCCTTCACGCGGGACGAGATCACGATGCCGCCGTCCTCGGCCAGCGGCTGCAGACGGGCCGCAACGATGACGCCGTCGCCGAACAGATCGTCGCCCTCCGCCACCACCTCCCCCTGGTGCACGCCGATCCGCAGCCGGAGACCCTCGGCCTCGCCGTTCAAGGCAGTTTGGATGGCGACGGCACAGCGCAATGCCTGCACGGCGCTGGGAAACTCCACGAGAAAGCCGTCGCCCATGGCCTTGAACAGGCGCCCACCGTGCGTGTTCGCCAAGGGCTCGATCACGTTGGTGCGCAACGTACGAACGCGGGCCAGCGTGTCCGCGTCGTCCGCACCCATCCTGGCTGAATAGCCGACAACATCGGCCGCCACGATACCGGCGAGACGGCGATTGACCTCGTCCATGCGTGCAGCTCCGTTGCGTTGAGCTTAGATCAGCAGGCTACGCGGGACAATCATCACCTCCCAGTGGGAGCGATTGACCGCCCTAGTACATCTGCCTGTTGGTTACGGTCGCTGGAACCTGCCAGCATTTGACACATGCAAGCTGCGGATGCCGGAGCCGGCCGGTCTTCTCGCTGGGCATCATGAATTGCGCTAGCGCTCTTTCGGGTAAGCTGTACGATGTCGCGCTGTTTCGGAGGCAATGCCGGGAGCAAAATCGGCACTGCGGGGGGAAGCGTCGAACAATGCATTGAGACCATCCGAAAGTCGCTAGAAACGCAGTCGACTCGTGATCGCCATCCTCCGTTAAGGTGATCGCGTGGACTCAAAAGAGGAAATATCAATGCCAACGGTTCGACTGGCGCACTATATTCTGGGCCTGCACGGCGTGGCAGTAATTCGCGGTTGGCTTGGCGATGAGCAGGAAGTTGCGCCACGCATTCGCGAACTGAGTGAATTTGCCGTTGGGTTGGATCAGAACCCGAGCAACACCGCGTTCGAGTTGCACGACGACGAGGTGCCGCAGGGGTATGCGGCTTGGTCCCTAACTTACGATCATCCAGTTAATCCCTTGGTGGACCTGGAGCAACCCATTGTGAGGTCTTTCATAGACACCATACCCGCCGGGCGTGCACTCGACGCGGCCTGTGGTACCGGGCGTCATACGGAGTACCTGTGTGCGCGTGGCTTCGACACAACGGGCGTAGATCTAACGCCCGAAATGCTCGCGATAGCCCGTCGGAAGGTGCCGGCCGCCCAATTTATTGCCGGGGACGTTTCGTCGCTGGAGTTTCCTGATGCAACGTTCGATGTGGCGGTCTGTGCTCTCGCTTTGGAGCATTACGCCGATTTACACCCAAGCGTCGCCGGGCTCGCACGGGTGGTTCGTGCGGGCGGGGCGATCATCATTTCGACCTTTCACCCGATGAGCGCTTCACTTGGCGGTGGCGCCTTCTATAGGGACGCGCACGGAAGCTGGGGGAAGGTGCACACGGCTGGGCATCGTGTTTCGGATTACATCAATGCATTCGTAGAGCAGGGTCTCGAAATTAATGCGTGCGTGGAACCGCCGTGGCGCGATAGTGATGTTGCCATGATGCGTGTGGTTAGCATGTTTTTGAAGCCGGAGACGATGCGCGCAGCGCTGGTTGGAATCCCCTGTGCGCTTGTCTGGCGGCTTACCCGGCGGCGACGTATCAGATGGTACCAGAAAGAGTCTCGCTCTGATTCGAGTTCGACGCTTTCACCGTGGAGCTAAAAGAACAGCCGATATACGGCGGGTTGGATCTAATCGGAGGCACGGGGGCTGCGGCAGATGAAGATGAAATTCGCCGGCTCAACAATCTGGTGGCCGACCTCACTCTGGACAATCAGGCGCTCAAGGGGTCGCTCAACCGAAAGTAGCGACGCCCACGGCCAGGCGCGAGGCCATCCAGCCAGTCTACTGGTCGCGCGCCACGGCGTCGAGGAACAACTGCGGGCTGCGGCAGATTGCGCGCCGCATCATGCAACGCCCTGCCCCCATTTTGTAGCTGCGACGGATGCGGCCTTGAGCACGCGCACCGAAAAGAGCGATTCCTTACCACGCAGATTGAGAGTGCGGGTTTCGGCATGTGGCATCTTTTCAGAAACCGACTCGAAAGGCGATTTTCACTGATTTCCGTTCTTTTCGTCACTCTCCGTTGTGGTCCTAACCGGTGTCCGAGCAGCCGAGTTCGTCGTTGCGTAATCTCGCTTGAATGCAAGCATGCTGTTGATACTGCAAAAGGGCGGAGGTAATCGAGACTAAAGAGGAATCTTCTAGCCGTTGTGCTTCTGTTGTCCGTCAAAGCTGGACTCTTGATCCGATATCTCTTGACAAACGCTAACCTGTTAACACACGGTCATATCGAACAGCCTAGAGATTCGATCCTTTGCGGAGACGAACGCGTCGGAGCGTTGTGCAAGGGCTACTTAACTATGAGCCATGCAACAATGGCGGTATATCTCATACGCTGTGCCTGCCAGCCTGACTTTGTTCCGAACTTTTCTCCCGACAATCCGTTTGAAGCCATCTTCCCTGCGGCGGCTGCGCCGTGGAGTTGAGTACAACCGCCCATGTGAGGCGCGTTCAGCCAATGCTAACTGACCGACCACAGTTTGAGTCCGAGAACGCGGCACTGGCCGCGCGCTGTTTTCGTATCGTGGGCACGATTGTCTTTCTTTTCCAGTTTCTTTACTTTGCGGCCGACCGGGCTGCGATGCCACAATACGAGCACTTTTATCTGCTGGGCTACGCAGTTACTAGCATTAATGGGCTGTTGGCTGTCGTCGTTACGCGCGCCCGATGGTTTCCGCGCTACTGGAAGCCCCTGGCTCTTGTACAGGTCGGGTATCTGGACGTGGCCGGCGCCATCATGAACATCTTCAACCATACCGTCACGCCGCATTTCTACACTATTGTCACATTTTCCTTTGGCTGCGCGACCTTCCTGCCTTGGGGCGTGATTTGGCAGAGCGCGCTTAACCTGGTCTGCCTGGCCACATATGCTTTCGTCAGTCTGAATGTCGCCGCTGTGGAGCCTTTCTTAACCTATCAATGGATCACGCTGCTCGCCGTGCTGATTCTGTCCGAATTTCCGGCCGCCTTCATTGATCAATACCGCCGCAGCCTGTTCCGCCAGCTTGAAGAACTGTCCCACGCGCTTGAAGAACGGACACGTGCGCTGAAGGCGTCACGGGACAAATCGGAGTTCCTGGCTTCGATGAGTCATGAGCTGCGCACGCCGTTAAACACGATCATCGGCTTGACCGAAGTGCTGGAAGGGACGGAAATAACTCCAGAGCAGTCTCACTACCTTAACATTTGCCACGCCAGCGGCGACGCTCTGATTAGCCTGATCAATGACATCGTCGATATCTCGCGAATCGAGGCCGGGGAGCTTCACCTCGATCATGTTGCGTTCGACCTGAACGAATTGGTGGACCATCTGGCCGACGCGATGGCTCTACGTGCGCATCGCAAGGACCTCGAATTGATCTTCAACGTAACGCCGGGGACACCGGTCAAGCTGCTCGGCGATGAGATGCGGTTACGGCAGGTCTGCGCCAACTTACTCGTCAACGCAATCAAGTTCACTGACAAGGGCCAGGTGCTCATGCGGGTTGAAACTGACCCCAGTTCGCAAAGCGCCGGCGCGCTGAGGTTTTGCGTTGCTGACACAGGACCCGGAATTGCGCCAGAGGACCACAAGCGAATCTTTTCACGCTTCGCCCGAACAGCGGCAGGGACCGGTGGTCAAGAGGGAAGCGGACTCGGACTGGAGATATCAAAGCGTCTTGTCGAAGCGATGAGCGGGCGCATCTGGGTGGAAAGTGTGCCGGGCATGGGCAGCACTTTCTACTTCACCTGCCGGATGGATGTTCAGAGTGTCGGCGAGGACGATACTGGGGGCAAATCACGTTTGGCCGGAACGCGAGTGCTTGTGATAGACGATAATGCCACCAACCGTGTGGTCCTTGGCGAGATGCTCCGTGGTGCCGGAGCATCGGTCTCACTTTGCGCGGGTGCAGCGGAGGCGCGTGAGGAGCTTAGTCGCAGGCGACAGGATGGCTTTGAGTACCACGTGATCCTGCTGGACGCGCGCATGCCACCCTACAGCGGCATTGATCTCGCCATGGAGTTCGACCCGTCCGATAGCGAAAGAACAATCGTCATGCTCACCAGCGACGATTTTCCCGGTGGTCCACGCGTCGCTCGTGAAGCCGGTCTTGTCAGCCATCTGCTTAAACCGATTAAAAGAGCCGAGTTGCTGAACGCCGCGGAGAGCGTCGCGGCCAGAACTCAAGCGGTGGCTGGGAAGGAGGCCGCCGAGGTCGGGCTGCCAAGAGCGGAGAATCTGAGAGGGCTTAGGATCCTGCTGGCCGAGGATTCGGAAGACAATCGTTTGGTGATGGAGGAATTTCTTCGGAGCACTCCTTACCAACTCGATACGGCCGAGAACGGACGGGTTGCGGTCGATATGTTCAAGGCGAAAGGCTACGACCTAGTGTTGGTCGATGTGAACATGCCAGTCCTGGACGGTTATGGGGCTGTCGCTGCGATGCGAGCGTGGGAGCGCGAGCACAGAGTCATACCAACGCCAATGGTCGCACTTACCGGGCGCGCGATGATCGAGGATATTGTGAAGTCGATCGAGGCGGGCTGCAACGGCCATCTTACGAAGCCGATACGGGGGTCGGTGTTGATGGAAACCATATCGCGTTTTACGGAGCACCTACCGACCGAGTGAAAGGCCCGTATCGCCAATCTGCGTTCTAGCGTCAGCCGAGGTCCTTCCACTTTGTGGGATCATCGTTAAGCCAAGAGTACCGTCGTCCTAAGGCCTGGTCGAAACTCCCTCCCTTCCATCGAAGAGATTGCCCTTGTGAAAGATTGCGTACCCGCTTGAGCAGAAAGCGAGGCCATTTATTGCCTGAAGGATTAGACCATCAAGCGCCGGTAACGAAATCGGCGGGTTGGGAGGTTTCAAATTTTGCCCTCTCCGTAGCAAGCGAGGAGCTCAGGCTGGCCGCATGGAAGGTTAAGACTGGATCTTATGCTATAGAATTTGGACGATCCTTAATATCGCTAGTTGGGGATCGGCATAATTGGAGGGAAAGCGAATGCCGGAATTTGATGTTCTGATCAAAGGCGGAATGATCATCGATGGCACCAGGATGCCACGGTACCGGGCTGATGTGGGCATAAGAGATGGCAGGATCGCCAAACTCGGCAGGCTCAAGGCCCACGAGGGCAAGAAAGTAATCGATGCTGACGGGATGAACGTCGTGCCCGGGTTCGTCGACCTCCACACTCACTACGATGCCCAGCTTTTCTGGGATCCGTATTGCACGATCTCGAGCTGGCACGGTGTCACTTCCGTGGTCATTGGCAACTGCGGTTTCGGCTTCGCTCCGGTCAAACCTGAGTTGCGGGATCGATCGATGCTGACGATGACACGTACCGAGGCGATCCCTTACGCGTCGATGAAGGCCGGGCTGCCCTGGGATTGGGTCACATATCCGGAATTTCTTGACAGCGTCGAACGCCATCCGAAGGGCGTTAACATGCTGCCGTTCGTGCCGATGGCACCGGTTATGGTCTGGACGATGGGGCTTGAAGACGCGAAGTCAGGCCGCAAACCGACCGACGCCGAGACCGCGGTGATGAAAGCGATTATCCATGACGCGATGGATCATGGCGCGTGCGGATGGTCGGCGCAGCGTCTTGGACGCAACAGCGTGCAGGCGGACTTCGACGGCACGCCTATGGTTACCGATCTGATGGCGGACGAGACCGCGCTGGCGCTCGCCAATGTACTCGGGGAACGCAACGAGGGCTTCATCCAAATGACCCATGTACCCGATTCGGCCGGCGACTATGTTGCCGCGATGAACCACTCGGAGAAGCATTTCGAGGATCTCGCGACCGCCGCCGGACGTCCGATTCTCTACAATGTCGTGCTAATCAATGACGCCTATCCCGAGCGCTTCCGCGAACAACTGCGATGGCTCGAGAGCTGCGTACAGCGTGGCATCCGCGTCTTCGGCCAAGGCCTCATGCTCGAGCAGAGTTTCACCTTCACCTTCAAGGATTGGAACCTGTGGGACGATTCGCCACCCTGGCGCGATGCGACTACCGGTTCGCTTGAGGATCGATTGCTCAAGCTCTCTGATCCGCAGCGCCGGCCGGAACTTCGCAATGCGACCCAGTCTGGCGTAATCACCAACAAGATCGAAGATGTTTTTGTGCTCGAATGCCGCCACCCGGAGCTGAAGAAGTATGAGAACCTGAAGGTCGGCGAGATTGCGCAAATGGAAAAGAAACATCCTGTGGATGCGATGCTGGATATCGCAATCGCGGACATTCTCAACACGGAATTCTACACGCCACCGCTCAACGTGCGCGTCGATCACATGGCCGAGGTGATTCATTCAAACTCGATGACTATCTTCGGCGTTTCTGACGGCGGTGCTCATACTAAATTCTTCACCGGCGGCCGGTATCCGACCGAGATGCTGATCAAGTTCGTGCGAGAGAATCCGGTCATGTCCCTGGAGGAGGCGCACTTCCGCCTCAGCGCCCATCCCGCCATGTGCGCTGGTTTTAAAAATCGCGGCACGCTGGTCGAGGGAGCGGCTGCTGATGTAGCTGTCTATGACCTTAATCGTTTGAAGATTCAGCCGATGGAAATTGTGAACGATTTCCCCGGCGACGAATGGCGTCGCGTCCAGCGAGGCGACGGCTATCACGCGATGCTGGTTAACGGCGAGGTGACCTTCGAAGACGGTAAATGCAGCGGCGCGACCCCCGGACGCCTGCTGCGCCACGGCAGCTAAAGGGTCCGGACCGAATGTGCAACCCGCGACAGGCGCGGGGACGGCCCGCGCCTTCTTCATAAGCGGTGAGCAGATCGCGCCTATCTCAGTCGTCCAAATCAGAGCGGCGTCGAATCTATAAAACGTCTGGGCCGATGTGAGTTCTACGAGCACAGCCGGAAGGAGGACGACCAGAAAAATGCCCGCACTGCGCGCTCGTGCCACTTTCTAATCCCGCTGGGCAGCGCCCATCACCTGAACCATTTCTTCGAAAAAGGGTGCCGCCTCGTATTTCGAATCTCCCGCCCCCCCCGCTACGAAGGGATCCTAGTTGCTCGCGCCATCTTTCGGTAGCAACGTAACCGAAGACCGGCGTCACCATGCATGTAAGATAGTGCCCGCTCTTTCCGCTCCGACTTGTCAGTGCCGATCCTTTTCCGCCGGCGTGAGCCACACCCTTAAAAACCAAACGAACGATCTCAACCGCTAGTATGGGTAGAGTCTTTCCCGCGTCCAGAAGCCGCGATGCCGAGGTTCTACTGACTCAAGTCATCGGAGGGCTTTGGCTTCCTTGAGGTCGGCGGTGTCGAAGCCTTCGGTGAACCAGTTGTAGATGTTGGCGAGCGTCGCCCTTGCTTCTTCGCGCCGACCCTGGTTCGCGAGCAGAGCGGCGCAGCTCATCGTTGCGCGCAGCTCCCATGATTTTGCTTCTTGCCGCCGCGCGATTGCGATCGCCTGGCGAAAGGATTTCTCCGCTCCATCTGCAGGTGCTTGAGCCAAAAGGAGAAACTCGCCCTGAAGCCGGTACAGCTCGGCACTGAAAAGGCCGGTTGCGCCGATTTTGGCAATTGCCTCTCGTACTGCCGCCGTTCCTTGTTCGACGAGGCCAGCATGAAGGTAAGCGGCTGCGACGGTGCAGCGGAACAAGTCGTTGGTACCGGCATCGCCGCGGGCGACAAACGCATTCATTCCCTCTTCCAGCATTCGCATGCGGGCAGCGAACTCGCCTTCGGCTACCGTCAGGCGTCCCAGCCAAACCAACCCAAATGCGACTGTATACGGCGTGCCGCCCTCGCGGGACCGCCTTAGCAACTCCTCAGCCTGTTCCTTCATTCCCTGGAACTCGCGCAGGAACTCGCAGCGCAGCATCAAGATGCCATGGATCCCAGTGGCCCACGCGAACGGATCGATTGGATTATCAATAAGGCTGGCGAGACGTTGTTCATGGCGCCGCGCCTGCTCCGGGTAGCCCAGCATCCAGAGCGTAAAATCCAAGGAACTCAATGCAGTCGATCAGACTGAGCGCGATTCCGGGATCCTTGAGGAAGAACGCCTCGGCAGCCGGGCTTATCGCAAGCGCGCGCTCCAGATGGGTCCGAGCCGGATTGTACTGCCCGGTCCAGGCGGCGAGGAATCCATTAATCCATCCGGCGCAGAACACTGTAATCTCCGAGGGGGAGTGCGTCGCTATTTCCATCCCTGCTTGGCCGGCCGCGCGCTGCTTGTCCAGATCTCCGATGCACCAATAAACGAAAAAAAGATTGAGAAGGACGCGCGCCATCAACTCTGTTTCGCCCAACCGTTCACAGAGCGCCTGCGCTCGGCGCAGATTCTGTTCCAGCTCGCCAGCCGGCAATGGATTTATCACAAATAGCGGGTTTGCAAGGGCAAGTCGTATAGCCAGTTCCTGGGTATCGCGAGCACCGGAGCTGGGCAGCTTCTTCAAGAATTCTAGCGCCGTAGAGAGCTGGTTAACGGCTTCGTCGAACGAACGTCCTGCCGCCTGTTCGCCGGCGCGCTGCAGGTAATGCGCAGCTTTGGTCGACGTCATCGCTGCGGCTGTAGTGGTGCGCCAGCTCTTTGAGGTGATCTTCGATACGGGCACTGGATAATGACTCGATTACCTGCCCAATACGAGAATGTAGAAACCGGCGCCGCTCTGCGAGCATGGACTTGTACGCCACTTCCTGGGTCAGTGCATGCTTGAAAACATATTCAGCTTCACCGGCGGCGGGTTGCTCGTAAATGAATTCTTTGAACTGTAAATTATCAAGCATCCGGTCCAGCTCGTCATCGTTCTGCCCGACCACAGCATGCACAAAGGAGGCCGAAAACTCTCTGCCGATTACCGCAAGCATGTGCAGCAAGTCCTTTTCGCCGGCGGGCAACCGATCGATGCGCGCCGCGAGCATTGCCTGCACCGTCGATGGGATCTTTAGTTCCGAAAGCGGCCGCGTCAGACGTACCCTGCCGTTGCGCGCCAGCACTTGCTGCTCGAACAGCGCCTGGACCATCTCTTCCATGAAGAACGGCGTGCCCTCGGTCTTTTCGATGATCAGGCGTTTCAGCGGAGCAAGATCGGCGTCCGCGCCAAGCAGTGTCGCCAGCATTTCGTCCGCGCTCTCGCGCCCTAGGGGATCGAGCCCTATCTGCTCGTAATAGGTCTTATTGCTCCAGCTATGGGAGTATTCCGGTCGATAGTTCACCAGCAGCAGGGTTTTCGCACTGGCGATCGAATCCGCGAGCAGGTTTAAAAATTCCTGCGTCTGCTCGTCGATCCAGTGAAGATTTCGAAAATCAGAATCAACGGCTGATTGAGACTCTCGCGCAGCACGATCCGCTTGATCGCTTCGAGCGTCCGCCGCTTGCGGATGTTGGCGTCCATCCCTCCTAATACGTCTTTTTCGTCGGTCAGACCAAAGAGGGCAAACAGGTAGGGCAGGGTATCTTCGAGGGCGCGGTCTAGAGCAAGCACACGGCCTGTCATTTTCTCTCGGCGCGTGCGCGGATCGTCGTCTCTAACAATTCTGAAATAACTCTGTAGTAGCTCGACGACCGGAAGATAGGCCGAAGCCTTGCCGTACGAGACTGAGTATGCTTCGAGCACCATACATTGCGAGTGCGAAGTCGCTTTGAACTCATAGAAGAAGCGCGACTTGCCGACGCCCGGTTCTCCCATCGCTGCCACGAGCTGCCCGTGCCCAGCTTCAGCCCTCGCCAAGGCGCGCTTGAGTATTTCCATCTCATGCGCACGGCCGACGAATTTGGTCAGTCCGCGGCCCGCAGCACGTTGCAGACGAGTCCGTAACGGTCCGAGGCCCACGACCTCAAAAATGTTGATGGGCTCACTCAAACCCTTCACGCGCGTCGGGCCTCGCGGCTTGAGTTGGAAATAGCCCTCGACCAGGCCGCGGGTATGCTGGCTGATTGCATTTGAACCGGTCGGTGCGACGGCCTGCATCCGAGCCGCAAGATTGGCTGTATGTCCGATCGGGGTGTACTCGGTACGGCCGGCCGTAATCAGCGTCCGCACTACCACTTCGCCGGTATTGATACCGACTCGGGCCTCCAATGGCGTGCCGCCCTCGGCGACCAACTTCGCGGAATAGCTCCGGATCCCATCCTGCAGCCGCAACGCCGCGTGGACCGCCCGCTGCGGATGGTCTTCGTACGCTGCGGGAGCGCCGAAGAGTGCAAAAATCCCGTCGCCAGTGGATTGCACGATATAGCCACCATAGCGGTGGACAGCGTCGATCATCAGCTTGAGCGCCGGGTCGATAATCGCCCTAGCTTCTTCCGGGTCGAGGTCCTCCATCAGCTCCATCGAGCCCTTGATATCGGCAAACAACGCGGTGACCGTCTTGCGCTCACCGTCTATCACGTCCGCCGCGGTTTGCTCGGCCAACAAGCGAATCCCAATGCCCCAGGATGACCCGGTGGCAATCGCCCCCGAGTCAATCGAGGTGGCGCTTAGGCTGATTCCGCACTTTCTGCAGAACCGCGCGCCAACACTGACGGGTGCTCTGCAGGCAGGACAAAGCAGCTCAAGCTTGCGCCCGCATTGTTCACAAAAGGCAGACTCGGCCGGATTTTCGCCCCCGCAATTCGGGCATTGCATAGGCGCACCTGAACGGGCTGTTTGTAGCACTGAACGTCAATTGAGACCACCGCCGGTCAATAGGGGCTTCCGAGGGACAGCTCACGATAATCCCGCGCGGGAGACGGGGCTGGCGGATGGCTCCCGTTGCCTTATTTTCTTGGGATGGCGATCGATTCTCGTGAACCAGCGCGTAACTGATTCTTATCACCTCGCAACACCCAGCCCACCGTGAGGGTCACGAGTCAGGACTGTACCGTTTCATCGGCGTGAGTCTTGCGTCTCAAAGATCCTTATTGGGGAGTACTTATGGGGGAGATTCATCTATCGAATGAAATAATCCCGTCCGCCAGGAAAAGGAAAATTCTTGAACTCATTGAGGATGGTCCGTCGACGGGAGAGATCTCAGTCACTTTTCATGAAGGTTTGCACTTCGGCGGCCACGACTTCAAACACATCGAACCGTCGAGGACGTACGATTACGGGACGGACCCGCAGCAGATCGAAGCAGTAGTCGAGAGCGTAGATCGGGTCATGGCAAATTGGTTCGCCGGTGGCCACCGCTATAGTAGTGCTACGATTAAAATCGATGGCCGTGCAGGATGATTGGCCGGCGGAAACACATTAGGAATAGCGCGGACCGACCGCCCCCCTCATTCTCGCGTAACGTCCCGAGCGTCCTTATCACTGCGTAATCCTACGAAGCGGGGGTGACGCAAGCATTATCCGGCGTCCACTCGAGAAACTCGATCCTCACCATGATGAATGGCTCCAAGCAGCGGCACAGCGCCATTTTCGCGGCCGTGAGCCCGTCGCCCCGCCCTTCACCGTGATCGGGTAGATTGCTGAAGGGGCATCGCTGTTTCCGCAGTCCATTACGTTGTCGCTCGTGAGTCGTGCCCATTACCACACCTTGCGAGTGGGGGTAAAGCCTTTCTGATTACGCGACCAGAGTTGCGCGCTGCGGCCGGATGCGGCCGATGGCGCGGAAGCCATCGAGCTTTAGCTCTATGCCCTTCGGGCGGGAATTGGGCGACCTCGCAGAGCATCGGTTCGAATGAAAATCCGTTCGGAGCCTGCATGCTAAGACTAATCATCGAACAAACGCGTATCGGCAATCAAACCGAGGGCAGGTCAGCAAGCGTCTTAGAGTCACCCATTCAGCTGTCCTGTTTCGAAACGATATTGTCCGCTAGAGCGACGCAGCCTCACTCCAAATGCGACAGTCCGGCTCCAAGAGCCTGATGCAGTGAACCAGCTAACCCGGCCTGGCTCTTGCGTCGTGCGCCTCACGTTCCCCGTGTGGATCGAACCGCGGAAAGTGCGTCGGCTGCCTCAAAACCTCACGGGAACCCGCCGGGCGGTTCGCGGCAGGTTGAGTGGCTGAATCATCTTGAATTGCTTCCCGGCGATCCGACCGTGACGACCACTCAGTACCAGCAGCATCCCTCGTTCGGGACCAACGTTGAGGGATTGGTCATCACATCGAGCCCGACCGGTGATGTCGATTCGAACAACGAGGACAAATTCGTTTCGATGGCGTTGGTCACGCCCAAACAAACGAAGATCAATGGCGTGAGGCTTTGCTATGAGCTGTCCGATCCTGGTGCGAGTGGCAGTTTTATCGAGGATATTAGGCTTGCTCAGTTCAATAACACAGATGCTAGCAGGGGGTCCGTTCTTCTCGACGACGGCACCGCCCAAAACGCTTCTGGGCCAACATGCGTAACGAGTACGTCTGCCCTGATAGACGCGGGCGCAGGCACGATCGTACTGAGCCTCCGTGTTAACTTCGCGAGCACCAGTGACCAAATCGTGGTGCGTGCGCTGGGTCTGCTGGTCAAGTAGACGAGCACAGGATTTGCGCAGTACGGATTAGGTCAGAGCACATAAGAACAACGCCAATGACACGGCAAATCTACGCAACCACCACTAACCCAGATGCAATCCGCGAAATGCGTGAGAGCGTCACCAACTACCTCGAACCTTGCTTCGATGGCCAGCGCGATGACTACGGACTGGTCTACTACCTGACGCCCGTCGGCGGCTCTCGTCCCTGTATTCGCGTCAGTTCTGTGCTGGTCGAATTTGTCGGCAGCGAATTGGCCTTCGATGCCATCGTCCCGCTGCCACAGTGCTACGAGATACGGAGATGCGATCTAACTGACGAGTGCTAAGTGCGCGAACAGTCGGCCCGTCTTAAGCTTAAAACAGAATCGCAATGGTTCACTTAATTGAGCGCAGACTAATACCAACTCGGTGAAATGGTGACAGGTCGTCGGTAGCGGGCTTTTGGCCTGGAACTCGTACACCCACAGCTCCGGCGAAGGCCAGCCGTATCATGTTCATCGAAAGTGGACACCGATAAGCGTCGCTCAACCTGAAAGTGCCCCGAGAAAATCGCCGACGAGGAGTTCGCTCTTATAGAAATTTCTTGTGAGCGAGAGAAGGAAGCCGAACTGTACAGACTCCCCAGGGCGAGCTGCTAGACGAACCTAGCGTAAAAGCGCTAACCGGCAATTTTGCGGAAGCTGCGTTCAGCTTCGAGAACGCCAGCCGCGCTCCAGCGAAGCACCATTGTGCCGCTTTGCCAGCGTCGCACCCCTCGTCGGATCTCGCGCACCCCGCTGAACAGGTTTTCAACGAGATTGGTCGATGACAGTGCCTGATTCGGCCGGATCGTTAGCGCTGACGCGTTAGTGCGCTATCATCATTTCCCCGTAAGAGTCCGAGATAACACCAATGCATCCCCAGTCGAGGGAAAGACGATTTTGCCGCGCAGCCCGACGCCTGGGACTCAGGCTGGAGAAGTCTCGAGCGCGTGATCCTAACGATTCAACGTGCGGCGGCTATATGCTGATCTATGTGGAGCGCAACGCGATCGCATATGGTGCAGCTGGGCATACCGGGCGCGGGTACACGGTGACTCTCGACGGTGTCGAGGCGTACCTGAAGCGGCGCGAGAAGCGGGAGAAGAAACGAGGCGCGACCGCCGACACCGGCCGCCCTTCAGGTCGCCCTGCATAGATAGACGCCAGCTCTCGTCACTACTTAGCAAGGCGAGGATCGTCGGACGCGACACATCGGCCCGCTTGGGTTTGTAGGAAATCGCGGGAGCCCTGCTCCAGGCCCTGCAGCGCGTTCAAGTCTTTTTGCCTCCTCGATGCGATCCCCGAGGCCCTTCCGTGTCTATACGCTCTCCAGGCGTGCCCTTCACCGTGCCACCCATCTAGAGAACCTTGCGTTTGGAGGCCGCGATCTTGTCACGGATTCTCTCAAACGCAATCGATTGCAAAACCTCGCCCAGCCCCTCAAGATCTCCTGCTCTTACACTTTTGACATCCTGCATTTAGCCAGATAGGTAATTAGCCTGACGGCTAAATAATGATGTCTTCAAGCGTTAGTGACGGGTTGCTCGACGCAACCTTCGGTGCTCTCGCCGACCCAACCCGGCGCGCGATTCTCGTCCGG
>Ga0306920_100002989_pt1 | contig 21402 bp, 16 predicted proteins | sample flu12Cox44000170_FD_204666 | JGI IMG/M metagenome (GOLD analysis project Ga0306920, IMG submission 204666) | Lab enrichment of tropical soil microbial communities from Luquillo Experimental Forest, Puerto Rico - flux4day.12C.oxic.44.000.170 (v2)... | ecosystem: Environmental > Terrestrial >... | reverse complement strand
TCGGAATAAAGACTAGCGGTCGACGACTGGACGATTTGAACCGTGTTCCAAAAACTCTGATCGACGCTAAATGACGCGATGTTCAGGAAATCGATCATTCGTAAGTACGATGTGAGGTTGCTCTCTAGAACTGCTCTTGTCAAAATGAGGATGCAGACGTCTGTCGGACAGAAGGAAACTGCGCTAGTAGTCTAAGTGTCCTGGTTCGGCGATTTCTCTTGAATAAAGCGATCGAGCTTCCGCTCAAACGTATCGTAGTCCAAGTAATCATATAATTCGCTCCGCGTCTGCATTAAATCGAGCACGCTCGTTTGTGTGCCTTCCGAGCGCAACGCGCGATAAACCCTAAGGGCCGCCGCACTCATAGCCCGAAATGCTGACAGTGGGTAGAGGACCAAGCTTACTCCAGCGTCTTTGAGTTGCTGCATAGTGTAGAGGGGAGTACGCCCAAACTCGGTGATATTGGCAAGTACAGGGACTCTGATTGCAGCTGAGAACCGCTTGTACATCTCAAGTTCAGTCAGTGCCTCCGGAAACACCATGTCCGCTCCCGCTTCGACGCAGGCGCACGAGCGGTCCAATGCTGAATCTAGCCCCTCCACTGAAAATGCATCTGTGCGTGCCATAATGACGAATTCCGAGTCCGTCTTCGCGTCCACTGCGGCCTTGATACGGTCCACCATTTCACTTTGCGGAACTAGCATCTTATTTGGCCGGTGCCCACAGCGTTTGGCTGCGATTTGGTCTTCGATATGGATGCCTCCGGCACCACACCTGATCATAGACTTCACCGTCCGTGCTATGTTGAGCGGACCACCGAACCCGGTGTCTGCATCAACCAGAAGAGGCAACTGCGTGATATCAGAGATGCGACGAACGTCCACCAGAACATCATCGAGGGTACTGATACCCAGATCGGGTAAGCCTAAAGAAGCTGCTGCAACTCCACTACCTGAAACGTAAATGGCTCTGAAACCACTTCGTTCGGCCAGCCTTGCAGTATAAGCGTTGATACAACCTACTACCTGGAGCGGTCTTTCCGCAGCAACTGCAGCTCGGAAACGAGCTCCGGCCGATGGATTCATAATCGTTTCCCCCATTTACGACCCGATGGCACGTTGGTACCCCTGCAGGTCGTGAATAAGGTAGCATGATATCGTAATAGCTCGGCATGCATGTCTACTTCCACTGCACATAGATGACACGAGGCGATCCTTCCAACGGTTCTTCCATATGAGGAGCCTTTAGAGGAGAAGTAATATTAACTATGTGCCCTGGCTCCCATACATTCGTGCGTGGAGGAACTGGCACACCCTCAACTGGGTCTGAAATCACGCGAGTCTTGCCGCCCTCGAGGTACACACCAGCAATTTCGTGGTAGTGCAAATGACGAAGAGCTGGCGCCCCAATTCTAAAAGTCTGGTCCCAGACGATTACTCGGTCGGTTTCAAAGAGCTTGACCGCTCCAGCACGCGGTAACTGACCCGGAATGCCTTCTGTGACTGGCCATTGAGGGGGTACAACGTCTTTTAGCTGAAAAACGATCTCATGACTCGGTTTTTCGCTCACGCCTTCTTCAGCTTCTACAGTTCCTTTCGATTCGAAGAGTACCGAGCCAACCCTGTCTTGGCGAATGGTCGATGTTCCGTCGAGTTTCGTAACTTTTACAGCACCTTCCGTCAAGCAGACAGAGACCTGATCCAGAACCAGCTCGTGCATTTCAGTAGACTTGCCATATTCCCAATTGACGTCCCAAATCACAAAACTGTCGCTTTCCTGTATTTTTCTCGCTCCGTCACGTGGAAAAAGCGGAGGATATTTTTGAGCGAATGCCTCGGGAAAGAGAATCAACAATAATCCCATACAAACAACGAACGCACGGCTGAAGCATTCTTTCATAAATCACTTCGTGTTCCGTGCACGCTAGACCTCAAGCGGAAGCCCTTCTCCATCGTGGCGTATCGAAAGAGGCAAGTTCAACTCGAAAAACACAGCAGTGCGGTCTAATTTCCAGGAGGGATGGAATTTGTGACCTGGGGATGTCGCAGTGACTGGAGAAAAGCATATACGTCAGCCAGTTCCTGCTCCGACATGACTTTCTCGGTGTATGGCGGCATCTCGCCCGCCGGCTGGCGAACGTATCGCACGAATACAGCGAACTGAACAGGATTCGGACCAAGTCTTGGCCCGCTTACCGATGATCCTTGTCCCTCTCGTCCGTGGCACTCATAGCAGCCATACTTAACGTAAATCTTTTTCCCGTTCTTTGCGTCACCGCTTCGTGTTCCGGCAGAGCTCGAACCGTGGGCCGCAGCCTGGCCCTTTTCGCCCATGGCGCTGCAAAGCGCTAATGCGGCGATCACCACAGCAACAGAACTGAATCCGCGAAGGATTTTCACGTCGATTTTAGCTCGAAATCAACTTCAACTAGCCGTGTTCATGCCTGTTTTAAGGCGGGTCGCACTGCCAACCGTCGTTCAATCATGCGGCAGCGCAGCGACCGTGTTCACGCAGCTGTAGGAACACTCGCAAACCTTCTTTCAAAACTTGGGTTCCCAGTCGGTAGCCCGTGAGGTTCCATCGCTATTCGAGCTCCTCCTCTGACTCCTGTTGTTGTCTTGAAATTTCTTCACGGATACACCAGTCGAGAATGATGGTGAACAACCCATCGCCACACCCCGTCCAACTTGACAAACACATCTGTACCGTTAGCTACGATCGTAGAGCGCTGCCCGTGATGATCCCCCGTCGATTCGTGCAAGTAGGTTACCACCGCCGTAGTTCCGTTCCCACCCTCTCCATATATCCGCACGTGCATATCGTGTTCTTTGATAAAGTAGATCTTGCTCTTGCCCGACCGGAAACCTTCTATGTGCTCGGCTTTCGTCTTTGTGGTCCCATCTTGTCCAATGAAAGCTATGTCGTCAGCATCGACACGGGCGACCCAATCAGCCGCATAAGGGTGGGGCCCGGTAGTGCTCATATAGGCCTTTTCCTTATCATGTTCTAATTGAATGATCTCCTGTTTGACTTTTTCAGCTGTCTCACCAGTGGCCTCTTGCGCCTGAACAAGGCCGACTACCCCCATCGTCAACAGGGTTGTCAATAGGATTAGTCGCAACCCAGTTTTGACTGACATCTTGGCTCGATCTCGACGGCGCCCTATCCCCTTGTGATTTGCTCCCTTGGCCAAGTCTTGAATCACCCCGAAGACCTTGCCTTGCTGCTGTGAAGCTAGTTCTTGCTCATTCATCTGGCCAAGCCTCTCTGATTTTAGTCGAGAATAAACGGAGAGCTACCAAATCACCTTCAACGCCAACTGGATCTGCCGTGCCGTGGTAGATGTTTTATCGACGGCTCCGGCCGCGCCAACCGGGCCTCCGTTTGAATCGAAAAATGTTGAGTTGTCGACGGGTACTGCAAAATTTGGGCGGTTCAAAATATTGAAGAACTCTGCCCGGAATTGCACGTTGAAGCTTTCAGAAATCTTCCTGATGTAATTGTTCTTAAACACCGAAAAGTCAAAAGTGACAAGCCCAGGCCCTATCACCGAGTTGCGTCCCACGTTTCCAAGGAGGTTTGCACAAGTACCTGCTATCGGCGCACTGGGCGCCCCGAAGGGGGAGCAGTTTAAGGATCCAGATGCCATGGGAAGGCCGAAGCAGTTCAGCTTGACGTAGTTGCTTGGATTCCCTGGATTGACGGCAGAGCCGCATCCGGCTCCATGAAGACGGTCCGGGTAAGCGAATGATTCGGTGTTGTTGGTACCTAGCGGGTCTCCGCCAATTAGGGGCGTAAACGGTAAGCCCGATTGGGCACTAAGGATACCACCGAGCTGCCATCCACCGAGCACATAGGATCCAACCCCACCCCATCTCTTGGGAGTCGGAACATCCCAAATATAGTTAGCTACGAAGGTATGCTCTATATTAAAGTCTGATAGGCCCCTCCGGCACTTATTGCAGAACCACAGAAGACTTGTGATGGAATTAACGTACGTGTTTCCAAGCGAGATAGACGAACCCGTGTCGATGCTTTTGCCCCAAGTGTAAGAGCCCTGCACCTGGAGACCGTGACTCATCCTCTTTATCACGCCCACCTGTAAGGCGTTGTACAACGCATCACCATCCCAAAAAATACCACGGACCGCACCGACCGTCGGATTAATTATTGTCCCACTACCCGCTGGCGAAGGCCACAGGTACCCCTGCGGTGTGAGCGTTGGCAGGACGAGGTTGTCATCGTCAGAGATATTCTCCATGTGAACGCCGTTATTACCCACATAACCGATGGTAGCTGTGACGGTTGACGCAAGTTCGCGCTGAACATTCAGATTCCAGTGCATGATGTAATTGCGATGGGGGTTGGGTTCGATAAGGTTCGTCCGCAATTGCGTCGGTGAAATCGTCGTCACCTCGCCCGGCCCCTTCGGGAATGATCCGGGGGCTAAGCCCTTTTCCGCAAGGACCTCCGAGAACGGGGCTGATTGGCTCTCCGTTTGGATGAACACCATATTGAGCGGGAGGATATCGTAGAACCCGAACGCCCCTCGGACGGCCGTCTTCCCGTTGCGGAATGGGTCCCAAGCGAAACCCACACGAGGCTCGAAGTTGCGTTGAGTCGGGTTGTTGAAATAGGGCGAACCTAAGTGCCCAGGAGGAGGAGACGTGAAAGTCTCGAGGTTTACAAGCTTGTTCTGAGCTTCTGTAGGCACCGTAACCGCTTCATATCGTAAGCCGAGATTTAGGGTCAAGTTAGGACGCAAACGCCAATCGTCCTGCACATACCCACCCGCAAGGTATTGGTGTGCTGTGCGTGCACTGTTCGTGCTTGGGAGTTGCCCTCGGAATTTTTTCGGCTGATTGATCAGGAAGTCAAGCAGCGACCCAAAGTTGAAGCTGCCGGTAGGGCGGCTGGCCAACTGATGATGGGTTTGCATTCGCTCGAATGCAAAGCCAACCTTTACTGAGTGTTTTCCCCTTGTCAGGAAGGCATCGTCGTAAGCCTGAATCGAGTTCCAAACATATGTGTCCCCGGTATAGGCGCCCACGCCTGCAGTGGTGAAATCGGTAAGGCCTGTCACGGAGAGCTGAGGAGTGGGCAGGCCTGGAAAAGTACCCAAGGCTGGGTCATTAATCAGTGGGTTTATAGCTTTTAACCCTTCGGCGGCATGCACGACCGTCCGCCGCCAGCCACCCCGTATGGAGTTGACCACAGAGGGGCTGAAAACGTGAGTCTCCTCTCCCCCCAGCATCTGCCCTAGAGACTTATTACCAAAAATTCCATCCTGAAAAACGTCAGGCGTTGTATCAGAACCGTTGTCATTGACCCAGGTCCCAAAAACGCTATCCCGCGGCGAGAACTTCTGATCGATTCTCACGGTATAGAAGTTCTCCGTCGTGGTAGCAAGGTCGGCCGTCTTGAACAGTCCTGTGTCCCCAGTTCCAACCAGGCCGGCGTTGGGAAGTGGGTATAGGCCGAAGTAGGGCTTGACCAATGGGTCGACGGTGACCGTCGTGGTCGTGCCGTCCGCATTATGCAGGATGCCATTGCGAGCATCCTGCGATGGAACGTTAGCAATCGTGGTGTTACTGACATCCTGACGAAATCCTTCGTAATTAGCGAAGAAGAACGTTTTGTCCTTCCTGATAGGCCCCCCGACCGACGCGCCAAACAGGTTGCGATGAAACGGCGGTTTAGTGACATCAAAATAATTTGACGCGTCAAGGCTCTTGTTGCGGAGAAACCAATAGGCATCTCCATGGATCTGGTTTGTTCCAGACCGCGTCACTGCATTCACGACCCCACCCGAAGTCCGTCCATACTCAGCAGAATAGTTGCTTGTTAAGACCGAAAACTCTGCGATGGCATCCACCCCCAGAGTAACGCCGAGTACGCTGCCAGGGGACCCGTTTGCGTAATCAACAATGCTAATGCCGTCGAGGCGATAGTTGTTGGACTGGGGACGCGTGCCTGAAATGCTCACTTCATTTCCTATACCGCGGTTTCCTCGCGTCGTCGTTGCGCCAGGAGCTATCTGAAGGCTCGTGATGGCATTGACGCCGGGCTGAAGCGTTGCAAGTTGAGTCCAGTCACGCCCATTGAGCGGCAACTCTACAATGCTTTTGGAGTCCACCACGCCACCAGTGCTGGATGATGCCAGCTCCACTGCCGGAGCCGTGGCGGCGACTTCGATCTTCTCGGTTACCTGTCCGACCGTCAGCACGAAGTTGAGAATCTGCTGTGCTCCCACTGTTAGCGTGACTGAGGAGTGCACTGCCTTTGCGAAGCCTGAAGCAGTGGCCGTCACGTCATAAGTTCCCGGGAGCAGATTTGGCACGACGTAGAAGCCATCTGAATTCGTGGTGGCACTGGTGTTAACATCGGTCGCTACATTCTTGACGATGATTTGGGTACGAGGGACAATCGCGCCTGTGGGGTCCTTTACTGTTCCCGAGAGGGTTGCCCCTGCCACTTGTCCGTACGTGGGACAACTGAAGAAGATGCCTATCGAAAAGAACGGAAGCAACCAAAAAGCTAGCGAGTGTGTCCTTGCCGTCAAATGAACCATGGCTTGGCTCCTCTTCTACACACAAATTCTCGCAGGTGCTCGTCCCAACACCTGTGCGAGGAACGATCGCGAATCATGCATGGATGTTGTTTGCGTCGCAGTAGGTCAAGGTCTGCTCGCAAACTTGTATGCCAACTGCTGGAAGCTGTCCTTTAACCCGTATAAATAATTTCTTAAGAAAGTATTATTCCTTGCCGCTATCCTATTGATTTTGCACATGATTTGTGCGGGAGAGTGGACGTTGCTGGGGGCTGCGAGGGCTTTTGGCTCCACGGTAAGGCACCGCGCTTCAGTTGGCTTATCCCGCCAACCCTTCCGTCCTGGTACTTGCCATACACGAAAATCTCTCCAAACCCCCAGCCTTCGCCGGTAGCCTAAGGGAACGCGTGTCTGAACGATATGGGATCCCTATTTCAGGATCCACAGCTTCGAATGAGCAGGGGCAATACGGTCCTTTGCATTCGACGTTCATGGGAATTTCTGAGCGACTGTCGGTGGGGAACTCATCGTAGGTTGGCCTTGGAGGAACGCGGTGGGAGAAAGGTCGTGTTGCGATAGAAACCGCTTCAATAAGCGGTTGGTTTTACCGCCTATAAAATCGTGCAATGCATTGCACGGTTATTGCACAATGGGTCCCGAGTGCACCCGATTATGCACCTCAAATGGTGCAAATCGGTCCCGCTAAGTCATTGCAAGGAAGTAGGGCCGATTTTGGCGGGCCAATTTCAAGACCGCCTGTTTCAACCACTCACACATCCCTCCGCGGTCGTAACTACAGTCTAGCAGGGACGCAGATGGGTCGTGCCGGCTCTTGATCAGCCCTTACTTTCGTTTGAAGCGATAGGACGTCGTAATGGCACGGGAGCCATCTGCTTGGTAGTATGAGGATCATAATGGTCGTGTCGAACAAGCTTGTTGTAAGCACATCGGACTGGCTGGTCCTGCTGGCCTTAGGCGCGGCCCTCGGTCTGGCAGGAGAAGCAGTCGCCCAAGCGCCGCCGCTCACGCCACAACAAACACCTGCGTCCTCGACAGGGACAGAACCTTCGCAACCGTCGTCTGTTCCTACTCAACGTCGGGCGCAGAGAGGCTACCGCAAGCAAACGATCGACGATCGAGTCAAAGGACTGGCCAAGGCTCTGGACCTCAATCAAATGCAACAGGCGGGCTTGAAGGCTGTCCTCGAACACCAGCAATCGCAGGCCCGGCAGATTCAGTTCGACCAGACCATTTCGGGAGAGGAGCGTATCGGCAAATTCCGTGCCTTGCAAGAAGACACTGTCCTGCGCATCCGCGCCCTTCTTAATGACGAGCAAAAGAAAAAGTACGAACCATTGAATCACCAAGCCGAGAATCCAAGTTCTTCTGACTCGTATATCGGTCAATGGATGAAGTATCACCAACGTGCAGAGCAACCGACCGAAGCCCCGAAAAAGTGATGCAGTCCCGTCCCCTCCGAGCATTTTTCGCAAACCATTTTCGCGGCTTGTAGGCAATCCTCTTACCGATATGGAAGTCGATTTCTTCCGCAGGGACTTTTGTTGCATTGTTTTGCGGTAACCATTACCCGATTTCCCCCCACTTCGGTGCCACGAAGCCTCTAGGAATCAGTGATTTAGATAGTCGTTCCATTGGTCTGCGAACTGCCTTACAAGGCACGACGGTTTGTTCCCCCTCCGACGCAGTCGGCCAACCGATCACACGGGATTCCCGGTCGTAGAGCTTGATCGCGCCCGAACCCATAGGAGAATCGCAAATGAAGTTGCGTTTGGCAGTTGTGGGACTTTTCCTGGCGCTTTGCGCGGTACCAGCATTTGCGGATTCCGTCAGTCTGCAGAACCAAGGCCTCATCTCGGGATCTTTGAACGGCGCCCTCACCATGAGCTCGGTTCTCACCTCCCTCAGTTTCAATGGAACTCCAATCGTAACCGGAGCGATTGGCTCCATCGATTTGACCACCGGAAATCTGACTGGCGGATCCTTCAGCGCCGGTAGCCTCATCGTCAACCTGAACGGCGTCGGGACAATCCTGTTCTCGAACACGTTCTCGGGCACGATCACGAGCCTCGGTAACGACGCCTTCAAACTGGTGGGCACTTTCTCCTTGCTCATCAATGGCCTGCCTGTCACCGGCTACACCACCCAATTCTTCGAGCTTGAGAATGAAAATGGGCAGCTGTCGTTCGAGGACCTGCACGGAACGACCTCGATCAACACCTCGCCCGCCGCGGTGCCCGAACCGGGCAGCTTGACTTTGCTGGGCACGGGCCTCGTCGGTCTGGGTGGCCTTGTCCGTCGCAAGCTGGGCGTCGCGAAGTAGAACAGAACTTACAGCAAGGTCGCAGCGAACCTGCTGCGAAGGCAATCTGGCCAGCAGGCCTGTCGAGTGAGGAGTAACGTCTCCTCACTCGTATTGCTTTCTTTGGCGTGCCCTTCCCTGGCGACCCGCCCGGATCGCCGTCCCCGGCTTCAACACGGTCGCCAACGCACCCCAGATTTGCGCCTTGTCTTCCAGGGCGCTCAACTCGATGCGAGGCGGCTTGGGATGCATTCTGCCCACCACCTTATTCACTGTCTCCAGCAACAGGGCCGGGGCGCCCCGCACCAGGCCGCCGTTAAAGACGATCAGTTCCGGATCCAGTACGCTCACCAGGTTGGCTACCGCAACTCCGAGCATGACGAAACTCTGCTCGATCAGCGCTTGGGCGGCGCGGTCGCCACGCTGACATGCCTCGAATACGAATCGGGCATCCCGGCTCCCCGCGGTCGTCGATCCGTTGCCCGCGGAAAGTACCTTCTTTCCTTCACTCGCCAAGCCGACGCCCGACACGTAAGCCTCCAGGTATCCGCTGTCGGGGAATTCGTCCTCCCACCGGCTCCATTCCAGGTTCATCCGGAACAACTCGCCCGCAAAACCGTTGTGTCCTCGCCGAAGCTGCCCATCCAGGAAAATGCCGCTTCCAATTCCCGTGCCCAGCGCGATGAACACAAAATCGTCTACGTCTTGCGAGATGCCCCGCCAATGCTCTCCAACCGCCGCCATGTTAGCGTCGTTGTCCAGGTAGACCGGGCAGCCCAACGTCTTCTCCAGTGCTTCGCCCAGGTCGACCTCTCGCCACCCTGGGACATTATTCGCATCCAGCACCTTGCCCGTTCTCGGGTCGACGCCGCCGGGAACGCCGATCGCCACTCCCAGCAGATCTCCGGGTCGGGGCCGATCCAGAAGGCGTGCAATCCCGCGACGGATTTGCTCGACCACCGCCGCCGCTCCGCCGTCGAGTCGCACGCTATCGCGAATCTCATCCAACAGGCACGCCTCCGCGTCGGCCAGCACCCAGCGGAGATGGCTGGCACCCATATCCACCGCGATCGCGTGCCCTGTAGCTCCCGGTTTGGATCCTGTCGTCATTCCACCAGATCTCGTTTATTGCCCGCGGTCACGCGCGCAGCGGGCCATCGCGACAACTCCTGTGATGTGATTTATCCCTACAGAATCGATATATTGAAACGTTTTAATCGGATATACGTTCGCGGTTCCGGCCCCCTTCTGTCAAGCTCAAATTCAACTTTGCGGGTCTCACGCTGTTGGTAATGGCTCCAACCCCAGTCCCCGCCCTCCTCGTTACTTACGTCACTACCGGGAAGTGACTCGTTTTCTTCATACTTGGGTTACTCCGCAACTGTGGGATCGGTCACGGGTTTCATTTATGCGAGTGGCGACGACTCGGGTGTTCAGCCCAGCGCACCGCATTCGGTACCCCCGGCCCTGGAGGGCCAAGCTGATGAGAACCTTCCGGCAACTTGTTCGGATGTCATCCCTGTTCGCATTCTTGCTTGCGCTGACCGCGCTAAGCGCCTTCGCCGATCCGCCCGGCCGCGCTGTGCGTCTCAAATACATTTCCGGCCCCGTGTCGATTCAACCGGGCGGAGTCAACGACTGGGTTGCCGCGGTCGTGAACCGTCCGCTGACCACTTCAGACCGCGTCTGGACTGACAAGGAAGCTCGTGCCGAACTGCACATGGGCAGCGCCGCTCTACGCTTGAACGCCGAAACCAGCATGACGCTGACGAATGTCAGCGACGACATCGTGCAGATCGAACTCGATCAGGGCACACTCAACCTGCACATCCGGCATCTCTTCGGCGGAGAGACTTACGAGATCGACACGCCCAACCAGGCGTTCACGATTCTGAAGGCAGGCGACTACCGCTTCGACGTCGATCCCAGCGCCGACACGACTTCCATCACTGTCTGGCATGGCGAAGGCGAAGCCAACGGCCAGGGCCCCGGAGTGAAACTGAAATCCGGCCACCAGGCCAGCTTTACCAACGGCACATCCCTCGAACACCAGGAGGCCAGCGCGCCCGGCCTCGATGGCTTCGATGATTGGTGTCGCGTGCGCGATGACCGCGAAGATCACGCCAAGTCCTACGAATATGTTTCCGCCGATGTCGTCGGCGCCGACGAACTCGACGATTACGGCACCTGGCGCACCGTGCCAACTTACGGAGCGGTGTGGGTTCCCGCGGTCGCTCCCGGGTGGGCCCCGTATCACTATGGACATTGGGTTTGGGTTGAGCCTTGGGGATGGACCTGGGTCGACGACGCGCCTTGGGGATTTGCCCCCTGCCACTACGGCCGCTGGGTCTACGCCGGCGGATTCTGGGCCTGGGCGCCCGGCCCCGTTGTCGTGGCACGTCCGGTATACGCTCCCGCGTTAGTCGCCTGGGTCGGCGGTCCGCACTTCGGCATCAGCCTGTCATTCGGCGGAGGCGGTGGAGTCGGATGGTTCCCGCTCGGCTGGGGTGAACCGTACGTGCCGTCGTACCACGTAAGCCAGACCTACTTCCAGCAGGTCAACGTCACCAACACCCACATCACCAACATCACCCAGGTCACGAACAACTACTACATCAACAACAACAACACCACCGTCGTAAACAACAACATCCAGAACATCCACTACGCGAACCAGAACGTGGCTGGCGCCGTTACTGCCGTGCCCACGCGTGCGATGACCAGCTCCGAGCCGGTGGCGAAGGCCGCCGTCGCCGTGCCTGCCAGCGAAATGAAGAATGTCTCGGTGGCGAATACCGCCGCCGTGGCCCCGGAGAAGACAAGCTTGCTCGGTGCCAAGGCCAATTCTCCTGCAGTCGTGCCGCCGGCGCGCGCGATGGCCAGCCGTCCCGTGGTGTCTCACATAGCTCCGCCAGCCAAGCCCATTCCGTTCGAAGCGAGGCAGGAAGCGCTTGCCAAGAACCCCGGACGTCCGCTCGATGCGCAAACCGAAACCCAGTTGCGGACCAATCTGGCTCGCCAGCCCCAGGCTCCGATGGCTCAGAACCCCGCTCCGCCCAGCCAGTCGGGCAAGCCCGCGTCGCCTGCCGCGAGCAGCACACCCGGAGCTGGCAACACACCAACACCTCGTCCGGTGCCACGTCCCGGAGGTCTGCCATCGCCGCTGGCCAATTCAAGCCCGGCGACTCCCGGCAAGAACGCGGCTTCTGAAGTTGCGCAGCCCACCACCCCAGTGCGCAACATCCCACGGCCACCGCAGGTTGGCGGACCGCCGTTTAACAGCGCCAACCCGACGGCCGGCACTCCGAATCCGTCTGCTGCCGCGGCGCCGCGCCCGGCGCCACGGCCCCCACAACCGAGTCCTGTCGCCACCGGAAACACGCCCGTGCCTGCTGCACACCCGGTTTCCAATCCGACTCCCGTGCGTCCCGCAGTCGATAGCGTGAAGCCCAGCATGCCTCGCGCGCCGCAGAACACATCCATGCCGCGCGGCGATGGTGCGGCGCCCAAACCGGCTCCACAGCCTCGTCCGGCGCAGCCCCGACAGGTTGAGTCGACGCCGCGGCCTCCTCGCGAAGCGCATCAGGAGCACGCGCCTGCGCCCAAACCGCAGCAGCCAAAACACGAAGAGAAGCCCGAGCATCACGAAAGCCACTAGGTTGGCTTCGTAAGTGAACCATCGGGCCCGCGTCTCAGGCGCGGGCCCTCTTTCTGCCTTGCGCGATTCTCTTCCGTCAGATTGATGTGCGCGAATGCGCAAAGAACCTCTAAAATCCTCGGCAGTTCTCTATGCCCATCCTCGTCGCACTTCTCCGTGGCATTAACGTTGGAGGTCATCACAAAGTCCCGATGGCTGATTTGCGTTCCGTCCTCAGCAAGCTTCGCCTGCGCAAAGTCCAAACCCATCTGCAGAGTGGCAACGCATTATTCGAGGCCGATGACACAGATCTGCCGGGGCTGACCGAAACCATCGCAGCGACCCTGCAGCGCAAGTTCGGGTTTCGTATCGACGTTCTTCTCCGCAGCGGCGACGAGCTCGAATCCGTGATCGCGAAGAACCCGTTTGCGCGCAGCAAAGGCATCGAGCCGGGCAAGCTGGCAGTTTTCTTCTTACCGAAAGGTCTCGAAAAAAGCACGCGCAACGAGATCTCTCAGCTCAAATTTGAAAGAGAAGACATCCGGTTCGGCGATCGCGAGCTTTACATCTACTTTCCCGATGGCCAGGGACGCTCGAAGCTCCCTGCCGCGCTCGACCGCGTTCTGAAGAAAACCGCGACCGCCAGAAACTGGAACACCGTGACCAAGCTTCTCGAACTCGCCTGCGAGATCGAGAAAACCAAGTAGGGACGGGGGCCGGTGGTGTCAGCGTGATGGGACCATTAGGAGATGCCCGACCCATCCCCGAGGGGCGTCTGAATTTAGCCCAGCATTTCAGCGCTGGGAATGGGGAGGCCAAGCCGAGTCCCGGAGGGGACGGCCCGAATTTCAATTGATTTATGCTCCCCCACCCCACGGCGCCCGATGCCGCTGCTCGTACGCCACAATTTCTTTCTCATGCTGCAACGTGAGCCCGATGTCATCCAGCCCTTCCAGCAGACAGTGCCGGACGAAGTCATCGATCTGGAAATTCGCCGAAAATCCATGATCGTCGTAGACCTTCTTCTGCTCGAGGTCGACCGTGATCTCATGATCAGGATTCTCCCGCACCCGCCGCATCAGCTCCGCCACCTCGTCTTCACCCAGCACCACATTCAAGAACCCGTTCTTCGAGCTGTTGTTCGCGAAAATGTCGGCAAACGACGGCGCAATGGCCGTGCGAAATCCAAAGTCCGCCAGCGCCCACACCGCGTGCTCGCGTGAAGACCCGCAGCCAAAGTTTTTCCCCGCAATCAGAACGCTTGCGCTCTTGTGCTGCGGATCGTCCAGCACAAACGCCTGCCCCGACTGCGCCCGCCGCCAGTCATAAAACAGAAACTCACCAAACCCGGTACGCTCGATCCGCTTCAAGAATTGCTTTGGGATGATTTGGTCCGTGTCGACATTGACGCGATCTAGCGGGGCCGCCTTACCCTTATGCACGCGAAATGGCTTCATGACGACGTCCTATTCACCGCCGAAATCACCCAGAGCTTCCAGGCAGGAAGCAAGAACAAATCCATAGATTGGTTTTCTTTGTACCGCTGTGTCTCGGTGGTGGACAATTGTTTTCGGTTCTCCACGCGCTCGCCACGGTGAGCGCTAGCGAAACTTCCACTCCCGAATGTCTGTAAACCGCCCCGCAATCGCCGCCGCGGCCGCCATCATCGGGCTTACCAAGTGAGTTCGTCCGCCCCGTCCTTGCCGCCCTTCGAAATTCCGGTTGCTGGTGGACGCACACCGTTCCCCTGGCGGCAAGATATCGGGATTCATCCCCAGACACATCGAGCAACCTGATTCTCGCCACTCGAACCCGGCCTCGCGGAAGACCTTATCCAGCCCCTCCTGTTCAGCCGCGCGTTTCACCGCCTGTGACCCCGGTACTATCATCGCCCGCACCCTCGGGTTCACGCGATATCCTCGAGCCACTCGTGCCGCCGCCCGCAAATCCTCGAGCCGAGAATTCGTGCACGAGCCAATAAACACGCGATCAATCGCAATCTCCGCGATCTTGGTTCCCGGCCGCAGCCCCATGTAAGCCAGCGCCTGCTCCGCCGCCTTCCGATCCGATTCGCTCGATCCATTCAACTCCGGAACACAGCCCGTCACCTGCGCCACCATGCCCGGATGCGTTCCCCAGGTCACAAAGGGTGCCAGCGTCGCCGCGTCCACTGCGAGCCCCTGGTCGAACTTCGCGCCCGCATCCGAATGCAAAGTGCGCCAATGCGTCACCGCCGCGTCCCAAACCTCGCCTTGGGGGGCAAACCTCCGGCCCTTCACATAGGCGAATGTCGTTTCGTCCGGAGCCACCATCGCCGCCCGTGCCCCCGCTTCAATGCTCATGTTGCAGAGCGTCATACGGCCTTCCATGCTCAGCCCGCGAATAACCTCACCCGCATACTCGATCACATATCCCGTCGCGCCGTCGGTACCGATCTTCCCGATCACGCCCAGGGCAAGGTCCTTGGCCGTGACGCCCTCAGGCAGCTTCCCGGTCACCTCGATGTTCATCGTCTTCGGTTTGCGCTGCGGCAGACACTGGGTCGCGAGCACATGTTCCACTTCCGAAGTGCCAATCCCGAAGGCCAGCGATCCAAACGCGCCGTGCGTGCTCGTGTGGCTGTCGCCGCACACGATGGTCATGCCCGGCTGCGTGAATCCCAGTTCCGGGCCAATCACATGCACAATCCCCTGTTCCGGCGAATCCATGTCAAACAGCCGAACGCCGAACTGCTTGCAGTTCTTCCGCAGCGTCTCGATCTGCAGCGCGGCAATCGGATCGGTAATCGGCGTGCCGCGGGGCTCGGTGGGTACATTGTGGTCCACCGTGGCCACCGTCCGCTGGGGCTGCCGTAGGCGGCGCCCCGCAACGCGCAGCCCCTCGAAGGCCTGCGGGGAAGTGACCTCGTGCACCAGGTGAAGGTCAATGTAGATGAGTGGCGACCGACCGGTCGGTTCGGTCACCAGGTGCGTTTCCCAAAGCTTCTCGAACAGCGTCTTGGCCGCTTGCATGCTGATTTCGCCTCGTGGAACTGCCGGGGGAATCTCACCCTCTGAGGCCAGTGTTCATTGTACCAATTTGCTGTTGGCCCTCGCCGCAATCATCCGGCAAGAAGCCACTTCACTCGGAAACCGGCTTGCTCCAATCCCGGAAGTAGAGTGCCAGCAAGACCGCGCAGCCGACGAGGGGAATGCTCATTCCCACTCGCAAACTCGATGTCATCGTCGATGTGACCCCTACCGTCCATGGCATGACGGCCGCTCCCAGGCTCGCCAGCATGAACATCACGCTACCTAGCCGCGTAGCATGCGCGCCGAACGCGCTCGACAACAGCGCAATCGTAATCGGATACACCACGGCCAGCCCCAGCCCAATCAAAGTGGCACTCACAAAGATCGCCGCCAGCGACCCCGAACCAAGAAGAGCTGCCACTCCCAGCAAGGCGATCGCGACACACGCCCGCACCACATTCGCTTCCGAGACCCTTCTCAATAGCGGCGGCGCAAGCCCTCGGCCTGCCAGCAACCCTCCATAAAAATAGGAAGGCGCCGTCACCCACATGGTTCCAGCTCCATCAACCACGCGCTTGGCGTATGACGCCAGCCAACCGCCTACCGAATTCTCGATGCCCACATAGACAAAAAACATTGCACCCAGCGCGATCGCGGCTGGCGCTCGCAGCAGCTTGAGCACTGCTCGCAGCGACGGGCCTCGATCGTCTCCCACCCCCCCGGGAAGCCCCACGCGCGCCAGCGAAGCCGCCACCAGCAGAATGAAGACGGAAAGCCCATAGAAAAACCAGTTCAAGTGACCCGCACGCTGAAAAGGCGCCAGAAGGAACGGACACGCCACCGCTCCCACACTCCACGAAAAGTTCAAAAGCGACACGGCCGCCGCACGGCGCGTGGGATTCACCTCCGCTACCAGCAAATTACACGTTGGAATCACCAGCCCCAGCCCGACTCCATAGCAAGCTACCGCGGCCACGCCCATCCAGTGATAGGCGCTCAGCGGCAGTCCCATCGCTCCCATCGCCATGCACAATAAGCCCGCCAGCAGCACCACGCGGTACCCGAAGCGCTGCACCAGCATCCCCGAGAGTACGTTCCCGCCCAGCGACGCCAGGAACTGCACGGTGAAGAACTGCCCCGCCTGTGCGTCATTCATCGACCAGCGTGCCGACAAGGTCGGCAGTGCCGGACCCAACAGGACGGTCACAATCCCAGTCGGCACAAAGGCGGCGTGTGACACCGCCGTAGGCGTAAGGAGAGGTTTTCGTTCCAGCGCAACTTCGGCAGTACTGCCCAGCGACATAGCACCTGCTAAGAGAAGAATTTCCACTTGCGGGTCGCTAGATTCTACCCGCGTCTGCGGATTGGGTGCGGTGACACAAAGAAAGATTCACTGAATGCTTACGGATTGTCAGATACTTCCGGAACCGCCCGCCTCTGGCAGAGCCGAGCGTTGCCCTCTCGCCCTTTGCGCGCTTGGTCGGCAAGGATATGATAGTCGGCAGCCCGAGTCACTCGAGTCCCGGTTTCCCATGATCAACGGCAAACGCATCGCGATCGTTCTGCCCGCCTATAACGCGGCGAAGACCCTCGAAGCCACCGTCTGCGAGATCCCTGATCTTGTCGACACCTGCATTCTCGTCGACGATGGCTCCCAAGATGGAACGGTTGACCTGGCCAAGATACTCGGCCTGCAGGTCTTCGTGCATGACCGCAACTACGGCTACGGACGCAACCAGCAGACCTGTTATCGCGAGGCCCTCTCCGCCGGTGCCGACGTCATCATCATGCTCCACCCCGACTACCAGTACACGCCACTGCTAGTGACCGCCATGGCGAGCATGGTCGCGTATGGGACCTACGATGTGGTCCTCGGCTCCCGCATTATCGGGGGGACCGCACTGCGTGGTGGTATGCCGTATTACAAGTACGTCTTCAACCGCCTGCTCACGGCCTTCGAAAACCTGTTCCTGCGCGTGAAACTCTCTGAATACCACACCGGCTACCGTTGCTTCAGCCGCCAGGTGCTGACCGAACTGCCACTCATTGAAGATTCCGACGACTTCGTTTTCGATAATCAGATGCTCGCTCAGTGCGTCTACTTCGGTTTTCGCATCGGTGAAGTCTCCTGTCCTACCAAATACTTCGAGGCAGCCTCTTCGATCAATTTCCGCCGCAGCGTCGTCTACGGTTTGGGCGTGATCCTGACAACGCTTAAGTTCACCCTGCAAAAATGGGGTCTGGCCCGCTTCCGCATGTTCAGTCCCAAGGGCCGCAAACTAGAGGCGACCGGCCTGAGCTACTACTCGCCCGGAGTGGTCGACAAACGGCCAGCTTGAAAGCAGCCGTTAGCGCTTGGCACTTAGCATTTAGCCCGAGTTAGCAGCTGCCGCACTTGGAATCCAGTGAATGGTTCTCGTGAAACCTGTATCCACGAAGCTTCCGTCTGCTACCGACAGCGGATTCCTACGTTCCGGATGCCGATGGCGTCGCGAGACAGGGCGAGCCTGGCGAAGTGCTAAGTACCAAGTGCCACCAAGTGCCACCAAGTGCCAAATGAAGCATAAAACTCCCGCCTCCATCATGTTCCGCGCCCGCTTTAAAACAGAGATCCTCGCCGAGTTCCTTCCTCCGGCCCGCCCCGGCAAATGCCAACGAGTCATCATTCTCTGCGACGGCATGCCCTCGATCCCGCGCAAGCAGCCGCTGGCTGGCTTTCTCGCGCAAAAAGGTTACTGGGTCTTCTATCCCCGTTACCGCGGCACGTGGGAAAGCGGCGGAGAGTTCCTCAAAACCTCGCCACACCTCGACCTGCTCGACGTCATCGACGAATTGCCCAAAGGCGTGCTCGAGGTCACCTTTGGGAAGAAGTATTCCATCAAGCCTGACGAGATCTACGTGATCGGCGGAAGCTTCGGTGGCGCTGCATCCATCCTCGCCTCACTCGATCCCCGCGTGAAGAAGGTCATCGCCAATTGCCCGGTCGTCGACTGGTCGGTTCTTGCGCACTCCGAAAAAGCTGAGACTTCCAACCCAAGCTACGCCGCCTACATCCGCCAAGCCTTTGGCCTCGCGTACCGTCTTTCGGACCGCAACTGGAGCAAACTGCGCACGGGCAACTTTTACAACCCTGCGCATCACATCAAGCAGATCGATCCCTCCAAGGCCATGATGTTCCACGCCCAGGACGATCCCTATGTCCCCTACAAGTCTGTAGCCCGATTCGCCGACAGAACTGGAATTAAGCTGAAATCATTCAAACGAGGCGGACACCTCTCCACCGATCAAACGGTGCGCAGGTATTGGAAGGAAATTCGAAGGTTCTTCGAAGAGCAATCTTAAGCTGAGAGCCGGGACCTTTCGGGGCCAGATGCTAACCGCCAACTGCTAAATGCTCAGCGCAGCGCCTCTACCGCTCCCACCACAACCGCCACAACAACCGAAAGTAATCCAACCCCACCGCCAGGTTCGCCTTGCTTGTCCCCGCCCGCCGCGGCCCGAATGTAAAGGGAACCTCGGTCACCGATTGCACCTCCCCCCTCACCAGGATCTCCAGCAGTATCTTGAATCCTTTGTTATGCATCTGCACCGCGCGCAGGCACGAGCGCCGCACCAGGAAGAATCCCGCCATCGGATCCTTCACGCGAATGCGCTTCTTCTGCAGCGGATAGGTCATCCAGATAGCCGTTCGCGATAGCAAATGCCGCGCCGGATGCCAGTTTTCCAGCCCACCCTGGGGCGCATACCGGCTTGCCAGTACCACGTCGCTGCCCGCCTCCACCGCCTGCCACAACCTCGGCAGCAATTCCGGCGGATGCTGCAGGTCCGCGTCCATCACTCCCAGCACGTCCGCAGCGGTGTGCTTCCAGCCGTACAGCACCGCGCCGCCGAGCCCGCGCTCGCCCTTGCGGACTAGCAACCGCACGCGCGGATCCTCCGCCGCGATCTCGGTCACAATCGCGTCGATCCCATCCTGGCTGTCGTCGTCGACAATCAGGATTTCGTAGGCCATGCCCAGCGGATCCAGGCTCGCCCGCACGCGATCGAGCACCACGCGGATGTTCTCCGCTTCGCGCAAGGTGGGAATGATGAGCGCCAGCCGCGCCGCCGGTTTCGTCGCGGCCGCGGGAGCACCCTTGTTGTCAGCAGAAGTTTGGGTCTCTTCTGCCGTAAGCTTGAGAGCGTCTACGGACATGAAGTTCGATTCTAAGTTCCCGACCCTTGAAAAACTATCCTTTATTTCGGAATGCCCTGATTTTGCTGCTGCTCACGGCCTTTGCCGTGCTCATCGCCGGCTATCATCCCGGAGCCGAAGACGACGAGGTCTACCTCGCCGCCATCAAGCGTGACCTCAATCCCGCGCTCTTCCCGCACGACTCCGATTTCTTCGCAGTGCAGCTGCAGGCCACCATTTTCGATAAAGTAGTCGCAACTTCGATTCGTGCCAAGCACCTGCCGGTTGGATGGGTCATCTTCGCGTGGCACCTGCTCGCGATCTACTGCGTGCTCCTGGGTTGCTGGCGTATCAGCCGCCGCTGCTTCCTCGAGCCCAGCGCCCACTGGGCCTCGACCGCGCTGATCGCCGTGCTCCTGACGCTCCCGATCGCGGGCAGCGGACTCTACATCGTCGACCAGAACCTGCACCCTCGCGCACTCGCCACCGCCGCCATTCTCGCCGCTATCGTCGACGTGCTCGACCGCAAACTCATGCCTGCCGCCGCATGGCTCGTGCTCGCCGCCCTGTTCCATCCCATCATGGCCAGCTTCGGCATTTCCTTCTGCTTCTTCTTGGGATGGCGCCACGCTTCCTCGAGTCCGGCCTCTGTCCTCTTCCTCTGTGCTCCTTTGTGGTCAAAATTTCTTGTTCGCACCAGTGGATACAGTGCAGCACAGTGGGCCACCTTCACCCCTCTCGGCTGGATCTTCGACCCCACCTCGTCTGCCTGGCGTGCCGCCGCCGACACACGCAACTACTACTTCCTGGGGCGTTGGGAATGGTACGAGTGGCTGGGGGTGGTTGCGCCTCTCGCGATTCTCTGGCTCTTCCGCGAACTCGGCCAAAAGCAGAACACAAACGCTTTTGTGCACGTGACCACACGCTTGATTGTATTCGGCATCTTCCAGCTCATCGTGGCTGTCGCGCTCATGCTCCCTGACAGTCTTGCCCGCGTTCGCCCGCTGCAGCCCATGCGCTACCTGCATCTGTTCTACGTACTCTTCGGCGTTCTTTCCGGCGGACTGTTAGGACAGAAATTCCTGCGCAACCACTGGCCGCGCTGGCTGCTGGTGTTCATCCCGCTGGCCACGGGAATGTTTCTAGCCCAGCGCGCCACCTACCCCGACTCGCCGCACGTCGAGCTTCCCGGCGTCGCCCCGCCCAATCCCTGGCTCGAGGCCTTTGCGTGGATTCGCGATCACACCCCCACCGGTTCCTATTTCGCGGTTGGCGCAGACTACATGCGGCGTCCGGGAGAGGATTACCACGGTTTCCGCGCCCGGGCAGAACGCAGCCGCCTCGCCGACGCCACCAAAGACTCTGCCGTCGCCACCCAGGTCCCCCGCCTCGCACAACGCTGGCTCGACGAAGTCCAGGCCCAGCGCGGATGGGAGCACTTCACTACTGCCGACTTCGCCCAGCTGAAGGAACGCTTCGGTGTGGACTGGATACTGATTGAGCGCCCGGGAGGCGAGGGGATGGAATGCCCTTATGAGAGCCCCACCCTTAGAGTGTGCCGGGTGAAGTGAGCCTGAAGGGCCTAGCAGGCCGTGGCGGAACTGCTCATGTTTCGTGACCTGTGACGAGGCGTGCGGCAACGGAAGATGATACGAGGGGCTGACCAACAGCGGCAGTAAGTCGCCGGGCGGGTGAAAGGGGCGTCATCCG
>Ga0306920_100002988_pt1 | contig 21402 bp, 21 predicted proteins | sample flu12Cox44000170_FD_204666 | JGI IMG/M metagenome (GOLD analysis project Ga0306920, IMG submission 204666) | Lab enrichment of tropical soil microbial communities from Luquillo Experimental Forest, Puerto Rico - flux4day.12C.oxic.44.000.170 (v2)... | ecosystem: Environmental > Terrestrial >... | reverse complement strand
AAAGCTCCGACAGCTTCGTCGCCTCGGCTGCCGCTTCGATTGCTACCGGGTGGAGCGAACCAGTTCCCGGGCGGGAGTTCCACCCGCTGAAGTCCAGCGCCTTTTCACGGCGCACTATTACGCCAACGAAACCTCTGCATCGCCAAGAACCGCTTCAATCGCAGGCAACAGCTCGCTTGCAGCCTCCTCCTTCAGAATGTAACCGCACGCCCCGTTGGAAAGAGCCGCTGTCACGAACTCGGAATCGTTGTGCCCAGTTACGAAGACTACTTTTGCTTCCGGAACCAGCTTAGCTATCTGATGAACAGCTTCGATCCCGTTCAAGGTTGGAAGACCGATATCCAGCAGAATCAAGTCGGGCTTCAGTACCTGCGCCCTTTGAACAGCTTCTAATCCATCCGCAACGTCGCCACCACATGCAAATGCTCGTGCGCCGCAAGCAGGGAGCAGACCCAACGTCGCCACGGCTCATAATCGTCTACGACGAGGATGCGGGCTGAAGGAATTGGCTTCGGGCTGACGTCTTGGCCTATGGGGGGAGACCATCTTGCCATAGACGCACCTTTTTTCTGCGGATGCGCTCGGCTTCGCAGGAGCTGTCAGTCAGGGTGGCAGAAGATGAGAAGGTTCCGGCTACGATCCGCACCGATTATGCTGACACTAGCCATCACCAGCCCGCTGTGACTTGCGTCACGGCAACGTGTGATACGGATTGTTGGCGTAAGCAGGCGTGGGTGTTGAAAAAGTTACGGTGATAAGCAGGTGAGATTCAGCAAAAGCGTGTTAGAAGGAATCATTCCTTGCCATGCTGCGCTGGATTTCGATGCTCGGAGGCCTGCTGATCATGATGGGACACCACGCCCGTTCCGAAGCGCTGTTCTATTACTTCCGCCTGGAAGATCAGGTTCCCGAAAACCATCTGCTGCGGCTCATCGACAAGCACATCAGTTTTGAGTTTGTACGGCAGCAACTCAAAGACAGCTACAGCGAGATTAACGCGCAAGAGATCGTGGCGTCTCCTTGTCAGTCGTTTCAGCTTTCGAAACCTCTCCCGCTCTCCCCGATTTTTGAGATTATTACGCTTGAATCGCACCATCGGAGGTGGACACATGGCGGCCGAGTCACTCCCAAAAGCAGTAAATGAGTTCCGCAAGAAACATAACGAGGTTTGGAAGGCTTTCAACGAACTCGGCGAATCCTGTCACCAAGCTGGACCGCTCGATGAGAAAACGCGCCGACTCGTGAAATTGGCACTCTCGATTGGCGCTGGCCTTGAAGGTGCGACTCATTCAGCGGTCAGGAACGCCCGCAAGAGCGGTGTCAGCGCTGAGGAACTGGAACATGTGGCATTGCTCTCGATCACGACGTTAGGGCTGCCGGCAGCTACTCGCGCTTGGACGTGGATCGCTGATGGTGGGCGAATGGGCAAACTGAAATAAGCTGAGCGGCCATTAGACGCCGAGACGCTGCCCGTTTTTTACTTGGGCACGAAGAACATCGGAAATCAGCGCGCAGGCCTGCTTTACTTCCGGTATTGCGAGATAGCAGTGAACCTGCTTGCCTGTGCGGCGGGTCGCAATCACCCCGGCGCCCCTGAGCACAGCGAGATGTTGAGATAGATTCGCTTCAGAAATTCCCAGCTTTTGGTGGAGTTCGGACACGGGGCGGGCGCGCTGAGCAACGAGATCTAGGATCTTGAGACGAACAGGGTTAGCGAACGCCTTGCAGATGCCGGCCCGCCTTTCATAAAGCTCCTCTTCGAGCTGGCGATTTCCATTGCGATTCTTCATCGGTCCTCCTTCGCGCCTCTCACTGCATCGCGCTCATTTGCCCGGCGAAGACGAAAATATACCGTAGCAAAAAGCCTCCGAACAGAATCAGCAAGGCCGTTCCCGCGGCAATCGGGCGTCGGTAGTGGAACTCTCGATTGGAAAGCATGACGGGCACCAGTTCTGTGATTTCAATCACAAGAGGTGTAACGAGTCCTAATCCCAAGAAAAATACCCAGAACAAAACTGTAAAGGGCCCTCCCAGAATCAGCTTTAACGAATCCTGCACAGCTTGTACAGACAACTCACCATGGATGAGATAAGGCAGAACGATGAAGAACTCCAGCACCATGAAACAAATATCAAGTCCGTAAAGTAACTTTAGTTCCGGCGCCGATTGCTCCCGGCGAGCCAGCCCTAAGATCAGAGCGGCGCACCCCGTGGACAACGCTGAGAAGAGAAACAGTTGAGCTACCAGGTTCGTGTTCCAGAAAGGACGAGATTGAACCGCCCCCAAGAGTACGCCTGTGTAGATTCCAACGCCCACGCTGATTGGCAGTCCCGCAAGGGCAAGGTGTCGGCGCCAATGATCGATGTCGTAGTTGAATCTCCGAAGGAATGCCAGCCGTTGCGGAATTCTGGCGAACAACTCAGTCCTCTGAGCCGCGGTGAGCCAGGCATAGCAGTTCACGAGGGCAATGACATTAAAGAAGACCAGCAACCACGTGCCAATGGACATCGGGCTGACCAACCGCAGATGGAGAAACAGCTTGTAGAACCGATACCAGTGGCCGAGGTCAAAGACGAGAAGGCCACAGCCAATCATCACAGGCCACGGCGCAAGAAGCGCACCCAAACGTGCGATACGCGTGTATGGAGACGGTTCCTCAATCTTGTAGAGGAAGGTCGCTAACGCTGACACGAAGAAGAGGCCGGCCGATAAACCTCCTAGAAAAAGATAATTCACAATCAGGTAGCCCCATTCAATGGTCTTCATCGCGTCCTCGCGTCACATCAAGTAATAGATCTGTGGGCCCGTTCCGGCCTCGGGCTTCTTCAGGCGGTACTCCCGTCCCGAAATCAGGTCAGCCATCTTGCTCTTCGGATCATTCAGGTCCCCGAAAACTCGTACTTTACTAGGGCAGGTCTCAACGCACGCCGGCAGTTGTCCGCGTGCGAGACGTTTGACGCAAAAATCGCACTTCTCCACCACGCCTTTGTCCTCGCGGAAGAAACGTGCATCGTACGGACAAGCAATCATGCAGTAGCGGCATCCAACGCAGTCACTCTCATTGACCACTACAATGCCGTCCGGCCGCTGGTAAGAGGCTCCGGTGGGACAGACCCTTACGCAGGCCGGATGGGCGCAATGATGACACTGTTCAGGCTGGAACGCCGCCATCAGTTTAGGCCAGACTCCGCGTGTTTCTTCGTTTATCCATGGACGGCTGTAAGTCAATGGAACGTTGTATTCTGCACGGCAAGCAACAACGCACGCCTTGCAGTTGATGCACTTTTTCGAGTCAATCACCAGCGCATAGCGCTTGTTCTTGGCAGCCATGGCTCAAACCTTCCTCACGGACACGAATGTCTCGTGCATTGAAGCATTGCCGGAGACCGTGTCCCATGCCGTCTCCAACAGCTCTGCGTCGGACCCGCCTTTGTCCGCCACTAAACGCTGCCACTTCGACTTCTTGCCGTATCCATGCAGCATGAACACGCAGTCTGGTCTGATTTCCTGGGTCACCCGCGCTTTGAGCCGAACCGATCCTACGCTGCTCTTCGCTTCCACCAGATCGCCATCTCCGACGCCAAGCGAATCCGCGGCAGTGGGATTGAGCCACAACCGATTTTCCGGGGCGAACTGGTTGAGCCACGGATTATTTGTGCTATTGGCGTGAGTGAAGTACGCACGTCGTCCAAGAATCAGGCGGAACTTCCCCTGAGGTGGTTGCGATAGTGCGTGATAAACAGGCAAGGGATCGTACTTTGCTTCCTCCAGTCGTTCGGAGTACAACTCGATCTTTCCCGATTTCGTGATGAAGCGGTGCTCGGGATTGAGGGTCGTACCGTACTTGGGGAAGTCACTCGGCACGTATACGCCGTGCTTCTTCAGGTGGTCGAGAGGCATTTGTAATGGCAGCTCTTTGACTTGTGCATCAACCCATTGGTCGATTGTGTAATCGAAGTACTGCGAGAGCCCCATCCGTTTGGCAAGACCCTGGGCGATTTCGAGCGTAGGCTTGGTATCGAATGCGGGTTTGACGACCTGTTGCCGAAAGACAACAACCGGCGTAATTCCCGATAGCACCTCTACGGGATCGGTTCTCTCCAGATACGTTGATTCGGGGAAAATCACGTCGGCATACCAAGCTGTATCACTCATCTGGACATCGACTACTCCGATGAAGTCCATCTGCTTGACCATTTCAAGCGTCCGAGCTTGATTGGGCAGAGCATTGAGCGGATCTTGCTTGTGGATCATCCAGGCCTTGACTGGATAGGGTGTCCCCGCGATTACGTTCTCCCGCAATTTGAGATAGGCGCCATCGCCTTTAGCGGCGAGTGGGAAATTCTTATCCATTTCGTCAACGCGAGAAGCTACTGGGTCGTCCCACGGCAGGAACAGGTATTCGCCAAGAGCGATTTTGCCGTTTGGCACCATCCCGCCTTCTCTATCCCAACTGCCCACAATCGCATTGAGAATGGCTTGTGCGCGGCGTGTATGAAAATCCTCGCGATACCAGGAAGAGCGGCGTCCTGCGTAGTAAACAGCACGCGGAGAAGCGTCGGAGAACTCGTGCGCGATCCGAACAATGTCTATCGCTGGAATCTCTGTCTCCTGCTCTGCCCATGCAGAAGTAAATGGCTTGACGTAATCGACAAGCTTATCGAAGCCAACAGTGTAGTTGGCCACAAACTCCTTGTCGTAGCGGCTTTCGCCGATGATGACATTCAGCATCGCCAGGATGAACGCCAAGTCAGTTCCGGGTCGAATCGGGTACCACTCATCCGCCTTCGAAGCCGTAACAGTGAATCTGGGGTCCAGATAAATGAGCTTTGCTTTCCGGTACTCCGCGGATTCGATCAGATCCATTGTGTCGGGCGTAATGAAAGACTCCAGCCGGTTCGCACCCGACATAATGATGTACTTGGAATTGATCAGATCGAACGACGGCACTGTCCCGAAAGTAAGCGAATAGGCCAGGTTGACGGAAGCGAGACACAGTGTCGCATGGCGAACGCGATTCGGGGAGCCAAAGGCTGCGCCCAGGTTCTGGAAGAAGACTTCCTGAAAACTCTCGGTAGAGGACCACAACGTCCCCTGCGGCCCATACTTCGTTTTCGTTTCCAGGAGCTTATTCGCAGCCAGGTCGAAAGCCTCATCCCATGAGGCCGGCCGCCATTTGCCTTCACCCCGTTCTCCGACTCGGATCAAGGGCCGCTTTAATCGCGCAGAGTCATACACCTGTTGCAGACCGGCATTTCCGCGGGCACACAGCATGCCACGCGATTTCGGGTTTTCCGGATTGGGATTGAGCTTGTGAATCACCCCGTTCTCCACCACCGCGATGACGGAACACTTGTTCACGCACATTTCGCAGGTCGTGGGAATTTCCAGTCGCTCCGCGTCTTTTGCCGGCGCATGGTTGAAGGGCCCAATGTACGCGACGGAAGCGGCAACCGCGGCTGTTGCCGCTCCTCCTGCGGAGAATTTCAGGAATCTCCTTCGATCCATACGCTGCCTCTCTTCCTCGACACCCGTAACGCGACATGTCAGGCCAGCATCGGCACGGTTGTTGGCCTGCTCTTGTCCGGCAAACTCCGCGCCTACTTGCCGCAGGTTTCCGGCTGTGGTGAATCTGCCGCGTGGTTGATCAGGAAACTGGATGCATCCAGCAACTGGTCCGCAGGCAAATACTTGCTTAGGGGCTCCTTGCCGTGGTTGTGCGTCCCTTTCGCAAAGTAAGCCCGCCACTGTTCCATCGTCTTGTTGAGGGGAGTGACCTCTCCTCCTGCGGCTCCTTTGGTATGGCATTCCTTGCAGGTCTGCCGGAAATAGAAGCGTCCCTTATTTTCACTACCCTTTTGGGCGGCAAGGGTCGCATAGAACAGACCGGAAACAGCGATCGCAATCAGCACCAGGAACATCATTCGAATGAATCGAGACATGAAATCCTCCAACTATTAACTTTCGAAACTTCGCAACTATGGAAACAAGCTAGCGGCGCGGGAGCACCTTCGTCTGTGACCGGGAACACATCAGAGTGTGTCAGCGGGCACCAGTAGTTTATGGACTTAAATAGTTTCGAAGTTGCGCAACTATGTGATCGGCATCACTGCAAACCGTATTTCATCAGGCGAATCATATCCATGTCATGCTTGGCCAATCTGAACAGCACTTACCTGGCTACGCGTGGCCCGGCCGTCCGGCGTCACACCCGTCCTGGCCGCGGAATTCATAGATGAGAGGAATTCTTTCTATGCGGAAGCTCCTGATAGCAGTATTTGTGTTCTTACTGACTGCGGGGCTCTGGGCTCAAACCGCGCCACCCGCGACGGATGACGCCGCCCAGCTTCGGCAGGAAATCGATCAACTTAAGAAAACCGTCAATGCGCTGGAACAGCGCTTGAATGCTCAGGAAAAGGTCAATGAAGCAACAGCTATCAAACCTGCGGTCAAGCAAGACGACGCCGTCACCGGTGCAGAATTGCAGACCAATATGCGGGAACTCAATGACCGTGTATCCGAAACAGAGAGGAGGTCGCTGCGCGATCGACTTGACTGGGGCGGCGACTATCGCTTCGAAGCCCATACCATCTTCGGCGCCGTTCCCGCCCATTACGATGGCATGCAACTGCAAAACCTGACCGTTAAGACGCTCTGGCTGTTCGCTCCAAAGACGCAGGGTGGACTCGGCATGCAGTTCGATCCTTCGATTTTGCAGAACATAACGCCGGCGCAATACGCCAGTTTCGTGGGCCAGCAAGTTCAGCAAAACTATAGTCAATATCAGTTTTTCACCAGCAATCTGACATTTCCGCATCTCAAGCAGGCCCTTGGACAGTTCTCACCTCAAATGCAGCAGATGCTCATTCAATATTTGCAGCAGGTTCCAGGGGTCTACAGCAAAGGGTATGACGTCAATACCCCTTCTTTGCTTACCAATCGACTGCGTCTGAAGTTTGAAACGAAGGTTGCAGACAATGTCAGCTTCGGCGCGCGGCTTAGTATGTACAAGGTGTTCGGCGATTCCACTGGGGTGCAAGTCTTCAATGGGCAGCCAACGAGCATGAACATTGATGGCACTACGGTCGGAGTGCCGAACAGCGATCAGGTGCGAGTCGAGCGTGTCTTTTTCAATTGGAACAATATTGGCGGATCCAAACTCTACCTCTCCATTGGCCGTCGGCCTGCGAACTATGGTCCGCCTCTCAATTTTCGCGATGACGTGCCACGGGGCGGAACACCGATGGGATCTCTTTTCGACTTCCAATATGACGGGATCACGGTTGGCTACCATGTAACCGAGAAGATGACCCTGAGGGCCTGTTATGGTCTCGGCTATTCGTCGGGGTTCGGCAATGGCAATTTGCTCAAGACTCCCGCGGATCGCTTAAAGGACGTCCATTTGGCGGGAGGGGTTCTTGATCTGTACGAAAGCGACCATACGCTCGTTCAGGTGCTGCTCGCTCGAGCTTGGAACGTGACAGACGGCTTCAACGGCCTCGTCGTAATGCCAAACAACCCTCTAACCGGCGAGGCAGTTCCCGCGCCGGTCATCATGAGATATACCCCGTCCACCAATTTGGGTGCGATCAATCTTTACGGTCTTCTATTGCAGAAGAAGTTGGGCAACTTCGATTTGTTCGGCAGCGCAAACTTCGACGGCCTCCGTCCGAACGGCGAGACCACTCCCTTTGGCGGTCTCGGGAGTAATCCGTACGATACCCCCGTCAATCACAACGGCCAGATGTATTATGTCGGTGTTCGCTACAGCATCCCGAAAGATGATGGGCGGACGAAGATTGGGTTCGAGTTCAACCATGGAACGAAATATTGGTTTAACTTCTCGAACGCTGAAGACGACATCATCGCTCCCAAAACCAACACCCGTGGTGAGGTGTATGAAACCTATGTCACACACCGCATCACCGACCATTTCATGTTCAAGGCGGACTACATTCGTTATAACTACCGGTGGTCGGGATCTGGGTGGCACATCGGTGCGCCCCAGGACCTGAGCGCCACTCCAATTCTGGGTTTCCCCGGATACGACAAAGCACAGATGGTGACTCTGGGGCTGACCGCAGATTTCTAGCGGCAAGGGTAACCAACAGGGGGCTGGCGTTGTGTCAGCCCTCTTCTTTTGATCCACGTGAGTTCTAGTTGTCCTTGCACTTGCGGCGGAGTACGGTGTTGGCATACTGGATTTAGGCAATGCGCGCAGAGATCGAAAAAGCTGTAGAGCTACTGCAACGTGGAGAGAACGAGGGTGTAGAAGAGGCACTCGCATTGCTTCAGGACACGGTTTTTTCGTTCAGCATGCGCGTGTGCGGGCACCGCCAGGATGCTGAAGACACGATGCAGGAAGTACTGCTTAAATCCGTCCCGCAGTTACCCAAGTTCGACAGTCCCAAGGCGCTTCTGGTCTGGCTCTACAAGGTGGCCAAAAACCGATGCCTGATGAGTAGACGGAAGAGCAAGTTCGCTCCCGCGCACGAACTCTCTTTAGAAGAGTTGATGCCCAATCGAAAAGAGCTCGAACAACTCTCTGCGGACGGTACGATCAATCCAGAATCGTTTGCCATTCGCAGTGAACAGGCTTCACGACTCCGTGATGCTGTTCAGAAGCTGCCTCCGCAATATCGCATCGTGCTCGTTCTTCGCGACATGGAGGGTCTGACGGATGATGAGGTGGCCGAAATCACCGGCGTTCGCGCTGGAACCGTTCGCGTGCGCTTGCACCGGGCCCGCTTGTTCGTCAGAAAGGAACTAATGCGGACACGGATGGCGCAAAGCGGCAAGAGAGTTCACGCGCACGGCCGCGTAAGTGAGGAGAGCCGGCCCGCACGTTGCAAGAGGATGTTTGCAGAACTGTCGGATTACCTCGACGAACAACTGGACGATTCTCTTTGCGAAGAGTTGGAACGACACATGACCGGATGCCAACCGTGCCGGGCGTTCGTAGCTACGTTAGAAGCCACAATTGAGCAGTGTCGAAGGTCGGTAGGAGAGTGCCCCTCGCTCCAGGCTGCCAGATTGCGCGAGCAGCTAATGAAAAAGTATCACCGCGTTAACGCTGTCCTCAGACCCAACTCCTAGAACGACCTTCGTTCCGCTAAGACGATCCAGAAAATTCCCTGTAACTAATTTCGAGTTTCTGCATTTATTCGTGTTCTTCCCGACGAATTTTGCAGGAGGCATTCATGATTGCTGCGGAAGTCGAACTCACTCAAGCACTTAGGCAGCAACGTCAGTTTGTGGCTCGCACGGGAAGCGGCCACAACCTGATCTTGGACGATGCGGCCGGCGGAACCGGTGCGAAGCCAATCGAGATGGTAGCGCTGGGACTGGCCGGATGCACAGCCTTCGACGTCATCACCGTACTCCGCCAGAAGTATCACCAGAAGGTTACGGGATATCAGGTGCGCGTCGAGGCCGATCAGGCAGAGCGTCCGCCGCAGGTCTTCACCACGGTTCGAATCCATCATGTCGTCACCGGGATCGGAATCAATGAAGGAGCCCTCGTCGAGGCAATTCGCCTGTCTGAGGAGAAGTATTGCTCGGTAGGCGCGATGGTGCAAAAGACGGCCATCTTCCAGACGACTCACGAAATCGTCGAAGACACAACTTCGTGGCTCCAGGCAGCTGAGGCGGCAGGAGTCGAGCGTTGAGCCTCAGCCGTCACCTCGCATTTTTCATTACGGCTGGCGGGATGCTTCTTTCGACTGCCTTGGGACAGAGTTCTGCTGCTCCCCTGACTCTGCGCGACGCAGCAAACATCGCCTTGGAAAAGAATCCTCTTCGCAAGGCTGCTCTGGCTGATACGAAAGCAGCGTTAGCTGGAGTGCGTGAAGCACAGTCGTTTCTCATGCCGCATGTCACCTTCTCGGAACAAGCGACGCGGGGGAATGACCCTGTGTATGTGTTCGGGAGCAAGTTGCGCCAGCAGCGATTCACAACCGACGACTTCGCTCTAAACAAACTGAATACCCCATTGCCCTACGGCAACTTCACAACCCGTTTTGGCGGAACTTGGAGTTTGTTCGACTCATTCGCCTCTTGGCATAGCATCAATCGCGCCAAGGAAATGAAAGTTGCCGCTAGTCATCAGCTTGAACGTACCGATCAGGAGATCCTCTTCCGAGTCGTGCAGTCTTATTACGGAGTTCTTCTAGCGACGAAACAGTTGGACGTCGCTGAGCAATCAGAGAGGACAGCGAAGTCGATCATGGACCGCAGCCAAGTCCGTTACGACGCGGGCTTGGTAGTCGAGTCCGATCTTCTCAGCGCCAAGGTTCGAATGGCCCGTCGCGAGCAGGAATTCATTCGCGCACGAAACAATCTGGAACTGGCCCGGGCCCAACTCAACACGGCGATGGGGATATCGGTCGACACGCTTTATCAGCCGGCGGATGCACTCGGGGAGCGAAATCTTACAGTGAATTCGCTACCAGACTTGGAGCAAGTGGCCCTCACGACCCGCCCCGATCTGAAGCGGATCGAAGCGCAGCAATCCGCGCAGGAACTGAGCGTCGCAATTGCCAAGTCGTCGTTCGGCCCACGAGTGAACGCCTTTGCTGGATGGGAAATGGACAATCCCACCTTTGTGGCAGGAGGCGGTGGAAATAACTGGCTGGGAGGAATTGAGCTACAGGTCGATCTTTTCCAGGGCGGAGCAAAACGAGCTGCGCTTTCGCATGAGCGCGCCAATGCAGACAAGATCGCCGCGCTAAAGCAAGCGGCGAGCGATGGGGTGCGGCTGGAGGTTCGTCAGGCCTACTACGATCAGGATGCTAGCCGTCAGCAGGTCGAAGTCGCGGGAACTGCGATCGCTCAAGCGCAAGAGAGCTTACGCATTAACCAAGATCGCTACGACGGCGGCCTGCTCACCATCACCGATCTTTTGGGCGCTGAAGAAGCCGCACGCCGCAGTCAGTCCGACTACTGGCAGGCGGTCTATCAGTTTCACATCAGCTACGCCAATTTGGAGTTGGCCTGCGGAACCCTGAACCTACAGTCTCCGGCGGTTATGCCATGAATGCGATTCTTGCTGAAAACCTGAAAAGCTCAACCTTGGTCTTGGGAACTGCAACTTTAGCCTCCGCCGCTCTGAGTCTTATGTTTGTTGGCTGTTCGAGCGAGCGGCAAACCGTCAGCGCGGTGCCCGAAACCGTAAGCGACGTCTCCGTCGTGTCAGCTCAGACGGCGAATGTTCCGGATGTGGTCGAGGCTGTCGGGACGATCCGGGCAGCCGAGACCAGTCAACTCGCCGCGCAAATGATGGGGAATATCGTTGAGATTCGAGTGCGCGAAGGCGACCACGTAGGGCGCGGGCAAGTGATGGCGGTTATCGACGACGCCCAGCCGCGTGCCGCACTCGACCGCGCCGTGGCCGCCGATCTAGGTGCTCAACAGGAGATTTCGGCCTCTGAGTCGGACTTCACGCTCGCGGAGACTACCTTCAAACGCTACCAAACGCTGTATGACAGAAAGTCCGTCAGCCCACAGGAGTTCGACGAGATCAAGGCCCGATATCAAGCCGCGCAGGCACGCCGGGAAATGGCTCGCGCCGGACAGGCTCAGGCCAAAGCCGCATTGCAGCAAGCTCGAACAGCGGTCGGCTACGCCCATATTGTGGCTCCATTCGACGGCCTGGTGACTGAAAAACAAGCTGACGTTGGAACCCTGGCCGGTCCGGGAATGCCGATCTTCACGGTCGAGGATCTGCGTCGCTACCGGTTAGAGGCTACGGTGAACGAGACCGACCTTCGCTACGTGCGTCAGGGACAACAAGTGTCAGTCTCCATCGATGCCCTCGGGAACCGAGAACTCAAAGGGAAAGTCCTCGAAATCGTTCCTGCGGCAGACCCTGCAAGTCGCAGTTTCCTGGTGAGAGTCGAATTGCCCTCTGATCCGGCGCTGCGATCCGGCCTTTTCGGTCGAGCCCAATTCACGCGGGGAGAACGAACGGCGTTGCTTATCCCGCGGTCAGCCATCGTCGAGCGGGGACAACTACAAGGCATCTACGTGCTGGATCAGAACCGAATCGCTGGGTTGCGATACATAACTCTGGGTAAAACCTCGGCCCGGCAGGTCGAGGTACTAGCAGGCCTGCAGGCTGGTGAGATGCTGATCGGTGAGCCGGGCAGCCGCGAACTTGGCGGCAAGAAGATCGAGTCTCGTTAGGAGCAAGGAATGCGCGCTGAAAATAACAGATCGAAATTGGCAAGCGGCGCGTTCTCTGCCCTTCGCCTCGCGGGTCAAGTCGCTCATGCTTTTATCGATTCGAAACTCACACCTCTCGTGATTGTGGCTGCTCTGCTGCTCGGGGCGTTTGCAATTCTCCAGACGCCGCGAGAGGAGGAGCCTCAGATCGTCGTTCCGATGCTCGACGTTCTTGTGCAGATGCCCGGCGCCTCGTCGCAAGAGGTTGCTCAACGCGTTAGCCTGCCAATGGAGAAGTTGCTGCGCGAAGTGCCCGGAGTCGAATACATCTATTCGATCAGTCATCCGGGCATGAGCATGGTGATCGTGCGCTTCTACGTCGGGACCAAAGAAGAAGACGCTATCATTCAGACGTACAACAAGCTCTACTCCAATTTGGACCGCATTCCGCCCGGTGTTTCACAGCCACTCATCAAGGTTCGCTCCATCGACAACGTCCCAATCATGGCGCTCACGCTGTGGGGGACGAACTATGATTCTTATCGATTACGTCGTGTTGCGGGTGAGTTGGAAAACTCTCTGAAGAAGTTGGACGACATCTCTGAGACCACAATTATCGGAGGCCAGCCCAGGCAAGTGCGGGTCGTGCTCGATACGCAACGCCTGGCAGCCTATGGGCTCACACCTGGAGCTGTCGTTGCACAACTCCAAGAAACGAATACACGCGCGCAAGCGGGAAGCTTCTCACGTGATAACCGCGAGTTCCAAGTTGAAGCGGGATTGTTCTTTACGCATGCCGAGGATTTAAAGCAAGTTGTCGTGGGAGTTCACGCTGGGCGGCCCGTCTACCTTCGCGACGTTGTCGAAAATATAGAAGACGGACCTGCGGAGCCCGACAGCTATGTTCTCTTTGCGAATGCCAGAGGAAGCAACGGTCAGTCGGTGAATCCCGAGTATCCGGCGGTGACCATCACTCTGGCAAAGCGCAAGGGTACGAACGCCAGCATCATCGCCGAGAACGTCTTGCAAAAAGTGAATGACCTGCGTGGCTATATGCTGCCGCAAGACTTGACTGTCACGGTCACTCGAAACTATGGCGAGACGGCAAAAGATAAGTCCGACGAACTCCTAAAGCACCTCTTTATTGCAACGCTCTCCGTGACGCTTCTGATTGCGTTGGCGCTGGGTTGGAGGGAGTCAGGTGTGGTGTTGCTGGCCGTGCCTGTCACCTTGGCCCTGACGTTAGCGATCTTCTATCTATTTGGCTATACGCTGAATCGGGTGACGCTGTTTGCTCTGATCTTTTCCATCGGCATCCTCGTGGACGACGCAATTGTCGTCGTCGAAAACATCGTTCGACATTTCCGTCTACCCGGCAGCCGTGGACGCTCCCTAGTCGCTGTTGCTGTCGAAGCGGTCGATGAAGTTGGAAACCCTACAATTCTCGCGACCTTTGCAGTGATTGCAGCGATTCTTCCCATGGCCTTTGTGCGTGGGCTCATGGGGCCTTATATGCGTCCGATTCCTGTCGGTGCGTCGGCTGCAATGGTGTTCTCCCTGGTGGTTGCGTTTGTGGTGTCGCCGTGGGCTGCATTCAGACTACTCAGGCACTACGCTGGAGACAGTGGGCAGGAACATCACGAAGCAGAAGGCTGGACCACGCGTGTCTACCGCAGAGTAATGAACCCGCTGATCCTCGATGCGAAGCGGCGATGGCTATTTCTCGGCGGCGTGATCGTCCTCCTATTGGCGGCTGTCGCGTTTGTTCCGTTGAAATGGGTTCGCGTGAAAATGTTGCCGTTCGACAATAAGAGCGAATTTCAAGTCATCATCGACATGCCCGATGGAACGCCCCTGGAGCAAACCACGCGGGTCGCACAAACCTTGGGACAATACCTCGGGCAGCAACCCGAGGTGACGAATTACCAGATTTACTCCGGCACATCAGGACCGTACAACTTCAACGGACTAGTGAGGCATTATTTCCTGCGACGTCAGCCGAATCAGGCTGACATACAGGTGAATCTCCTCTCGCGCCACGATCGGAAAGCGCAGAGCCACGAGATCGCCCGACGTTTGCGTCCCGGACTGGTGAAGCTTGCCCAGCCGTTCGGTGCCCGCATAAAGGTTGCCGAAGTTCCACCAGGACCTCCTGTACTAGAAACGCTGGTCGCCGAAGTCTATGGGCCCGACTACAAGGGGCAGATTCAGCTCGCATCGCAAATCAAGCAGGTGTTTCAGCAGACGCCCGGCGTGGTCGACGTGGACTGGTACGTGGAAGATCCACAAAGCAAGTACGACCTCAAGGTCGATCTCGATAAAGTATCGCTGCACGGCATCTCGGCAGCCGACGTAACCCGTACCCTACAGATCGGGCTTGGCGGCTCCGATGCAGGTCTGCTGCACGATCCGCACTCCCGCGAAGACATACCGATTCGTGTCCGCTTGTCACGCGCCGATCGTTCAGGGATACAGGATCTGGCGAACCTGAAACTCTCTACTCCCACTGGTGGTCTGATCGCTTTGCAGGAAGTGACCAGCCTGAATCAGTCCACCATCGATACCAGCGTCTACCGCAAGAACCTGCAACCCGCCGTTTACGTCACAGGAGATGTCGCGGGAGAGGAAGAGAGCCCTGTGTACGCCATTGGCAAGATGAGTGATGCAATCGACGAAATCAAGCTCCCGGACGGCTACTCGGTCAAGCAATACAAAGGCACAGCAATGCCTGAACGGACAGACCGTTACTCAATGAAGTGGGACGGTGAGTGGCATATCACGATAGAAGTGTTTCGGGATCTTGGCCTGGCCTTTGCCGCCGTATTGGTTCTCATCTATGTGCTGGTCGTCGGTTGGTTCCGGTCGTTCATTACCCCACTGGTCATCATGGCTCCGATCCCATTGACTCTGGTCGGCATTCTTCCGGCTCACTCCATAATGGGCGCGTTCTTTACGGCCACCTCGATGATCGGTTTTATTGCTGGCGCAGGCATCATTGTGCGCAATTCCATCATTCTCGTTGACTTCATTGAGTTACGCCGCTCGCAGGGGATGTCGCTGGAGGAAGCTGTCGTGGACGCGGGAGCCGTACGCTTCCGCCCCATGCTGTTGACGGCCGCAGCAGTGGTGGTAGGCGCCAGCGTCATTCTGTTTGATCCGATCTTTCAGGGATTGGCCCTATCTCTTATGGCGGGTGAAGTCGCATCGACCGTTCTGTCCCGCATGGCCGTGCCAGTTCTCTACTACGTATCGCAGAAGCGAAAACAACCAACGCCGCCGCATCCTCACTCACCGGAGAACATTGCCGAATGTGAATTGCCTCGGTGCGAAGTAATGCAATGATTTCGATTAAGGAGACTAGACAATGACGATTGAACGCACGCTCCGCTTGATCGCTGGACTCTTTGTCCTCGTTTCATTGGCCCTTGGGCACTGGGTCAATCAGTACTGGTATCTCTTCACCGCCTTTGTGGGTCTGAACCTGTTCCAGTCTGGTTTCACCAACTGGTGCCCCATGATGACATTCCTTCGTAAACTAGGAGTTGGCGGCCAGGAGAAACTGAAACATGCCTGAATGGGTTTGGATGGTTGCAATTCTGGTCGGATACGTGATGTTGACCCAGTGGCTCCTCTCCAAGCTCGGAGTTCCAGCATGACGGAGCTCTGGTTGCGCCGAGTCTCGGCGCGAAGAGCCAGAGGCAGAGTCTAAGAGAGCCTCCGTGCAACCCAACGATTGATCGGAGCCAGGCAATCCGGGACCATGAGAACTATTGTGCAAATCGAATATCGACCTGGTCTGTTGACCGTTCGGGAAGAGATTCTGCAGTTCCTAGGAAATCCGGTTGTCTCCGTGTTTGGATCGCAGGCCGCGCGAGAGCTAGATCTGTCGGACAAAGATGTCGCGGTTATCCGTGATTTTTTCGGAGGTCTGGATCGTCATAAGGCAACAAAAGGACTATTCGTTACAACCTCAACTTTTTCATCGGCCGCCAAGATTTGATGGACATTTCCCAAAGCTATATATTTCAATAAACGCGGAAGCAATGGGTAGTCTCTACAAACGTAGGCGTAGTCACAACTGGATGATGGCCGTGATGATCCACGGGGTGCAGTACTGTAAGAGCACCCACACATCGAATAAGCGTAAGGCGCAACAGCTTCTTGCCCGTTGGGAAACTGAGGTTTTCGAAGGCCGTTTCCATCTCCCACGATCGACTCCGCCGCATTTCCAGGACTGGGCTGACGACTTCCAGACCAACGTGCCTCAGGAGAGTACTCGAAAGCGATACGAATCCTCGATCAAGAAGCTCATGGAAAAATTAACAGGTATTAGGTTGTCCGATATTTCTACGGAGCAAATAGACGATTACAAAAAAGATCGATTGGCCGAGGGTGTGCAGCCAGCAACAATCAACCACGATCTCAGAGTTCTGAGACGGATGATGCGTCTTGCAGAACGCAGGCAATTGATCCCCCGTAATTCATCTGTGCGGATTGAGTTCTTAAAACAGCAAGCTCCCAGGCCTCCGCACATCGTTGGTTTTGATGAAGAGGAAAAGCTCATTGCCGTCGCGGTGCCTTATCTTCGTGTTTTGATCGTCCTCATCCTGGAGACTGGGATGCGCTCTCATCGAGAAGCGCTCTCACTGCGGTGGGACGCTATTGACTTCATAAATGATGTTGTCCGGGTGCGGGAATCAAAGACGCGTGCTGGCATCCGGAGCATTCCGCTTTCAGCGAGGTGCAAGGCGGAGCTGTTGCGTTGGCGAGAGCTACTTGGGTCAGACTTCTCCCCATTTGTATTCCCTAACTTCCGGAACCCGGGACAGCCGGCAAAGGATATTCGTAAAGCTTGGGCAAAAGCGCTCAAAGACGCGGGAATAGAATATTTCTGGCTGTACAACTTGCGCCACACCCACTCAAGTCGTCTCAGCGCCGCAGGAGTACCCGACCTCTTCGTGGCACAAATGATTGGACATTCGAGTCACAGCATTCTCAAGAGATACTCAAAGGCCATCGACGAGTATCGCCGCGATGCAATTCTGAAGCTTGAGCAGATGCGCGCGTCGCACAGGCTGGGGAGTCCTACGAATTCAAAGGCAAACTGAAATCCCACCCTATTATCACGCCCGGAGTCTAGGTGGGAGTTTGGTTCACCTCGGGAATCCCGATTTCGTCGATTTTTGCGATTCGACTACTACACTTTTACTACACCGGACCATGCGCGAGGGGCATCTCAGATTGAGACAGCAACACAATCTCATTCAAAACAAAGGGAAAGATCTGGTGGGCCCGCAGGGATTCGAACCCCGGACCAAGGGATTATGAGTCCCCTGCTCTAACCGCTGAGCTACGGGCCCGTGCCGACTCAATCTACCACAGGCAGATCAACTTAATTGACAAAAGCCTCCGCCTTGCCTGGCTCTTCTGTGCTGCCGGTGGCTGCTGTGGTGCTGTCCGAGTTGGAAATGCGGTCTCCATCCGCTCGGAAAACTCAGGGTTGGGTCCACAGAGTCAGACGGCAGGGAAACCAACCGGTAAAGAATCGCGAGCTGTGGGAGGAAATTGACCGGCTCACACAACTGCATCACGTCGAATGAGAGTGGGTGCGCGGACACGCTGATGATGAGGACAACATCCGCTGCGACGAAATAGCCAATTCTGCGGCTAGAGAGTGCGGGTCTGAGCTGGCGTAAATGCTTCGTGTTATTCGCTGTGAGTTTCGACCTGGCCGCATCAAAACCCCCTGGCATTCCAAAAAATGTCTCTCCTGCGGTGGCCCAAATTCACTGATTCTGCTGATATGAAAGCGCGGCTTCTGAACTTTCCAGAACCACTTTTGGTTTTGGAATGGCCAACGCTCAGCTTGCAGCTCGGCATCCGGGCGTTTGGAAATCCTGCTACAATTCCGCAACCTGGCTTGAGGGAGACTGGGCGTGAAACGGCCGTCGCTTGGGGCGATTCTCCTCGGTTTGGTTCCTTTCGTTGCCAATTGCTTTTCTGTTGCTCTGTGGGACCGCGTGTATCCCACGGTTCTTAGCCTTCCCTTTAACTTCTTCTGGCTGATTTCGTGGCTACTGCTCACGCCTCTATGCATGTGGGGAGCCTATAGGCTGGAAGAGCCGCGTGCCCTCGATACTCGAAGTGAAGAAGGCGGCACAGATTGAACCCCAGTCTGGTTGCGCTGGCAATCATTTCCGGCATTGTGGCAGCAGGCTCGGTTGTCGGGTTCTTTGCTCGATTTCATCACAAAATGGATCTTGAGCAATGGACGGTCGGGGGACGGGGATTTGGCCTCGTGCTGGTTTGGTTGTTAATGGCGGGGGAGATTTTTACAACCTTCACGTTCCTTGGCGCCAGCGGCTGGGCTTATTCGAAGGGCGGTCCGGTCCTGTATATTCTCGGATACTCGCCCTTGATCTATGTGGTTTCGTTCTTCATTCTTCCACTCATTTGGGAAGTGGGGCGCAAGTATCACCTGCAGACGCAAGCTGATTTCTTCCAGGTGCGATATGGCAGCACATATTTGGGGGCCTTCGTGGCTTTGGTTGGAGTTGTGTCTCTCGTCCCCTACGTGCAGATACAAGTCACGGGTTTGGGCCTGATCGTGGAAATAGCCAGCTTTGGAGCAATCCATCGTACGCCGGCCATTATTGTCGGCTTCGCTTTGGTGGCGGGATTTGTATTTATGAGTGGAGTGCGGGGGGTGGCGTGGGTTAGCGTAATAAAGGATCTTCTGTTGTTGTTGACTGCCGTTTTTATCGGATTCGCGGTACCGCATGTCTACTTCGGCGGCATCGGTCGAATGTTCGCGACCTTCGCGCAGACGAACCCTGGTCACCTCACTATGCCCGGAGCAACGAAAAACCTTGGTCACGCCTGGTACGTGACAACGGTTCTGCTGATTTCGTTTGGTTTTTACATGTGGCCACAATATTTCGCCGCCAGTTTTACTGCACGAAGCGGCAGAATCTTGCGGCGTAACGCCGTGATTATGCCGCTTTACGCCATAACCATGCCGCTCATGTTCTGCGTCGGCTTTAGTGCGCTTCTGATCATGCCCGGCCTGAGCAACGGCGATCTCTCGTTGTTGACGTTGGTGCGAAAAACCTTCCCGGCCTGGTTCCTGGGCATCGTTGGAGGCGCAGGAGCCCTAACGGCGATGGTACCGGCTGCAATTCAACTCCTCACTGGGGCAACCCTGTACTCAAAAAATCTGTTTCGGCCTATTCTGGCGCCCGGCATGACCGACCAGCAGGTTGCGAAGCTGGCCAAGATCATGGTCCTGGTACTCACCTCGGGAGCCGTGATTCTTGCGATCTACAGCTCTCTGAGCCTTGTATCGCTTTGGTTGATGGGGTCAGCGGGAGTGGCTCAGCTCTTTCCCGGAGTCGTACTCGGCCTTTTCTCTAGACGAGCGACCACATCTGGCGTTTTTGCTGGAATCGCTGCCGGCATTTCCATCGTCGTATTCCTGATGCTCACAGGGCGCGACCCTTACTTTGGCTTGAACGCAGGGTTTATCGCTCTGTGCATCAATTTTGTTGTAACTGGAGTCGTTAGCGCTCTTACACCCGTACGCGTTGCTGGATTTGAGGAAACGCTTCCAACGCTCCCACCCTCGCAGTCTGGCAGCGCGGTCAGCCTCACTTAAGCTGTCGGACTTTTCTCCCGATGAGTCGGCGTTCCGGAGATTGGGCCGAAAACCTTCAAGTCCGCTTCCAAAACCATCTTTCTGGAAAACTCAGAACCCTGGCATTCATGCCTCCAGAATCAGTGAATTTGGGCCACCGCAGGAGAGACGTTTTTGGAATGTCAGGGGGTTTGGTTAGCCTTGCCCAACTGCTGGAAATCGACCTATCATCTCCTTCCCTATGAAAAAATTTCTGCTACCAAGCGCCCAGCGAATGCAGATTGTTGCGCCGATCACCTTTCTTTTATTTGTCAGCGCCCCGGCCTGCTCGCAGACCAACAATTATGAATTCAACGATTCCCATTTTCATTTGACCAACAATATTCAAGAAGGGCCGAATATCCACGAGTTTTTGAACATGATGGGGACCAAAGCTGGACGCGTGGCCATCTTCGGCGTTCCGCTGCAGCAACAGTGGTCGAACCGCACTGACGGCGACCGTGCCCCGACGTATTACCTGCACTCTGACGCTCCGTTGTACTACTACTCGTTTACCGACGCTTCGATTGCCATGGCATATAGATCGCTGACCAAAGAGCAGCAGGCGCGTTTTGATCCCATGATCACTGGCTTTAACCCAACGGACATGTATGCGGCGGATCATATCCGCAGAGTGCTCGACACGTTCCCGGGCGTGTTCACGGGCATTGGTGAATTCGTTGTTCACAAGGAATTCGTGACTGCGAAGATTCCGGGCGAAGTCGCCAGCCTTCGGAACCCGGCGCTTGATCGTGTCCTCGATTTCGCGGCTGAAGTAGGCCTCATTGTCATCCTTCACAACGATATCGACATTCCTTTCGCAAGCACGGTAACGAAACCGGACACCGAGCCGGCCTACCTCAACGAGATAAAGGCCCTCTTCAAGCGCCATCCGAATACCACGATTATCTGGGCGCATACAGGCCTTGGCCGCATAGTCGTGCCTGCGACAAAGCACCTTGCGCTCATCGAAGCGATCCTGCGCGATCCCGACTTCCGCAACGTCTATACCGACATCTCCTGGGACGAAGTCGCCAAATATATCGTCGCCACCCCAGAGGCCACCAAGCAATGGGCCGATCTGATCCAGCGTTATCCGGATCGCTTTTTGTTCGGCACGGATTCCGCCGCGCCCACTGACCAGTCAAAATATCTGAAGGTCTTCTATCAATACGACCCGTTGTGGAAGGCCCTAGACCCAGAAACCTCACGGAGAGTCCGCCTCAGCAATTTCGAACGCCTTTTCGACGAAGCTCGCCGCAGGGTCCGCACCTGGGAGTCCACCCACAAATCCGCTTTAACACCGTGATCCGTGTAGGGCAGCTTGGCCTAAGCACACCCCCGTGAAGTGGGTGCCCAATCCGATGAAGCGAGATCTGTGGTGGTGTGGCGGTATTAAGGAATTTACGAAGGCACTAGTCGTGCGCCGGATGCAATGGCAACTTTGTTGAAATTCAACCTCGCCATGCCCAACTTCTTCTCCGCCTTCGGCACAGAGGTCTTTCGTCCAATCGTCACTTTGCTGATTCCTGGGGAATTGCTCTAAACAGATAGGGGTTCTACTACAC